>Ga0228698_1000084_pt1 | contig 86937 bp, 51 predicted proteins | sample McNCre117_Aug_MG_FD_178015 | JGI IMG/M metagenome (GOLD analysis project Ga0228698, IMG submission 178015) | Freshwater microbial communities from McNutts Creek, Athens, Georgia, United States - 1-17_Aug_MG | ecosystem: Environmental > Aquatic > Freshwater > Creek | place: USA: Georgia...
CTCGAGGATCGACTGGGTGTCCACAAAGATGCGCGCCATGGCCTCGTAGCGGTTGGGCAGCTTCAGCGCCACCACCACGCCCAGCACACCCACCACCCAGGCCACGATCAGCCCTGTCCAACGGTACTTCCACATCCCCCGGAGTACCGAGGTGATCTGGCTCATCAACTCTTCCATTGTCGGACGCTTTGCCTGTTATCGGTAAAAACAGAAAACCCGCATTCGCAGCAAAGCGGTCAGAACCAGCTTTGCGGAATCACCAGGATGTCGCCAGGCTTGACTTCCGCGTTGGCCGACACGTCGCCGCGCTTGAGCAGATCCTTCAGCCGCACGCTGTACTGCTTGCCGCCTTCGGAGGTGCGCACGATGGTGGCGCTGTTGCCCGCCGCGAAATCGGTCAGGCCGCCCACGGCGATCATCACGTCCAGCAGGGTCATGTTCTTCTTGAAGGCCAGGAACTGCGGCTTGGCAGCCTCACCCACCACGCGCACCTGCTCGCTGTAAGGGCCGACAAAACTGGTCACCAGCACCGTCACGACCGGGTCGCGCACGTACTTGCCCAATTGCTTCTCGACGTCGCGGGCCAGTTGGGTGGAGGTCTTGCCCTGGGCGACGATTTCCTCGACCAGGGGTGCCGCCACCTTGCCGTCCGGACGTACCGGCACGACCATCGACAGCTCGGGATTGCGCCAAACGATGATGTTGAGCGTGTCGCCCGCACCAATCACATAGGTGTAGTCCTGCACCGATGCCTGGGCCGGCGCGGGCGGGTGGCCCCCGCTTGTCGCGCAGCCGGACACAGCTGCCACCACCGCCGCAGCGCAAACGCCGACAGCGGCACGAAGAAGGGTAGAGATAGACAGAATCACCTTGCTGGCCTCTGGTTGAGTTTTATTCCTGCCCCGACGGTTCATCGCCGTTGACGACGACCATGCAAATCAGCGCGCGCCCAAAAGCAGGCGCAACACTTTGCGGGGCTTCGATGATCGCACAGGGGCGTGACACCTTTGCTCGGTGAGTGACCGTGTACTTCGCCCAAATGGCGCAGAATTCACGCGGGAGGCCGCCCATGTTTGACGGGTCTGCCCATGTATCGCGCGGTTTAGCCGTCTGCCGCTCAGTTTTGCCGACATCACCCCGATAAGGGTTCGACATCGCTCGCCCCGAATGGCCGCGCCTTCCGCTCACACCATGCCAGATTTTTCCTATCAAGCCGCCTATTCGCGCAATATCGGCTGGGTTACACCCGCAGAACAACAAAAGTTGCGCCAATGCCGAGTGGCCATCGCAGGCATGGGTGGCGTCGGGGGTGTGCACCTGGTCACGCTGGCCCGCCTGGGCATTGGCCGCTTCCACATCGCCGATCTGGACACCTTCGACACCCCCAACATCAACCGCCAGATCGGTGCCAGCGCCGCCACCCTGGGCCAGGCCAAGATCGACGTGATGGCGCGCATGGCGACCGACATCAACCCCGAAATCGAACTGGGCAGGTTTGACCAGGGCGTGAACCGGGCCAATATTGCGCCATTTCTGGACGGCGTTGATGTGTATGTCGACGGCCTCGATTTTTTCGCTTTCGACGCCCGCGAAGCGATTTTTGCGGCCTGTGCCGAACGCGGCATCCCGGCCATCACGGTGGCACCCATCGGCATGAGCGCCGCGCTGATGGTCTTCATGCCCGGCGGCATGACCTTTGAGCAGTACTTCGGCTGGGCAGGCCAGACCGACCACGAAAAGGCCTTGCGTTTTGCCTTCGGCCTGGCCCCGGCCCTGCTGCATCGCACCTACCTGGCCGAGCCCGGCGCCTTTGACCTGGCCAACCGCAAGACCCCGTCCACGGGCATGGCCTGCCAACTGTGTTCGGGCATTGCCGCCACCGAAGCCCTGAAGGTGCTGCTGGGCCGCGGCACCGTCAAGGCCGCGCCGCACGGCATGCAATTTGACGCCTACCGCGGCCGACTGGTGCACACCTGGCGGCCAGGCGGCCACCGCAACCCGCTGCAGAAGCTGACCCTGGCCTTTGGTCGCCACAAGCTGGCCTCGATGAAGCGGGGCCAGCCGTGACAGGCCCGACCGATACCCTGACACAGATACTGGATCTGGCGCGCTGGGCCCCCAGTGGCGACAACACCCAGCCCTGGCGGTTTGAACGACTGGCCCCCGACCGGGTCGCTGTGCACGCCTTCGACACCCGAGGCCACTGCGTTTATGACCTGGACGGCCGCCCCAGCCAGTTGTCGGTGGGCGCCCTGATCGAGACAGCGGCCATTGCGGCCAGCGCCCACGGCCTGGCGATGCAAGCCCAGCGGCAGGCAGGATCGCCCGACGAGCGGCCGGTCTTCCACTTGCAGTTCAACGCCGATCCGACGGTCGCCCCATCACCCTTGCTGCCCTTTGTCACCCAACGGTCGGTGCAGCGCCTGCCGCTGTCCACCCAGCCGCTTGATGGGCATGCCCAAGGTGCACTGGAGGCTGCCGTGGGCCCGGGCTTCTCGATCCGCTGGTTTGCCGGCGCGGCGCAACGCCGGCGTTGGGCCGGCATGCTCTGGCGCAATGCCGGCCTGAGGCTTCGCCTGCCGGAAGCCTTTGAAACCCACCGCCAGGTCATCGAATGGAACGCCCGATTCAGCGACGACCGCATTCCTGACCAGGCCCTGGGCGTGGACGCCGCCACCCGGCGCCTGATGCGCTGGGGCATGGCCAGTTGGGCCCGCGTCGATTTCATGAACCGCTGGCTGGGCGGCACCATCGTGCCGCGCCTGCTGATGGATGTGCGCCCCGCCCTGGCCTGCGCAGCCCATGTCGCCATCCTGGCAGACACCCCGCCCCGGGGCGTCGAGGGCCAGATCGAAGCTGGCCGCGCGGTGCAGCGCTTCTGGCTGACCGCCACCCGCCTGGGCCTGCAGCACCAGCCGTCGATGACCCCGCTGATCTTCGCCCGCTATGTGCGGGAGGGCCGCGCGTTCACCGCGCACGCGGGCTCGCAACGCACGGCGCAGCAGGTGGCTGCCGAGTTGGATGCGCTGCTGGGCAGCGGTGCGCCCAACGCGGTTTGGCTGGGCCGGCTGGGCCACGGACCGGCCGCCCTGGCCCGCTCCCGGCGACAAAGTCTCCGACAACTGGGCCTTGATGAGGCCTGAAAATCGTCGGAAAACTTGACACTCCGGCGCGGCAACCGGGCCAGACCAGGGCTAAATTCCTGATTTTTCTTTTTAAATCAATGACTTGCAAAACCTGGCACACCGGTTGCTTACTCCAAGGCAAGGGTGTGTGATTCATGCCCACTAACCGCCACCAGGAGCTTTCCATGAACCTCAAGAAAATCGCCGCCGCTGTCATCAGCGCCGCCGCTCTGTCCAGCACCGCTTTCGCGGCCCCCACCATCACCAACGTCGACGGCACCCTGAGCCCGTTCGGTGGTTTTGACTGGGCCTCGGGCGGCGCCGCCTTCACCAGCGGCTTCACCGCTGTGGCCGGCTCGACCTTCACGCTGTACTACGCTTCGTGGGCCGGCCTGATCACCGACACCACCGGCGGCTCGCTGTACGCCCCCAAGCTGGACACCAACCCCAACGGCACCCCGATCACCACGGGCGCTTACGAGTACACCATCTTCGGCACCATCCAGGAAAAGGTTGTTTCGTGCACGCTCAACACCTGCACGTTCCAGGTGACCGGCGGCGCGTTTGACATCTATTACGACACCACCGCCAACGCCAAGACCGTCAGCAACGGCGCCTGGACCGGCTTCACCAACGGCACCAAGATCCTGAGCGGTACCGTGAACGTCGGTGGCGCCAGCCAGTCGTTCTCGAACACCACCGGTGGTCAAGCCGCCCTGGACGGCACCGTCACGTACACCAACAGCACCTACGTGAACCCGGCCATGGTTGGTACCAACCTGACCTCGACCCTGCAACTGTCGACCGCCGTGACCAACTTCTCGCCCCCGACCAGCATCGACGGCACGACCGTTGGCGCCAACCAGATCGTGTTCCAGGCTGACTCGAACCAGACCTTCACCGGTCGTGTTCCTGAGCCCGCTGGTCTGGCCCTGGTTGGCCTGGCCCTGGCTGGTTGCGGCCTGATGAGCCGTCGTCGCAAGGCTGCCTGATTGGCGCCTGCGGCTGGGCAACCTGGTGTTGCCCACCTCTGAGAAAGGGAAGCTTCGGCTTCCCTTTTTTCTTGGTGAAGCCAAATTCAGTGCGCCGTCCGCACCGAGGTCAAGTTATGGGCAGAATCGCCGATGCTGAAGGATGATTCCCTTGACCCCCTGGACGGCGACCTTGCCGCACAAGCCCCATGCATGAACGGCTGAACGAGCCCGTCGCCATCCTGACCGGCGTCGACAAGTCCTATCAAATGGATGCGGTGACGGTACCGGTGCTCAAGAACATCGACCTGCTTGTGCGGCCCGGCCATTTCACGGTGCTGCTGGGCCCCTCGGGCAGCGGCAAGACCACCCTGCTCAACCTGGTGGGCTGCATCGACAAGCCCGATCGCGGTGAAGTGGTGGTGGCCGGTTGCCCCATCAACAAGCTCAGCGACGACGAGCTGGCCGATTTCCGCTCGGCCAACATCGGCTTCATCTTTCAGAGCTTCAACCTGATCCCGGTGCTCACCACCTTCGAGAACGTCGAGTACCCCCTGGTGCTGGCGGGCATGGCGCCCGAGCGCCGCAAGCGCCGGGTCACCAAGCTGCTGGCTGCCGTGGGGCTGTCAGACCGCGCCAACAACCTGCCGGGGCAGTTGTCGGGCGGGCAGCGCCAGCGCGTGGCCATTGCCCGCGCCCTGGCACGCAAGCCCAAGCTGGTGATCGCCGACGAGCCCACCGCCAACCTGGACAGCCAGACCGGCGCGGCCATCTTGAACCTGATGCGCCGCATGCAGGAGCGCTACCGCATCTCATTCATCTTCTCGTCGCACGACCGCAGCGTGATCAGCGCGGCCGATGACCTGATCACCCTGCGCGACGGCGTGATCCAGTCAATCCAGCGCAAGAAGGCCCCGGTCGAAGACCTTGACTCGGTGCATTCGGACTTCATCGACACGCAGGCCGGCGCATGATGACCTTGTCACTGGCTGTGCGCAACCTGCTGCGCAACCGCCGCCGCTCGGTGGCCACGCTGCTGGCGCTGGCCATTGGCGCGGCATCCATCCTGCTGTTCGGGGGCTACAGCGCCAACATCCGCTACAGCCTGCTCACGGCCTATGTCACGGCCGGTGGCCACCTGCAGATCCAGCACGCCGATTTTTACCAGTACGGCAGCGGCAATCCCAGCGCCTATGGCCTGGCCGACTATGAACGCGTGCTGCAGGGCATCCGTCAGGATCCGGCGCTGCGCGACATGGTCAATGTGGTGTCGCCCACGCTGCAGTTCGGTGGCATCGCGGGCAACTTTGACGCAGGCGTGTCGCGCACGGTCGTGGGCATCGGCTTCGCACCCGATGACATCAACCGGATGCGGCAATGGAACGAGTACAACCTGCCCATCGAACCGCCGCACTTCGCCCTCGAAGGCGCACCACCGGACACAGCCATCGTCGGTCTGGGCGTGGCACGTGTGCTGCTGCTGTGTGAGCCCCTGAAGGTCGGCAACTGCCCGTCACCCCAGGCGGCCGAGAAGGCCACAGGCGCCAGGCTGCCTGATGACATCGCCGCCCTCTCAGGACTGGAAGACGGCGCCAACAAGAAGCAGGCCGCCGCCGGGCCCACCAAGGCGCGCATCGAACTGCTGGCCGGCCATGGCCGGGGCACGCCCAATGTGGCGGCGCTGCAGGTGCTGCAGGCCGAAAACCAGGGCTTCAAGGAACTGGACGATGTGGCCGTGATCCTGCAGTTGAAGCAGGCACAGCAACTGGTGTACGGCCGCGCCGCGCCACGCGCCACCGCGCTGATGGTGCAACTGCACCGCACCCAGGACATGCCCGCAGCCACGCAGGCGCTCAAGGCCCTGCTGGCCCGCCTGGTGCCTGGCCAGCCCTGGACGGTGATGGACTTCGAAACCCTCAACCCGTTTTATGTGCAGACCTTGCAGCTCTTTGACACCATCTTCGGCTTCATCTTTGCGCTCATAGGCGGCATCGTGCTGTTCACGGTGGGCAACACCATGAACGCCGCCGTCACCGAGCGCACCGTCGAGATCGGCACCCTGCGCTCGGTGGGGTTGCGGCAGGCGGGCATCCGCAGCCTGTTCGTCACCGAAGGCCTGCTGCTGGGCGTGGCCGGCGCGGTGCTGGGCGTCACCAGCGCCCTGCTCATCGCCACGGTGCTCAATCGCATGGGCCTGACCTGGCTGCCGCCTGGCAGCTCCGACGCCCTGCCCCTCACGCTGCGCGTCTGGGGCGAAACGCGCATGATCGTGGGCACGGCCATCGGCCTGGTCGTGATCGCCGCACTCTCCGCCTGGTGGCCCGCCTACCGCGCCGCCAACCTCAAGATTGTTGAAGCCCTGAGGCACGCATGATCTTCTCTCGTCGAGCCCTGTCAGCAGGCTTGGCCACCCTGGCCCTCACGCTGGGCGGCCACGCCTGGAGCGCCCCCGATGCCCAGGCCCTGCTGGTGGCCAGCGATGCCGTCCGCAACCCGGGCCAGCCCTTTCGGGTCATCGTGTCGCTGACCGAATACGAAAAGGGCCAGCAGGTCGACAGCTCGACACTGGTGACCAACTCGCGCACCTTGCAGGCCAACGGCCAGTTCGCCAGCCTGATCCAGTTTCAGCAGCCCGCGCGCGATGCCGGCAAGCTCTTGCTCAAGAACGGCAGCGACCTGTGGTTCTATGACCCTGGCACCAAGGCCAGCGTGCGCATCGCCCCCCAGCAACGGCTGCTGGGCGGCGCATCCAATGGCGATGTGGTCACCGTCAATTTTTCGCGTGACTACAAGGCCACCTGGGGCGGCGAAGAGTCGATCACCGACGGCGAACGCAAAGCCCGCAGCAGCCACAAGCTGGTGCTGAGCCAGGCCAGCGAAGACGCCACCTACGCCGCCATTGAACTGTGGGTGGACAGCGCCACCTCGGCCCCGATCAAGGCCCGGCTGATGGCCGAATCGGGCCGCTTGCTCAAGACCGTGTTCTACCGCCGCTACCAGATCCAGCTGGGCGCATCGCGACCCACCGAGCTGGTCATCATCGACGGCCTCAATCCCCAGGCCGTCACGGTGATTCGTCTGTCAGAATTTGCATTTAGAAACATTCCTGTCGCGTGGTTCCAGCGCGATTACCTTGCACGCTTTCAGCCGGAGTAGAACTTGAGAGCCAGCCACCGATGGACCTTTGTTGCAATCACCGTGGGCCTGATGGCTTGTCAGGGCCTGGCCCGCGCCGCGGCAGAAGACGACGCCCTGTCGCTGCCTGCAGGCAATGAGCCCACTGCAGCGGCCCCATCACCCTGGCGCGCCTTTGGTGAGCTGGCCCTGGGCCAAACGCAGCAGCGTTATGGCCTGGGCAACCAGAGCAACCACCGCCTGTCGCTGGATCTGCGCGGCCAGCACAAGCTGGACAAGCAGTGGCGCACCACGCTGTCGGCGCGCCTGGACGCCTTGCACCCCGATGACGCGGCCATCTCGGGCACCGTGTTCAGCCTGCGTGAAGCCTCGGTGGGCTGGCAGGACGCTGCGGGCGACTTCAGCGTCGACGCGGGCCGCATCAATGTGCGTTATGGCCCGGCCTACGGCTACAACCCCACTGATTTCCTGCGTCGGCAAACGGTGCGCGCCTTCACCTCGGCCGATCCCATCGCCCAACGCGAAAACCGGCTGGGCACGGCCATGATTCGGGCGCAGAAGGTGTGGTCGGGCGGCACATCCTTGTCGCTGGGCCTGGCCCCCAGGCTGGCCCATGCACCGTCGACCGACGGCAGCAGCACCGACTGGGGCGCCACCAACAGCAGCCGCCAGGCGCTGCTGGCGCTCAGCGCCCAGCCCAGTGACAAGCTGAGCGGCCAGGCGCTGGTGTACGCGCGTGAAGGGCAATCACCCCAGATCGGCCTGAACGGCTCGGGCGTGCTCAGTGATTCAACCGTGGTGTTTGGCGAGTGGTCACGCGGGCGCGAGGTGCCGCTGTTCAACCAGGCACTGGGTGGGGCGGCGGTGGCCAGCTCGGGCAACCGGGCCGTGGCCGGTTTCACCTGGTCTGGCGGGCAGAACCTGGCCATCACCCTGGAGGCCGAATACAACGGCTTCGGTGCGCCGACCGCACAGTGGGATCAGGCCGCTGCCGCCGGCCCGGCTGTGCTGGGGTCTTACCTGGCCTATGCACAACGCCAGCAGGACAACGCGGCCCGCCAGAGCGTCATGCTTTACGCCAGCCAGCGCGGTGGCATCTGGAAGGGTGTCGACCTGACCGGCCTGATTCGGGTGAACACCCACGACCACAGCCGACTGATGTGGCTGGAGGTGCGCCACCACTGGCAGCAGTTTGATCTGGCGCTGCAGTGGCAACAAGCCACGGGCAGCAGCCTCAGCGAGTACGGTGTGATGCCCGCCCGCAGCTACCTGCAAGTGGCCGGCACCTGGTTCTTCTAAGGGGCGGCTGGCCCCAGCAACTGCCGGGTGATCTGGTCAAAGTGACCGGCCACCGGGCCGTGCTGGTGCATCTGCTGCTGCAGGCGGGCCGCGGCTTCGCGGTGCGAGGCCGTGTTGAGCAAGGCCTGCGCAGCCTGCCGAATCGACTGCACGCTGACGCGATCGGTGCGCAGCGACAGGCCTGCACCGGCCGCCTCGATGGGCGCCATGTTCAGCATCTGGTCCATGTAGGTGGTCAGGCCCAGCACGGGCACGCCGCACATCATGGCCTGCTGCACGGTCAGGCTGCCACCATTGCACACCAGCAGGCTGGCCCGCGCCGTGGCCGCGTCGCCGGGCAGGTAGGGTTCGGCGCGCACATTGGCGGGCAGCGGGGCCGGCAAAGGGGCACCGGCTGTTGACACCAGCACCTGCACGTCCAGGCTGCTCAGCGCCTGCACCACATCAGGCAGCAAGGCCCCCGGCCCTGAGCTGCCCAGGGTCACGTACACCACCGGCCGTGCCTGCGACAGCGTGTCGGCCCACCAGGCGGGGGGGGCCATCCGGGGTGACCAGGTCAGGGGGCCGACAAAGCGCTGGCCAGGGGCAGGCGGCACGGGGTACAGCGATTCGACATCGGCCAGCATGAGGTGGTCGGCATCGGTGTAGACCCGCCGCAGATCACCACCGAAGCCGGGCATGCCATGCTGGGCCCGCAGGCGGTTCATGGCCCGAGCATGCCAGGCGAAGGCGGCGGGTTGCCCGATGCGAAAGAACAGCTCGGCCACGGGCAAGGGCAGCCGACGGGTCATCGGCAACACCGGCGTGGGCAAGCGTGTGCGGTACCGCGGGCTCCAGTAGGCATTGGAGATGGCGACATAGGGCACGCCCTCCAGCCGCGCACTGACCGACAGCGAGAGACGGAAATCACCCACCACCAGGTCGGGCCGCCAGGCCTGGATCAGCGCCCGGTCGGCCTGCACATAAGCCTGCAGGGTGGCGTGGTCGTAGACCGGATCACCCTGCAGCAAGGCCTGGGTGAACTGCGCGCTGGGGATGCTGCGCAGAGGCTGGTGCTCACAGCCTTGCGCATGCACAAACGCGGCGTAGCGCTCGTCACAGGCCACGGCCACCTGGTAACGGCCTGCATCGAGCTGTGCGGCCAGCGACAGGGGCCTGGCGACATGCGCCAGCGTCACGGCCTCGGCCAGACACAGCACGCGAACTCGCCGGCCGGGCACCCCAGCAGCGGCGGGCCCACCAGCGTCGCGGCCTTCAGCGATCATTTGGCCTTGAGGGTCGCCTGCAACTTCTTGATGTCCTCGTTGGTGCTGAACGGCGCGCCCTTGGCCACCGCCTTGTCCAACTCCGCACGCGCCTGATCAAGCTTGTTGGCGGCCTTCAGCACTTCGATCTGGGTGACGCGGATGGAGACCGAATCGGGCGAGCGATCCACCGCCTTTTGTGCGGTGGCCATGGCCTTGTCGTGCTGACCCGCCTCGGACTGCGCCATCGCCAGGGTATCGAGGATGGCCGCACTGTCGGGCACCACCGCCACAGCGCGTTCGGCATAGGCCAGGGCGCCGGGCTTCTTCTGCTTCATCAGCAGCCACGAGACATTGTTGAGCGCGCCCGCGTTCTGAGGTGCCTTCTTCAACAGATCAAGGAAGATCTTCTCGGCGGCCGGGTAGTCGCTGCGCGCCAGCTGGTAGTCGCCGACCCGGGTGAGAAAGCCCAGGTCTTCCGGGTGAGACTTCATCCAGGTAGCGATCCAGGCCTCGGCGTCGGCAGGCCGGTTGGCGGCCAGGTACAGCGCATGCATGCGCGCGGCCAGCTGGCTGCCCGCCTTGGGCTGGGCGGCCATGCCGGACTTGAGCGCGGCTTCGGCACCAGCCCAATTCTTGCGAGAGCCTTCGATCTCGGCTTCCAGCAGGAATCCCACCGGGTCATTGGGCTGCGCACGTTGCAGGCTCTTGGCGTAACCCAGTGCCTTCTCGGGTTGCTTGCCAGCCAGCGCCAGGGCCATCAGGCGGCGATTGACTTCGGCGTTGGTCGGCGCCAGATCCAGTGCACGACGCAGCGTGGCCAATGCGCCATTGATGTTGTCCTGGACCACCTGGACATCCGCAATGTGCAACAGCGGCTCGACGCGGGTCGGCTGCAGATTGGCCATCTTGGAATAGGTGCTCAGCGCCTGCTGCATCTCGCCCGTGGCCTGCTGTGCCAGGCCCAGGGCCGCCAGGTACTCGGGATTGTTGGGGTTCGAGGCCACCGCCTCCTGGGCCGCGTTGACAGCCGCCTTGGCAGCGTGGTTGGTCTGGTACAGGGCAATGAGCTTCAGGCGGGCCGGCGCAAAGGACGGATCGGCCGCAATCAGCTCATTGAGCTGCTTGGCCACATCGTTCTTGGGCACCTTCTGGGCGATGGCCAGTTCGACCAGCATCATCTTGGCCACGCTGGTGCGCGGGTTGTCCTTGAGGTAGGCCTCCAGGCGCTGCTTGGCGCCGGCATCGTTCTTCTCGGCCACGTCCAGCAGGGCCAGATTGGCCACCGCCGAGAAGTACTTGGGCTCGACCTGCGTGGCCTTGGTGAAGGCCTGGCGGGCTGCCGCCTTGTCGTTGCGCGCCAGTTGCACCTGACCCAGCAGATCCAGGGGCATGGCCTTGTCGGGCTGCTTGGCGATCAAGGCCTCGATGGCCTTGAGGGCGGCGTCCCATTCGCCGCGACGCATGCGGGCACTGATCAGCGCGTAATCGGCGGTAGAGGTCTTGTCGGTCTTGGCCAGGTTGCTGAGCTCGTTGAAAGCAGCTTCCGAATCACCCTTCGCCAGGCGCGTCAGGGCCAGCGAGGTGCGCACGTACACGTCGTTGGGGTCGATGCGGGTGGCCTGGCGGTAGTACTCGTCGGCCTTGTCGGCCTTGCCGGCCTGCAGGTTGGCCTCGGCCGCCAACGAGTAGACGGTGACATCACCGACGCCCGACTCCAGCAAGGGGGCCAGGTCATTGAGCGTGGCGCCGGACTGACCCAGCTTCAGGTGCACCTGGGCCAGCAGCTTGCGCGCCAGGCTGTGCTTGGGATCGAGGCTGACCACACGGGCCAGGCTGCTTTGCGCCAGCAGCAGGTCATTCATGCTGAGGCTGACGGCACCGTCGAGCGTGAGCACCGGCAGGTTGTCGGGCGCGAACTTCAGCAGTTGCTGGATCAGGGCCTTGGCCTTGGGGTAATCGGGCGCAATGAAGGCCAGCTGGGCCTCGACAAACTTGGTTTGCAGGTGGTTGGGCGCCACCTTGTTCAGCGCCTCGAACTGCTTTTGCACACCGGCCACATCGCGGCGCTGCATCAGGATGCCGATGCTGGCATTGATGGCCTGGATGAAATCGGGCTTGACGGTTGTAGCCTGGGCATAACTGGCCAGGGCCTTGTCCATGTCGCGCAGGCCGTACTGCTCGATATCGCCCTTGGTGTTCCAGGCTTCGGGCAGCTTGGGCTCGGCCGTGGTCACTTCGGCCACCAGGGCCAGGGCCTTGGCTGAATCACCGGCGATGGCGATCTGGCGCGCCTTGGCCAGGCGGGCCAAGGCAAAATCCGGCTTGGCAGCCAGTGCCAGGTCAATGGCCTTGCTGGCTTCGGCGGCCTGGCCCAGGCGTGCGTAGGCACTGCCCACCGATGTTTGCAGATCGGCATTGGCTGCGGGGTCGGCCAGCGATTTGCCGCCGAACTCCTTGACCACCCGCGCTGCATCGCCCGAGGCCAGGACGGTGCGGGCCAGCAAGGGCTCGACTTCTGCTGCCGGGTGCTTGAGCTCCAGCGCCTTGCGCAGCTCAAGTTCGGCCGACTTCCAGTCGCTGAGCTCGAACATGGTGCGGCCCATCAGGAAGCGACCCTCGGGCGAATTGGGCTTGTCGGCCAGCAGCCCCTTGAGGCTGATCACGGCGGCATTGAGTTCACCGGCCTTCAGGTGCTTTTCGGCAGCCTCGCGGGTGTTCTCGCTGTTGCCACTGCCACACCCTGCCAGCGCCAAGGCCAACAACAAGACACCTGCCCGCAGTTCCAGCGGTCGCGCCAGCTTCTTCATGGGATTCCCTCGCTCCAAGATGAGCCCGTCTGTGCGGGCAGGATTCGTTATTTGATGGCCAGTTTGCTCGTCAGATCGTACAACGTAGGGCGGCTGATCCCGAGCAGATCTGCCGCTTTCGCATAGTTGCCGTCGGTGCGTGCCAGGGCAGTGAGCACCGCCTGGCGCTCGGCGGCCTCCCGGACTGTCCGCAAGTCCAGCACAACAGGTGCCGCTTCGGCAGGCGCGGCCGCCGCACCAGGCGCTGCCGCCGCAGCGGGCAGGCCCAGGTCATCACGCACCACGCGGTTGCCGTCGGCCATGATCACCGCGCGCCGGATGCAGCTGAGCAGTTCGCGCACATTGCCGGGCCAGGGGTGCCGCTCGATGGCCTCCAGGGCGTCGTCAGCAAAGGTCATGGCCCCGCGCTTCTGGTCTTGCGCGAAGCGCCGCAGGAAGGCATGGGCCAGCAGCACCGCGTCGCCGCTGCGCTCACGCAGTGCCGGGATGTCGACAACGATCTCGGCCAGACGGTAGAACAAGTCTTCGCGGAAGCGGCCTTCGGCGATCTGGCCCTTGAGGTTCTGGTGCGTGGCGCACACCACGCGCACATCCACCGGGATCTCCTGGCGGCCCCCCACGCGCTCGATCTTGCGCTCTTGCAGAAAGCGCAGCAGCTTGGCCTGCAGCGGCATCGGCAGATCGCCGATTTCATCGAGCATCAAGGTGCCGCCGTTGGCGGTCTCGATCTTGCCGACGGTGGTCTTGGTGGCGCCGGTGAAGGCCCCGCGCTCGTAGCCGAACAGTTCACTCTCGAGCAGGTTTTCGGGGATGGCGGCGCAATTGATGGCCACAAAGCGCCCTGCCCGCCTGGACGCCTGGTGCAGGCCCTGGGCCAGCACTTCCTTGCCGGTGCCGCTTTCGCCCAGCAGCATCACGGTGGCATCGCTGGGCGCCACCTTCTCGATCATGCGGGCCACGCGCTGCATGGCCGGGTCACGGGTGATCAGGCCGCCCAGGGTGTCCACTGCCTGCTGGGCCTGCAGGCGCTTGTTCTCGGCCTGCAACTCGGCCACGCGGTAGGCGCGGTCGATGGTCAGGCTCAACAGATCGGGATCAAAGGGCTTGGCAAAAAAGTCATAAGCGCCCATGGCCACTGCGCGCAAGGCGTTGGACTGGTCGTTCTGGCCCGTCAGCACGATGACCTTGGCGTCGGGATCGAGATCGAGCAACTGGCCCAGCAGCTTGAAGCCTTCGCTGACCGAATCGGGATCGGGTGGCAGGCCCAGGTCCATGGTGACCACGGCGGGCTGATGGCGCCTGAACTGGACCAGCGCCGATTCACGGTCGCTGGCCGTCACCACCTCAAAGCGGTCCAGTGACCACTTGATCTGCTTTTGCAGCGCCAGATCGTCTTCGACGACCAGCAGGGGCCGGGGTGACGACACGCTCATTGAGCACCTCTCATGTGCAAGTCCGAACCCTGCCGAATGTCGAACAGCGGCAGGTAAAGGGTGATCACGGTCCCCTGGCCCACTTCACTCTTGACGTCGATGCTGCCGCCCAGTTCCTTGACGTACTGAAAGCTTTCGTACGACCCGATGCCCATGCCGCTGGTCTTGGTGGAACTGAACGGGCGGAACAGCCGGTTCTGGATGAAGTCGGGGCTCATGCCCACACCCGCATCGGTGACCTCCACGACAGCCCGACCCGCCGATTGAAACAGACGAATCGACACGTTTTTCGAGGCCGACGTGGCGTCGAGGGCATTTTGCACGACATGGCCGATTACCCGCTCCAGGCGCTGCTCGTGGCCACGGGTGGCGACCCTGTCCACCACATCAAGACCCACCAGGCGGCCACGCTGGTGGGCCGACTGGGCGATGCGCTGCAGCAGCGGCTGCAGATCCACGCCCGAGGTGCCGCCCACGGGCCGTTCACCCTCACGCAGCTGCAGCATCATCTGCCGCATCTTGTCCAGCGAGCTTTCCACCGTGATCAGCATGTCCTGCTGGAACTCGGGGTTGTCGCGGTGACGCTCGGCGTTCTTCATCATCAGCGACAACTGCGTGATGATGTTCTTGAGGTCGTGCACCACAAAGGCCGACATGCGGTTGAAGGCATCAAACTTGCGCGATTCCAGCAGGGCCTCGGTGGCGTGCATCTGGGCCAGAAAGCTGGCGGCCTGGCGCGCTGCCGTCTTCAGCAGGTCACGCACCTCCCAGTTGAACTCGATCTGGGTGCGGGGCTTGCACAGCACGACAAAACCCTGCAACTCATCGGCCACCAGCAGCGGCACCACCAGCCAGGCGGCCTCCAGGTCCCTCAGCCAGGCTGGCACCTGCGCAGGCTCGGTGAGGCCGGTCGTGTCGCGGCTGCTCGGCGAAGCCGAGACGTCCACGATCCACTCGCGATCACGCATCAGCTGACAGAAGGGTGAATCCACCGGCTCCTGGGCCTGCAACACCGGCATGTTCCACACGGCCGACTGCACGTACTGGTGATCGCCCCAGGCCTTGAACCACAGGCCGCCCGAGGGGCTTTCGACCATGTCGGCCAGGCCGCGCACCACCAGGCTGCCCACTTCGCCGGGCGTGCTGCGCGAGGACAGCATCTCGGTGAAGCGCAACCATTCGAGACGGTAGTCATAGCGGTAGCTGAAGAAGTGCTTGCCCAGAAACACCTTCAGGCGTGCGCGGAACGCGCCCGAAAAGGCCAGCACCATCAGCAGCAGCAAGGCGGCTGCCAGCAGCGTGACCTGCAGCGCGCCACCCCAGCTGCCGCCGAAATAGCGCACGTAGTAGCCCATGCCCGCAATCGAGAGCAGGTAGGCGCCGATGAGCACGAGCGAGGCCGAGTAGAACGCGGCAGTCTTGGACACCTGCACCCGGCCCAGCCACTGGGCCTGCCGCCGGGTGGCCAGCAGCAGCAGGGGCACCGCCACGGCATGCACCAGGCCCCGCGCCGCCAGGGCGTCGGCGTCAAAGCTGCCGAACAACATGGCCTGCGAGAACAGGTAGACGTCAAACAGGAACAGCCCACCCAGACCCAGGCAAAGCGGCTTGGCTGCCCACAGGCTTTGTTCACCCTGGTTGCGAAACAGCTGCTCGACCATCAGCAAGGCCAGAACGGCCCAGCTCAGTTGGCTGGCGATCACGCAGCGCAGGCCCAGCTCGGACTGGTCGGGCAACACACCTGCCAGGACGTTGGCACCCAGGGCCAGCGCACCGGCCAGGGCCGCCAGCAGCGTCCAGTGACCGCGCCAGCCTGAGGCGCCGAACAAGGGTTGCAGCAGCAGCAGGATGAAGGCCGACCAGGCGGCGTAACGCAGCTGATCAAACAGCAGCATCAGGTGCCAGGTGATGCGCTTGCTCGATCCGAGGTCAATCAGGCCCAGCAGGCCCCACGCCACCGTGGTTACCACGGCCAGCAGGAAGGGCCAGGCCGCACGCTCAGTGGGTGCCTTGAGCAGGCCGCCCCGCAACATCAGCACCAGGCCGATGGCATAGACCAGGGCCACCAGCGCAAAGCTGGCTGACTGCAGCCCCACAGGCAAAACCAGCGAATCAGACATCATTCAGGTGCCTTGGCCAGCCCGGCGACCAACGGAGGCTGGCAAGCCGGCCGCCGCGGCCGGTGCCAAGCCCTGCGTCGGCTCAGCGCGCCCCCTTGCCGGTGAGCACCACGCCCACGGTCTCGAACAGGATCACGAAGTCGAGAAAGAGGCTGTGGTTCTTGACGTAGTACAGGTCGTACTGCAGCTTCTCTTGCGAGTCTTCGATGGTCGAGCCGTACTGGTAGCGCACCTGGGCCCAGCCGGTGACGCCAGGCTTGATGCTGTGGCGCACGGCGTAATAGGGGATCTCGTTGGTGAGTTGCTCAACGAAGAACGGCCGCTCGGGACGGGGCCCCACCAGGCTCATGTCGCCGGACAGCACGTTGAAGAGTTGCGGCAACTCGTCGATGCGCAGGCGGCGGATGATGTGGCCCACACGGGTGACGCGGTCGTCGCCCGCCGTGGCCCAACGGGGCTTGCCGTCTTTTTCGGCATCGGTGCGCATGCTGCGGAACTTGGTGACCTTGAAGGTCTTGCTGTTGTAGCCCACGCGCTCCTGGCGGTAGAAGATGGGGCCGGTGCTCTCCAGCTTGATGACCACGGCGGTGATCACCATGATCGGGGCCGACAGCAGGATCAGGATGGTCGAGCACAGGATGTCGAAGATGCGCTTGACCGCCGTGCGGTAGAAGCCCTGGTTGAAGCCGTCGCCAAAGATCAGCCAGCCCGCGTTGACGAAATCGATGCGGATCTGGCCCAGCATGCGCTCGAAGTAGGTGGTGATGTCGAACACGTGCACACCCGACAGCTTGCAGTCGAGCAACTCGCGCAGCGGCATGCTGCCCGAGCGGCGCTCGGTCAGCGCCACGATGATTTCATCCACGCCCAGGCGGTGGGCCGTCTGGGTGAGCGAGTAGTCGGTGGACAGGCGCTCGGCTTCGGGCACGGTGCTCTGCTTTTCATTGGGGCCCGGGAAGTAGCCCACGATGGTGGCCAGCGGATCAGCCGCGCGCAGCGTGGCGCCCACCATCTGGCCGGCCGGGCCGGCACCGAAAATCAGCACACGGGCACCGGCACGCGACTGCGTGGCCCAGTAGCCCATCACCACCCGGCGCAGGATGAGCGCGGCGATCACCAGCGACGCCGAGATGCGGATGGCGTCGCCATTGCCAAAGCCCACCGGCAGGAAATGGAAGATCTGGAAGGTGAAGAACACCGCCACGGCCAGCGCAAAACCGGCCCGGAACAGCGATTCAGCCAGTGTCCAGTCTTGAGCGCGCTGGTACAGGCCCGACACACTGTTGATGATGAACAGGCCCGCCGCCAGCGACAGCACCTGCACGCCAGCCAGAGGCAAGGCCACCTTCAGGCTCTCGGCCTGCACCATGATCACGCCAGCCAGGGCCAGCAAGGACAACAGGAAGTCGAAGAAGATCCGACGCACCGTCCATGCGTGGAAGTAGTGATTGAACAGCCTGATCATCGTCGCTCGCTCCATGCCGCCGCGGTGCCGGGCGGCCCGATGGCAGGCACCGGTTGCGCGATGCCAGCCATCCTCGATCACATGGCTGCGCCTGGTGGGTGCAACCGTGAAGTGTTCTCCGCATCGACCACGTGCCCATGCGGTGACGGGAGCGTCCATCAGGCTCGGGCCGCAGCCCGTACAACGCCTGCACTACCAACGCCTCACGCCTTGGTCCATGCTGATCGGAGATTGTTGCATCAGGTGACCGATGAAACCGCCTTCGCGCTGCCCGGGCCGCGCTGTTCCTGCGTTCCGCTGAGATTAATTCACAGGTTCGGCGGGTTCGGCCACCCGTTCGTGCACCCTGGACCCACCGGTCAGGGGGGTGGCGGCCAGTTCGGCATGCGTGAAACCGGCATTGAGGGCCTGCACGCAGCGCAGCCAGGCCGCGTCGGGTTGCGGCACCGAGAAGCCATAAAACACGATGCCGCCCGTCTCCTGGCGACGCACGGCGGTGGCCTCGACCACGGCCGTCTCGCGGCTGCCCAGATCGATCTCGACACGCCCCCAGGTGCCCTCGGGCAAGGGCACGCTGCACTCGGCCTGGAAGCCGTGGCGTGACAATTCGATGACTTGCAAGGGATAGGCCAGACGAGTGCCGTACGAGCGCACCCACAGCTGCGCCGGGCAGCGGATCGAAAAGCGCTGATGCTGTCGCAGTGCCAGGTTCACCCCCGCACCCGCCGAGGGTGGTGGCAGCACCGCCGCATAGGAATCGTGGTTGTAGATCGAGCGCAGCAGCAGGCGCTTGCGGTCGTCCAGCGCGGCAAAGGTTTGCGTGCGCTGGTTGAAGAAGTAATCCATCATCGCCGGCGTCAGCACCGGATCGTTGGTGGTGAAAAAGCGCCGCTCCGGTAACCGGATATTGGGCAGGCGGGTGTTCACGAAGTACTTGAACAGGTTCTTGCGCTCGCGCTTGTGGGCATAGGCCTTTTCGAAGACCTCGGTGGCCTCTTCCAGATCGAGCGAGGCGCCCACGGCCGGTGCGCCGTTGGCAAAGTCGTAGTTGTTGACCACCCGCGCCTGCAGCCGTTCAAAGAACAGCAGCGACTCGTACATCTCGATCTTGTTGGGATTGACCGCGATGACGATGTGCCGGGTGTCAAAAAAGCGCCGGCAGTACTCGTACATGAACTTCATCAGCGGGAACAGGATGCGCCCGCCGGTCTTGCGGAAGGCCGGATCGATGGCCAGGGCCGAGATTTCGGCAATCTTGCCGGTACGCGCCCGCACCTGGCCCAGATTGAACACCGACTGCAGCGGGAAGCCGAACACGCCCTCGCGGATCATCGAGATCGTGCCCACCACCTTGCCGTCCCATTTGGCGCACAAGGTGGTGGTGGTGGGCAGCGCGTGGTAGATGGTGACGCGCATGCCCGAGGCATGGGGTTTCATGAAGCCCGCCGACACATAGGCGTCATGCAGGAGCCTGAAGCAGGCTTCCAGTTCTTCCTGGGTGTCGGCGATCTTCAATTCAAGCCGCTGCGGGGGCTGGGGATCGCAGTCCACCATCGAGCGGAAGAACGCAAAGCGCACAGACCTGGGCAGCAGCGCCAGCGCCGCGCGGGCGGCCTGATGGCTGAACCTGCGCAATACAGAAGCCAGGGATCGTTGCATGAAGGGCTGACGGCTGATCAATCTCGGACGCAGGTCGCCGGATGGCCACCACTCACGTCCTGCGTACTTGATCGGCATCCGGGCCCGCCGCTTGAGCCCTGCACCTCATCTGGGCGGTGTAACTGCCCGTTGCCAAGGGTGCGGTTTGGAGCCGTACGCGCCGCCTCAGCCCGCCCAGTCCAGGCCCGGCCGGGCTATGGGCCGCAGGCTTTCGTAGGCCCGGCAGGCGCGCAGCACCAGGGCATCGCCAAACATCGGGCCCACCAGTTGCAGGCCGATGGGCAGGCCGTCCTGGGTGAGGCCGCAGGGGATGGTGGCGGCCGGCTGCTGGCTGAGGTTGAAGGGATAGGAAAAAGGCGTCCAGCCCAACAGGGTGGTCGGATCGATCGGGGTGTGGCCGGCCGCACGGGCCTCCAAGGCGGGCACCGCCACGGCCGGTGTGGCGATCAGATCAAAACGCTGCATGAACTGCCGCAAATGCGCGCCCAGGGCGCCTCGCCGCAGGTTGAGCTGCTGCACCTGCAGCGCGGTCAGTTCGGCCCCCAGTGCCGCTTCGGCCTGCATGTCGGGGTCGCACACGGCCTGCTGCTCGGGCGTGAGCCCGCTGAACACCGTGTGCGCGCCCAAGAACCACAGGCCGGTGCAGATGTCGAGCGGATCGCTGATGCCGGGGTCAACGGCTTCGACCACCGCGCCCAGGGCTTCGAGGTCGCGCACGGCGCGCTCGACGGCCGCAGCCACCTCGGGGTGCACGCCCTGGGCATAACCCAGCGTGGGCGAGTAGGCCACCCGCAAACCGCGCACGCCATCGTCCAGGCCCACGCGGTAATCGCGGCCATCGGGCTGCAAAGACATCCAATCTCGCGCATCCGGCTGCGACATCACGTTCATCATCAGCGCGGCATCGGCCACGCTCATGGTGTGCGGGCCCAGGTGCGCCACGGTGCCAAAGGGCGACAGCGGATAAGCCGGAACACGGCCAAAACTGGGCTTTAGGCCAAAGTTGCCGCAAAAAGCCGCCGGGATGCGAACCGATCCCGCACCATCGGTGCCCACACTCAAGGGGCCCAGGCCGGCTGCCACGGCCGCGGCCGTGCCGCCCGACGAGCCACCGGGCGTGCGGCTCAGATCCCAGGGGTTGTGGCTGATGCCGGTGAGCGGCGAGTTGGTTTCGCCCTTGCAGCCGAACTCGGGGGTGGTGGTCTTGCCCAGCAGCACGGCGCCGGCTTCGCGCAGCCGGGCGGTGACCGGGGCGTCCACCTCCCAGGGCTGATCGGGGTTGACGGTGTGCGAGCCCCGCCGGGTGGGCCAGCCGCGTGTGAGGATCAGATCTTTGATGGACACCGGCACGCCATCGAGCGGGCCCATGGGGCTGCCGGCCTGCCAACGTTGCTCGCTGGCCCGCGCCGAAGCCAGGGCCGATTCGGCATCGACCAGGCAAAAGGCCTTGAGCTGCGGGTTGAGCAGATCGATGCGTGCCAGCACCTCACGCGTGGCCTCGACCGGCGAGGCGGCCCCGCTGCGGTAGAGCTGCAGCAACTCGGTGGCCGAGCACAGGGCCAGGGCTTGCGACGATGTCATGGCGGACTCCAGGGTGAGAGATCGTTGGATATCAGGCGGCGTCGGCGGCCACCGGGCGTGCCCGAGGTGACATCATGACCGCGACAGACCAGGTGGCCAGGGCCGACAGGGCCAGGCAGCCCCAGATGACCGGTGCATAGCTGTGCCTGGCGTCGAACACCGCGCCGGCCAGCCAGGGCCCGGCCAGGTTGCCCACCGCCGCGCCGGTGTACAGGGTGCCGATGATGGCCGACACCGCCCGCGCGCCGAACAGGTCCATGCACAGCGCCGGCATCAGCGACACGATGCCGCCGTAGCTCAGGCCCAGCCACAAGGCGAACACCACCATGGCCACGTAACCATCGGCCACCCACCACAGCAGGTAGCACAGGCCCATCGAGGCATGGGCCAGCGACAGCGTGAGCGGGCGGCCCATGCGGTCTGCCAGCGCGCCGATGGCAAAGCGCCCGATCAGGCTGCCCACGCCGATCAGGCCCACCAGGCCCACGGCCTGCGCGTCGGCAATGCCGATGTCGCGCGCCGCCGCCGAGATGTGGGCAAACGGTATGAACATGCTGGGACTGGCCACCACTGCCGAGAAATACAACCAGCGAAACGATCGTGTGCCCAGCGCCTCGCGCAGGGTATGCCCCGCCACCGCGCCACCCCCACGCCCCGCCGTGGCGGCTGGCGCCCGGCGCAACTGCGAAGTGGCACCCAGCCCCAGCACCAGCACGCCGGCGGCCAGCACCAGCACGGCGCTGCGCCATTGCAGCAGGGCGATCAGGGCGGTGGCGGCCAGCGGCACGGCCACGGTGCCGGCGCCGATGCCCGCGCTGGCCAGGCCCGCCGCCAAACCGCGACGGCGGGTGAACCAGGGCTGCACGCAGGCAATGGCCGGGGTGTAGACCAGCGCAATGCCCACCCCCACGCCCACGCCGTAGGCCAGGTACACCGCCAGCATCGAGGTGGCCAGGCTGCTGGCCACCAGCCCCCCGGCGATGCACAGCATGCCGGCGCTGCACACCCGCTGCGGGCCAAAGCGATCGGCCAGCATGCCGGCGCCAGCACCCAGCACAAAGTACACCAGGCCCGACAGGCCAAACACCAGCGACACATCGGCCCGCTGCGCATGGAACTCGAGCGACAGCGGCTTGAACAGCGCCGCGAAGGAGTACGAGACCCCGAAGATCACCGCCAGCGCCACAAAGCAAGCCCACACCACCACCCAGGCCTGGCGGGGTTCATCGGGGCTGGTGGCGGATGCGGCGGGGTTCATCCGCCCCAGTGTGGGCAGGCGCGCGGCGCGCGGCAATCGGTAGAACAACCCAGCCCGACGGCCAGTCTGTCGCAGCGGGCTGCAGCCTGTCGCAAGGCGATGGCGGACAGGCGGCGGGCCGCCTAATCTGCCGACCAGGGCCTGCGTACAGGCCCGCTGATGGAGAAAACCATGTTCGTGCTGTTCAGCTTCCTGGCCTGGTGTGTGCTGTTTGCGGTGTGCTGGCCGCTGGCCCTGGTGGCCCTGGTGCTGGCACCGGTGGTGTGGCTGCTGGCCCTGCCCTTCCTGCTGGCCGGCACCGTGCTGGCGGCGATGTTTTCATTGATCGCCGCGCTGCTGTTCCTGCCGGCGCGCCTGGTGGGCCGCCTGGCTCGCTGAGGCACCGGCGGGCCAGTTGCCCGCCAGGCTTCACTGTGGCGCCAGGGCGGCCTCGGCCGCCTGCGCGCAGGTTTGCAGGCGCACGCCCAGCGCCCGCATGGCCTGCGCGAACCCCGCCGCCTGCGCCTCGAAGCCCGACACCGGGCTCATCGCGTCGGTCAGCAGCACCAGGCGCTGCGGCCGACCCGACGGCAGGTGCGCCACCAGGTGCTCCACCGTGGCCTTCACGCAGTGGCTGCTGGCCTGGCCGGCCACCCACAAGGTCTGCGCCGCATCCAGGCGGCGCAGCAAGGGGCCGTTGAGCAATGTGCCGCTGTCATGCGGGTCGGGCACTTCGGCTTCCAGGGCGCTGTAGTGCTCGGTCCAGATGTTGCTGCCCTTGTTGACCACGTGCACCGGCCGCAGGCTGGCGTCTTCCCAGGCGTTGCAGGCGGCCAGCACATCGGCATGCACACCATGGCCCCAGCTGCCGATCTGGCAGTGCACGGGCCACACCATCAGGGTGTAGCGGCCGCGTGATTCGAGTGCATCCAGGTAGGCCAGCGCACGGGGCAGGTGGGCCGGATCGGCCGGCACAAAGCGGCCCGCGCGCACATCGTCGGCGCGGATCGGCGTGAAGGGCGACACCGCCTGCCCGCCTCCGGTGCGCCAGAACGGCGGGTGGGCCACATCCACGCGGTGGTGGCTGTCCAGCGTGAGGGTGATGCCGTCGATGGCCCCGCCCATCTGCCGGATGAAACCGGCCAGGCGCTGCATGTCGGCGTGCGCACCGGCCACCGGCAGGGCAGGTTGGCAGGCCTGCCCGGTCGCCGGATCAGGCGGGCAATGGCTGGCTGGCAGATCGCAAAAGTCGTTTTGCGGATCGATGATGAGGAGTTGCTGGCGATGGGGCATGGCAAGCGGCTGCAGCGGTTTGGCGGCCAATGTAGCCCAGTGCGGTGGCCAGCGACAGTCTCTATAAACTGGCTGCCTGACCACAGGAGCCCCCATGATTCTGGAAATCGCCGACATCCGCGTTCAACCCGGCCAGCAGCAGGCCTTTGAGCAGGCCCTGCAGCACGCCTTGGCCACCGTGGCCAGCCAGGCCCAGGGTGTGAAGGGCTGGAGCGTGAACCGCTGCATCGAAACCCCCGAGCGTTTTGTGCTGCAGATCTGGTGGGCCACGCTGGAAGACCACACCGTCGGCTTCCGCCAGGGCCCGCTGTTTTCCCAATGGCGCGCCATCATCGGCCCCTTCTTTGCGCAGCCGCCGCACGTCGAGCACTTTGAAATGGTGGCCCAGCAATCGGCCTGACCCCACCCGGGCTCGCCTGCGCGGGCATCGAGCCCGAAGCAGGCTGCAGGAGAACAGCATGACACCCAGCGCCACATCGGCCCTGCCCCCACCCTGCCGCGATGAAGCCGCGGTGCTGCAAGGCCTGCTGGCCAGCCTGAACCTGGGCCTGGACTGGCCGGCCGTGGTGCAGCAGGCCAGGCCCTGGGTGCAGGCGGTGCGCGCGCAGCCGGCGCCGTTCTGGGCCCTGGAATCCCTGCTGCGCGAGTACCCCATATCGTCTGCCGAGGGCCTGGCCCTGATGCGCCTGGCCGAGGCCTTGCTGCGGGTGCCCGACGCCCAGACCGCCATCGCGCTGACGGCCGATCAACTGGGCCGGGCCGATTTTTCCGGGGGCGCCGCACCGGGCTCGCCGCACAAGATGCTGGCCAATCTGTCGGCCAACGCGCTCAGCCTGGCCCGCCGCATGCTGCCCCACGAGCAAGACCCGGCTCCCGGCCTGCTCGATCGCCTGGGCGCCCAGACCGTGGTGGCCGCCACGGTGCGGGCCATCGGGCTGCTGGGCCGGCAGTTTGTGCTGGGCCGCCACATCGCCGAGGCCCTGGCCCAGGCCGATGAGCAGCGCGGCTCGCATGCGGGCCTGCGCTTTTCGTTTGACATGCTGGGCGAAGGCGCCCGCACCGATGCCGACGCCCAGCGTTACCTGGCGGCCTACGAACAAGCCATCCTGGCCATCGGCCGCAACACCCAGGGCGCGGGCCCGGTGCAGCGCGACGGCATCTCGATCAAGCTGTCGGCGCTGTTTGCGCGTTACGAGGTGGCGCAGGCCGACCGGGTGATGGACGAGTTGCTGCCGCGCGCCGCCCGCCTGGTGAACCTGGCAGCCGCCGCCGACATCAACCTGACCATCGACGCCGAAGAATCCGACCGGCTGGAGCTGTCGCTGCAGGTGCTGGCGCGCCTGGCCGATCAGGTGCGGGCCACCGTGCCGCACTGGCAAGGGCTGGGCCTGGCGGTGCAGGCCTACCAAAGCCGGGCCCGCGAGACCATCGACGCCGTGGCCGACATCGCCCGCCAACGTGGCCTGCGGTTCATGGTGCGCCTGGTCAAGGGCGCCTACTGGGACGGCGAGATCAAGCGCGCGCAAGAGCTGGGCCTGCCCGGTTACCCGGTGTTCACCCACAAGCACCACACCGATGTGTCCTACCTGGCCTGTGCCCAGGCCTTGATGGGCCACCACGCGGTGATCCTGCCGCAGTTCGCCACGCACAACGCAGGCACGCTGGCGGCCATCTTGCAAATGGCGCAGCGCCAGGGCCAGGTGCCCTTTGAACTGCAACGCCTGCACGGCATGGGCGAAGGCGTGTACCGCGAGCTGCTGGCCCGCCACCCGGGCGTGGGCCTGCGCATCTACGCGCCCGTGGGCGAGCACCGTGACCTGCTGGCCTACCTGGTGCGCCGCCTGCTGGAGAACGGCGCCAACTCGTCTTTCGTGCACCAGCTGGCCGACGAGCAGGTGCCGCCTGATCTGCTGCTGGCCTCGCCGCTGCATGCTGCCGCCCATCCCGGCCAGCCCATGCCAGCCGTGCTGTACGGGCCCACGCGGCCCAACAGCATCGGCCTGGATCTGGCCATGCCCGAGCAACACGCCGCCCTGATGCAGGCCTGGGCACAGGCCAGCGTGCCACCGGTGCAACTGGCCGATGTGCAGGCACTGCCCGCCACGATGCTGGCGCTGCAGCAAGGCTGGGTGGCCTGGCAGGCGCAGCCGGTGCAGCAGCGCGCCCAGGTGCTGGTGCGCGCTGCCGATCTGCTGCAGGCGCGCATGGCGCCCTTTGCCGCCCTGCTGGTGCGCGAAGCCGGCAAGACCTGGGGCGACGCCATCAGCGAGGTGCGCGAGGCCATCGACTTTTGCCGCTATTACGCCGCCCAGGCCAGCGAGCACCTGCAGCCGGTCACCCTGCCCGGCCCCACCGGTGAGCACAACGAGCTGCGCCTGCGGGGGCGCGGTGTGTTCGTGTGCATCTCGCCCTGGAATTTCCCGCTGGCCATTTTTGCCGGACAGGTGGTGGCAGCGCTGGTGGCCGGCAATGCGGTGGCGGCCAAACCCGCCGAGCAGACGCCCGGCGTGGCGGCAGCCTTTGTGGCCCTGCTGCACGAGGCCGGCCTGCCCGCGCAGGCGCTGGCCCTGCTGCACGGGCCGGGCGAAACCGTGGGGGCGGCGCTGGTTCAGCACCCCTTGACGGCGGGCGTGTGCTTCACCGGCAGCACCCAGGTGGCCAAGCTCATCCAGCGCAGCCTGGCCGCTGGCGACGGCCCCATCGTGCCGCTGATCGCCGAAACCGGCGGGATCAATGCCATGGTGGTCGACAGCAGTGCCCTGCCGGAGCAGGTGGTTGATGCGGTGGTGCACAGCGCCTTCCGTTCGGCTGGCCAGCGCTGTTCGGCGCTGCGCCTGCTGTGTGTGCACGACAGCGTGGCCGACCCCCTCATCACCATGCTGCAAGGCGCCATGGCCCAGTTGCGCCTGGGCCCAGCCGAGCAGCTGAGCACCGATGTCGGCCCGGTGATCGACACGCCCGCGCACCGGCATCTGGGCGCGCAGATCCAGCGCCTGCAGGCCCGCGCGCGCCTGATCGGCCAGTGCCCGCTGCCAGCGCCCCTGGCGGCCAGCCACATCGCCCCGGTAGCCTTTGAAATCGACACGCTGGACGGCCTGCGCGAGGAAATATTCGGGCCCGTGCTGCAGGTGTTGCGCTGGCAGGGTGATGTGCTGACGCTGGTTGACCGCATCAATGCCCTGGGCTTCGGCCTGACGCTGGGCGTGCAGACCCGCATCGACAGCCGTGCCCAGCAGGTGGCCCAGCGCGCCCGGGTGGGCAATGTGTACATCAACCGCAACATGATCGGCGCGGTGGTGGGTGTGCAACCCTTTGGCGGCGAAGGCCTGTCGGGCACCGGCCCCAAGGCGGGTGGGCCGCACTACCTGGCACGGTTTTGCGCCGAGCAGACTGTCACGGTCAACACCGCTGCCGCAGGCGGCAATGCGGCATTGTTGGCAGCATCGGCCGCGCCATGATGCGAGATGGGGCCCGGCTGACGCACACTGGCGGGTGACACTTTTTCGGTGGTTGGCCGCGTGGCCACTGCGCCGCCCGCGGCACCACCGATCCATGCAGTAGGACAAGCCATGCGCAAACACAGGCACCATCGCCGCAAGACCAACAAGACTCCCTGGATCATCGGTGGCATCGGCGTGGCCGCACTGATTGCCGGCGGCGCGCTGTGGATGAACCGTGACCGTTGGGTGAGCGTCAACGAAGCCGAGCTGCTGGCCTCTGCCCAGCAAAGCATCGCCCAGCACAAGCCCGATGCCGCGCGGGTGCAGATCAAGGCCCTGCTGCAGGCCAATCCACAATCGGCACAGGGCCGATTCATGCTGGGCAAGCTCTTGCACGATGCCGGCGACATGGTTTCGGCCGAGGCCGAATTGCGCCGCGCCCTGGAGGTGGGCTACCCCGAAGCCGAAGCCCTGCCGCTGCTGGCGCACAGCCTGCTGATGTTGAAGAAGGGCGCCACGCTGATCCTGCAGTATGGGCAGCACGACATCGCCGAAGCCGCTGCCGACGCCGAGCTGAAATCGCACCTGGCCGCCGCCGCCCTGCTCGAGGGCAACCCGGCCCAGGCCGAAGGCTTCCTGGCCAAGGCCCTGACCCGGGTGCCCCATTTCGGGCCGGCCCTGCTGGCACGCGCCCGCATGCTGGCCGCCGACAAACCGGCCGAGGCCCTCTCGGAACTGGAAAGCCTGCTGGCGCAGCATCCACAGATGGCCGAAGCCTGGCTGCTCAAGGGTGAGCTGCTGCAGCGCACCCAGCCCACAAACGCTGCGGCCATGGTCGAGGCGCTGCAGACCGCGATCAAGTTCCAGCCGGATCTGGTGGGGGCGCATTCCGCGCTGATCGGTCATTTCCTGGGCAAGTCGGATGTGCCGGCGGCCACGGCACAGTTCGCGGCCATGCAGAAGGCGGCGCCTACCCACTCGCAAACCATCTTCTTTGAAGCGCTGCTGGCCGACCAGCGTGGTGACCTGCCCAAGGCACGCGATCTGACACAGTTGCTGCTGCGCGGCGCCCCCGACAACCTGCGCGTGCTGCTGCTGGCCGGGCGCGTCGAATTCAGGCTCAACGCCCTGGTGCAGGCCGAAGCCTACTTTGCCAAGGCGCTGCAGGCCTTTCCGCAATCGGCTCAGGCGCGGCGCCAGTTGGGCAGCACGCACCTGCGCGCTGGTCAGAGCGACAAGGCCATCAGCGTGCTGCGCCCGCTGGTCGACACCGACCCGCCCGATGTCGATGCGCTGATGCTGATCGCCCAGGCGCAGCTGCTGCAGGGTGACGTCAAGGGTGCCGACCTGAACTTCAGCCGCGCCGCCAGGCTGCGACCCGGCGACACCCAATTGCGCACCGCCATGGCCGTCACGCAACTGGCCAAGGGACAGGACAGCGCCGGCCTGAACGAGTTGCAGGCCGTGGCCGCCAACGACAAGGGCACCACCGCCGACATGGCCTTGATCAGCGCGCGCATGCAGCGCAAGGATCTGGCCGGTGCACTCAAGGCCGTGGACGCCCTGGCCGCCAAGCTGCCCGACGAAGCGCTGCCGCAGCACCTGCGCGGCCGCATCGCGCTGGCACAGCCGGATCGCGCCGCGGCCCGCAAGCACTTTGAGGCCGCCCTGACCAAGGACGCCGATTACCTGCCCTCTCTGGCGGCCCTGGCGCAGCTGGATGTGCAGGACAAGCAGCCCGCTGCGGCCAAGGCCCGCTTCGAGGGCCTGCTCAAGCGCAAGCCCGGCAGTGCGGCGGCGATGATGGCCCTGGCCGAATTGAGCGAACTGAGCGGCGGCCCGATCGACGAGCGCTCGCAGTGGCTGGAGCAGGCCGTCAAGGCTGCGCCCACTGAACTGCTGCCCCGCCTGATGCTGGCCGATCAGCAGCTGAACAACCGCCAGATCAAGGCCGCACTGGGCTCGCTGCAAGCGGGCCTGGCTGCGCTGCCCGACAACCCCGAATTGCTGGACCGGCTGGGACGCGCGCAGTTGCTGGCCGGCGACACCCAACAGGCCATCTCGGCATTCACCAAGCTGGCGGCAGTCACCCCCAAGGCCGCCCTGCCCCACCTGCGGCTGGCCGACGCGCACCTGGCGGCCAACAACCCCACGGCCATGGCCGCCGAGGTGCGCCGAGCCGCTGACATCGCGCCGCAATCACCGGCCGTGCAACAGGCCCTGGTCAAGCTGGCCATGCAGGAGGGCAAGCCCGCGCAAGCACTGGCCGTGGCCCGCGCAGCGCAAAGCCAGCGCCCGACCGACGCGCAGGGCTTCACGCTGGAAGGCGAAATCGAAGTGGCCAGCCGGCACTACGACGCCGCCGCAGCGGCCTTTCGCAAGGCTGTCACGCTGAATAACCCGGGTGACGCCCTGCTGCGCCTGCATGCCACGCTGGTGGCTGGCGGCAAGGCGGCCGAGGCCGACAAGCTGGCCAGCGACTGGCTCAAGAGCCACCCCGAAGACCAGGGCCTGCTGCTGCACCTGGGCGACATGGCGCTGGCCGCAGGCAAGCTGGATGAAGCCGAGGCCCGTTACCGCGAGGTGCTGGCCAAGGACGCCAACCAGGTGCTGGCCAACAACAACCTGGCCTTTGTGCTGGCCCGCCAGAAAAAGCCTGGAGCCGTGACCCTGGCTGAAAAGGCATTGAAGGTTGCGCCGGGCACCCCGGCCCTGCTGGATACCCTGGCCATGGCGCTGGCTGCCGAGCAACAACTGCCCAGTGCGATCACCGTGCAGGCGCAGGCCGTGGCCGCCGCCCCGCTGTTGCCACAGTACCGTTTGCAGCTGGCCAAACTTCAGTTGCAGGCCGGTGACAAGGTCAATGCGCGGCTGGAGCTGGCCAAGCTGGCCAAGCTGGGAGCGGCCTACCCCAAGCAGGCCGAGGTGGCCGAACTCATCAAGCAGGCCGGCAACTGAGCCTTCAGCGCGCCACCCAGCCGCCGCACACCGGAAACACCTGGCCCACAAAACAGTCGGCGGCGCTGCTGCACAGGTAGGCCGCAAACAGGGCGTCTTCACGGGCGCCCACCAGGCGGCCCAGCGGCACCTCGCGGGCCAGGCGCTCTTGAAAACGCGGGTTGGCCTGCACCTCGGGCGGGAAGTACATCGGGTTCTCGACAAAGTTTTGCGCGATGGCGTTGACCTGCACCTGGTGCGGTGCCAGCTCCACGCCCACCGCCTGCACATAGGCCAGCTGGGCCCCGCGTGCCGCGCTGTAGGTGGACGCCCGCTTGATGCCGCGCAGCGCCGATGAACTGCCCATCACCAGGATCTTGCCGGCGCGGCGGGCCACCATGGCCGGCGCGGCGGCGCGCACCAGGCGGGGCAGCGGATCAACCAGCGCGGCAAACACGCGCTGCCATTCGTCGTCGGCCACGTCCACGGCCGGCGTGGTGGGCGCGGGGCAGGCCAGGTTGGCCACCAGCACGTCAATGGGGCCGGCTTCTTGCACCACCCGTTCGGCTTCGCCCGGCGCGCTGAGCGCATCGGCGCTGGCCAGCACGGTGGCGCCTTGCTCGGCGAACACTTCGCACAGCGTGGGGCCCATGAACTCGTGGCACTGCGTGATGAGCACACGCCGACCGGTGAGCAGCTCTTTCATGCGGACGATCCTGAAGGGTTGGCGCGGGCCACGGCGTCGTAGACCTGCTGCTTGAAGGTGAACCAGAACGGGTGCCAGAAGCCCATGAAACGCTGCGTCATCAACACGCCCGCCAAGCCCGTGGCCGGCGAGATGAACCAGTGCGTGCCGGCCAGGCCACCCCATTGCAGCTCGCCCACAGACTGCGGCCCGCCCAGCCGGGATGCCCGCCGGGTGAGCGCGCCGCCCAGGCCAAAGCCCAGGCTGGGCACAGCACCGGTATGCAAGAACTGCACGCTGCGCTCAGGCGGCACCTGGTCGGTGTAGAGCGTTGCCAGGGTGTCGGGCTTGAGCAGGCTGGGCTGGCCGGGCATCAGGCTGCGCAGCAGGGCCAGCATGTCGGCCTGGGTGGTGAAGGCACCACCCGCGCCCGACTGCCGGGCGGCTGGCTGCACGTACGCATTCGGCCAGGGGGTGTTGTCCAGGCGCGTGAGGCCCGGGCGCATCACGTCGTTGACGTCACCCCGGTACAGCGCCAGCAGGCGCGGCACCTGGTCGGGCCGCAGCACAAAGCCGGTGTCGACCATGCCCAGCGGGCCAAACAGGCGCGACTGCAGTGCATCGCCAAAACGCTGGCCAGTGATGAGCTCGATCAGCCGGCCCAGCACATCGCAGCCGCAGGCATATTCCCAGCCCTGGCCGGGCTGGTACAGCAGGGGCAGGCTGCTGAGCGCCTCGACCATCTCGGCCAGCGTGGTGTCGGGCCGCCGCACACCCGCTGCGTGGTAGGCGTTGTAGATCACCGTGCCGGGGTCGAACACGCCGTGGCTGAGGCCCGCCTGGTGCGTGAGCAGGTGCCGCACCGTGATGGGCGTTTGCAGTGGCTCGGTGTCGCCAATGTGGGCAGCGCCGGGTTGGAGCACCTGCACCGTGGCAAAGCCGGGTATCCAGCGTGAGATGGGGTCGTCCAGCGCCAGCTCACCGGCATCCAGCAGTTGCAGCACCAGCACCGAGGTCATCAGCTTGGTGTTGGAAAACGCGCGGTGGATGTGATCGGGCCGCAGGGCCTCGGCGGTTTCGAGGCTGGCCTGGCCGGTGCAGAAGCTGCCGATCAGCTGGCCGTGCTGCATCACCGCGGCCGACACGCCGGCCAGGCGCTGGGCATCGACCTCGGCTTGCAACACGTCCCAGGCGGGCTTGAACAGGTCGCTCATCTTGCGCGTCAGGCAGTCAGTTGCCAGGTGCCGCCGACTTCGCCGCGCGCCCGGCCATCGTGGGCCAGCTTGAGCAAGTGCGCCTGCAGCGAGCGGCGGGCCATGCCGTGCAAGTGAGCGGGTGTGTCGCCATACACCGTGGCCACCAGGTCGGGCTCGGCTTGGGCCTGCGCGGTGAGGGCCGCCAGCACCTTGGCTTCGCGGCCCAGGCGGTGGGCGATCGTCTTGCGCACCACGGCATGGGGTTCGTCGATCAGAAAGCCATGGCCGGGGGCCAGCCAATCCAGATCGATGTTCAGCAGGGCTTGCAGCGAAGCCAGGTAGGCCACCATGTCGCCATCGGGCGGGTTGATGACCACGGTGCTGCCCTGCATCAGGTGGTCACCGGTGAACAGCAGCTTTTCTTCTTCAAGCAGGTAACACAGGTGGTTGCTGGCATGGCCCGGCGTGTGGATGGCCCGCAGCGTGACGCCCTCACCCAAGGCCAGGCGCTCACCGCCTTGCAAGGAGTGGGTGGGCTTGAAGTCGGTGTCTTGCCACTCGGGGTGGGCCGCCACCTGGCCATAGGTGGCGGCACCGGTGGCGGCCACGATGGCGGCCACGGCGGGTGAGTGGTCCTTGTGCGTGTGCGTCACCAGCACCCGCGTGATGCGCCCGGGCGCAGCCGCCAGCAGGGCCTGCACATGGCTGGCGTCATCCGGGCCGGGGTCAAGCAGGGCCCAGTCGTCGCTGCCCGGGGCACCGATGACGTAACTGTTGGTGCCCGGCCCGGTCATCATGCTGCCGTTGGGCGCGGTGACGCGCAGCACACGCGGCGACAGCCACACCGGCACACCCGGCTTGAGCTCGATGCTGGCCGTGCCCAGGCCTTGTGGATCAATGCGGCCCAGTTCGGCAAAGGCCCAGTCACCCCGGTTGATGGGCTGGCGGCCCTTGGCACCCACGCCGATGCGCGGGCGGTTCAGCGGCACGGTGGCCTGCTCGCGCGACCAGGCGATGGCCGCTTGCGCCGTGTTGAAGGTGGCCAGGTGCTTGAGCGTGATCTCGGTGACGTTGAGCAGCTTGAGGCCCCGCGCCTTGTCTACCGCTTCGGCGGGCGTGAGCCACAGCAGTTCCACGGTTTCGGTGGCGTCGTGCACCGCCGTTTGGGCCATCGGCGCCTGGGTGATGAAAAAGCGGGTGTCGAAGATCTTGGGCATGCCCAGGGGCGTGATCCAGTGGCTGTAATAGGCCAGCCGGTCCATGGCCAGGCGCACGCCAAAACGCTCGCACACCTGGGCCATGCCCAGCTCGTTGGCATGCAGGGCGTGGCGCAGGGCCAGCACCTCCTGGGGTGGCAGGGTGTGCAGATCCACCAACTGCCCCGAGGCGTCGTTGGCAAACAGCAGGCCGGCTTCTTCAAAGCATTCGCGCACCGCCGCGATCCAGTAGTGCAGGCCGTTGGCCGGCAGGCCCATGCGGGCGCTGGCGGTGGCGTCGTCCATGCCCTGGCAACGCTCGTAGTGGCCCAGGTCGCTGGCGTCGAGCAGGCCACCGGGGAACACGGCGGCGCCGCTGTTCTGGTCGCCGGGTTTCTCGGCGCGGCGCAGCATCAGCACTTCGAGGCCACGCGGGGCGTCACGCAGCACGATCAGCGAAGCGGCCTGGCGAGGCTGGGCCGCTGGTGGGCGGGGGGTGGCGGTGTCGCTCATCAATCGGCCTTCAGGGCAGCGCCGCTGGCGCACAGGGCAGCAATGTCATCGGCGCTGAATCCGGCTTCGGCCAGGATGCTGGCCGTGTGGGTGCCGGGCTTGACCGATGGCTGGGGTTGCGCCGGCTGGCTGCGCGAAAAACGCGGCGCCGGGGCGGCCTGGGTCACGCCATCGACCGTGACAAAACCGGCGCGCTGCCGGGCATGGGCATGGGTGGGTGCTTCGGCCAGCGTGAGCACGGGTGCAAAGCACACGTCGGTGCCTTCGAGCAGGGCACACCATTCATCGCGGGTCTTGCTGGCCATGATGGTGGTGAGTGCCTGCCGCATCTCGGGCCAGCAGCGGCGGTCGTACTGGCTCTTGATGAAGCGGGCATCCAGGCCGGTGCGCTGCACCAGCTCGGCAAAGAACTTGGGCTCCAGCGAGCCGATGGACACCCATTTGCCGTCGGCGGTGGCGTAGGTGTCATAAAAGGGTGCGCCGCCGTCGAGCAGGTTGGCTCCGCGCTCATTCACATTCCACTGGCCCGATGCAGCCAGGCCGTGGAAGATGCTCATCAGCGATGACGCGCCATCGACCATGGCGGCGTCCACCACCTGGCCCTGGCCCGAGCGGCTGCGCTCGAAGATGGCCGCCAGCAGGCCAAAGGCCAGGTACAGCGCGCCGCCACCGTAATCACCCACCAGGTTGAGCGGGGGCACGGGCTTGCCGCCGGGGCCCCCGCCGCCAATGGCATGCAGGGCACCGGTCAGTGCGATGTAGTTGAGGTCGTGGCCGGCGGCCTGGGCCAGCGGGCCGCTCTGGCCAAAACCGGTCATGCGGCCAAACACCAGGCCGGGGTTGCGGGCCAGGCAGGCATCGGGGCCCAGGCCCAGGCGCTCGGCCACGCCGGGGCGCCAGCCTTCGATCAGCACATCGGCGCGATCGATCAGGCGCAGCGCGGCATCGCGGCCAGCGGCCTGCTTGAAATCAAGCGCCACCGAGCGGCGGTTGCGGCCCGAGACATCAAAGCGGCGATCCATGGGCACGCCCAGGCCGCTGGGCTCGGTGCGGTCGATGCGGATCACATCGGCACCCAAGTCGGCCAGCAGCATGGCGCACAGCGGGCCGGGGCCGATGCTGGCCAGTTCAACAACACGCAATCCGGTCAAGGGGCCCATGGGTTCTCCGCGAGGTTTCGGTCAGGACAAATGGCGCGGCTGGCGCCGTGCGTCGTTGGCAAAGTGTGCCGCAGGCCGGTGGCGCGGCCGTGTCATGCGGGGGACGGGGCTTACCCTGGGCCTGGTGAGGCCTGATCGGGCGGCCGCATCTGCCAGGCGGCCACAGCGGCCATGGCCATCAGCAAGGCCATCAGCACAAACACCTCGTGAAAGGCGCGCAGCGTGCCTTCTGCGCCCTGGGCGGCGTAAGCCTGCTGGCGCAACGCCAGCAAGATGCCCACCAGGTTCACGCCCACCGCGCCGCCCAGTTGCCGCAGAAAGTTCATGGTGCCGGTGCCCGCCGCGATGTGCGCGCCCTGCACCGCCCGCATGGCCAGCAGGCTGAGCGAGGGGATCACCAGACCCAGGCCCACGCGGCCCAGCACCGCCCACAGCGTGATCCAGCCAATGGCCGCGCCCAGCCCCACGCCCACCATCACGGCGAAGGTGGCGGTCATCACCAGCAGGCCGCAGGTGAGCGTGCGGTACAGCGGCAGCACATCGGCCAGGCGGCCGGCCAGCGGAATGGTCAGGGCCAGCGCCAGGCCCGCAGGCATCAGCACCGAGCCCACCTGGGATGCCGGCAGGCCCAGCGCCTGCAGCATGAACACCGGCAGCAGGTAGGTCGAGCCAAACAGCCCCGCGCCGTAGATCACCGCCACCACCGCCGCGCGGCGGTACACCGGGTAGCGGTACAGGGCCAGTTGCATCAGCGGCTGGGCCACCCGCCCCTGGCGCCGCACAAAGGCCCACATCAGGACCGCCGCAGCGGCCACCTGCGCCGCGCCGGCCCAGGGCTGGCCGCCTTGCAGGCCCACCAGGCCGTTCAGGCCCAACGCCAGCACCGCCGTGAGCATGGCCAGGCTCAGCGCATCGGGCGGCCGCGCCTGCGGATTGACGGCCAGCCCACCCGGCGCGGCATGGGGCAGGTAACGACGGGCCAGCAGGCCGGCCACGATGCAAAAGGGCAGCACAAAGTAAAAGATGGCGCGCCAGCCAAACCAGTCCACCAGCAGGCCGCCCACACTGGGGCCCAAGGCCGGCGCCAGCACCGTGCCAAAGCCGAAGTAGCCCATGGCCCGGCCCTGCTCACCCTTGGCAAAGGCATGCATGATGACCACGCCGGGTATGGTTTGCAGCACGCCAGCGGCCAAGCCTTCGACCATGCGCATGGCCAGCACCAGTGTCATGCTGTTGGACAAGCCGCCCACCGAGCCACCCAGCCCCAGCAGCAGCAGCATCCAGCCGTAGCAATGGCGATAACCCAGGCGCTGCAGCAGCCAGGGCGTGGACAGCATCGACACCGTCATCGCCCCCATGAAGCTGGTGGCCAGCCACTGCGCCTGCTGCGGCCCCAGCGCAAAGTGCTGGCTGATGGCGGGCACCGCCACATTGATGGTGGTGGCAGCCATCAGCGCAGCCATGTTGCCGATCATCACGGTGACCAGCACCCACCAGCGGTAGGCCGTGCCAAAGCGCTCGCGCAGGGCTGCGAGCGAGCGCGGGTCACCCTCATCCGCTTGCGCGGGGGGGCTTGCGTGGGAAGGGTCTGCTGGATCGGCCATGGCGAACAGGCCATTGTGTGCGAGGCCTCTGCAACTGTGCTGACGAGTTCATGAGCTTGGATGGGCGACCTGTTTGTAGCAATTATCACTTCATGCAATGATTGCTACATGTCCGATTGGCTCATCCTCACTGCCACCTTGCCGACCAGCCCCTCGGCCTTGCGGGTGCGCATTTGGCGCCAGCTGCGCGCCACCCATGCCGCCCACCTGCGCGAAGGGGTCTACATCTTGCCGGCCCATGCGCCCACGGCCGCCAACTTTCGGGCCATGGACCTGGCCATTCGCGAGGCGGGCGCCTTGTCGCACCTGCTTGAAGTGCCAGCCCGCGATGATCGACAAGCCGCCGACTTTGTGGCCCTGTTTGACCGCAGCGCGGCCTATGCCGTTTGGGCACAGGATCTCAAGGCCGCCCGCCAGGCGCAAAAAACCGCCGACGAGGCCCTGGCGCGCCAGGCCCTGCGCGATCTGGAGCAACGGCTTCTCAGCGTGCTGGTTTCGGATTTCTTTCCCGGCGAAGCCGCAGCGCAGGCGCAGGCCGGCCTCAAACAATGTCGCAACGAGCTGGATCGCCGTTTCAGCCCCGATGAGCCCCAGGCATCGGAAGGCACCGTGCACCGCCTGGCCGTCCAGGATTTTCAAGGCCGAACCTGGGCCACTCGTGCACGACCCTGGGTCGACCGGCTGGCCAGCGCCTGGCTGATCCAGCGCTTCATCGATGCTGCGCCGCGCTTCAAGTGGCTGCGCAGCACGCAAGCCTGCCCCAAGTCAGCGCTGGGCTTTGACTTTGACGGCGCGCGCTTTTCGCATGTGGGTGATCGCGTCACTTTCGAGGTGCTGGTGGAGGCGTTCGGTCTGTCTGCCAGCCCCGCTCTTCAGAGCCTGGGTGAACTGGTGCACGCCATCGACGTGGGTGGCCTGGTGGTGGACGAAGCCGTTGGCGTGGAACGTCTGGTGCGGGGTTTGCAGCGCCAACACGCCGACGACGACCGCCTGCTGGCTGCGGCCATACCCCTCTTTGATGCGCTTTACAGCGCCTACGAACCCGCCAAAAAGGATTGAGCCTTGTCGCACAACACACCCTCATCGTCGGCCCAGGCCCCTGCCCCCGTCAGTTTCGGACAGGCCCTGCTGTATTGGCTCAAGCTGGGCTTCGTGAGCTTTGGCGGGCCCGCCGGCCAAATCGCGCTGATGCATGAAGACCTGGTTGAGCGCAAGCGCTGGATATCCGACGCGCGCTTTTTGCATGCCCTGAACTACTGCATGGTGCTGCCCGGCCCCGAAGCCCAGCAACTGGCCACCTACATCGGCTGGCTGATGCACCGCACCTGGGGCGGCATCGTGGCCGGGGGGCTGTTTGTGCTGCCCTCACTGTTGCTGCTGATCGGCTTGTCGTGGGTGTACATGGCCTGGGGCGCGGTGCCGGCCGTGGCCGGCGTGCTGTACGGCATCAAGCCAGCGGTGGTGGCCATCGTGGTGGCGGCGGCTTGGCGCATTGGCTCACGCGCGCTGAAAAACCGTTGGCTGTGGGCGATGGCGGCAGCGGCCTTTGTGGCCATCTTTGCACTGAGGCTGCCCTTCCCGCTGATCGTGTTGCTGGCCGGTGGCCTGGGCGCCTTGGGCGGCCGTTTGGCGCCCAAGGTGTTTGCGGTTGGCGGCGGGCATGGCCAGGCCAAGGCCAGCCAGGCCCCGGCGCTGATTGACGACCACACACCCACGCCGGCGCATGCCCGCTTCAGCTGGGCCCGTTTTGCCAAGGTGCTGGCGGTGTTTGTGGGCCTGTGGGCGCTGGCCCTGGGCGGCCTGGCCTGGGCCTGGGGTTGGCAGGCCGTGCTCACGCAGATGGGCTGGTTCTTCACCAAGGCGGCGCTGCTCACCTTCGGCGGGGCCTATGCCGTGCTGCCCTATGTGCACCAGGGCGCGGTCGAGCACTTTCACTGGCTGAGCGCGCCGCAGATGATGGACGGTCTGGCCCTGGGTGAAACCACGCCCGGCCCGCTGATCATGGTGGTGGCCTTTGTGGGCTATGTGGGTGGCTGGGGCGCGGCCCTGCTGGGGCCTGATCACTTGCCGCTGGCCGGTGCGCTGGCGGCCACCGTGGTCACCTTCTTCACCTTTCTGCCCAGCTTCTGCTTCATCTTGCTGGGTGGGCCGTTCATCGAATCGACGCATGGCAAGCTGAAGTTCACCGCGCCGCTGACAGGCATCACCGCCGCCGTGGTGGGCGTGATCGTCAATCTGGCGGTGTTCTTTGCCTGGCATGTGCTGTGGCCACAAGGCTGGGCCGGGCACTTTGATGCGGTGGCCGCCGTGCTGGGCCTGGCCGCCGCGCTGGCGCTGATGCGTTGGAAGCAAAGCGTGATCCGCGTGGTGCTGGCCGCCGGGGTGTTGGGCTGGGTGATCAGCCTGGTGATGTGAAAAAAAGGGCTGCACCATGAACGACATCTCTCTGCCCATGCCACCAGCGTTCGAGCTGGCGATTCAAGCCAGTTTTGGCTCGGTGGCGGCCTGGCTGGACGACTTCCTGAGCTGCGCTGCGCAAGCCGGCGGGCCGGCTCAACTGCTGTTCAACGCGGCCGATGGCCGCTTGTTGAACCGGGCCACCGCGCAGGCCGGCGTACCCATTCTGGCGTTGGACCAACCCTGGCGCACACCCGACGAAGCGCACGCGGGCTTGGCCTGCATCGACTGGGCAGCCGCCTATGCACGCTACCAGGCGGCGGTGCTGCAAACAGGAGAAGACCTGCTGGTTCAGGGCGCAGACACCGACCATGCACGGATGCTGGACGTGCGCCGCGCCGGCGTGTTTGCGCAGGCACCCACCATGGCTGCGGGTGCCCGCTGGATGGACCCGGCAAGGGTTGACGAATGGGCCAGGCAACTGCCCGCAGACGCCCGAGTGGTCGTGTACTGCGTGCATGGTCACGAAGTGAGCCGTGTGACCGCTTTGCGCCTGCGTGCGGCGGGTGTGTCGGCCGGATTCCTGGCGGGCGGCTTGGCCCAATGGCAGGCCGATGGGCGGCCGGTGATGGCCCGGTCAGCACCCTGAGTCACCCGCCGCTCGCAGCCGGGGTGCCGGGCCGGCTGATTGACAGCCCCAACGGCACGGCCCTACATTACTAACCTATTAGTGAATTTTGAGGCCTCCCTGCCATGGCGCTGCTGATGGAAAACGCTGGACTGGCTTTGAGCGGCACCGTGGTGGGGGCCTTGCTCAACCACGCCCCCGAGTTGGCAGCCCTGGGTGAGGCGGCCCATGCCGCGCCCTACAAGGCGCCGCCGAAGGCGCCGGTGCTGGCGGTGTACCCGCCCCACACCCTGGCTGGTGACCACGCCGAGGTGGTGGTGCCCACCGGTGTGGTCGGCCTGCACATCGGCGCGTCGCTGGCCATCGTGATCGGTCAGACGGCCTGCCGCGTGCCGCGCAGCCAGGCCCTGGCCCATGTGGCCGGCTACACCACGGCGCTCGACATCCACCAGCCGCTGGCCAGCCATTACCGGCCGGCCGTGCGGCAACGGGCACGTGATGGCTTTTGCCCGATGGGGCCTGCCGTGGTGCCAGCCAGTGCCGTACCGCAGCCCGACGCGCTGGCGGTGCAAGTGTGGGTGGATGGCACCCTGGTGCAAGCCACCGACACCGCCCAACGTCTGCGTGACGTGGCCCAGTTGATCGCCGATGTGAGCGACTTCATGACCCTGCAGCCCGGCGATGTGCTGCTGCTGGGGGCCAGCGCCGATGCGCCCCTGGCGCAGGCCGGCCAAGGCGTGCGGGTGCAGATCGAAGGCCTGCCCGCCCTGCACTGCCAACTGGTGCCCGAGGGCCACAGCCGGGCCCGGCCCGAGTGCGCGCCCCTGATCACGCATGCGCCCGTCACCGCCCGCGTGGCCTATGGCGGCGCGCTGCACACGGCCACGCCCCACCCGCAAGGCCTGCAACTGGATGATGGCCGCGTGCTGGCCGAAACCCAGGTGCAGTGGCTGCCGCCCTTCGATGTGGGCACCATCATCGCGCTGGGCCTGAACTACGCCGACCACGTCAAGGAGCTGAGCAAGGAACTCACCGTCACCAGCCAGGACGAACCGCTGGTGTTCTTCAAGACCGGCAGTTCGGTGATCGGCCACCGGGGCCACATGCGCCGCCCGGCCGGCGTGGCCTTCATGCATTACGAATGTGAGCTGGCGGTGGTGATCGGCCGCACCGCCCACCGCGTGCGCGCCGCCGACGCCCTGGCCCATGTGGCCGGCTACACCGTGTGCAACGACTACGCGGTGCGCGACTACCTGGAGAACTGGTACCGCCCCAATCTGCGCGTGAAAAACCGCGATGGCGGCACGGTGCTGGGCCCCTGGCTGGTGGCCGCCAGCGCTGTGGCCGATCCGCACAGCCTGGCGCTGCGCACCCTGGTCAATGGCCAGGTCACGCAGCAGGGCAGCACCAGCAAGCTGATCAACAACGTGCCCGCACTGATCGAATACCTGAGCAGCTTCATGACGCTGCAGCCCGGTGATGTGATCCTGACCGGCACGCCCGAAGGGGTGGTCAACGTCAACGCGGGCGACGAAGTCATCACCGAGATCGACGGCATCGGCCGCCTGGTCAACACCATCGCATCCGACGCCGATTTCGGCCGTCAACCCACACAGCCATGAGCACCACCATCCATCACCTGATCAACGGCCAGGCCGTTGAAAGCGCCCAGCGTTTTGAAACCGTCAACCCCGCCACGCAAGACGTGCTGGCCGAGGTGAGCGCCGGTGGCACCGATGAGGTGAACGCCGCCGTGGCTGCGGCCAAGGCGGCATTCCCTGCCTGGGCCGGCCGCCCCGCCACCGAGCGCGCCGCGCTGATGCGCAAGCTCGGTGAGCTGATCACCCGCCACGTGCCCGAGATCGCCCAGACCGAGACGAAGGACACCGGCCAGACCATCAGCCAGACCGGCAAGCAGCTGGTGCCACGCGCCGCCGACAACTTCAGCTACTTTGCCGAGATGTGCACCCGGGTGGACGGCCACACCTACCCCACACCCACGCACCTGAACTACACGCTGTTTCACCCGGTGGGTGTGTGCGCGCTGATCAGCCCCTGGAACGTGCCCTTCATGACGGCCACCTGGAAGGTCGCGCCCTGCCTGGCCTTTGGCAACACGGCCGTGCTGAAGATGAGTGAGCTGTCGCCGATGTCAGCGGCCCGCCTGGGTGAGCTGGCGCTGGAGGCCGGCATCCCGGCCGGGGTGCTGAACATCGTGCACGGCTACGGCAAGGCGGCCGGCGAGCCGCTGTGCGCCCACCCCGATGTGCGGGCCATCAGCTTCACCGGCTCCACGGCCACCGGCAACCGCATCGTGCAGGCTGCAGGCCTGAAGAAGTTCAGCATGGAGCTGGGCGGCAAGAGCCCCTTCGTGATCTTTGACGACGCCGATTTTGAGCGCGCGCTCGATGCCGCGGTGTTCATGATCTTCAGCAACAACGGCGAGCGTTGCACCGCCGGCAGCCGCATCCTGGTGCAGCGCTCGATCTACGCCCGGTTTGCAGATCGCTTTGCCGAGCGCGCCCGCCGCATCACCGTGGGTGACCCTCTGGACGACAAGACCATCATCGGCCCGATGATCAGCCAGACCCACCTGGCCAAGGTGCGTTCCTACATCGAGCTGGGCCCCCAAGAAGGCGCCACGCTGTTGTGCGGCGGCCTGGCCCAGCCCGATCTGCCGGCCCACCTGCAGCGCGGCAACTTTGTGGCCCCCACGGTGTTTGCCGATGTCGACAACCGCATGAAGATCGCGCAGGACGAGATCTTCGGCCCGGTGGCCTGCCTGATCCCGTTTGACGACGAGGCCGACGCCATCCGCATCGCCAACGACATCCAGTACGGCCTGAGCAGCTACGTGTGGACCGAGAACCTGGGCCGCGCCCACCGCGTGGCCGCCGCCATCGAAGCCGGCATGTGCTTTGTCAACAGCCAGAACGTGCGTGACCTGCGCCAGCCCTTCGGCGGCACCAAGGCCAGCGGCACCGGCCGTGAAGGCGGCACCTGGAGCTACGAAGTGTTTTTGGAGCCCAAGAACATCGCGGTGTCGATGGGCAGCCACCACATCCCGCATTGGGGCGTGGCGTGATCAGCCGGCGTGATGGCCTGCTGGCCGGCGCGGCGCTGCTGCCCGGCCTGTCGTGGGCCCAGGCAGCCTGGCCTGCACGGCCGCTGCGCTGCATCGTGCCGTTTCCGCCCGGCGGCACCACCGACGTGGTCACGCGCCTGGTGTGCACCGAACTGGGCCAGGCGGTTGTCATCGACAACAAGCCCGGCGCCGGCACCGTGATCGGGGTGGACGCCGCCGCCAAGTCGGCACCCGACGGCCTGACGCTGGTGACAGTGGCCAACAGCTTCTGTGCCAACCAAACGCTCGTCAAGCGCCTGCCCTATGACGCCGAACATGATCTCACCCCCATCGGCCTGATGGGCATGAGCGAACACGTGCTGGCCGCCCACCCGGGCACCGGCTTCAAGACCCTGGCTGATGTGCTGGCCGCTGCGCGCAAGGCACCGGGCCGGCTCACCTATGCATCGTTCGGCAATGGCACCTCGGCACACCTGTCGGGCGCCATGCTGGCCGCCGCCGCGGGGGTTGAGCTGCTGCACGTGCCCTACAAGGGCCAGGCCCCGGCGCTGCAAGACCTGCTGGGCGGCCAGGTGTCGCTGATGTTCGGCAACTGGCCCGAGTTTCGCCAACAGGTGCGCAGCGGCAAGCTGGTGGCCATCGGCATGGCCACGGCCAAACGCTCCATCTACGCGCCCGATCTGCCCACGCTCACCGAGCAGGGCCTGGCCATTGAATCCAACTCATGGAACGGCCTGCTGCTGCGCGCCGGCACACCCGATGCCATCGTGCAGCGCCTGAGCACCGAGCTGCGCCGCGCGCTGCAGGCACCGGCCGTGGTGCAGGCGTTTCAAGAAGGCGGCATCGCCTCGCTGGCGGGCACGCCCGCGCAGTTTGCGGCCTTCATCCGCAGCGAAACCGACAAGTACGCGCAAGTCATTCGGCGCGCCAACATCTCGGCCGACAGCTGAAGCCACCCATCACCGATTGCCAGGAGACACCATGGGCAAGTTAGCACTCGCGGCCAAGATCACGCATGTGCCGTCGATGTACCTGAGCGAGTTGCCCGGCCCGCGCCAGGGCACACGGCAAGACGCCATCGACGGCCACATCGAGATCGGCCGCCGTTGCCGTGAGCTGGGCGTGGACACCATCGTGGTGTTCGACACCCACTGGCTGGTCAACGCCAACTACCACATCAACTGCGGACCGCACTTCAAGGGCGTGTACACCAGCAACGAGCTGCCGCACTTCATCAGCAACCTGCCCTTCGAGATCCCCGGCAACCCCGAGCTGGGCCAGTTGCTGGCCAAGGTGTGCAACGAGCACGCGGTGGAGACCCTGGCGCACCACAACACCACGCTGGCGCCCGAGTACGGCACCCTGGTGCCCATGCGCTACATGAACCCCGACCAGCGCTTCAAGGCGATCTCGGTGTCGGCCCTGTGCACGGTGCACTACCTGAACGACAGCGCCCGCCTGGGCTGGGCCCTGCGCCGCGCCATCGAAGACCACTACGACGGCACCGTGGCCATCCTGGCCAGCGGCTCGCTCAGCCACCGCTTTGCGCAAAACGGCCTGGCGCCCGAGTACGCCTTCAAGGTGTGGAGCCCCTTCCTCGAGCAACTGGATCAGCGCGTGGTGCAGATGTGGCAGGCCGGTGAATGGGCCGACTTCTGCGAGATGCTGCCCGAGTACGCCAGCAAGGGCCATGGCGAAGGCTTCATGCACGACACCGCCATGCTGCTGGGTGCCCTGGGCTGGCGCGAATACACCGGCCAGGCCGAGGTCATCACGCCCTACTTTGGCGCCTCGGGCACCGGCCAGATCAATGCAGTGTTCCCGGTGCTGCCGGTCAGTGGCCAGGCCGTGCCGCAAGCCGAAGCCAGCCGCGCGTCGGGCTACAAGGCCTTCCCGAGACTTTGACCATCCGCCGAAGTTCACGACCACCCCGCAACGCCTTCGGCGTCTCCCCTCAAGGGGCAACGCCGGTGGCCCGGCAAAGCCGGTTCCACGGCGTTCGCTTGACGGGCCGCCGCGGTACGCTTGACGACAACGCTCTCCACTCAACGCAGGTCTTTGCATGCCCCATCTGGTGATCCTCTATACCGGCAACCTGGATGCCCCGCCCGAGCAAGGCGGCACCAACATGAAGGCGCTGTGCCGTGCGCTGGCCGATGCCATGCTGGCGGTGCGTGACGACGCCGGTGCACAGGTGTTTCCCACCGGCGGCACGCGTGTGCTGGCCTACCCGGCGCCGCACTTTGCGGTGGCCGATGGCGGGCAGGCGGGCCGCGATGCAGGGGGTGATGGCGACTACGCCTTCATGTACCTGAACCTGCGCATGGGCCGGGGGCGCAGCGCCAGCGTGCACCAGCGCGCCGGCCAGGCGCTGGACGCGGTGGTCCGCGAACACCTGGCCCCTCAGCTGGCCCAACGCCACATCGGCATCACGCTGCAGATCGACGAAGGCCCCGAGGTGTTTGACGCCAAGAACAGCTCGCTGCACCCCTTGTTCAAGAAGGCCCCCTGAACCGCCATGCTCAGCCAAGACACCATCACCGCCCTGGCCCGCCAGTTGTACGAGGCCCGCAAGCAGCGCACGCAGGTGCGGCACTTCTCGCGCCAGCACCCCGAGATGACCATTGAAGACGGCTACGCCATCCAGCGCGAATGGGTGAAGCTGGAGATCGCCGATGGCCGCACCATCAAGGGCCGCAAGATCGGGCTCACCTCGCGCGCCATGCAGCAGGCCAGCCAGATCACCGAACCCGACTACGCGCCGCTGATGGACGACATGTTCTTCGAGTCGGGCGGCGACATCCCCATCCACCGCTTCATCGCGCCGCGTGTCGAGGTGGAGCTGGCCTTCATCCTGGGCCAGCCGCTGAAAGGCCCGGGCGTCACGCTGTTTGATGTGCTGTCGGCCACCGAATACGTCACGCCCGCCATCGAGATCATCGACGCACGCATCGAGCAGTTCGACCGCGACACCAAGGCCATGCGCAAGGTGTTCGACACCATCAGTGACTTCGCGGCCAACGCCGGCATCGTGCTGGGGGGCCGGCCCGTGCGACCGATGGATGTGGACCTGCGCTGGGTGGGCGCGCTGCTGCACAAGAACGGCGTGATCGAAGAAACCGGCCTGGCCGCCGCCGTGCTGAACCACCCGGCCAACGGCGTGGCCTGGCTGGCCAACAAGATCGCCCCTTACGGCGAGCAACTGAACGCCGGTGACGTGGTGCTGGCCGGCTCGTTCACCCGGCCCACCGGCGCGGTGGCCGGCGACAGCTTCCATGCCGATTACGGGCCGCTGGGCTCGATCTCCTTCCGTTTCGCCTGATCTGGAAAGCCACTGATGGAACCCATCCGCAATACCTTCAAGCAAGCCCTGGCCGCCAGGCAGGCCCAGATCGGCCTGTGGGTTGGCCTGGCCGACCCCTACGTGGCCGAGTTGCTGGCCACCACCGGCTTTGACTGGCTGCTGATTGACGGCGAACACGCGCCCAACAATGTGCGCCAGGTGCTGGGCCAGTTGCAGGCCGTGGCGCCCTATCCGGTGCACCCCATCGTGCGGCCGGTCGAAGGCGACGTGGCGCTGATCAAGCAGTACCTGGACATCGGTGCCCAAACCCTGCTGATCCCCATGGTTGAAACCGCCGAGCAGGCCGCCCGCTGCGTGGCCGCCACCCGTTACCCGCCGCAAGGCATCCGCGGTGTGGGCAGCGCCCTGGCCCGCGCCTCACGCTGGAGCCAGATCGGCAGCTACCTGCATGAGGCCGACGGCGACATGTGCGTGCTGGTGCAGGTGGAGTCGGTCACCGGGCTGAACAACCTGGCCGAGATCGCGGCCGTCGACGGCGTGGACGGCGTGTTCTTCGGCCCGGCCGATCTGTCGGCCTCGATGGGCTACCTGGGCCGCCCCGGCGAGCCCGTGGTGCAGCAGGCCATCGCCGACGGCATCGCCACGGTGCTGCGTGCCGGCAAGGCCCCCGGCATCCTCACCGCCGACACCCAGCTGGCCCGCAGCTACCTGGACATGGGTGCGCTGTTTGTGGCCGTGGGCGTGGACACCTCGCTGCTGGCCAAGGCCGCCACCAGCCTGGCGCGCAGCTTCAAGGCAGCGCCCGCTGCGCCGGCCCCTGATGCGGCGGCCAAAGGGCCTTACTGACCCGCATCACGCTGCCAGCCTGCCCGTCTGAGGCCGCGTGCATGGTGGCGATCAGAACAGCTCGTGGCGGTACATCAGGTCGCGGCTGGGCAGGCCCCAGCTGGCCTTGGCGGCCGGGCCCACGGTGACACCCGGCGGCAGCAGCCAGGCCTTTTGCAGGCTTTGCGCAGCCCGCGTCTGGCCGGCGGCCTGGCAGGCGGTGCCGCTGGCGCCGTCCAGCATCAGCTGCCATTGCAGGCTGCCGGTCTTGCCGCCCGGCGCGGCCGGCAGCACCAGCCAGGCCCGGCCACCGGCGGTGGTGGCCGTGCCGGCAGGTGGCGCCGCGCACACACCGGCGGTGGTGAAGATGCCGGTGGCCTGCGACGCGGTCAGCGCGCTGGTGGGCACGCTGATGCAGCCCTGGTCTTCGGTCATGGTGGCCCAGCCGGTGCTGGTGAGCCTTTGCATCTGCAGCAGCATCTTCACGCCCACCCGGGCATCGCCGTTGCCACCGGTCAGGTTGAGCCGGCCCGAGTGGAACAGGCTGCCGCCATCAAAGGCCACATTGGCCTGGCTGACGCTGGCCGTGAGCGTGGGGTTGCCGGCAGTGGCCGCTTCGCTGGCGTCGGTCAGGGCCAGGCTCCAGGTGAAACTGGGGCTGACGGTGGCCTGCGTGGTGGCCACGCTGAGCTTGAAGCTGTCGGTGTTGCTGGCGGTGGCCTGCACCTGGCCGCCCCCCAGATCACTGACGGTGACCGTGCCCCAGGTGCTGCCCAGGCTGGCGGTGCCGGCATTGGCCACCACCATGGCGGGCACCAGGTTGGCGGGCAGCAGTTTCATCAGCGCGCCGCTCCAGTAGCTGGTGATGCCACCTGCGGCGTTGCGGGCCGTGACCGTGATTTGGGGGGCGCTGGCCCAGCCGGTGGGCTGGCCGATGAAGGTGTAGCCAGCGCCGGGTTTGGTGCAGGCCGCGTTGGCGGTGTGCAGCGAGGGCGCGGCGGCCAGGGCCAGGGTGTAGTTGTCGGGCACGAAGCGGCCCACGGCCAGGGCGCCAGAGGCGATCCTGCGGGTGTTGGCCGGGGTGTCGTTGACGTCGACATCGCCGTAGGTGGTGTCGGTCAGCTGCACTTGCAGCGCGCCCACTTCGGCATAACTGACCGCGTTGTGGGTGTACAGGCCGGCCACGGCGGCCACGTTGGCGCCGGTCAGGGCGCCGCCGGTGCAGCCAGCGGGCAGCACACAGCCGGCGCTGGCCAGCACCGGCGTGCCGTCGTAGCCCGTCATCACGGCGCCGGTGGCGTCCAGCGCCCGGGCACGCAGCGTGAAAGGCCGGCCGGCCTTGTGCACCACGCCGCCGCTGTCGGCCACGTTGTCCAGTGAGCGGGTGGTGCCGGCGGTGGCGCTGTCGCCGTCGGTGGCGCCAATCCAGGCCAGGCTGGCGGGCAGGGCCGCGAAGGCATCGTTGCTGCAGGCGGTGGTGGTGGTGCCGTTGGCGGTGTACGTCATGCGCAGCCGCATCACGCGGGTGGACGTGGCCGGGGGCGTGACGCTGACCGTGACGCGGTTGTTGTTGACAAAGGCCGCCGTGCCGGCCGCGCCCAGATCCACCCAGCTGCCCCGGCAACTGCCGTTGAGCGAACCGCCGTCGTCGCGCGCATCCACCCAGCTGAGGCTGACGTTGCCGGTGAAGCCCGGGTGCAGGTTGCTGCCCGAGTTGTCCAGCGCGATCACGGCCAGGCTGGCCGATGCGCCTGCGGTCTTGCTGCCGATGGTGCCGCTCAAGGCATTGGCGGCGGTGCCCACGTCAAAGGCATTGAAGCCACCCGGCGTGAGCGCGGCCACGGAGGTGGTGGCGCGGTTGGGGCCGAACTCGCTGGTGTTGCCATTGGTGTCGGTGGCGGTGGCGGTGATCACATCGCCCACGGCCAGCACATTGGCCGCAAAACTGACGGTGCCGCTGAAGCGGCCATTGGCATCGGCCGTCAAGGCGCCCAGGTACACCTGGCCATCACCATAGCCGGCTGCATTGACGGCGGCCTTGAAGAACTCGACGCGCGCACCGGCAAAGGTGGCCTGGCCGGTGTTGGTGCCGATGTAGCCGTAGGTGGTCAGCGAGTTGGTGCCCACGCCCGCGCCGGTGATCACCGGGTAGTTCATGCCGTTGTTGGGCAGGCTGGCGTTGGTGGTGCCGGTGTTGACGGTGACGCCGTCGTTGCCCAGATCGATGCCCAGGCTGCTGCTGCCAGCCATCGAGTTGCCCAGCACGCTGTTGGCCAGCGAGGCGTTCAGCATCATCACGGCCTTGACGGTCGAGCGCACCACATTGCCCTCGCCGGCGTTGGTGCCGCCAAAGTAGTTGCCGCTGGCACCACCCCACACATACAGGGCGTTGGTGCCGCCATTGACCACGGTGACGCCATCGCCGCCGAGGCCAACGGTATTGCCGATCACACGGTTACCGGTGGCTGCGCTGGTGGCAAAGGTGAACGAATAGGTGTTGCCGGCCGCCCGGTTCATGTCGGCCACGGCAATGCCGCCCACCAGGTTGTTGGCCGATGCGATCTCAACACCCACGCGGTTGCCGGCCACGGTGGTGCCATCCGGAGCCAGGCCGATGTAGTTGCCCACCAAGGTGATGCTGGGCACAAAGACCGCGAAAGCCCGCCCCTGGCTGCTGCTGAAGCCGGTGACAGACAGGCCGCGCACCACGCTGCCGCTGGAGCCGGTGTTGAACTGGATGCCGTTGACCGTGCCGGCACCGCTGCCATCCAGCCACACCAGCGGCGTGCCCGCGTAACCAGCCTGGGTGCTGCCATCGACGTTGAGCACGCGCTGCGGCAAGGGCAGCGCCGAGGCGGGTGAGATCTTGCAACCTGCACCTGGGCAGTTGGGCAGCGCGAAGGCGATGGTGGTGGCCTGCGGCCAGGCATTGGCCTCGGCCAGTGCGGCACGCAGCGTGCACACGCCGGTGGCGGTGGCGCAGTAGCCGTCACCCGGGTTGGCGTCGGCGGCATCGCCGTTGTCGTTGACCACCAGATCCACCGCCAGGCTGCCGAAGTTGGGGCCGAACTCGGAGGTGTTGTTGCTGGCATCGGTGGCCGTACCCGTCAGCTTGGTGCCGATCTTGATGGTGGCCGCGGGCATGGTGAGGGTGCCGCTGAAATTGCCGCTGGCGTCGGCTGTGAGGGTGCCCAGGTATACCGATCCTTCGCCATAACCGCTGGCATCACCATCGCTGGCAAACACCTCAACCCGGCTGCCGGCGAACACGCTTTGCCCCGCAGCGCTGCCTACATAACCCGCAACCGTCAGCAGGTTGCCTCGTGCCCGCGCGCTGGTGAACACCGGGAAGTCCATGTTGAGATTGGGTTTGCCCACCGTCTTGGCGCCGTCATTGGCTGTCACGCCATCGGCGCCCAGGTCGATGCCCAGCGAACGGTTGCCAAAGATCGCGTTGCCCAGAACGGCATTGCCGGTGCCGCCGTCGCTGGCCACCGTCACGCCTCGGCCATTGCCACTGATGACGTTGCCTCGGCCGCTGGCCGTGCCGCCCACCACATTGCCCGCTGCGCCGCGCCAGATGTAGATGCCGTCGCCAGTGTTGCCCACCACGGTCTGGCCCGTGACGTTCAGGCCGATCAGGTTGGCCGACACCACGTTGCCGGTGCCTGCACCATTGCCGCCATCAATGGCCACGCCCACACCGCCGTTGCCGCTGATCAGGTTGCCGCCGCTGGCATAACTGATACCACCGACCAGGTGGTTGCTGCCCTGGATGTCGATGCCGTGGGAACCATTGGGAACGGCCACCGTACCTGTGGCGTCCAGTCCGATGAAGTTGCCCTGAATCGAGGCGGAAGCACCCAGCGACAGGATGCCCTGCCCAGCGTTGCCCGCGATGACATTGCCGGCACCCGCCGTCGTACCGCCTATGCCCGAGCCGGTGATGCCACTGGCGATACGCACGCCCATTGCATTGGGCACCGCTGCCGTGCCTGCTGCATTCAAGCCGATCCAGTTGCCTTGCACCTGGGTATTGTTGGCGTTGAGGTACACACCGTAGCTGCTGTTGCCTGCGATCACATTGCGGTCAGTGGCGCTGGTGCCGCCCAGTGTGTTGCCTGCGCTGGCCGCCAGCACCCCATAGCCGCCGTTGGCCAGAGCCGCAGTGCCCGCTGCATTCAGACCGATCAGATTGCCCTTGATGGTGTTGCTGGTAGAGCCGTTTTGGAGGCTGATGCCGGCGCCGTTGGCCACGGCCGTGGTCAGGTTGCCCGAGATCAGATTGCCCGTGCTGCCCAGTGCGCCACCAATGACGTTGCCACTGCTGTTGCCCAGGGTGATGCCCGAGCCCGTGTTGGGAATGGCGGCCGTGCCGGATGCGTTGGTGCCGATGTAATTGCCCAGCACCTGCACACGGTGAGTGGTGCTGCTGTAGCCATCAATCTCGATGCCGTTGAACACGTTGCCGCTGATCACATTGCGGGCAGCGCCTGCGCCGCCGACGATGTCGTCAGTCGAATCATGGATATGGATGCCGTTGTAGCTGTTGGCAATGGCGAATGCGCCCGTGGCATCGGTGCCTACATAGTTGCCTTGTATCGTGATATTGCTGGTACCAGCAGCCAGTTCGATGCCTCGCAGCGCATTGCCGCTGATCACATTGCCCTGGCTGATGCCAGTACCGCCAATGAGGTGGCCTGATCCGGCGTTGACCATCACGCCATTGGAGCCATTGCCGCCACTGGCTGAGCCCGCCGCATTGGTTCCCACGTAGTTGCCCTGCACCGTGACGGCTGCGGTCGAATTGATCTTGAGGGCATTGCCGGCAAAGCCGTTGATCACCAGGCCATTGATGATGCTGCCACCGGCGTTCACGTCCAGGTACAGACCGCCTACCGCACCGGCCGAGCTGCCCTTGATCTCCACCAGGGGCGCAGACACCCAGCCCGTCTGCGACTGCCCGTTGATGATCACCGCGTCGGTGATGGTGGGCAGCGCGCTGGCAGGGGTGATGGTGCACCCTGCCCCGGGGCAGTTGGGCAGCGCAAACATGATCATCTGCTTGCCGGCCAGGGCGTTCGATTCCTGGATGGCGGCACGCAGCGTGCAGCGGTTGACATCAACTGCCGAGGTGCAGGCCCCGTCGCCCGGCGTGACATCAGCGTCATCACCGTTGTGGTTGACCACCAGCGCGAAGGTGGGCTGCACGGTCAGCGCAAATTCGGACGTGTTGCCCGAGGCATCGGTGGCGGTGGCGGTCAGCCAGTCGGTGGGCGCGATGCTGGCACCGTTGGTCACCGTGACCGTGCCCGAGAAATTGCCGTTGGCATCGGCCGTGAGCGCGCCCAGATAGGTCTTGCCTTCGCCATAGCCGGAGGGGTCGGCGGCGGCCACAAACACTTCAACCGTGGCCCCCGCAAAGGCCGACTGGCCGGCCGCACTGCCCACATAACCGCTGACGGTGAACTGCTTGCTGGTGACCACGGCCGAAGTGATCACCGGGAAATCCATCAACTGATTGGATTTGCCGGTGGTCTTGGCGCCGTCATTGGCGGTCACGCCGTCGCCCGGTGCAGCCATGCTGGCCATGGTGTTGCTCACCAGGTCAATGCCCAGGCCGGTGTTGGCGTAAATGCTGTTGCCGGTGATCCTGGCCACACCGCCATTGGCCACCAGCACACCGGCCGCGCCGTTGTTGGCAATGGTGTTGGCCAGGCCTGCGGTCGTGCCGCCCACGGTGGCCACCGCGCCGTCGCTGATGGCCACGCCCGAGTAGCTGTTGCCCTTGGCGATGGTGCCGGTGCTGTCGGTGCCGATCAGGTTGCCGGTGATGACATGGCCGGTGCCGCTGCCAATCCACACGCCCACGCTGTTGGCCGAGATGACGTTGTTGGTGATGCTGGCGTTGTTGCTGCCCGTCCACACCGCCACGCCATGGCCGGCGTTGCCGCGCGCTGTCACCCCATCACGCGCCAGGCCGATCCAGTTGTTGGAGATGGTGACCGCGTTGGTGCTGTTGGTGGTCAGCATCACGCCGTACGACGTGCTGCTGGCAATCAGGTTGCGCGAGGCGCTAGTGGCGCCGCCGATGGTGGCCACGGCGCCGTTGCCCAGGCCGATGTTGTAGCTCTTGTTGGGCACGGCCGCCATGCCATCAGGGGCCAGGCCAATGGTGTTGCCCTCGACGGTGGTGCTGCCGCCCCACAGATAAATGGCTTGCTGCGTGTTGCCCGAGATCACATTGCCTGCGCCCGCTGCGGTGCCGCCGATCTGTGTGCCGGTGATGCCCGAGCCGGTATTGATGCCCGCGCCGCCATTGCCCACGGTGGTCGAGCCCGCCGCATTGGTGCCAATGACATTGCCCTGCAGCGTGGTGTTGTTGCCCAGGATGTAGACGCCGTGGTTGGCATTGCCCGAGATCACATTGCCCGCGCCCGTGGCCGTGCCGCCCACCAGCGTGCCCGTGGCGCCGGCCCGGACCACGACGCCATACACCCCATTGGGCAGGGCCGTGGTGGCCGCCGGATTGAGGCCGATGATGTTGCCCTGCACGGTGTTGTTGCTGCCAAAGGTCAGCACGCCCGAGGTGCCATTGCCCGAGATCACATTGCCTGCACCGGCGGCGCTGCCACCGATCAGGTTGTTGGCGCTGGTGGCGTCCAGGGCCACCCCTTCGGCGGTATTGCCCAGGCCCGTGGCGCCCGCTGCATTGGTGCCGATGTAGTTGCCCTGGATGGTGTTGTTGGAAGAGCCTTGCAGGTAGACACCTGAAGACGGCGCCCCCACGATGACATTGCCCGCACCCGCCGCCGTGCCGCCCACCGTGTGCCCAGAGCTGTACAGGCCCACGGCAAAGTACTGCGCATTGGCCACCTTGGTCGCGCCGTCGGCGCCCACGCCGATGTAGTTGCCCTGGATGACATTGGCCGTGGCCCCCACGTCGATCTTCAGCTGCGCGAAGGCGTTGCCCGATATGACATTACGCTGCGCCGCCGTGGTGCCGCCCAGCAGCAGGTTGGCGCCATAGGCCTTCACGCCCTCATAGGTGTTGGCCGACGCCGCCAGCCCCGATGCCGTGGTGCCGATGTAGTTGCCCTGCACCACGGCGTTGCCGCCGTTGGCCGTCACGCGCAGGCCCTGGCCGGTGGATCGGTTGAGCACCAAGCCCCGCACCGTGGTGCTGGCCGCATCGATGTTGATCGTGGCCACCACACCGGCTGCCGATGCCCCGTTGATCTCGACCAGCGGCGCCTGCGTCCAGCCGGGCTGGGTTTGCGCGTCCAGCACCATCGTGGTGGTCAGGCTGGGCAGGGCACTGGTGGGCGTGATGGTGGCCACGTTGTAGCTGCCCGCCGAGGTGGTGAACAGGTTGATGCTGCTGCGCAGGCCACCGGTGACGGCGGCGCTGCCGCCCGAGCCCGTGCTGCCATTGGGGATCATGAACACCACGTGCTCGATGCCCGCCGTGCGACCGGCCACGGCCAGGCTGGCATCACCGCCCAGCGTGTTGGCATTGGTGATGGCCTGGCGCAAGCTGCCCTGGCCGCTGTCGTTGGTGTTGACCACGGTGTCGAAGTTGAAACCGAAGTCCAGCCCGCTGACGCTGCCATTGGCGGCGCTCACCGTGCTGACGTTTTGCGCGGTGCCGCTGAGCCCGGCCGTGAACACCAGGGTGCTGGTGTTGAAGCTGGTGGCCACCGCACCCGCGCCGGGGTCGGCCAGGGCCGGGTTGGTGCCGCCCACGTAATTGGTCACTGGCGTGGCGGTGCCGGTGCTGCCATCGGTGCGGTAGGTGAGCACGCCCAGCAGCGCGCTGGTGCTGCCGGTGCGGGTGGACAACACCGTGCTGCTGACCACCCGCACGTAGTAGGTGGCCGAGGCCAGGCTGCGGAAGATGTAGCTGCCATCGGAAGCCGTGCTCGTGCTGGCCAGGTAGGCGCCGCCGTTGTCATACAGCTCCACCCGCGCACCTGACACGGCCGCGCCACCCGCGCTGGCCTGGCTGCGGCCGGCGCCGCCGCCGTAGTTGACGTCTTCAAACACCGTGCCGCCCACGGTCAGGCCCACCAGAACATTGGGGCCGAACTCGGAGGTGTTGCTGGCGCCATCGGTGGCGGTGGCCGTGAGCTTGCTGCTGCCATTGACCACGCCCGACACACCCGTGACCGTGCCGCTGAAATTGCCGTTGGCATCGGTCGTCAGAAAGCCCAGGTAGGTCTTGCCCTGGCCGTTGGTCTGCGTGCCGTCGCTGCCAAAGATCTCCACCCGTGCACCGGCAAACAGGCTTTGCCCGGCGGCGCTGCCCACATAGCCGCTCACCGTCAGCGTGCTGCCGGTCATCGTGGCATTGGTGAACACCGGGAAATCCATCTGCAGGTTGGGCGTGCCCGCCGGCTTAGCACCATCGTTGGCGGTGATGCCGCCGCCGCCCAGGTCGATGCCCATGGTGGCATTGCCATAAATCGAATTGCCCAGGATGGCCGAGCCCGACGCTGGCGCACTGATCACCACACCAAAGGCATAACCGGTGATCACGTTGCCCGCGCCCGCTGCGGTACCGCCCACCGTGGTGTTGGAGGCGAAGGTGCAAATGCCGCACGAGGTGCCGGTGCCCAGCGTGGTGGTGCGGGCTGCGTTCAGGCCAAAGCTGTTGCCCTGTATCACCGTGCCGGTGGCGGTGCCCGATTGGATGCTGACGCCATTGGGCCCGTTGATCACATTGCCTTCGCCCGCATTGACACCACCGATCACGGTGTTGGTCACCCCAGCCAGCAGCACGATGTTGGCGTCCTTCTGGGCCATCACGGCGGTGCCCGCCGCATTGTGCCCATGTAGTTGCCCTGGATGACATTGGCCGCACCAGCATTGATCACGACGTTGTTGCAACCGGCCATGCCGATGGCATTGCGGGCACTGGCGCTGTTGCCGCCAATGAGGTTGGCGCCCGTGGAGATGTTGACCAGCTGGCAGCCATTGCGCGTGCCCGTGGCGCCCGACGCATCCAGCCCCAGGTAGTTGCCTTGCACGGTGTTGCCACCCAGCGTGTCGATTCCCACGGCCACGGCACTGGAGCCCAGGCGGTTCACCACAAAGCCGCGCAGCGTGCTGCCACCGCCGCTGAGCCAGAAGACATTGGCGCCACTGGTGCCATTGATCTCGATCAGCGGGGCCTGGCTCCAGCCGGGCTGCGTTTGCGCATCGATCACCACGACGGTGGTCATCACCGGCAGCGCCGTGAGTGGCGTGATCGTGGCCACGTTGTAGCTGCCCGCACTGGTGCTGAAGTAGTTGTAGCTGCTGCGCAGGCCCCCAGCGGCCAGGCTGAGCGAGCCGCCTGCGCCAGTGGTGCCATTGGAGATCATGAACACCAGGCTCTCGATGCCAGCCGGTCGGCCTGCCTGGGCCAGGCTGGCATCACCGCCCAGGGTGTTGGCATTGATCATGGCCTGGCGCAAGCTGCCCTGGCCGCTGTCATTGGTGTTGACCACCGTGTCGAAGTTGAAGCCGAAGTCGGCGCCCGTGATGCTGCTGCTGGCGGCAAACACGGTAGACAGGTTCTGGTAATCGGCATTGAGCAGGTAACAGGCCTTGCCCATGCCGAAATACGGATCGCCGAACACGCTGTTGTCGCAGATGGTGCTGCCCGTCAACACACGGGTGGCCCAGCCCGAACCCGTGCTGGTGCTGCTGCCGTAACGCACCGTGCGCGTGCCGGTGAAGCTGCAGGTGTTGTGCTCGGTGGCGCACAGCGTCCACATGCTGGTGCCGGTGCTGCCCGCCGCCGCATCGGCCACGGCCGGGTTGGCACCGCCCACCTCGTTGACAACGGCCGTGGGTGTGCCCGAAGGCGCTTCGGTGCGGTAGGTGAGCACCGGCACCAGGCTGGCCGTGCTGCCGCTGCGCGTGGACACCACCGTGCTGCCCACCACCCGCACAAAGTAGGCCGAACTGTTGGCCAGGCCGTACAGCGTGTAGCGGCCATTGGCATCGGTGCTGCCAGCGCTCACAAAACTGCCGTTGGCGTCGTACAGCTCCACCCGCGCGCCGCTCACGCCTGGGCCGCCGCTGCCAGCCAGGTTTCGTCCGGCGCCGCCGCCGTAGTTGATGTCTTCAAACACCGTGCCGCTGACGGTCAGGCCCACGGCGTAGTTGGGGCCGAATTCAGACGTGTTGCCGCTGGCATCGGTGGCGGTGGCCGTGATCTTTCCGCTGCCGTTGCTGATGCCGGCCACCCCACTGACCGTGCCACTGAAGTTGCCGCTGGCGTCTGCTGTCAGGGCACCCAGATAGGTCTTGCCCGAACCATTGGCACTGCCGCTGTCGGAGATGAAAAACTCGACCCGCGCCGAAGCGAAGGCGCTTTGCCCGGCCGCGCTGCCCACGTAGCCGGCCACCGTCATCGTGCCGCTGCTCACGGTGGCGTTGGTGACCACCGGGTAGTTCATCAGCTGGTTGGGCTGGCCAGACGTCTTGGCCCCGGTGTTCACGGTGATGCCGGCGGTGCCCAGGTCAATGCCCAGGCCGGTGTTGGCATAGATGCTGTTGGCCGAGAGGTTGACATTGGCGCTGCCAGCGGTGACGGCCACGCCCGCGCCGCCGTTGTTGGCAATGGTGTTGGCCGCGCCCGCTGCCGTGCCGCCGATGGTCAGGCCCTGCATGTTGCTGATCGTGATGCCCGCGCCGCCATTGCCCTTGGCGGTGCTGCCGTCGGCCGCCACGCCGATGTAGTTGCCCACGATGCTGTTGCCGGTGCCTGTCGAGCTGCTGCTGATGCCTGCCCCGGTATTGCCCGAGATCACGTTGCGATCCGCCGCACTGGTGCCACCAATGACCAGGTTGTTGATGTTGTTGGTGCCGGCAAACGACAGGCCGACGGCGTTGCTCAGCACGGTGCTGCCGTCACGCCCCACGCCGATGTAGTTGCCCGCGATGGACCAGGTGCCCGACGAGGCATTGGCCACGTCATCGCCATTGATCACCACACCACCCATCGTGCTGCCCACGATGAGGTTCTTGCGAATCTCACGCATGGTGAAGGTGCCGCTGGAATTGTTGAAGGCCGTGACATTGCTGCCCACCTTCGCCAGGCCGCTGGCATTGCTGCCGATGAAGTTGCCGCGCACGGCCAGATCGGTGTCCCTGTTGATGGTGATCATCACGCCCAGCGAACCCGAGGTACCGGCCAGCACATTGCCATCACCCGTGCCCAGGCCACCGATTTCGGTGCTGGCGCTGCTCGACAGCGCCACGCAGGCGCTGCCAGTGTTGTTGGCCGCAGTACCGGCCGCGTTCAGGCCTATGTAGCTGGTGCGCAAGGTGAAGCGCGTGCTGGACGTCGCGGTGATGCCCGCACCCGACGTGCCCCCGATCACCAGGCCGCGTACCGTCACATCGGTGCCCGTGACGGCCAGGCCGGCATTGCTGCCACTGAGCGACACCACCAGCGTGTGCGGTGTGCCCGCCCACAGGTTGCCAGCGGCCGCGCCGCTTTGCGTCAGGCCATCGAGCACCATGTTGCTGGCAGTGAGGGTGGGCAAGGCGCTGCTGGGGGTGATGGTCCACACGCCGCCGCTGTAGTTGGCGTCGGTGGTGCGCAACATGAAGATGCTGCTCTCCACACCCGCCGTGCGCCCGGCCTGCGCCAGGCTGGTTTCGCCGCCCAGCGTGTTGGCATTGGTGATCCATTGCCGCAGGCTGCCCTGGCCGCTGTCATTGGTGTTGACGATGGTGCTGAAGTTGAAACCAAAATCCAGGCCGGTGATGTTGCTGGCCCCCACCGTCACCGGCGTGATGGCCTGGGCCGTGGTGCTGGCGGTGGTCAGGGCCGCCAAGGTGGTGCTGGCCTTGCCCGCATCGGCCAGGGCCGGGCTGGCGCCGCCCACATAGGCTGTGTCGGCCACGGCTGCGCCGGTGCTGGCGTTGGTGCGGTAGGTCACCACCGGCAGCAAGGTGTTGACGTAGCCGCTGCGTGACGAAGTGACCGTGCTCGACACCACCCGCACGGTGTAGTTGCCGGCTGGCAGCAGGTTGAAGGCGTAGGCGCCCGAACCATCGGTGGTGGTGTTGCCCACCAGGTTGCCCGATGCGTCAAACAGCTCCACCGACGCGCCACTGCGGGCCACGCCCGAGGCACCGGCCAGGCTGCGGCCCGCGCCACCGCCATAGTTCACATCCTCGAACACGGTGCCGCTGAGGTTGGCCGTGCCGGCACCGGTGGTCAGGCGCACGTTGTCCAGGGCCGGCCCCATATTCGATGCCGTCAGGCTTTCAAACCACAACACGGTGGCTTCGCTGGTGGCCGTGAAGGTGACGGCACGATCAGCCCAGGCAGGCGCTGCATTGCTCAGCGCCAGGGTCTGGGTCGTGCTGCCCGCCGTCACCCGAACCGTCGCGGGCAAGGCGTTGACCGCCGCCGCGAAGCGCAGGGTGTAGGCCTGCCCAGGGACAGTCTGAACCACCTGTGCAACGCCACCGCGTGCCTGGCCGCTCAAGTCGAGTGAGCGGCTGCCCTCCGCTGCAGCCCAGAAGGTGCCAACGTAATCAATATTGGTGCCCGTGACGACCCAGGCGGCCAGGTTGCTGGTGTCACCAGTGACCAAGGTCAAGTAGCTGCCCGGCGCGGTTCCACTCTCAAAGCCACCGTTGCTCAACGCGGCCAATGCCGTCGACGTCACCGCGTTGCCGAACTCGCTGGTATTGCCCGCACCATCGGTGGCGGTGGCCACCAGCGCCGTGGTGCCGGCGGTCAGGCCGGTGATGCCAGCGGTGGACACCACGCCGGCAAATTCGCCGTCGGCATTGGCCGTCACCGTGCCCAGGTACACCTTGCCCTGGCCGCTGGCGCTGGCATAGATGTCCACCAGCGCACCACCAAAGGTGCTTTGCAGTGCCGCACTGCCCACATAACCCACCACACTGGCCGTGCTGGGGCCCAGCACTGCTTTGGTGATCACCGGCTTGTCCATCAGCAGATTGGGCTGGCCGGTGGTCTTGGCGCCATCGTTGGCGGTGGCGCCATTGGCCCCCAGATCGATGCCCAGGGCGGTGTTGGCATAGATGCTGTTGCCGCGGATGGTGACGAGGCTGGCGTCATTGACGACCACCCCGTTGCTGTTGTTGGCAATGGTGTTGCCGTCGCCGCCGGTGATCGTGCCGATCGTGGCCGTGGCCCCGCTGTTGGCATACACGCCATAGCTGGTGTTGCCGCGCGCCAGTGTGCCGCTGCTGTCGGTGCCGATCAGGTTGCCCTTGACCACATGGCCGTTGCCACCCCAGAACCAGATGCCGTAGCGCGTGTTGCTCGCGATCACGTTGTTGAGCACCTGGACACCACCTGTGCCCTGCCAGTAGACCACGCCGTCGGTGGCCAGGTCGGTGCCGTTGCCACGGGCCGTGCTGCCGTCGGTGGCCAGGCCGATCCAGTTGTTCTGCACGGTCACCGTGGTGGCCAGGTTGTTGACCACGCTCACGCCATGCAGCAGATTGCCCGAGATCACGTTGCGGTGAGCGCTGGTGGGCCCGCCAATGGTGAAGCTGGCCCCTGCGCTGACCAGCACACCATTGCGGTTGCCCAGCGCCGTGAGCCCATCGGTGCCCAGGCCAATGGTGTTACCCGCCAGCGTGATGCCAGTGCAGGCGCAATTGACCACCACGCCGCCTTGCGGGATGTCACCGGCCACACCACTGGCCCAGTTCTTGCCGTTGCTGGTGATGACATTGCCCTCACCGGCAACTGTGCCGCCCACCGTGGCACTGTTGACGGTGGCACCGAAGTACACGCCGGCCAGTGTGTTGCCCAGTGCCGAGGTGCCGGCGGCGGTGGCACCGATGATGTTGCCCTTCACACTGTTGCCCGCGCTGTCGATGCGCACGCCGTAGCTGGTGTTGCCACTGATCACATTGCCGGCACCAGCGCTGCTCAGGCCGCCCACCGTCACGCCCGTGGCACTGGCGGACAGGTACACGCCAGCCGTACCGGCATTGGGCACGGCTGCGCTGCCCGAGGCGTTGTTGCCCAGGTAATTGCCCTGGATCACTGTGCCGGTGGCGGTGGCGCCGGTCACCAGCACGCCATTGCCCGTGTTGCCACTGATCACATTGCGCACCGCAACGCCGCTGGTGCCCCCAATTTGCGCTGCAGGCGTGCCGCTCAGGTTGATGCCGCTGCCGGCGTTGGCCGATGCAGCCGTACCGGCGGCATTGGTGCCGATGTAATTGCCCTGCACCGTCAGGCCCGAGGCGGCACTGTTGGCCAGCACCGCATCACCGGTGAAGCGGTTGATGACAAGGCCGCGCAGCACCACATTGGCTGCCTGCACATTGAAGGCATTGGCCGCCACCGCGTTGCCATTGAGCTCCACGATGGGTGCCGCGCTGGTCCAGCCCGGCTGGGCCTGCGCATCGATGACCATGGTGGTGCTCACCGTGGGCAAGGCTGAAGCCAGTGTGATGCTGGCCACGCCGCTGCTGAACACGGTGTTGGTGCTGCGCAAGCCCCCGGTGACCCCCAGCGAGCCGCCGCTGCCGGTGCTGCCGTTGCTCAGCATGAAGATCAGGTTCTCGATACCCGCCGTGCGGCCGCTTTGCGCCAGGCTGGCATCACCGCCCAGCGTGTTGGCATTGGTGATGGCCTGGCGCAGGCTGCCCTGGCCGCTGTCGTTGGTGTTGACCACCGTGTCGAAGTTGAAGCCGAAGTCCAGCCCGCTGATGCTGCTGCCGCCCAACGTGACGGGCGTGACGTTTTGGGCGGTACCGCTCAGCCCCGCGCTGAACACGAAGCTGCTGGTATTGAAGGTGGTGCCGCTGCTTGCCACGCCGGCATCAACCAGCGCCGGATTGGTGCCGCCAACATAATTGCTCACCGCCGTGGCCGTGCCGCCGCTTGCATCGGTGCGGTAGGTCATCACGCCCACCAGGCTGCCCGTGCTGCCAGTGCGGTTGGACTTCACGCCGCTGCTGGGCACCCGCACGTAGTAGTTGCCGGCCGCCAGGCCGCCAAAGCTGTAGCTGCCGTCCGCCGCCGTGGTGGTTGTGCCGATCAGGTTGCCGGTGCTGTTGTAGAGCTCAACCGTGGCCCCACTGACCGCCGTGCCACTGGCCGTGGCCATGCTGCGCCCGGCCCCGCCGCCATAGTTGGCGTCCTCGAAGACCATGCCGCTGAGCGTGCTGCTGCTGAAGTTGAACCACTTGGCCATCAGTGCGGTCTCGACGGTGCTGCGCTCGGTGCTTGTCAGGGCACGCGGGAAGACCAGAATCTCGGCAACATCGGATGCCGAGACATCCCCATAGGGCCCGTTGTTCACGGTCAGGCCGTTGGGGCCTGTTGTGCCCGATGTGTTGGACGCCAGCAAGACCCCGTTCCGGTAGGCATCCGATGCCTGCCCCGCACCTCGAATGACCGCGCTGTAGACCTTGGCGACATTGGTGCTGGGGACACCAGTACCAGGCTGCGCCGTCACCCATCCCTCGTAGTAGGCCAGGTCTTCCCAATGCCCGTTCACACCGCGCCAGCCCAGCAGCCAGTTGTTGCTGATGCCCTGAAGGATGCGCGTGGAGTTGGCCGGATCAGTGGGTGCCGCGACATAGATCACCGTCACCGGCCCGCCACTCCAGTTGGCAGCCTGCTTCATCCATTGCGCCGTGGTGAAGCGCAGCACCGATTGCTTGAACTGCGCCACGCTGGTGAGCACCGGCTGGGTGCCGGCCGAGCCGGTGTTCACAAAGTGCCGGGCATTGCCGCTCTTGTCGGTCAGTTGCACAACACTGGCGCCCAGCGAGGGCTGCGCCGTGGCATTGCCGTCGCCATTGACGTCGCTGGCGTCCACCCACATGTCGGCGCCGCTCACGCCATAGGCACTGGGCTTGCCAATGGTGGCGTTGGCGCTGAACTCGGAGGTGTTGCCGCTGCTGTCGGCCGCCGTGGCCGTGACCAGGTTGCCAATGACCAGGCCCGAGGTGATGAACGAGCCTGCGAAATTGCCATTGGCGTCGGTGGTCAGGGTGCCCAGGTAGGTCTTGCCCTGGCCATAGCCGGTGCCGTCGTTGACAGCCAGGAAGAACTCAACACGGTGGTTGGCCCACAGGCTCTGGTTGGCTGCGCTGCCCACATAACCATAAAGCACCAGTGAATTGCCCATCAGGCCCGCACTGGTGATCACCGGCGTGTCGACATCGGCGTTGCCCAGCGTCACATCGCGCGTGCCGTTGTTGGTGGTGCGGCCATTGCCCGCAATGTCAATGCCGATGCCGGTGTTGCCGTAGATCGAGTTGCGCGAGATGTTGTTGTTGATCGAGTTGGCACCCAACACGGCGATGCCCTGCTGGCCGTTGTTGGCAATCACATTGCCCGCGCCAGCCGCCGTGCCGCCAATGGTGTTGCCCGTGACGTTGGCCACGGCAATGCTGATGCCCGGGCCGGCATTGCCAATGGCGCCAGTGTTGGTGGCATTGGTGCCAATCAGGTTGCCCTGGATGGTGTTGTTGCTGGATGCCAGGTAGATGCCACCCTTGTTGGCGGTGCTCTGTCCGCTGATGACATTGCCCGCACCAGCCGCTGTGCCGCCAATCTGGTTGCCGCCAGTGCCGTACAGCTCGATGCCGAAGTAGCCCGTATTGCCCACGGCGCCCGTGCCCGCCGCGTTGGTGCCGATGTAATTGCCCTGCACCGTGTGGCCACCACCGCCCGTGATGATGATGCCGCCAAAGCCGTTGCCGCTGATCACGTTGCGCTGCAGGCTGCCGGTGCCGCCCACCACCTGGTTGTCGCCACCGGCCAGGTAAACGCCGTAACTGGCATTGGCCAGCGCGCCGGTGCCGGCCAGGTTGGTGCCCACCAGATTGCCCTGCACCGTGTTGCTGGCCGCGGCCAGCACGATGCCCTTGCCCGTGTTGCCCGACACCAGGTTGCCCGCACCGCTGACCGACCCGCCAATGGTGTTGCCGGTGGTGGCCACGTAGATGCCATTGGAGCCATTGGCGATGGCACCGCTGCCTGCCAGGTTGGTGCCCACGTAGTTGCCGGCCACCGTGCTGGCGCCCGTGCTGCCCGAATCGGCCGACAGCACAATGCCCTGCGCGGTGTTGCCAGACACCAGGTTGCGCTGCGTGGCCGACGCACCACCGATGGTGTGGCCGGTCAAGGCCGTGTAGATGCCGCTGCCGCCATTGGCCGATGCCGCCGTGCCTGTCGAATTGGTACCCACCCAGCAACCCTGCACCGTTCCCGTTGCCCCGGTGATGTACACACCATGCTGGGTGAAGCGGTTGATGATGAAGCCGCGCACGATCGCCGACGACGCCGTGATGGTGAATCCGTTGGCGCCCGCCCCGGCTGCCGCGCCGTTGAGCTCGATCATCGGGTTGGACGACCAGCCTGGCTGCGTCTGGGCATCTACCACCAGCGTCGAGTTCACCGTCGGCAGCGTTGACGCCAGCGTGATTGTGGCCACGTTGCTGGTGAAGGCGTTGTAGCTGCTGCGCAGACCCGCAGCGGCCGTGCCATTGGGCAGCATGAAGACCAGGTTCTCGACACCGGCCGTACGGCCCGATTGCGACAGCGCGGCGTCGTTGCCCAGCGTGTTGGCATTGATGATGGCCTGGCGCAGGCTGCCCTGGCCCGTGTCATTGGCATTGACGACGGTGTCGAAGTTGAAGCCGAAGTCGACGCCGGTGACGGCACCGCTGCCCACGGTGATCGGGGCCACGTGCTGCGCCGTGCCGCTCAGGCCACTGCTGAACACCCAGGTGCTGGTGTTGAACGCCGCGCCGCTGCTGGCGGCACCCGGATCAACCAGCGCCGGGTTGGTGCCGCCCACGTTGTCGGTCACGGCCGTGGCGGTGCCGCTGCTGGCATCGGTGCGGTACGTCATCACCCCGACCAGGCTGCTGCTGCTGCCCGTGCGGCTCGACAACACCGTGCTGCCCACCACACGCACGTAGTAGTTGCCGCTGGCCAGGCCACTGAAGAGGTAGCTGCCATCGCTGGCGGTGGTGGTGCTGGACACATAACTGCCGGTGCTGCCGTACAGCTCAACCGTGGCACCCGACACGCCCACGCCAGCCGATGTGGCCTGGCTGCGGCCCGCGCCACCGCCGTAGTTCACGTCTTCAAACACCTTGCCGCCGGCGGTCAGCGTCAGCAGGAAATTGGGGCCGAACTCGGAGGTGTTGCCGCTGGCATCAGTGGCCGTGGCGGTGATCGTGCTGGTGCCCGGCGTCAGGCCTGTCACGCCGGTGATGGTCTGGTTGACGATGTTGCCGCTGGCGTCTGCCGTCACCGTGCCCAGGTAGGTCTTGCCCGAGCCATTGGCCGTGCTGCCATCCGAGATGAACACCTCCACCGTGGCCGAGGCAAAGGTGCTCTGGCTGGCAGCGCTGCCCACATAACCCGACACCGTCAGCGTGGTGCCCGACAAGGTTGCCGATGTGATGACCGGGTAGTCCATCAGCAGGTTCGGGTTGCTGGCCGGCTTGGCGCCATCGTTGGTGGTGATGCCGTCCAGGGCCAGGTCTATGCCCTGCCTGGCGTTGGCGTAGATGCTGTTGCGCTGGATGGCGATGCCCGTGGTGTTGCCCACCACGGCCACCCCCACGCCGGCATTGCCCGAGATCACATTGGCCGCGCCGGCCGTGGTGCCGCCGATGGTGCTGCTGCCCGTGCTGTTGAAGACATACACACCGGCCGTTGTCACGCCATTGCCATTGGGCAGGGCCGCGCCGCTGGACGACAGGCCGATCGTGTTGCCCTGCACCTTGTGGCCGGTGCCGCTGGACAGCACGATGCCGCCCTGGTTGACGCCCGAATTGCCGCTGATCAGGTTGCCTGCACCCGCCGCAGTGCCGCCGATGACCACATTGGTGATCGAGGAGCCCAGATAGATGCCCGCCGCACGGCCATTGCTGCGCGAGAGGGTGCCGGTGATGTCGGTGCCAACGTAGTTGCCCTGGATCACCGTGCCGCTGGCCGGTGTGCCACTGATGTACATGCCTTCCAGGTTGTTGCCCGACACCACATTGCGCGCCAGCGTGGTGGTGCCGCCAATCTGCTGCGGTCCGGCCGTGGTTTCCACGGCGATGCCCACCGCCCCGTTGGCGATCTTGGTGGTGCCCGTCGGGTCCAGCCCCACGATGTTGCCCTGGATGGTGTGCGAGCCGCTGTAGATGTCGATGCCGATGTAGCCATTGCCGCTGATGACATTGCCCGCACCGGCCACGCTGCCGCCGATGGTCACGCCGGTGGCGTTGGTCAGCAGCTTGATGCCCTGGCCGTTGCCGGCGGTGGGGCCATTGGGTATGGCGGCCGTGCCCGCCGCATTGAGCCCGATGTAGTTGCCCTGGATGACGGTGCCGGTCACCGTGGCGCCGGTGGCATTGATGCCGTCCTTGGTGTTGCCCGAGATCACGTTGCGCTGGCTGGCCGTGGTGCCGCCGATCACCGCGTTGGGCGTGCCGGTCAGGCTGATGCCGATGTTGCTGTTGGCCGACGCCGCCGTGCCCGCTGCGTTGGTGCCGATGTAGCAACCTTGCACCGTCAGGCCCGTGGCCGCCGAGGTGGCGGCAATGCCCGATGACTTGTAGCGGTTGATGATGAAGCCCCGGATGACGACATTGGCCGCCTGCACGTTCAGGCCGTTGATACCGGTACCCGCGCTGGTGCCGTTGAGCTCGACCACCGGTGCCGAGGTCCAGCCGGGCTGAAACTGCGCATCCAGCACCATGGGGGTGGTGATGGTCGGGTAGGCGCTGAACATCGTGATGGTCGCCACGCCACCGCTGAAGTAGGTCAGGTTGCTGCGCAGGCCCGGCGCGTTGGTGCCGTTGCTGATCATGAAGATCACGTTTTCAACGCCTGCCGGGCGCCCGCTCTGGGCCAGGCTGGCATCACCGCCCAGCGTGTTGGCATTGGTGATCACCTGCGCCAGGCTGCCCAGGGCACCACTGTTGAAGTTGGTGACGGTGTCGAAGTTGAAGCCGAAATCCAGGCCGCTGATCGACGCGCTGCCCACCACCACCTTGCTCACGGCATGCACCACGCCCACCGTGCCGGAGGTGAAGGCAAAGTTGCTTGTGTTGAAGGCCGTGCCAGCGCTGCCTGCGCCGCCATCGGCCGATGCCGTGTCGGTGCCGCCCACGTAGTTGGTCACATCCACCGGGGTGCCGGTGCTGGCATCGGTGCGGAAGGTCATGATCCCCACCACCGCGCTGGTGCTGCCCGTGCGCGATGACAGCACACTGCCGCTGACCACCCGAACATGGTAGGTGCCACTGGCCACGGCAAAACTGTAGGTGCCCCCGGCCGCCGTGGTGGTGCTGCTCACGAAGGTGCCGGTGCTGTCGTACAGCTCCACGATGGCCCCTGACACGCCCACGCCGCCCGACGTGGCCAGGTTGCGGCCGGCGCCACCGCCGTAATTGACGTCTTCGAACACCGTGCCCGACAGCATGTAGGGCAGGCGATAAACCGTCGAGAAGATCGAAGTGTTGCCTGCCGCGTCGCGGGCAGTGGCCGTGATGTAGCTGCCCACGGTCAGTCCGGCCGCAGTGATGGTGCCACTGAAGTTGCCGTTGCTGCCGCTGGTGGTGAGCGAACCCAGGTAGGTCTTGCCCTGGCCATTGCCGCTGGTGGTGCTGCTGACGAAAACTTCCACCGTGTTGTTGGCGAACGCAGCCTGGCCCGCCGCCGAGCCCACGTAGCCCGCCACGGTGAGCGTGCTGCCCACGTAGGTGGCCGATGTGATCACTGGCGAATCAGTCTGCAGATTGCCGGCGCTGGCCGTGGTGCTGCCATCGTTGGCCGGCAGGCCTCCGTCCAGCAGGATGCCGCCGCTGCTGTTGCCGAAGATCGAGTTGCCCGAGATGACGTTGCCGGCGACGGCGGCTTCACCGTAGACATTGGCCACCAGCACGCCCCCGGTGCCAAAGGCAATGATGTTGCCCTCGCCGGCTGCCGTGCCGCCCACCACCGTGTTGTTGGCGCCGTACAGCAAGATGCCGTTGCCATTGGCCAGGGAGTTGCTACCGGTGATGTCCGTGCCGATGTAGTTGCCCTTGATGACATTGCTGTTGCTGGCGCCGTAGGCATAGATGCCGCCGTAATAGGTGCTGCCCGAAATCACGTTGCGAGCGCCAGCCGCGCTGCCACCAATGACGTTGCTCGACGAGGCGTGCAGCATGATGCCGACCTGCACATTGCCCAGGGCTGCCGTGCCTGCGGCATTGGTGCCGATCAGGTTGCCCTGTATCGTGTTGCTGTTGCTGCCTTCCAGGTACAGGCCGTAGAACGGCGTGCCCGCCACCACATTGCCCGCGCCAGCGGCTGTGCCACCGATCGTGTTGTTGGACGTTGACGACAACACCACGCCGTAGCTGCCGTTGGCAGCCGCGGTGGTGCCTGAGCGATTCAGGCCCACATAGCTGGCGGTCAGCGTGTTGTTGCTGCCCCCGTTCAAGTACACGCCATAGGCCGAGAAATTGTTGATGGCCAGGGCTTTGATCACCGAATTGGTCACGGTGGCCAGCGTCAGGCCGATGGCGCTGCCGCCGGCGTAGGTGCCGTCGAGCTCAACCACGGGTGAACTGCTGTAGCCGCTTTGGGTGTTGCCCATGATGCTGACCGGCCGGGTCACGGTGGGCAGCGGGGTTTGCGGCTGGATCACGCAGGGGCTGGGGGCCGTCAGGTTGGTGCTGGGGATGATCACGAAGCTGCCGCTACCCGGTGTCATCCAGAACAGCTGGGCCACCGCGCCGCCGCCGTTTTCATAAAACTCCATCGTCACGGTCACCTGCTGGCCGGCGGTCAGGCTGATGGACGCGCTGTTGTTCTGGGTGGGCGCGTGATCGGTCCAGTTGTTGATGACCTGGCTGCCGTTGACCCACAGGCGCACACCGTCGTCGCTGATGGTGGAAAAGGTGTAGCTGCCTGTGGTGGGCACGATGAGCCTGCCCGTCCACCTGGCCGAGAAGTTGTCCGTGCCAATGCCGGTGCCTGGCGAGCCCGTGCCCCAATTGAAATTGACGTTCTCGTAACGCGTGAGCGCCGGCGCGCCGGACACGGTCTTGTTGTTGAAGTAATCCCCCCGCAAACCCGACACCATCGTGCTGGCCTGGCACGTGCCCAGGCCAAAGTTGATGGTGGTGCTGCCGGTGGTATTGGCATTGGCCTCCTGCAGGGCTGCACGCAGCGTGCACACCCCGGACGCCGTGGCGCAGATGCCGTCACCCACATTGGCGTCCGCATCGTCGGCGTTGCTGTTGACCGTGAAGGTGTAGTTGGCCGCCAGCGCCGTGTACACCACCGCCACCGTGGCCAGTGCGCCCACGCCCCAGCCAAGCGCAGGCCGGCGCCGCAGGCCGCGAAGGCCGGGCGCCCAGCGTTGCCAGAGGGATCTGACGTGGCTCAGCATGGTGGGTAAAAGGGTCAGCGCTTCCGGCTCAAGGGCTCAAGAAAGGCCTTGGGGCCGGTGGTTGGCTGTGCACGGTTCGGTCATGGGCATTCGGTTTCGGACAGGTCAACGCAACGCCCGCCCAGGATGGGGCAGGGTCACCCGGCGAGTGTGCGTGGGCGCACCGCGTGCCTATGGCTGGATAAGGCCCGTCAGATCCGCCCAGATCCTGCGGCAGCCGCCGCCATGAGCCATGCATGCTTGGGCCGGCGGCCGGTTCGCCTTTTTCACTTGGCGCTTGCGCAACATCAAGCCAGCCCGCGTCGGCTGGGCAGCCAATGTGAGGGCGCAAGGCCTGTGTCGCCCAAGCTGGTCTGCGCCCACCTGCACACCCCCCATACGCCATGGATCGCCCTGAGTCATCCCACGCTGCCGCCCTGCCCCCGGCCGATGCGGGCAGCCACGACCGGCGCGTGCTGGCCCTGGAGCGCGCCCTGGCCGCGTTGCAGGCCCAGCATGACAAGCTGCGGGTGGTCCTGGACGAATCCAGTGACCCGATCTTCGCCTTCGGGCCTCAAGGGCACTACCGCTATGTCAACCACACTTTTGCCAGCACCCTGGGCTTGACGGCCGATCAAGTCATTGGCCGCCGGATCTGGGACATCTTTCCTGGCGAAGGCGGCGACCGGCGCTTTGCGGTGGTGCGCAAGGCTTTCGAGCAAGGCACGGTCGAGACCATCGAGGTGGCCATCCCGCTGCCCACCGGCACCCGGCACCTGATCACCACCGCCAAGCCGGTGCGTGATGCGTCGGGCCAGGTGGTGACCGTGGTGTGCGTGTCCAAGGACGTCACGGCCCTGAAGCAGGCCGAGTTCGCGGCCCAGGCGGCCAGCCGCTCCAAATCCGAGTTTCTGGCCAACATGAGCCACGAGATCCGCACCCCGATGAACGGCATCCTGGGCATGGCCCAGATCGGCCTGAAACAAAGCCCGGCCGCCTCGCCAGCGCACACCATGTTTGCGCAAATCCTGGGCTCGGGCCGGCTGCTGCTCACCATCCTCAACGACATCCTGGATTTCTCCAAGATCGAAGCCGGCAAGCTCAGCCTCGAATCGGTGCCGGTCGACTTGCGTGCGGTGGTCAACACGGCCCTGTTCCCCTTTCTGGATCTGGCCGCGGGCAAGGGCCTCACGCTGACGGCCTGCGTGCAACCGGATGTGCCGCCAGCCGTGCTGGGTGATCCGGTGCGGCTGGCGCAGATTCTGCTCAACCTGCTGTCCAACGCGGTCAAGTTCACCGAGCAAGGCCAGATCACGCTGCAGGCCGGCCTGCAAGGCGGGCAAATCGAGATCAGCGTGCGCGACACCGGCATCGGCATGAGCGACGACCAGGTGCACAAGCTGTTTGCACCTTTCCAGCAAGGCGACAACAGCACCACGCGCCGATTTGGCGGCACCGGTCTGGGCCTGACCATCAGCCGTCAACTGGCCCGCATGATGGGTGGCGATTTGCAGGTCAGCAGCCAAGCGGGCCAGGGCAGCCGCTTTGTGCTGACACTGCCGCTGGTGCCCAGCACAGAGGCCGCTGCGCCACATGAGCCGCCACCGGCCCCCGGCAGCAGCGGCTCGCGCCTGGCCGGGCTGCGCATCCTGGTGGCCGAAGACAACGCCGTCAACCAGTTGGTCATCCACGCTGCGCTGTCGCTGGAAGGGGCCAGCGTCAAGGTGGTCGAGAACGGCCAGCTCGCCGTCGACGAAGTGGCACGTGCACCAGGGGCCTTTGATGTGGTGCTGATGGACGTGCAGATGCCCGTGATGGACGGCTTGCACGCCTCGCGGGCCATCGTGCAGCTGGCGCCAGACCTGCCCATCCTGGGCCAGACCGCCCATGCCCTGCCCGAAGAGCGCGACGCCTGCCTGGCCGCCGGCATGCGTGCCACCATCACCAAGCCCATCGACCACGATTGGTTGATCACCACCATCCAGGCCCACCTGCAAGCCGGCGCAGCCTCCACGCTGGCCCGCGCCGAGGCGGCCGCCAACCTGGCCGACCATGCCGCTCGTGCGGGCGCCCTGATCGATTGGGCGCGCCTGGCTCACCGGCACCAGCGGCAACCGCACCTGGTGCCGCGCCTGCTGCACATCGCCCTGTCCAGCCTGGCCACCCTGCCCGAGGCCTTGCAGGCAGCCGCGCAAGCCGGGCAAGGCCCCGAGCTGGCTCGCCTGGCGCACGCGGTCAAGGGCATTTGCGGCGAGCTGTTTGCCGAGCCCGTGCTGGTGGCCGCATCGGCCGCCGAGCAGGCAGCCCGTGCGGGCGACCCCGGGGCACCGGCCCTGGCGCTGCAGCTGGCCGATCTGACGCTGGCCACGGCAGCCGAGGTTCGCGCCCGGCTCGCGGCCGGCTGAGCGGCGCCGATCAGCGCTCGGGCTCGCCCCAGCGCGCCAGCAGCGCGTCAATCACCTCGGACCTGCCACTGATCGTCAGCGACACCACCTGCCAGCCGCCGGCCTCCTGGTGCACCTGCAGGGCATGGTCCCAGTGGCCACCCTCCTCGACCGGGCCGTGGCTGTGGGGGTGTTGCTGCCAGGCCCAGTCCAGCACCTGCCTGGCTTCGGCCAGCGCCGCGGCATGGTGGGCCGCATCGGTCGAGGCCATGGCGTCCAGCGTGCACACGCCGTCGGTGCCCTCGCTGCGCTCGAGTTGCAGGTAGCGCAGGGCCATTTCAGGCCAGGGCCTTCAGCTGCTCGTCCAGCAGCGCCAGGAACTCGGTGATGTTCACCGGCTTGGTCAGGTAGCAGCGGGCGCCGCTGGCCAGGGCCTGGCTCACGCGGTCGGCGTCGGGGTCGGCCGACAGCACCAGCACAGGCAGCTGCGCCAGCGCCGGGTTGCGGCGCAACTGTGCCAGCAACTGCAGGCCGTCCATGTCGGGCAGGTGCATGTCCAGCAGCAGCAGATCGGGCCTGCGCTGGGCCAGCGCCGCCAGGCAGGCGGTGCCGGTCATCGTCACCTCCAGGTCCACCTGGCCACGCTGCTGCAGGATGCCGCGCATCACCTCGATGTTGGTGTCGTTGTCTTCCACATAGTGCACGCGGCGAAGTGCAGGCATGGTGCGGGCCGCCTCATCCACAGCGTCAGGCAGGCGCTGCGGCGGTCGGCGGGGTGTCTGGGCCTGCGGCAGGCGCAGCACAAACTGGCTGCCCTGGCCTTCGGTGCTGCGGGCCTGCAGGCTGCCGCCCATCAGCTCGGCCAGGCGCTTGCTGATCACCAGGCCAATGCCGGTGCCCTCCACGGCGCCGCGCTCGCGGCCCAGGCGGTTGTAGGGCTGGAACAGCTGCGCCAGCTGCGCCGCGCTCAGGCCCGGGCCGGTGTCGGCCACCTCGATCTCGATGGTCTGCGCTTCGGCCACACGCGCCAGCACCTCTACCCGTCCGCCTTCGCGGTTGTACTTGATGGCATTGCTCAGCAGGTTCAGCAGAATCTGCCGCACCCGCGTGTCGTCGGCCAGGGCCAGCAGCGCACGGTCATCCAGCCAGGCCTGCATCTGCACGCCGTGGCGCACCGCGTTGGCCTGCACCATGGCCACGGCCGATTCGACCATGGGCCTGACCTCCACCGGCTCCAGGTGCAGCGGCATGTCGCCGGTCTCGATGCGCGACAGATCCAGGGTGTCATTGATCATGCGCAACAGGTGCCAGCCCGCCTGCTGGATCTGGCGTGCCCAGGCCAGCTGGTGCTCGGCCATGGGCGGATGACGGTCCAGGCCCAGCAATTGCGCAAAGCCCAGCATGGCGTTCAGCGGCGTGCGCAATTCATGGCTCATGCGCGAGACGAATTCGCTCTTGGCCCGGTTGGCGGCCTGGGCCGAATCACGGGCCAGCTCGGCCTCGGCCAGACGCAGCCGCTCGTGGATGTCCTGCACCACACGCACCGTGCCGTAGACATGCTCGGCCTCGTCACGCAGCAAGGCCACCGAGACCTGCACATCGGCCGTGCTGCCATCGTGCTTCAGGTAGCGGTGCACCATGTGCACGGTGTCGGCTTCGCCGGCCACCAGGCGGGCCAGGTGCTGGGCCACGGCCGGCCTGTCGGCTTCGGGCAGCAGTTCGGTTTGTGACCCACCGCGCAACTGCGCTTCGGTGCGGCCCAGCAGCAGGCAGTAGGCCGGGTTGGCGTGCAGCACCCTGTCGTCCAGATCGGCATAGACGATGCCCACGGGCGCCGAAGCGAAGATGGCCCGCAGGCGCGCCTCGCTCTCGCGCCAGGCCGCCTCGGTGCGCTGGCGCTCGCGCACCTCGCGGCGCAGCGCGGCCGTGCGCTCGCGCACCGCTCGCTCCACCCGGTTCGTGTGGCTGCTCATCACCAGCAACATGGCGCCCAGCGTGGCCGCCACGGCCATGCACAGGTTGCCAAACAGCCATGAGGTGGTGAGCCACCCCGAGCTTTGAGGTCGGGCGCTGAGCCGCAGCGCCCACAAGCGCCCGGCATAGGCGATCTCGCGCACCTGCCGGCGGGCATCCGCCGACTGGCGCTCACAGCCCAGGTCACCTGCCAGCCGTGCGGGGCGATCAGGCTGCGTCACATCAACCAGGCAGCCATCGAGCCGCGCGGGGCCCTTGCTCAGCAAGGAATCCAGCAGGGCCTGCATCGAGGCCGCCACGTAGACCACGCCACTGAACGCCCCGCCCGGCCCTTCAAACAGCGGCTGGTACACCACCACCGACATCTGGCGGTCGTCACCGGCCGTCAGCCTGAAACCGGCCGTGGCCACCACCGCGCCACGTTCGCGGGCCTGGCCGATGGCGGTGCGCGCGGCAGCCACCGAGAAGGCATTGAGCCCGAAAGGCGGTGGGCGATCCGGCTGCACCGGCGCCAGCGACTCGATGTAGCGCAGCACCATCGTTTCCTTGTCACCCTCAACCGGCGCGGCGCCCGGGCCGGTGCGGTTGAACACCCGAAACTGCGGCATACCCTCGGCGCGAACCTGGGCCTCGTAAGCCGGCACCTTGTCCTGCGGCACCAGCTTGCTGTAGCCGATCACATGCAGGGCGTAGGGCTGTCGCAACCACGAATCGGTAGCCGCCTTCATCTGCGCCGCCGACACGCTCGCCTGGCCCATGAACAGGCCGCGTGTGGCCTGCAGCGCCAGCAAGGGGCCTTGCAAGCCGGTGGCCACCATCTCGGCAGACACCACCGCATCCCGCTGGAACTGGCTGTTGCGGCGCTCCTGATCCCATTGCGACACGGCAGCGGCAGCCAGGCCCATCGTCGCCGTGACCGCCAGCAGGGGCACTGCCACCGACTGCCGCCGATGGCGCCAGTGCAGGCCCGGCCTGGCCATCAGCGCGTGCGTCACGGGCGCACCGATGGCCACGCCCAGGGTGCCACCCAGGCACCAGGTGAGCCACACCGCCAGCTGATCCAGGTGGGCCAGGGGCTGGCTGAACGACAGCGCAGCGGTGGCGATGCTGGCGCCCAGGGCGTGCGGCAGCAGGCCACCCCAGCCCACGAAGGCCGCAATCTCGGTGACCGTGCCCAACTGCGGCTGACGGGCCACGCGCCGGCGCACCAGGCGGGCGCCCAGCCAGGCCTGCACGGCCACCAGCATCGCCTGGGCCAGCCAGGTGGCCACCAGGCTCCAGGGCACATCGGCACCGGCGCGCATCGGCCCGAAAGCCTGGGCCAGCAGCGAGCCTGCCAACACCCCCAGCCCGGCCGAGCGGCCGAACGTCATGCACACCGCCAGCGCCAGGCCCGCCGCCAGGTTCATCGGCCACACGCCGTGCACAGCGGGCACCAGCTGGTGCGTCAGGCCCGTCACCAGGGCCAGGGTGCCGGCCGTGGACAGGAAAACAGCGGGGTGTCTGCGGCGATCAAGCGTCGTCATGGGCAGGGCCTGCCAGGCCGCTAGGTGATCAGGAACTGCCGTTTATTTGATAAATCCTAACATCTTGGCAAAGTTGCTCACACCGCATGCCCCGAGCTCAAGCGCCGCCCATCCTGGCCGATATACGATCACTTGCTTCAGGACAACCGGTCTCTTGCGATGCGCGCCTTGCTTCGATGTCTTGCCCTGCTGTTGTGCTGGCCCGCCTGGGCCCTGGCAGCACCCGCCGCCCCCACGGCCAGTGAAGCGGCGAATGCGCCCTTGCGCATCGGCGTGGCGCCGCACTCCAGCGCCCGCGTCATCATCGAGATGTACCAGCCGCTGCGGCTGCACCTCGAGCAGGCCCTGAAGCGCCCGGTCGAGATCGTCACCGCGCCCGATTTCACCGAGTTTGCGCGACGCGGCATGGCCCAGGGTTACGACATCGCCATCACCACCGGCCACCAGGCGCGGCTGCTGCAAACCGACGCCAGGTACATCCCGCTGCTGACTTACAAGGCCGACTTCAAGGCCGTGACCGTGGTGTTGAGCAACAGCCCGGCCAAAGAGCCGAAGGACCTGGCCGGCAGCACCGTGATCGGCCTGTCCGAGACGTCGATGGTCACGCTGTGGGGCCAGCACTGGCTGCACCGCAACGCCATCCCCAACACCACCATGCGTTATGTCAGTGCCTCCGACAGCGTGGGCCAGTTGCTGATCAAGGGCGAAGGCCAGGCCGGCTTCATGTCGCTGGCCAACTACCAGAACCTGCCGCCCGTGGTGCGCGACAAGATGCGCGTGCTGGCTGAAAGCCTGCCCCTGGCCGGCCGCGTGTACGTGCTCAATGGCAAGCTGGCCAAGCAGCAGGAGGCCATCACGGCCGCGCTCTGGTCCTTTGCCGCCACCCCCGAAGCCAAGCAGTACTTTGCCCGCTACAAGCTCGACGGTTACCGCAACCTGGAGCCGCGTGAACTGGTGGCCCTGGAACCCTACGCCAACGAAGTCCGCATGGCGCTCAAGCCGAGCAAGTAGTGCACATCTCGCCCTGGAAGACCATCCGCGGCCGCCTGGTGCTGGCCGCGATGGTGATTGAGCTGGTCATGCTGGCCATCCTGGTTGGCAACAGCCAGCGCCTGCTGCGCGAGGCCATGGGTGAGCAGGCCCGCGAACAGGCCGAGCAGATCGCGCCCGTGCTGTCGGCCGCGCTGGTGGCCCCGCTGGCGCAGTACGACTACGCCACGGTGCAGGCCGTGCTGCACGAAAGCCATGCCATTCGCGGCATCAGCTACCTGGCCGTGCGCGACACCTCGGGCGCCATCGTGGCCACCAGCGGCTGGGCCGCCGGCAAGCCCTTGCCGCCGGTTGACCCCACGTTCAACCTCGATGACGACGACACGCCGCCGCGCTACGACCTGGCCCTGCCCATCAAGCTGGCCGGCCAGACCCTGGGCACCCTGCAGCTGGGCCTGGACTTGTCACGCATCGTGGTGGCCCGACAAAACCTGCTCAGCCAGGGCGTGATGATCGCCTCGGGCGAAATGCTGCTGTCATTGGGCCTGCTGGCCATGATCGGCCTGCTGATCACCCGCCAGCTGTCGCAACTGACCGCCGCCAGCCTGGCCGTGGCCAAGGGCGAGATGACGCTGGTGACGGTGCCTGAAGGGCAGGATGAGACCGGCCGTCTGGCCACGGCTTTCAACGCCATGTCGCGGGCCATTGCCCAGCGCGTGGAAGAGCTCACCCGCGCCAGCGAAGAAAACGCCCGCATCGCCGCATCACTGCAGGACAAGAACGAGCAGCTGGAGCAAAGCCACGCTGAGGTGCGCGCCGAAAACGGCATGCGCATCGAGGCCCAGCGCGAGCTGGAAGTGGCGCTGGGCCGCATCCGCGACCGCACCGCCCAGCTCAATGCCATCTTTGATCTGAGCCCCGATGGTTTTGTGTCATTTGACCAGCATGGCCGCGCCACCTACGCCAGCCCGGCCTTCTTCCGCATGCTGGACGTGGCGCCCGAGCACATCATGGGCCTGGACGAACGCGACTTTGCCGAGCGCCTGGCCAGCCTGTGCTCGGCCCAGGCACGCTTCCCGGACATGGCCGTGCTGCGGCAAGGCATGCCCACCCTGCCCACCGATGCCCAGCCGTCGATGACTGCACCCCAGCCGGCTGCTGTGCGCCCGGAACGTGTCCTGATCGAGCTGGCCGGGCCCACCAAGCGCGTGCTGGAGGTGGGGCTTCGCCAATCAGCCGCGCAAACCGTGTCGCAAATCCTGTTCTTCCGCGATGTGACCCACGAGACCGAGGTCGACCGCATGAAGAGCGAGTTCCTGTCTCACGCCGCGCACGAGCTGCGCACCCCCATGTCCAGCATCTACGGCTTTGCGCAGATGCTGCGCATGCGCCGCTATCCCGAAGAAAAACAGCAGGAGCTGCTGGCCATCATCTGCCGTCAATCCGAGCTGATGGTGTCCATCATCAACGAGCTGCTTGACCTGGTGCGCATCGACGACCGGCGTGGCAAGGACTTTGATTTCGAGACCGTCAACACCAGCACCCTGGTGCAAGGCGTGCTGGCCGATTACGCCGTGCCCGAAGGCCGGGCGCCGGCCGAGCTGTTGCTGCCCGATGTGCCACTGGCCGTGCGGGCCGATCCGCAAAAGCTGGCCCAGGCCGTGCGCAACATCGTGTCGAACGCGTTCAAGTACTCGCCCAACGGTGGCGCGGTGCGCGTGAGCGTGATGGCCGATGCACACCAGGGCCAGGCACGCGTGGCCATCCGCGTGGCCGACCAGGGCATCGGCATGACGCCCGCCCAGGCCGCCCGGGTGAGCGAGCGTTTTTACCGCGCCGACACCTCGGGCGCCATCCCGGGCACCGGTCTGGGCATGAGCATCGTCAAGGAGATCATCGAGCTGCACCAGGGCCAGATGACCCTGGACAGCGAAGCCGGGGTGGGCACCACGGTGACGCTATGGCTGCCCCCCGCCGACCCGACCTGACGGCCGCTGCGGGCCGCCGGACGCTCAGCGCACTTCGGTGACGAAGTGCTCGCGCGGGCGGCGCACCTTGGCCAGCTTGACCAGCCAGTCGCCTTCTTCCTGGCGATAACCCAGCGGCAGGATGACCGCGCTGCGCAGGCCGCGCTCACGCAGGCCCAGGATCTTGTCGAGCGCAGCCGGATCAAAGCCTTCCATCGGCGTGGCGTCCACGCGCTCGGCCGCGGCGGCCACCAGGGCAGTGCCCAGGCCGATGTAGGCCTGGCGCGCGGCGTGCTGGAAGTTCACCTCGGCATCACGCTTGGGGTAGTTGGCCAGCAGCATCTGGCGGTAGTTTTCCCAGCCCTCGTTCTTGAAGCCGCGCACCTCGTTCGTCAGATCAAACATGGCGTTGATGCGCTCGGGGGTGTAGTGGTCCCAGGCGGCAAACACCAGCAGGTGCGAGCCGTCGGTGATCTGGGCCTGGTTCCAGGCGATGGCCTTGATCTGGGCGCGCAGCTCGGGGTTGGTGACCACGATCACCTCGTAGGGCTGCAGGCCGCTGGAGGTGGCGGTCAGGCGCACGGCCTCGAGGATGCGGTCAAGCTTGTCTTGCGGAACCGCCAGCTGGGGGTTCATCTTCTTGGCGGCATAGCGCCATTGCAGGTCGTCGATCAGGCTCATGGTGGGGGCGTTCAAAAGAATCAGGAAGCCGCGATTGTGCGGCGGCGCCCCCATGACCTTGCCTAGGCAAGGATATTCAGAACCACACCCAGATGCGACGCAGCCAGGCGGGCGTGCGATCAGGCTTGGGCTGGTAGTGCTGGCGGTAGGACGATGGCATGAAAGTTCTCCGGTTGATGCGAAGAACTGTATCGATATCCAGTACTGTATGCAAGACCAGTCTTTGCAAAAACTTTGCTAAAAGGCTGGGTTGGGCAGGAGAACCCAGGCTGCCGCCTGCGACCAGCCCTGTTGCCGATTGATCGTCGTGCCCGTTGATGGCGCCAATCGTTCATGGTCGGAAGGGGGGCGCTTCGATACCGGACAGGCCCAACGCGGCCTTGGCAGATTGGAGCAAGGGGTTGTCGTTGTCCTTGCGCCAGGCCGCCACCATGACCACCGGTGCGGCGGGCTGTGTGGCCACCCGCCGCAACACCACACCCTGAAACTGCAGCCGCGCCGCGGACTCAGGAATCAAGGCCACGCCAATCCCAGAGCTCACCAGGGCCAGCATGGTGTGAATCTGGCTCACATATTCCACGACATCAGGCCTCACACCCACCTTGCCAAGACAGGATTGCAGCAACAGGTAAAAGTAATGCGCCTCGTAAGGCGAGTACATCAGCAGCGCACGGCCATGCAAGCATGCCAGCCCCGGCTCGGCTGGCCAGTCGTCCGCTTCACGCTCCGGGATGGCCAACATCAGCGACTCGCTGGACAGCGTCACCGTCTCCAGTGCCGGGTGCTCCACATGCGGCCGCATCAAACCCAGGTCCAATTGGCCAGATGCCAAAAACTCCAGCTGGGTACTGGTCACCAACTCCTTGAGCGTCAGCGACATGCCGGGCGTTCGGGTTCGCAACTCGCGGATCAACTCGGGCAGCTTTCCATAGCCAATCGTCGCCGTGAACCCGATGGACAAGGAACCCTGTTCACCCTTGGCAACACGGCGCGCGGTCGCGGCCGCTTCTTCTGCCCACCTGAGGATGCGTGCCGCCTCAGGCAGGAACGAGCGCCCGGCCGCTGTCAGTCGCACTGATCGACTGGTCCGGTCCAGCAACTGCGTGCCCACGTGGTGCTCGAGCAGTTGGATCTGTCGGCTCAGCGGTGGCTGCGTCATGCTCAGACGCACGGCGGCACGACCGAAATGCAACTCCTCGGCAACGGCCACGAAACAGCGAATCTGGCTGATTTCGAACATGCAGGCCCTTTCGGCAGGTGGCCGCTGGCCCTGGATCAAGCGCCCCAGCGCGATCCAGGGCAGGGAAAGGCCGGGCTATCCATGCGCATATTAGATCAATCAAGCCATTATTTGATTTGATGGCGAATCGTTCGCCTTTTACGATCAGTGCGCCCGGCACCGGCTTCACCATCACGAGGCAGTGCCAAACCGTGTACGCACTGAGCACGCCCACGCAGTGAACCGCCCCGTGCCTGGCGCGAGAAAACCACCCCCAAGACCGGTATCGGTTCAACCAGGACTTCCACATGCGCAACCTGATGCAATCATTGACCACAAGCCTTGCTGCATTGATGTTGGGCGCATGCTCAACGGTTCCGGCAGGCAGCCACATCACCATGGCCTATGTCGCCAATGCAGACAGCCAATCCATCAGCGTATTGAAGCTCAATGCAGACAGCGGAGCCCTCGAACTGGTGCAGACCGTCGCGGTCGGGGGCACGGTCATGCCGCTGGCCATCAGCCCGGACAAACATTTTCTGTACGCGTCCCTGCGGTCGGCACCGTTTTCGGTGATGACATTGGCCATCGATGCGCGCAGCGGCCTGTTGAAACCCGTGGCCACCACCCCACTGCCCGACAACATGGCGAACATCGCCGCCGACCGCACCGGTCGCTGGCTGTTGGCCGCTTCTTACGGGGGGCACAAGATGAGCGTGTCACCGATCAAGGCTGACGGCACCGTGGACAGCGCCAGCACGGTTCTGTCCACAGGCAAGAACGCGCATGCCGCGGTCGTTGACGCTCAAAACAGGCACGCATTTGTCACCAATCTGGGCAGTGACCAGATCATGCAGTTTGATTTTGATGCGGGCACTGGCCAACTGACCCCGAATGCGGAACCCGCGTTGAAAACCCGCGCAGGATCGGGTCCACGGCATCTGGTTTTCCATCCCAACGGTCGCCATGCGTACCTCAGCAACGAGCTCGATGGCACCGTCGATCTGCTGTCTTACGACGGCCATACGGGCAGGTTGAAGGCATTGAAGTCATGGTCCGCGATGCCTGCCGGATTCAGCGGCAAGGCCTGGGCAGCCGACCTGCACCTCACACCCGATGGACGCTTCCTGTACGCCAGCGAACGCACCTCCAGCACCCTGGGCATGTGGGCGGTGGATTCAGCTTCAGGCGACTTGACACCGCTTGGCCATGAGCCGACTGAAAAGCAGCCGCGCGGCTTCCAGATCGACCCATCGGGGCGCTGGCTGCTGGCGGTGGGGCAGTTGTCAAACGCCTTGTCGGTCTACCGCATCGATGGCCAGACGGGGCGGCTGCAACGCGAGCGCCAACTGCCAGTAGGCAACAACCCCAACTGGGTCGAAATCACGCAGTTGCCCTGACGGCTCACCGAAGGATGGCGGCCTCGCCTGGAGCCATTGCAAAATGGATAATCGGCCGCACTGACGCAGCACATGACCGGCAGCGCGCGCGGCCGGACTTGCGTGCATACGGTGCAAACTGCATGCGCCGGCCTGGGCCAGCAATTTGTCGCTGCACAGCGGACCGAACCAGTCCAGCGTCGCCCGCCTCACGACCGGAGCACCCGATGACCTTTGGATGACTCATCTTTCCCGGCGTCGAGGGGTTGGACTTCATCGGCCCTTGGGAAATGTTGACCATGTGGCACCAAGTGGCTGGCGGGCCCCAGTGCATGCTGATTGCTGAGCAGGCCGGCCCCATCCAGTGCGCAAAAGGTCTCACGGTCATGGCGCAAGCTGGTCTTGAGGACTGCCAATGCTTGGGCCCAAAACCAGCGCGGGGTCCAACCTCCAGGACAGGGTGCAAGCACGCCACTGCAAGCTATCAGGTCGTCACGGCTGGACCCTGCACCCATAACATTCAAAAGTTGTTGATTGGCATCGGTCGCAATCATCCAATCTACTGCGCCTGAACCGTGTTGGGGGCGACGGCGGCCGATCAATTCGATCTCGCTTGTGTAGGGTCACTGATTCGGTCCCACAACGTCGCCTCATCGGCGGAGCCGACAAACGCCAACCATCAAGGACCTGATCTTGAATCATTCTCTTCAAGGTTCGCAGAGCCATTGGCTGGCCCAAAGGCACATTCGAGCGGGCCGATTTCAGGCGGACAATTTAGAACGGGCGCAAGCCTAGACGCCCGACAACACAGCGTCGATGGCAGACACCAGCGCGCTCGCTTGCGCAGCCACATTGGCAACCGACCGCCGCAAGGCCTTGGCGGGCAAGGGTGCGGCATAGTGCGCCAGCGCGTGAAATCGCTGTCCCTTGACCACCATCACCGGGCACAGCGCCGTTGGCACTTTGGCCTGCGGATCGAACTCAGACAGTGGAATGGTCAATCGCGTGGCCAGTGCATCCAGAAGGTCGCTCTGGACCACGACCACATAGGGGATGCCGCCGGCCGCGCTGTTGCTGGGGTTGGGGTAGACGTCGTACTGCGCCATCGGCGACTCACCAAGGACGCAAGTCAGCGCCCGGAATGCCCTGCTCTTCGAAGCGGGCGTTCTGCGCCGCGATCCAGTCTCCGAACTCGGCTTCGAACGCCCTCTTGCGCGCCGAGCGCGCCGCCTTGTACTGCTTGTCCTGCAGGGCACGGTAATGCTCGGCAGAAATGATCACAGAGTCGATCTGCCCTGCCTTCTCGACAAACACCGGTTCGCGTTTGGCCTGGGCGCACAAGCTGCCAAAACGGTTCTTGGCCTCGGTTGCGGAAACACGCATGGCGTTGACCCCTTTTACTTTTAGCCATTTTAGCCATTCCATGCCAACGGGCCAAGGGCCAGATGGCCAGCGCTTCAGTAATGCAGCACCGCCCGGATCGACTTGCCGTCGTGCATCAGCTCAAAGGCCTCGTTGATGCCAGTGAGCGGCAGGGTGTGCGTGACAAACGGTGCCAGCTGGATGCGGCCGGCCATGGCGTCTTCAACCATGCCGGGCAGTTGGCTGCGACCCTTCACGCCACCAAAGGCGGTGCCCTTCCAGGTGCGGCCGGTCACCAGCTGGAAGGGCCGGGTCGAGATCTCCTGGCCCGCACCGGCCACGCCGATGATGATCGACTGGCCCCAGCCGCGGTGGGCGCATTCCAGTGCGGCGCGCATCACGTTCACGTTGCCAATGCATTCAAACGAGTGATCCACGCCCCAGCCGGTCATCTCGACGATCACCTGCTGGATGGGCTTGTCGTGGTCCTTGGGGTTGACGCAATCGGTGGCGCCAAACACCTTGGCCAACTCGAACTTGTCGGGGTTGGTGTCGATGGCGATGATGCGGCCAGCCTGCGCCAGTTGCGCACCGTGCACCACGGCCAGGCCAATGCCGCCCAGGCCAAACACGGCCACGGTGTCACCGGGCTGCACTTTGGCGGTGTTTTTCACCGCGCCCAGGCCGGTGGTCACACCGCAGCCCAGCAGGCACACCTGCTCGGGGTTGGAATCGGGGTGCACCTTGGCCAGTGACACCTCGGCCACCACGGTGTACTCGCTGAAGGTCGAGCAGCCCATGTAGTGGTAGATCGGCTGGCCCTGGTAGCTGAAGCGGCTGGTGCCATCGGGCATCACGCCCTTGCCCTGCGTGGCACGCACCGACACGCACAGATTGGTCTTGCCCGATTTGCAGAACAGGCATTCGCCACACTCGGCGGTGTACAGCGGGATCACATGGTCACCCGGCTTCACGCTGGTCACGCCCTCGCCCACCTCCACCACGATGCCGGCACCCTCGTGGCCCAGCACCACCGGAAACAGGCCTTCGGGGTCGTCGCCGCTGAGCGTGAAGGCGTCGGTGTGGCACACGCCGGTGTGGGTGATGCGCACCAGCACCTCACCCTTTTGGGGGGGTGCCACATCGATCTCGACCACTTGCAAGGGTTGGCCGGCTGCAAAGGCCACGGCGGCACGGGATTTCATCGGGAGGCTCTCCAGGGTGAACGATGTCACCACTGTAAGCCGTGGCGCGCAGGCTCAGAAGAAATCCACCGCCGCTTCGCTGTCGGCGGGCGCGCTGGCGGCCGCCACATCGGCGCCGCCGGCCTGCGCGCGGGCCACCACTTCGGTCAGGCGCTCGGCGCTGGCGTTCATCTCGTCAGAAGCCATCACCGATTGCGCCACCATGCTGGCGTTGGCATCGGTCAGCGCCGTCAGCGCGTCCAGGTGGCCCAGCACCCCATCCAGCGACTGCCGCTGCCTGGCTGCATCGGTGGCCACATCGCGCATGCGCACCGCCACATCCTGCACCGCACCGGTCATCAGCTTGAGGGTTTCGCGCACATGCAGCACCCGCTGCACGCCCTCGCCCGATTGCTGGCGTGCGCGCTCGATCAGGGCGCGCACCTGCGAGGCGGCATCACGGGTGCGCATCGACAGCATGCGCACCTCACCGGCCACCACGGCAAAGCCCCGTCCGGCCGAGCCGGCGCGGGCGGCCTCGATGGCGGCATTGAGCGACAGCAGATTGGTCTGGAAGGCGATGGCCTCGATCAGCACGATGGCCTCTTCCATCTCGCTGGTGCGCTGATCGATGCGCTCGATCGACACCACGGTTTCCTCGACCTCGCGGCCGCCTTGCAAGGCCTGCCGGTCCAGCGCCTGACAGGTCTGGTCTACGGCGCTGACATGGCTGGACGTGATCTGCACCTGGGCCACCACGCCCCGCACCGCTTCGGCGGTCTCGCGGATGTGGTTGGTCTGCTCGTCGGTGCGCATGGCCAGCATCTGTGCACCATCGGACATGGTCTTGCCGGTGGACGCCACCTGGCTGGAGCCTTCGGCCAGCGTTTGCACAATGCTTTGCAACTGCTGCTGGGCGGCCTCGGTCTGGCGCACAGCGGCCAGTGCACGGCGCTGCGCCACCACCAGGCCCTCCACCAGCATGGCCATGCCCACCAGCACCATGGGCAAGGCCATCGCATAACGCAGGTACTGCGGTGTCAGCACGCCTGCCGCCGTCAAGCCCAGGTCGATGGGGTAGAGCAAGGCCACGCTGGCCACCACCACGCGCGATTGGCGGTGCGTGCCGTCGCCGGTGTACCAGGCCGAGCCCAGCACCGTCCAGGCCATCACGCCGTAGTTGATGAACACGCCAATGCGGTTGAGCGCGCCAGCGGCCACCAGGCTGGAGACCAGCAGGCTTTGCACCAGCAGGACGCTCGCCACATGGCGCAGCACGCGGTGGCTCAGGCCCAGGTAGGCACCCACCGACAGCCAGCCCAGCGACATCAGCGCAAAGGCCAGCGAGGTGGCGGCAAAGTTGGGCCGGTTGTTGGTCACCGGCATGAAGGGCTCGATCACGAAATAGACCGAGGCCAGCAAGGCGGTGGCGGCAAAGCCCGCCCAGCAGCCGCGGCGCATCGTGCGCCAGATGCTCACATGCGCCAAGGCCAGGATGGCAAAGGCCAGCGACAGGCTGAAGGCGAAGGCTTGGGGTGCGGTCATGGGCAGGCGTGGCTGAACGCCATCACTGTGCACCAGGGCTGTGCGCGCAATGGGCCGAAAGACCGCGTGAAAGCCTCGCAAATCAGGGCACACGCCATGCAAAAAGCCCCGCGAGCGGGGCTTTTCTGGGGGGGTGCAAACCACCGGGCTGAGCAGGCCGCAAGGGCCCGTGCAAAGCGCGGTGGTTCAGGCCATTACTTGGCCTTGGCGCCCTTGGTGGCCTTGACAGCGGCGTCGGTGGCAGCGGCCACGTTCTTCTCGACAGCGGCCACGGCCTGCTTGGCTTGGGCTTGGGCAGCGTCCAGGGCCTTCTGACCGTTGGCCAGGGCGGTCTTGAAAGCCGACACGGCGGCTTCGCTGCCGGCCGGGGCGTTCTTCAGGGCGGCTTCGATGGCGGCTTCGGCTTGCGACTTGACTTCGGCCAGTTGGGCTTCGGCGGTCTTGCTCAGAGCGGCGCTGGTTTCCGACACGATGGCAGCGACGGCGCGGCCGTAGGCGGCAACCTTCTCAGCGGCGGGCTGCACGGCGGCGGTCACGGCGGCCAGGTCTTGGGGGGCCTTGGCGGTGGCGGCAGCTTGCAGTTGCTCGGCCGATTCAGCGATGGCGGCCTTGGCGGTGGCCAGGTTCAGGGCGACGAGCTTTTCGAAACCGGCCAGGCTGGTGGCGGCGGCTTCGTTGAGGCTGGCCAGGGCGGCTTGGGCGTTGGCGGCGAATTGTTCAGCGGCTTGGGTCATGATGGCTCCAGTTTGGGTTGGGGCTGCCCTCCGACGAACAAAATTGTTGCGGTGCAGCATGGATCGAATGGTAAGGCCATTTCGGTGCATTGCAAGCACTTTTTGTTGCGGTGCAGCATTTTTAGGGATCAACCCCCAAAAACCTCAAGCCGCCGGGCCCCAGCGGGTGAACCGCACCGCCAGCGCCGTGGCCACGCCATAAGCCGCCATGGCCCCGCCCACCAACTGAAAATAGGCCTGCGGGCTGCCCTGGTGGCCCGCCAGCCAGGTGCCCACGCCCACCACCAGCAACAGGCGCAGCAGCGCCGCCAGCACCGGCCCCAGCACCTTGCCAGCCCCTTGCGAGGCAAAGTACATCGTCAGGCCCAGGCCAAACAGCGGAAACAGCGGGCCCACGGTTTGCAGGTAGTCGCGGGCATGGGCCAGCACCTGCGCATCGGCGCTGAACAAGCGCGCCCACAGATCGGGCCACAGCGTGACCGTGCCGCCAATCAGGGCCAGGTTGAAGGCCGACAGGCCGCCAGCCGTCCAGGCCACACGCCGGGCCCGCGCCACCAGGCCGCCGCCCACGGCCATGCCCACCATGGGGATGGACGCCACGCCAATGCCAAACGAGATGGGCACCAGCAAAAACTCAAGCCGCTGGCCGATGGCGTAACCGGCCAGCGCGGGCGTGCCCACCCGGGCGATCAGGCCGGTGAAGATCAGCACCGTGAGCACCGACATCAGCGGCGACAGGCACGACAGCGCCCCCACCCGCAGGATGTCGGCCAGCAACTCGGGCCGCACACGCAGGCCCGCCCAGCGCAGTTGCACACGCGCCTGCCTGCCCGCCAGCACCCACCACAGCACGGCCACGGCCGCCGTGGTGGCGATGATGTGGCCCACTGCCACGCCCACCATGCCCCAGCCCGCCCAGCCGCCGGCCCCCAGTCCCAGCAGGCCACCCAGCGCAATCTGCAGCACCGCCGACAGCACGATGGTGACCGAGGGCACCCGCATGTTGCCGGTACCGCGCAGCACCGACGACAGCGTGTTGGACAACCACACCATCAGCGCGCCGCAAAACAGCACCGCCGAATACTGCTCGGCCTGCACCAGCACCGCCTCGCGCCCGCCCAGCCAGCGGTAGAACACGGGGCCCCACAGCAGGAACACCGCCGTGTAGGCCAGCCCCACCCCGCCGCCGATCAGCACCGCATGCCGCGCCAGATCGTTGGCGCGATCCAGCTGCCCACCGCCCAGTGCCCGGCTGATGGCCGACGACA
>Ga0228698_1000085_pt1 | contig 86647 bp, 89 predicted proteins | sample McNCre117_Aug_MG_FD_178015 | JGI IMG/M metagenome (GOLD analysis project Ga0228698, IMG submission 178015) | Freshwater microbial communities from McNutts Creek, Athens, Georgia, United States - 1-17_Aug_MG | ecosystem: Environmental > Aquatic > Freshwater > Creek | place: USA: Georgia...
GAGGCTTCACAGCTTTCGGTTTCTGCTTCGCAGGCCGGACGTACCCGTCGCCTCCGCAGACTTCGACACCGTCGGTTCGACGGCTGAGAATGACTTTTGCGGCGTTGAGATCCGCCTGCTCCTCGTGACCGCACCCGGTGCAGCGAAACCGCGACTGGTTGACCCTGGACGCGGCATCGACGTGGTGGCACTTCGCGCATTCCTGCGAGGAATACGCGGCCTTCACCAGCACCAGTCGCGTCCCGTACTGCCCGCACTTCTGGATCAAGTACGTGAGGAACGTGCTCCAGCCCATCGCGAGGATGCTTCGGTTGAGGCCCCGCTTCTGCGCGACCCGCGTCCCAGGTTCCTCCACCGTACCAGTCGCGGACCTGATCATCTGCTTGACCCGCAAGTCTTCGAGCACGACGACGCCGTGGTTCTTGGCGTAGCGGTGCGCGTGGGTCCGCAGCAGATGCTCTCGCTGCCGCCGCACCTTCCGGTGCGCGCGGGCCAATTTGACCTTGGCCTTCTCCTTGCTCTTCGATCCTTTCTTCTTCTTGGCAAGCTGCCTGGAGAGGCGAGTGATTTTCTTGGCCCCCGCTTCGAGGAAGGCTGGATGCTCGATGAGGGTGCCGTTGGTGTCGGCGAGCAGGTTGGCGACACCACGGTCGATGCCCACCGCAGGCTTCGCGGCCTGCTCGGCGCGGGCCTCCGCGGTCAGCGAGTCCGCCACCTCGACCACGATGCTCACGTACCAGGCATCGACGTCCCGCGTGATGGTGGCCGTTCCTCGCTTCCCCGCAGGCAGCGGACGGTGCAGCACCAGCGGGATGCTGCCCAGGCGGGTGAAGCGGAGGAAGTGGCGCCCTTCGTCGCGCGTGATGCGCCAGGACCGCTTTGCATCCGGCTCGGCGATGCCCATGGAGTCTCGGCCACGGCGCTTGAACTTCGGCCTGCCCTTGGTCTTGGCGAAGCAGTCCTGCCAGGCTGTGTCGAGGTGACGAAGAACTTGCTGGCAGGCGTTGCAGGGGACGTCGTTGATCCACGGCACCTCCGCCCGCAGGTCCGTGAGTTCCTTCTGCTGATCGACAGCGGAGCAGTACCGCTTGGCGGTGCCGAGGCGAGCAAGGCCAGCGAGACGCTGCTCGTGGGCCAGGTTCCACAGTGTTCGCAGTGCGCCTTCCCAGCGACACAGCCTTTTGGCTTGCTCCTCGCTCGGATAGATTCGATACTGTGCGACCAGATGACCCACAAGATGCACCATGCCAGATCAGCGGTCGGTAGTCAACGGCCAGTGCGGCCAGAGAATGACCGCGGAACCGCGCGCTGCTTCCTCCCCGACCTAAAGGACGGGGCCCCCGCGGCGGATACACGGTGGACCTCGGGCAAGATCCGCAACCAGCCGATCCGCAGCGGCCCGAACGGGGTGACCGTCGAGATCGGCCACCAGACCTTCGCGGCGGCCCTCGCGCAGGCCCGGACCTGGCTGCAGGCGACGAGCAAGGTCTGCTGAGATCGAGCCGCACCTGGCCGATCAGGCGGCCTTCTTCGCGAGGTGCCGGTCGACCAGGCGCTTGGTGCCGTACGCCGCGCCGCCCAGGAGGACGAGGCCCGCGAGCACCTTCGCGACCGTCCAGCCGGTGCCGCTCGTCGTGCGGACCTGGAGCGCCGAGAGGACGGGGGCGTTCTCGCCGGGGGGCGGAACCTCGGGCAGGGCCGAGTCGTCGCCGACGGAGAGGCTGAGCTGGTCGGGGTAGAGGACGCCGGCCGCCGCGTGCATCAGGTCGCGGTTCACCGCGTTGCGCGGGACGACGCCGGGGTTGCCGGAGGCGTTGATCTGGATCTCGTCGGCCGCCCGGTCCCAGTCGCGGGCAGCGACCGCCTCGTCGAGGGCCGGGAACTTCGCCCCGGTGCCCACCGCCCAGGCCCACGAGAGCAGGGCAAGCTGGGCGTCGGCGGGGAAGTCCTCGAACCCGGGGAAGCGGACCGCGAGCGCGTCGCCGACCTGATCGAGTTTCGTGTCCACGAGCTGCCGCACGTCGTCCTGCGTCATCCGCAGGCCGGTGATCGTGCGGGCGTAGGGCGCCCCTCCCTGCGCCGAGCCCGGGTCGTTCTTCACGGCCTCCCAGTCAGCGCGGATGGCCTCCTCGGAGGCGATCTCCCCGTCAGGGGTCCGGAGCGGGAGGGAAAGGGCCCGCTCGACCGGGTCGACCAGGTTGCCGGCGCCCGTCGTGACGAGGTTCTTGATGTCCGCGTAGAGGTGGTAGATCACCGCCTCGTACCGGGCCGTGAACCCGAGGAAGACGTCGCGCACCGCAGGCTTGATCGCGCTCATCCCCCGAGGCTACCGGCCCCCTCTCCCCCAGGCCACCACCGCTCCCCTTTTGCCAACCCGCTGCTGGCGACTGATCAGGCCGACGCCTCGGGCGCGGCGACCTTCTTCGGGCGACCTGGCTTGCGCTTGGCCGGCGCGGGCGCGGCGTCGCTGGCGGCGGGGACCGAGGGGACGGCGCCCGCGGGCACCTCCTCGGCGGCGAGCGACGCGGCCTTCTTCCGGCCACGGGCCTGCTTCTCGGCGACCTTGTCCTTCGAGGACTCCATCTTCTTGCGCACCGCGAGGAGATCCTTCTCGTAGACCTCCTCCTGGGTGGCGCCCTTGCGGGTGACGACGGTGGCCTCGATGGCGGCCTGGCGGACGTCGGCCTCGGTCACGGGCGGGAGGGGGATCGCGGCCTTCACCTTGTCGAGGACGCCGACGCGGCGGAGGGCCTCTTCAAGCGTGAGGCGCTCGGGTTTGTTCTCGACCGGCTCGTGGGTCATGTGGGCGTAACGGCGCATCGCCTCGTGGTACCCCGGCCAGACCTCCAGGCCCTCCAGGGTGCGCCAGACGATGTAGAGGTGCTCCAGGAAAAGCTGGGCGCCGACGCGCCAGACCCGCATGCGGAGGTGCTGCGCCGTGCCCTGGGTGCGGACGCGCTCGGCCTTGACATCGGGCCCGGCGGCCGCGCCGGGGGCGACACCCGCGGCCTGGGCGACGGTCTCCTCCTCGGCCTTCGCCAGGGCCTCCTCGCGGGTCACATCGTCGGCGGTCTGGATGCTTTCGCTGGCCTCGTCGTCCTCGTCGATGATCTGGCCGCGCAGCTTCGCGAAGATCGGGTCGTGCTGCACCATCCGATGGCGGTACTCCATCATCCGGATCCAGTAGGGGGAGGCCCGGAGTTCCTCGCCGCCCTGGCGGAGCACCTCGCCGTTCTCGTCGGTCGCGTAAATCTTCACCTTCTTGCCGTCGCGGACGATCTCCTTCGCGACGACGCGGCGCCCGAGCGACTGCTTCGGGTAGATGTCGCAGAAGACGGTCCAGAGGGCCGTCTTGAGGGACTGGTTGTAGTCCATCTTGACGCCCTTGCGCTTGCGCTGCGCGACGATGTTGCCCTGGCCGTCGTCCATGCAGGCGACGCCGCAGAAGCGCCGCAGACTGGCGGCAAACTGCCCCTTGCTCGGGTCGATCTCGGACAGGAGGCGCGCGGCGGTGACGGGGCCGATGCCGTACACATGCCGGAGGAAGTAGTGGTAGACTGGGAACTTCTCAAGGAGGCGCTCGATCGACTTCACCTGCGCCGTCTGGGCACGGTCCATCTGCTGCGCGAGCAGGAGATTCGACTGCTTGTGCTCCTCGGAGAGGAGGCAGGGGATGATCTCGCCGGTCTTGCGGGAGACGCGATCGGAGGTGCGGGTCTTGGCGCCGGCCCCGATGCGCAGAAGCTCGTCGTAGTTCCGGACGAGGTTGCGCAGATCCGCCCGATGCTGTGCGTTCTTCGGGTCCGGCATCATGTCGGGCAGGCGCGGCGCGATGGCGCCCAGTTTGCCTGGAGTCTTCGGCGTGATGCCGCTCGCGCGGCTCACCGCGTCACCGAGGGTCTGGGGAACGTTGATCGTGGTCGTGGTCTTGGGCATGGTCGCTCTGTGATCAGGAGAGGTTGGGTGGTCGGACCAGCATGATCTACAAGTTCTCGAAGGAAGAAGCAACTGCTTCTCGATGAGAAATACCACTGCGTGATCGTTTCGTGTCGGGAGACATCGCTCAGCTTGACGGACACGATCAGAAATCGATAGTTTTGGCTGAGAATTCTCGCCACTTGACGAGGCGCTATGGCATGCCGAGACATCCGCGGAAGTGGCATGAAACCCTTGCAACTGCACCCACAAGCAGTCGATTCACGCTAAACGTAGGAGAGTTTCGGTGTCATGGATGGTCGAACAGGGCGCTTGAGAATTCGTCAATCATGACGGATCGATCGTTCGTCTTGAGAAGACGTTTACTGAGACGAAGCACGCCGTTCGGGAGACATTCATTTACGAGGCAGACGCAAAGTCGGTTTGAGAGATAGCCGAACGAGGCAACTTGCAGCGAATGAGACAACAGGGCCTCTGGTCATCACTCAGGTACAGGGAGACGTTCTGCCATCTGGCAATTATCACAACGGTTTGAGATGCCTGAAACTCCGGCAGTCGCGTCGCGAGCTTTGAGATGTAACAAGTCCGGGCGAATCGCATTATTGGGGCGAGAAAACCAACAAGATGACAGGTCGCAATCATGTCTTGAGACGTCTTCTAGCCAGGCTTGTCACATCGCGCGCTGCCATGCGAATTTCCATTCCGAGACAAGATCGCTCCCCCAAATGAGATTTAATATCTAAGACGCATCTTCGCGACGAGAAGACGACGCTCTTGACCGAACGATAAAATCAACTTGAGAAATCTCCTTTCTTGTCAGCGCCACCTTGAACTCTTGGAGTTCACCATCTTGGCGCTTACGAAAACCGATTCCTGTGACAGAGAATTTAGACTCCTTGGCCACGCGTCGCATATCCATGAGGAAGATGCTCCTGGCACAAAGAACGATCGCTAGAAGGATTCGACCCTTGTGGCAGGCGACAAATGCGTAAACTGGCAGGACGAATACGCAATCAGCGTTCTACGAAAGAGACACACGTCACCATGACATCAATTACACTCTGGAGAATTCAACCACCTCGATTTTGACATTCTTCCGACGTGAGAAGTGTGGCTGTGTGACAACTCGTTCGACATGAGAGATTCACGAACCAGGCACAGAGCGACAACTCGAAAAGAAGAGAAGTTCGTTCCTCTGGCGAGACATCATTGCGAACAGGATCGCGCGGGCGTTTTGAGAAATCACTGCCGAAGGCTAGGTGAACGTGCCATCGAAGCAAGTCGTTTGTCGAGAAATTGCTGGCAATGGCGGTCGCCGATACTATTCGAGAAAACCAGGAACCTGGCTGGTCGCTGATCATTCTTGAGAAATCGTGGAGCACGGCATGGAACAAAGATGACGTGAGACGTCGGCAGGCATGGTCGCTCAGCTTGAGAGAGAAGTCGCCTCCGCTGGCAACGAGAAGTGCTTGAGACGTCGACAGCAATGGTTGATCTAAACCCATGAGAATTAGCGTTTGTGTATAACTCCGGTGATATGAGACATGGGTCAACTCGATCAATTGCGAAACGCAAGCGGCGCGTTGGAATCATCTCCTGCCGACACATCCCGTTCATGGAGAGATCGGACACTATGGCGAGTTTTCTCATGCGACAATCGCTGCTCTGTCATGGGAAATCTTCTGTATCGGCTGGAAAACCTGACTGAATGAGACTTCGCGTCCCCTGGCTTACCACCCGGCGTCGAGTTTTTTCTGTCTATGGTTGTCGTGTTCGTACACTGAGAGAATTGCTCGTCCTTGACCAACGGCGACTCGCTGAGAAATTGGTCTTCTTGGTTCACGGAGTGCATCTGAGAATACCTAGGCCACGGTCTTGGTTGCCTCGATCCACTGGGACGTTGGAGCGGGCGGCGGCCATATTGCTGCAAACCACAACAGCCCAAGGAGAAGTCCACCTATCTGGCTAGCACCGCTTTTCTGAGAACTTTCCAGGCCATGGCCGGACGAACTCAGTCCGCTGGAGAAATACTCGTCCCTTGTCAACAAATCGCGCATGAGAAGCAATCTTTTGCGGTTCATTGAGGACAGCAAAAATCATCTGAGAATTGTCCTTCATTGGCCGACCGATCGGTGGGAAACGAGACGCGCAAGGTGATTTTGAGAATTATCCACTCCTGACCGCTTACTCGTCTTGAGAATAGGCTGTACAAGGCAAAACTGGATTGCGGCGAGACATTGGCTTCTCCGGCGAACGCAGGCGACCTCGGGTTTTCAGAGAACAAGGGGGCGCCAGGGAGGCCGGGCGCCGCGTAGCGGGCGATCAGGCGGCGGCGGACTGCTCGGGCGCCGGGCGGACGATCGCCGCAGGCTGACGGGCCTCGGGACGCGGGCCTGGGGCATTCTCGGGGGCAACGGCGCGGCGGGACCGGCGGGCCACGGGGATGGCGACCCACTGCGAGATGCCGTCGTAGGGCATCTTGCGGATCTGCTGGCGCTCGCAGAGGCAGAGCAGGTGCTTGACGGCCTGATCGACCGTGAGGCCCGCCCCCGTCGCCCAGCGACTGACGAGGGGGATGCCCCAGGGGAGGGTGTCGACCCGCATGCAGGAGAGGAGGTTCTCGGTGGCCTCCTGGGCGGAGGCGAATCGCCCCTTGGCGAGCGGGATCTCCTCGGGGAGTTCCATCGACTGGCGGAGGAGGGAGATCACGTCGGGGAGGTCTTCTTTCGGCGGACGCTGGCCCTCGGGGGCGGGGCGGACGCCCGCGGCGCGGCACCAGCGAAGGACCGACCGCTCGGCGCAGTCGAAGTGGATTGCGATCTCGGTGAGGGTGTAGTGACCGCTCCCGTACAGACGAACGGCCTGCTCTCTCATGATCATCGGGGTGAACGCCATGGATTTTCCTCAGTTGTCGACGAAGGACGCGAGTTCGGCCGGCAGAGGCGGGAGGCTCTTCTTCGGGTGACTCCGGCGCAGGGCCTGGATGTGGGCGACGGCGATCTTGAACAGGGCTCCGGCCTCGCTCGGGCGCTCCTTGGCGCCGGTGCGGCCGAGGAGCCGGCGGGCGAGAGCGCGGGCCTGCACGAGGTTCAGGAGGTTGCCGCGCCGAGACTGCTCGGCGAAGAGGTGCTGGAGCATCACCTTCTGGTCGGCGTCGCTCATCGTCCGGCCGGTGACGAAGACGAGGACCGCGCTGTCGATGCGGGAGGTCGCGTACGATCGGGAGTACCCGTGGGCGACCACGACCTCGGCGGCGGCGACCAGGTTGCGAGCCTTGGTGGCGGCAGACTTGTTCGCGAACGCCTTGGAGCACCAGGCGACGCCGTCCGGCGTGCCCGCATGGGCCTCGTACAGGTTCCAGTTGTCGAGCACGTCGACCAGGATGTAGGCCGCCCTGGTCGGGCCGACGGCCGCGTCGCGAAGGGCCTCCCGGTACTCCTTCACGCGCTGGCCCAGGGGACTTATTTGCAGCATGCGGCGAACGTACCGCTACGCCGCGCGCAACGTCAACCCCCAAACGGGGCAGAAGCGCAATTAGAGAGCAATTGCTGTGCGAAGAACCGAAGGATCAGGAAGCGGCGCGGCGAAGAGGGGCAGCGTTTCCTCGAAACGGCATCGACCGAGCGTCAGGATCCTCGTCGCTGTCGAGGAAGATGGGGATGTCAACCTCGTCCTCGATCTCGTCGACCTGGATCGAGGGAGCGGAAGAGGCACGGCGCACGGTAGAGATAGCACCCTCTTCTCTGGTCTCGCTGAAAGGATCGACGGGGCTGGCTGGGCGCTTTGCGCGGGCACCACGCGCCTCGGAGACGAGAAAATCTGCCATCTGCTCTGGGGAGAGAACCTGCTCAACGTCAGTGAGACGCCCGTTGAACGAGTCCTCTTCGGGCGGCGGCGTCTCCCCGGCCAGCACGGCCTCTGCACGCTCGAATCGCTTGTTCAGTCGAGTCTCCGAGTAACACCTGGCTCGATCAAGGCGCTCGATGGCGGGTGCCACTTCTTTGGATGGGGTGCCGAAGCGTTTGGAAGACATGAAACACCTTTTACTTGCTTGGCCGGTGAGGAGGTGTGGCCTGCGGAGGGTAGACCACCGGAGGAAGGGCAGCGGGTGGCGGCCGGAACGCCGGGAGAACGGGTTGCTGGGGAACTGGCTGGGGAGGCGCTGGCTGGGGCTGGTGGGTAGACGGCGGCGCCGGAGCATGCGACTGCTCGTAGTAGATGGGTCCGCCCATGGGGAACGCACGGTCCATGATCTTGGCCATCTTGTCGACGGACTCGTGGACAACCTCGCTCATTTCGAGGGACTTTTCTGCATAGCTATTCGAGTCGTCCACACGATCTCTCTGGAGTTCCGCGATCTTGGCGTTCAACTCCCTCTGCACCTCGGCCAGTTTTGCAGAGGATTCCTTGTAAATCTCGACAAGAGACTTCGTGTACTCTTTCTGCAATTCCAGCTTGATCTTTCCATTGGCCTCGCTGTCTTCCTGGATCTTGGTGTTCAGCTTGGTGATCGTGTCGTACTGCTTTGTCACCACGTAGATCAGGAAGATGACCGCGATGCCGAGGATACCGTGTTCGGCTAGTTTGGCGAGAACGCCCTGGGTAAAGGGATCGGCGGGGGTCAATCAGGGCCTCGGATCATGGGGGTAGGAGCGCAAGAAAAGCATGCACCTGGCGCCGTTCGCGCGCCCTTTGCGTCTTCGAGGAAAGGGCAGCGAGACGTCACGCAGCCCGCGCATCGCCGGTGGGAGACGGGGGCTCAGGATTGCCTCCCCCGCGGTCGAACGGGTCGGGCGCGGTGGCTGGGGCGCCGGAGGTGGGGGCGGACCGCTCATCGTTCGCGGCGTACTCGCGCATCAGGAGGATGTGCGAGGCGAGGCGGTGGTAGGCCGCGCACATGTTCGAGACCGTACGGGCCGACGGGCGCTTGCCGGTGCGGTCCAAGATCCCGAACTCCGCAGCTCGCCGCGAGACATCAACGTGGGACATCCCCTGCTCCACCAGGTGGTAGACGTGCCCGAGGTGCTCCAGGTTCTCCTCGTCCACGATGAGGCGCTTGCCGCCGGGTTCCTTCTTCCAGCCGTAGGGCGGGAGCCCCCCGAGTTTCTCCCCGCTGCGGCGCTTCTCGTCGAAGGCGTCCCGGGTGCGCCGGGCGATCATCTTGCGTTCGAGTTGGGCGAAGACGATGGCCACCTGCCGCATCGCTTCCCCCATCGGGTTCCCCCGCTCCTCGTCCTCGTCCTCGGCGACGTTGCCGACCCCATCGAGGACGAAGAGACGGACGCCGATGGCGCGCAGGTAGCGCATGTACTCGGTGTACGTCTCCATGCTGCGGGAGAAGCGGTCGATCTTGGTGGTGACCAGGAGGCCGGCGCCGTGCTCCTTGAGGTCGGAGATGCAGTCCATGAGGACGGGCCGGTCGGAGAGGTCCGATCCGCCCGAGACCTCCTCGAAGCGGAGCGAGACGATGGTCCGCCCGGTGGCCTTGGCCCACCTCTCCAGGCTCTCGATCTGCGCGGCCTTGCCCAGCGCCTGGTCGATCTCGTTCTTCGAGACGCGAGCGTAGGCCACGACCTTGGTGAAGTCCATCCGGCTGCGGGCCCTCGCCTTGGCCGGTTTGCGCTGCCCCTGCTGGAGGTCGCGCAGGGCGTCGGAGACGTTCATGGGGCGATGGTACGGCCCCTCGAAGGGCCTCGCCACGAAGCGCCACGCCGTGGCGCACGCTTCCGGCACCGTCCGCGAGCCCTCACCAGCGGCGGCGAGGCGGGATCGGCAGGCGCGTCCCCGGCCGCTCGACGCCGACCGCCACAAGCTGGATGCCGTCCGGGGGCAGGCGGACCTCCATCTCGGCCGGCACGAGGACGACGTCCGCCCCGTCGTAGTCGCGGAACCCTGCCTGCACGATCGCGAGGTCTTCGGGGGTGATGGCCCGGAACTGCGCCGGGGTGGCCGTGAACCCCACGGTGGGGATGCCGACCACCATCTCGTCGCGGTCGGGGTTGGTGAAATTCCGGTGCAGGAACGCCTCGAACCGCTGCACCAGTTTGTACGGACCCTCCCAGCCCGACCATTCTTCGTTGATCGATTCCTCGTTCTCGTTGATCAGCGTCTGCCAGGTTCGCGCGTCGAGCAGGCCGTTCGGATCTCCGTACTCCGTGATGCCCATCTCGTTTGCGAGGTCGATCACCTGGTGCAGCACCGGGTTGTCGAGGCCGTCCTCGCCGCCGTACTCGTAGTCGTACGAATCGATCAGGTACATCACATCTTCGTTCGGGAACCCAGTCCACTCGACGACGGCCCGGAGCGCGTCGTCCGCACGCTGATCCTCCATCGAGAGGCGCAGGCTGCGCATCGCGTCGTAGAGCCAGAGGGCGCGACTGTAATTGATTACGAACGAGACGTGGTGGCCGCGATCCTCGGTGCCTCCGCCCAGGCCGATGGCGCCCACATCACGCCTCGACCGGAGGCGCCCGTCGGCGAATACCTTGGGCAAACTCGTGGTGACGTGGAACAGGCCCGCGTCATCCTCATCGGCGCAGGAGTCTTCCATCACCGTGCCCTCGACGATCGGCATCGGATCGAGGTTGTACCGCTCGTCGCGAGGCGGGATGGGGTTCGGGCGGCGCGGGCCGGAGGGGCGGGGTGGCATGGGCCGCAGGATACGCGAGCGAGGCGCAAGCGGCGAGGAGAGGCAGGGGCCGGAGGGGCGAGGTAGCCTCGGGCCATGAGCACGAAGAAGACCACCGCGGCCTGGGAGACGCCCGAGCGCCGGGCGGAGGCCCGCGAGGCCAACCGCGACTTCCCCTGGATGCCGCTCGCCCGCGTCGAGGAGTGGCTGCCGTACGCCGACTGCTGGGGCGTCAGCAAGGTGGCGCGGTCGAAGGGGCAGTTCATCGAGCAGTACACGAAGGCCGGCGGCGACTGGCGGAAGATGCCGGTCTACTGGCAGAAGAAGCGGGCGAACTTCTGCCGGCGTCACCTGCGCCAGGTCGAGACCAAGGGCGAGGCCCTCTTCTTCCCCGACGGGACACCGACCCGGCGCCACCTGGCCCTCGTCATGTGGGCCTTCACGCCCGAACCGCGCGAGTTGCGACGCTCTTTCGTGGAGGGCCACCGGCCTGCGTGCCAAGGCAAGAAAAAATCCTTGCGGTAGGGCATGCGGGCGAGCATCCTCGTCCTCAATGACCAGGCGCATTTACGGCTACCTCACGAAGGACGAGGCGACCTTCGCCGACACCCAGCAAACCGCCAGTTGGCTCACCCAGGACAAGCGGGACGCCTCCGTCGAGGTTCACCTGCGCGACCTGCGCGAAGGAGTCCACGAGGGCGTGCGCTTTCTCTGCGGCGAGAAGGAGGCAGACCACGCGGTCGTGAAATCGATCACTGAATCCCGCCGGTCCTGGCCCCACTGCCAGGGGTGCCTGGGCGAGATCGCGACGAGGCTGGCCAGGTCGCAGGGCCCGCTCCTCCTGACGGGCGCGGAGATCGACACCTTCTTCGAGGGGTACCTCGGAGAAAACGACCAGCTACGCGTCGTGCTCTTCGAGGGCGAGGAGGTCTCCCACCTGCGCGGCCTCGACCACCCGCGGATCCTCGCGTGCCACGACCAGGAGGCGGCGAAGAAGGTGGTCCGCTTTGCGGGCGGCTTGCACGCCATCCCCGCGCTCCAGGCAGGTGCCGTCTGTCGCCTCTGCGCGACCGAGGTGACCCGCCGGAAGGAAGAGCGGTTCTGGCGTAAAGTCGAGCGAGCCTCGACGATCGAGTGGGGCGCGACGGCCGAGTGCCGCCTCTTCGCCGACCTCTTCGGCCTCGCGATCGTGACCGAGATCGAGGAGCAGCCAGACGGCTCCACGCCGCCCGAGCAACCCTGGCTCCGTCACCTTGGCCTCCGTCGGGCGGGCGGGGGCCTGGCGATGTTCTGCAGCCACAAGATCGTGACCCGGACGACCGCGCACGCCTTCGCCGACCGCTCGTTCGAGAACCCGATGCCGATCACTTGCAGCGAGTGCATCGACGGCGCCAGCGCGATGCACCTCGCCGAGCGCACCTCCGCCGTCGTGATGCTGGCCATGGCCGAGGCCCGCCACGACGCGTCGGCGATGACGATCGTGAACCGCTACCTGTCGAGGAAGAATTGACCATGAAGCAGATCACGCTGAGCAAAGAATTTGTCGAACGGCTGAACGCGTACACCTGCTGCAATCGCGGGGAAGATATCCTTCGCGTGATCGGCATAGACGATATCGGTGCCGTCGGCCCATGGGATAGCAAACCATGGACCGTCCGCAGGAACAGGGACGGATCCGTCGCCCACGGACCAACTTTCCTCGATGCGATACTTCTTCTCGGCGCGAAAGAAGGGTACGATGAAGATTACGCACGCGAAGCCACGGAGATCCGGGCCAGACTGAGGCGCCTCATAACAAGTACGACGATGGAAATCGAGGCATTCTGCTCTGTCCCCATGATTGGCCACTTCCTGCACGAGAACGTGCTCATCGACCTTGAATGGGGTCATGTATCCAAGGTCGGAGCGCATGCCATCGCGAAGTCCGTGAAAATGTGGCATGAGGAAGCCATCCTGCGTGCCTCGGTCAAGGAAGAGTGGTCCGAGGTCCTGATCCGATCCTCGCAAAAGATCCTGAGCGGCTACAGCAAGTTCGGCAAAGACCTCGGGCCGCTCGACTGAAACCAGGAGCGCCGCTTGGAAGGACGGCGCGTCCCGTGTATCCTGCCGGCCATGCACGCCCCCGAGTCGCCGATGGTCTGGCACCGCTCGCACAGGTACGACCAGGCGGCGCTGCCGCTCGCGGACCGGCACTACAACCGGCAGAAGATCGGCAGTCCGCAGTTTGTGCCGCCGGGTCGCTGCCTGGTCCTGCTGACGGGGAAGGCCGACGCGCTCTGGGTGACGACGGCGCCGAAGTTCGTGCGCCACGCATGGCCGAACGCGTGGATGAACACCCTCTTCCGCAACGAGTCGGACCTCTTCGCGAGCGCCCTGATCCTACAGGCCGTCGCCGCGACCCGCTGGCACCTGGGCGAGCCGCCGCCGACGGGCATGATCACCTTCGTCGATGCCAGCAAGGTGGAGAAGAAGCGGCAGCCAGGCCGCGTCTACCTCATGGCCGGGTTCCGGCACGTCGGGTTCACGAAGGAGCACGGCCTCCACGTCCTGCGCCTCGCCCCCGAGGACATGCCGCCCGCGATGGAGCCGCTGCCCGGACAGTTCGTCCTCCGCAAGGACCAGCCCCGCCCCCGCCGTGACCCGCAGGTCGCCGTCATCGAGGCCCCTGGCCCGCAGCCGCCGGGCGAGTTGCCCCAGGGCGATCCGGCCCCCGCACCCTCGCTCCTCGGGTCGATCGACCCAGAGTGGACCCAGTTGCGCCTCTTCGAGGACATCGAGCCCGCCGCCCGCCGCAGGTCGCGGCGCTAACGGACCTTCCCCCAGACCTTGCACGGCGGTAGGCCCAGCGCCCTCTCGACGGCCCTCTTCGCTTTGCGCAGCGCACCGGGCCCGCGGAACTCTCCCTCGTACTCGAAGACCTCCCGACCTTCGATCTGCCTCGACCTACCCGCACACCAGGAGTACACGAGGGGGAGTCCGGGTGGTGGAAGACCAACAGCGCCGACGCGGGTCAGGGCATCCTGCCAGAGTCCATGGCACCTGTGCCCGCATTCCCAGTGCGGCAGCGGCGCGCTCATCGGCGCTTCCTGTGACGCAGCATGTCCGCCTCGAACGCGCGCTGCTGGTGACCGAAGATGCTGCCCGCGTACGGCGAGCCAAAGAGCAGCGGATCCTGGTCGCCGTCGCTGTATTCGAGCCAGAGGGCGCCGTTCTCGAATTTCTCGGACCGCCGCGCGTAGTCGTAGGTGTCCTGCAACAACGTGACCTCCACGCCGACGCCCTGCCTCCGCGTGACGACGCTGATCTCGTCGCCGCGCAGCTCGTTCAGAAGGAGCGTGTTGTTGGTGAAGAACGCGATCTGCGTGCCGCTCTCTACGACCTCCCGGCAGCGAGCGATGTACTCGCGGATCTTGGCCGGGTGCAGGTCGAACTCTGGTCGCCTCACGATGGCGAGGTCGATCTTGAGCGGCGGGTAGTCGCCCGGCGGATCATCCCTGTCAGGGATCTGCTCCTTGTGCGAGAATGTGGCCGGGTCGCCGCCCATCTCGAACACCTCCGTCAGCCAACTGATCGGCGTTCGGCACAAAAGGTCGTACTCAATGCAGTCGAGGTCCGCTTTCTGCGATCCAACGAAAGCGTGGATGGGCGATCGACGAACGGCGACAATCTGACCGTCGAACGAGACGTTCTGCGTGTAGGCGATCATGGTTCTTCTCCTCGGTTGTTCAAGCAGCCAAGCATCTTGCCGGCCTTCTTCTCGTCCCCCTCGGCCTTGGCCTTCCAGTACGATCGCTGGAGTTCAAGGATCTCCGCCCGGTTCCTCTCTTCCTCGCGCTGGCTGACGATCCAATCGACCGAATCGAGGTAGTGGCGGATCGACTGCTCGACGTGCGCGGCCGCACCCAGCGAGAAGACGGGGGCGCAGGTCGGCTTCATGCCTCCTGGCTGGTGGTACCGGGCGGCGCTGAGTGCCTCCTGGTGCAGCGATGCCAGGAAGTCCTCGTGCGCCTCCACCTTGCGACGCAGACCGGCGATCTCCTGGTCGCGCACGTCGGTGGCCACCGGCTCGGTCTCGTCGAGCAGGAGGGCCTCCAGGTCGCGGATCACGGTGAAGAGCGCACGCCGCTTCTTGCTGGCGGCGAAGCACCCCCACTCGTCACCGGTGCGGCGACGGAGGGCCGCTGTCGCGAGGGCGTCCTGCTCGCGCTCCCGCAGCAGGTCAAGGAAGGTGAGCAGGCGAAGGCGCAGGGTGCTGGCATCGTCGGGCATCGGTTTCTCGCAGTGGCAGACCGTTTTGCCGCCGTGGTACGCTGGCCACCATGGCCGCGAACGACGACGATACGTACCTGTACCACGTCACCTACTTCCGCAACATCCCTTCGATCGCGACCGATGGCCTGGTGCGATCGTCGGGCCTGCGGACCAACTTCGCGGACAAGAGCGCATGGTGCGAGGGGAAGGTCTTTCTGACGACGCACGACGGCGTCGGCTACTGGTACAACATCTTCGAGAACCTCGCGTCACACTACGCCGATAGCCCGCTCGACGAAGGCTTCGTGCCGGTCGTGCTGAAGATCCTCGTCGAGAAGGACGACCTTGACCTGCACGACGATCGGGAGGCGGCGAACGTCGCGCAAGGCGAGCACTACTTCATCGAGGAGGACTTCGAGCCAGAGGATCTGGAGGTCTGGGACGGGTATGCGTGGGTCGCCCTCGACGAGGCAAGGATTGATCCAACGCTGGCCTTCACCTTCGAGGATCCTTTCGGCAAGGCATACGATTCTTTCAAGTACGACGACAACCTGCTCGATCCGTTCGGATCCAGAACCGACTGGTTGCCCGACGAGGAGAAGCCGATTGAGGTCTACCTGCTCGAACCGTGCAAAGAAATCGTCGCCAATGCTGCCCGCTACAAGGGCACGCTGACCCCCGGGGAACTCACCCGCGTCGCCACCCGCCTGGGCAACGCGATCCGGTCCTGGTGCCAGGTTCCAGAGTCCCTTGACCTGTTCCTGCTAGCCAACGGAGGCTCAGGGATTCCTGTTCGCGTCTTCTTTGAGGAAGTCGAAGAGATGAACATGGAAGACAATGATGAGTACAATGGTTTTCGCGAATGGAGGAACAACACCAGGGAAGGTCTCGTGGAGCAGTTCCGCTGCCACTTCCGCACGTTCCGTGAAGAGGAAGACGAGGGAGGTGACGACGAGGAGGACGAGTCGGATGTCGACTCCATGAGCGAGGAGGACATCTTCGATGATCCTCGGTGGGAGTCCGGCATGGGCAAGGCCCTGATCCTCCCCGGCGTGGCCATCACCAAGGCGTACACCAACAGGGTGGAACGCTTCCGCCTGATCGCCTGGCCGGAGTTCTCCTTCGCCAAGGACGTTGGCTAGCGACCGCCACGGGCCCGCAGCCAGGCCGGCAGGTCGAAGAGCAGGAGTTCCTCCTTCGGCCGCTCCCACCCGCACCGCCCGCACGTCCCGCGCCCGCCGTCGGAGACGCTCTTCGTCCCGCAGGTGCGGCAGCATTCGGGGTGGACATGGCGGAAGGGGTGCTCCTCGGGCCAGTTCATCCAGTACGGCTTCGGGGCATGCAGGTTGACGACCGGACGGCCGCGGGTCGGGTGCGGTGGCATCAGGAGAGCAGCATCCCCGGGGCGACGGCGGGGAACGCGGGGGGCGCGGGCGCAGCGAGACGGTCGCGGAGGGCGCGGGCCTTCGTGAGGGTGTCGGTCTCGACGAAGAGGGCGCCGTCGTGGGCGGGGACGGAGGCGAGGCGGATGGCCTCGTCGAGCAGGAGGCGGGCCCGGGGGAGTTTGCCGCGCTGGGCGAGGGACTCGGCGAGGTCGTAGAGGGGCTCGGGCCGGCGGGGGTCAAGGTCGTACGCCTCGGCCAGCACCTCCTCGGCGATGACCACGGCGTCGGTCTGGTCGATCGGGGAGTCCGGGGGGAGGGTACTCTCCTGGGCGCTGCGGAGCAGCAGCCGGCCCCGGCGGAGAGCAGCGATGAACCGCTCCTCGTGCCACCCGCCCATGTCGACCCGGACGTCGTAGAACTTCACCGCCTCCTCGCGCTTCCCCAGGCATTCGAGCGTCTGCGCCAGGTAGAAGACCGTCCGGGCGTCCTTCGGGTCACGCTCGGCCTCGGCGGTGAGCAGGCGGAGGTCCTCGCGCCAGCGGGCCTGGATGCCGCTCCAGTCGCGCCGCTCCTGGCGGATGAAGACGCCGGGAACCTGGTGCAGCGACTCGGCCACCCCCGAGGGCGGCAGCAGCACCTCGTGGGTGACGCCGCGGAAGCGCCAGCGGGCGCTCGTGAGGATCAGGCGCGGGTACCCGTAGGAGAGGGTGCCCGAGCGGATCTCGATGTGGTAGGCGCCGCGGAGGGGACTCGCATCGGCGCCGAAGAACTGGGACACGAAATCGATCCCCCGGCGCAGCTCGCCCATCCCCTCGACGATGTCGTCCCCGTTGAGCATCAGCAGGAAGGGGCACGCGATCTGGTCGGCCAGGTCGAGCATGCGGTTGCGCGAGGTCGAGAAATCGACGAAGGGCTCCTCGACCAGGAGGCCGGGCAGGTGGCCTAGCTCCTCGCGGACGATGGCCTGCGAGCCGTCGGTCGAGCCGGTGTCGAGGATCAGCCAGGCGTCGATGCCGCTCACCACGGACCGCAGGGTCTCGCGCAGGCCGGCGGCCTCGTTCTTGATCATCATGACGAGGCCCAGGCGGCGCTCGCCGTTCGTGTCGGTGGTTGTCATCGCCCGCCAGGCTACGCCGCGACCCGGTGCGAGCGCAAGATCAGTCATGGCCTTCTCTTGGGCACGTAGGGTCCGTAGGGTGGCGGGAGCACTTCCCATGGCTGGGCTAGTTCGCCCATGAGTTCCTCGCGGTAATTCTCGTTCGGGTACATGACAAGACATGCGTCCAGTCCAGGGAACCCGATGACCGTGGTCCGCTGCTCAAGCAAAATGTCCTTGCGAAAAGGATCCTTTGCCTCGCTGGCCGCACGAAAAAATAGTTGGTCATTGCGATCGTCTGGATCGCCTTCGTATGGCAAAAAACCAGCGTCGGAAATTTTTACACCGATCTGATCGTACCAGTCTTTCACATCGACATAAAGAAAAGACCTCCTGAGATGGACCAGGTCAGACTTCACGCCCCAGCGTTTCCCGACCTTCATCTCCACGGGCAACGACTGGTTGGCCATAAGAAACATGTCCAAGAAAATCTCTTCTCCTCCAGGGCCCATCCATTCGACGAGAACGTGATATGCCTCCTCCGCGAAACGATCAACGTCTTCATCGAAGACCTTGACGCTGTCGCAGTCGTAGAACAGTTGCCAGATTTTCTCTCTCAAAAATCCGTTCATCTTTTTACCGTTCCTGGCACGTATGGCCCGTAGGGCGGCGGGAGCACTTCCCAGGGCTGGGCTAGCTCGCCCATGAGCAGCGTGCGGTAGTCGATGTATGGCACCATATAAAAGACGAAAGAACCTGGCAGAAGCACCTCCATGCCTGTCGTGTGCCGGAAGGCAAGCATTTCCTCCTGCGTCATAGAGGTCAAACCGTGGATCGTTACTTCCATGGCCGTCGTTTGCTGGAAGACAAGCATGTCCTTCTGCATCGTGGGGCTCATCCGTTTGTAGGCGTCGCGGAGTAGTGCATCGTTGCGCGGATCGTGCTTGCCGTTCTTCGGAGCGTAGTATTTGACATTCTCGGTCGAGAAGCGCAGACCGGCCTGGGCAACACGCATGAACATCTGGTGCCGACGCAGATCGACAAGGCTATCGAAAGTGCCAAAGAACCTCGGCACGAAAACGATGTTCATGGGCGGCAGAGAGGAATTCGCAAGGCAGTAGAAATCGAGAAATGCCTCGTCGCCACCGGGGCCCATCCAATCGACCACCGTCGCCTCCGCGAAGGCCATAATCTCGGCCATCTGCTCGGGTCGACGCTTGCTTCTGGTGCGCTTGTTCACGGCCGCCTCGACGGCTTCGGTCAGGTACGGGTTGGCCATCATGGCCTCTTCTTCGGCACGTAGCGGTCGTAGGGCGGAGGCATATTCTCCCACGGCTCGGCTAGCTCGCCCATGAGGGCCGTACGGTACTGGGGCATGGGACGTACCGTGAAGAAGAGTGAGGAAACCCCATGATAGTCATCGCAAGGAAAAGGTCCAAGGACCATCATTCGCTGGCAGACTTTGAGCAACTCCCCGTATTCAGCTCCCGGTCCAAGGTAGTCGATGAGCGCGTGAATGAACTCGTCGGTGTAAGCGTCGTAATCGCCATGATCTGGGCGCTGAAATCCAGAGAGCACGAGTCTAGTGTCCAAGTTGAGAACATGCACAACACTTCCTGCGGTTTGACGCATTAGATTTCTGCGACGGTCCTCCATCTGGTGCCGTCGGAATTCAATTTCGTCGTAGTACGCCTGGGAAGTGAGCGACTTGTTTGACGAAGGTGCCTTCGCCCACAGGCTGGCGATTCCGTTCTCGGCAAAAGGATTTCCTGATGCGAGGGCGTACAGATCGAGGAAAATTGTGTCGCCTCTGGGCCCCATGAGGTCCACCAAGGCATCGGTCACCTGCTGCTCGACCGCATGCAACACTTCTTTCTTCACGTACACGCCGTCGCGAAAACGAAGATCAGCAAGCGTGGTCGCGACGTCGTGAGTCACGAAGGCTGGGACGTCGGTCATGACTGCCTCCCCTGCGCACCAACTGCCTGTTGCGACTCAATCGCCTCCCACGGCTCGGCTAGCTCGCCCATCAGCACCTCGCGGAAGTCCGGCCTGGGCCTCGCGACGATGACGATGGTCTTGCCGAAGGGCGCGTGGATGCCCATCTGTGCATTCGCCACGACGATGGTGCTGAGACTGCCGAGCAACACCATCCGTTCAAGGGAGGCGAACGAAGGACTCATGGCGAGGTACTTCCGCTCATCCCATGGTCCGTTCGGCCACGATCCATGCACCTTGCGGTACTCTTCCGATGCAGAGTTGTGCTTCTCACGCTCCACGTACTGCTGGAAGCTGTAGGACGTGAAGAAGTTTGGCCCGTAGGTAGAAGCAATCACCGGGAAGTCCGCGAGGTTGTTGGCGAGACCGAACATCTCGACGAATGCCTCGTCGCCACCGGGGCCCATCCAAGAAAAGACGGCCTGCTCCAGTTTCCTCGTCACGTTCTCGATCATGACTTGGTCGTGCTGGAACTCGTAGTCGCCGATGGCCTTCGACGGGATTGCCTCAACCCAGGACCGGAGGAACTCGATCATGCCTTCCTCTTCAGGAGCCAGCAGGTCAGCGCCGACGTGGCCACGACCGCGAAGACGAGGGCGATGGCCCCCTCGATCTTGGCCTTCCTGACCTCGGTCTCCAGGGTGTCGATCTGCGCCTGCCAGTCGTCGCCGCGGACGATCTTGCCGAAGGCGTCCTGGGCGATCTCCTCGATCTTGGGCCTGGCGCCGTCGAGCAGGCCGGGCAACTGGGCGGAGATATCGGCGGTGATCGACGGCATCGCGTCGTGGAACACCTGCGGGAGCCGGGCACTGATCTCGGTCTGCGCCCGGTCGGCGATCTGGGTCACCGCCCCGTTGACCGCGTCGTCGAGCAGGCCATCGCCCAGGTCACCCCGCTGGACGCCGGCTGGTCGGCCGATGGTCGCCGCGAGTCGAGGGGCTGGTCGGCGCTGGAGCAGGGTGGACATGGGGACACCTTCGCACGCCTGGTGACCGTTCGCCGCTAGGGCAAGGTCACAGGTTTCCTGGCCGACGCACGACGCGCGGCGGCTTCAAGGTTGTCGACGGAACGACACCTGGTCTCTCCCATGGCTGAGCAAGTTCGCTCATCAACTTCTTTCGGAAATCAGCGCGAGGGACCGCCAGAAAACTTGTCCACGTCTCGAATTTGCTCACACTCATTCCAAGAAAAATAACCTGGTCTTGCCCCTGCACATCGCTCAACGGGACAGCTTGCCAGATATGATCGTTTCCTGAACTAGAGACCCCGTACAAGAGGCTTCCGTCGCTTGTTCTAGGATCAAGCAACTCGTTGAGTGAAAATGGCAAAAGTTTTATGACAGAAAGACTGGCAATCGTGGCCGCAAGACTTGCAATCCTTCCATTCGACCCTTTTTTTGACCAAAGGTGACTCGACTTCTCACGGTCGGTCATACTGATCAGGTCTATCTCAGGCAGGCGACCGTTTTCAAGAAGGTAGAAATCAAGGAAAGACGGATCGCCTCCAGGCCCCATCCAGAGGATCATGGCGTCATACAGGTCGTAAACGGCCGGCAAGACATTCTCTTCTCGTCCGTGGAGAAAGAGCTGATTTGTGCTACAAGCCTCCTTCGATACCATGTCGGTGAGAACATGAACGACAGCCTGACTCGGCTCGACGCTGCCTTTCGCGAGGGGGTTCTGCTTCCTGGTCTTCATGGTCTTCTCACGACGCTTGTTGGTTTGACGAACTCGGTCGGGATGGCCTTCGGCTTCTCCCAGGGCGTGGCTAGCTCGCCCATGAGAGCCGTGCGGTAGTCGGGCAGAGGGGCGAGAATAGCGTGAAAGACGACGTCCTGCCTCTGCCCGTCGTTCATCGCCTCGATCCACATGTTTCGCAGCGTCACCGCTTGCCACAGGCTGCTCTCGCCGCGCTCGTGGACGGCGCGGAGCAAGCGTCCAGGAAACCTCTTCCGTTCCTCCGCGATGGTTGACCGGTTGGACGGCAACTGCTGACTCGACAGGACGCCGTGCCCGTGCGTCCACCCGTTGTCTGGATGAACGTAGGACCAGTGCTCCATCCCCTGGCCCTGGTAGTACCACTCCGACCGCAGCTTCATCGGCGGCAGTTTGCCCTCCGCCAGCACGTAGAGGTCAAGGAACGCGGAGTCGGCCCCAGGTCCCATCCACGCGATCATGGCGTCGTAGATGCGGTAGACGTTGAACGACCACTGCCCCGCGATGGTCTCCCAGGTCTCGCCCCCGGCCAGCGACATCCAGTCGAAGTGAAACACCCGCCGCTTGGCCTCCTCCACCAGCATGTCGCCGATCATGGCGACGATGGCCGGCGACGGATCGACCGAGTCCTCGGCGAGCGTCTGCATGGCCCGCTTTCTGGTCTTCACGGCCGGCGCACCACGCGGGGTGGCAAGAAGTAAGAAGGCAAAATGTTTGGCTCGTTCCAAGGAACGGCTAGCTCACCCATCAGTTCGTTACGATAGTTGAGAGGAGGTGCGGCGAGAAAAACAATGCAAACATTGCCGTAACCAGGAGGGTATGTCTCGTATTTGGCAGGGAATTCACAGACACGAATGCGAACGATCGAATCACGATCATAGTCAACATAGTACCTGCACGTTATCGAATTTGCGAATTTGCCAAATTCAGGCACTGTCCTATCTTTTTTCTGATCGTAATTGTAGTTCGTGGTGTAAACAGACCCAAAAACCTCTGGCAAAGAATTCTTTTCCAGCAAGTAAAAGTCAAGAAAAGCGGAGTCTGCGCCGGGACCCATCCACGCGATCATCGCGTCGTACATGTCATATACCGCGCTTTTGATCTTTGGCCTAGCAGCTTTCGATTGCTCTTTCATAGGCCAATGAAATTCAACGTGACCTGTCTCCACCCAATTCCACATCATCTCCTCAATAGCAGCACATACCGCTGGTGAAGGTTCGATGGATCCTTCGTCGTGGATCGGGTTGTGACGGCGGCTTGTCATGGCAGTCACCCTACTCCACACTGCCTGTCCCAGCCACCACGCCGATCTAGCACACGGCGCACCACGCGGGGTGGCTTGACGAACTCGGTCGGGATGGTCTTCGGCACGGGCCATGGCGTGGCCAGCTCGCCCATGAGAGCCGTTCGGTAGTCGGGGGCGGGGGCCCACATGAATTCAATGGACAAAGGCTCTGGCTCACCTTCCGAGTACGACATCGGAATAGAAGTATTTTCGTGAACGGTCTGCCAGATGCAAGACAGGTTCCTCTTCTGCACTTCGCGCAACGTCTTGCGCTGTGCTGCCAGAAGATCCATTTCACGAGAGGAAAATTTCTTGTTTTCTACAATGACACGCGGCTCGAAGGGAGGGTACGACGTGGCCATCGCCATGGCCGTTTGTCTAAAACCGTCCGTGATACCGTCCCACACTTGGTAGGCTCGATCCAACCTGTAAGTCCAGTTGCACCACACCACCTGAACGACGGGAGGCATCTTCGCTTCCGCCAGCAGGTAGAAGTCGAGGAACGCTGGGTCGGCCCCAGGGCCCATCCACGCAATCATGGCGTCGTAGAGTCTGTACGAAATGGACCGTATACGACGACTCGTTTCTTCTTCGCTTTCAACGAAGCGAAGAGCAGGTGCTCCTCGCCTCAGTATTTCGCTTCGTATGAATTCGTCGCTGAACGCCAGCACACCGGGCGACGGCTCGACGGAACCTTCGGCGAGCGGCGGAGGGGCGGGTGTCTTGCGGCGGGCGGCCATGGACGCAGTCTACGCGTGCAGGCCGCACCTGGGCCACTATCAGCGGGCGTTGGCGATCTTGGTGGCGAGGGCCCACTTGACGGCGGCCTTGGGCTCGTTCTCCTTGCAGTGACCCGTCGTGTAAGCCGACAGGACGTCGCTGCCCTTGAGCGATCGGCAGATCCCCATCGAGCCACGGATCGCGGCGGCGCCAACGAGGAAGCACTTGTACGGATCGGCGATGAGGTCGGGGCCCTTCCACGTCTTCATCTCGGCCGAGCCGACGTAGACGTTGCCGTCGCCGATGTTGGCCTGCATGAAGCACCAGGACCGGCCGCCGTCGCCGCGCACCTTGCCGCTCTGGACGCCGGGGGAGAACCCGCTCTCGGTGTACCCGACTGCGATCAGCATGGCGGCGGTGCGGCGCAGGCCAGGGTCGCTCGCGTAGATGGGGCGGTCGCGGGCAGCTCGCGCGAGGTCGACGGCGAGGCGGTCGTAGCGGGCCAGCGACTCGGCCTCGGTCTCGCCCTTGTGGGGCCGCTTCTTGAGATCGCGCAGGCGCCGCATCGAGGTGCGGATCCAGGCAACGAGCGGCCCGTCCTCGGCCGCGACGTCGGGGGCCGCCGGAGGAGGTGCGGGCGGCGCGGCGGAGGGGGCGGGCGCGGGAGCGCGCTCGGCGTGGGCCTGATCGACGGAGTCCGCGACGGAGGCCGCGGGGGCCTGCGCGGGGGATGTCTCGGTCGCCGCCAGCCGGCTCTGCGCGACGGAGGCCCGGGGGGCCAGGAGGCAGAGAGCGAGGAGGCAGGAAAGCGCCGGAGCGCCAGCGAGGATTCGATTTCGCATGGGGTGCCGGTCCTAGCCTGCTCCGGCGCACCATGTCAACCACCAGCGACATCGCACCGGCGCGATCTGGTCAAAAGTATTTCAGTGCGATGCCATTCAGCAGGATGTGCATGGTGTTGTCGCAGATAATCAGCAGCCAAACGGCGAGCCAGGCCGGCCGATCCTTGTGGTACCCCGTCGCCTCGCACTCGGCCCATGGGTAGTTGCGAAGCCGCTCGGATCCGGCATCGTGCTTCTGCTCAATCCAGCGCGGCGCGAGGAAATTCTTTGCGTAGCAGACGTACCGCGCGAGGCGGAAGCGGTCGATCAGGAAATGGCTGCCGACGATCAGCAGCATGGCCGCGAGCGACGGGCGCAGGAAGAGGAACGGCAGGCCGTAGGTGATGGCGTGCGCCAACGCGGCCACGCTCTTCTTCGTCTTCTCGTTGGCCATCCAGTCGGATTGGATAAAGTAATCACCGACGAGATGGCAGAGCAATTGATCAGCGACGATGAGCGACATAGCGCCAGCATATCACGCCGTCACGGCTCGTGATAGCCCGCTGGCGTCCACGGTTTGAGATCGTGGAAGAACTTGTCGAACGCGCCCCTCGTCTCCCACCGCGGGGCCACGTTCCCCCAGACCTCATCGCGGTAACCAGGCACCAGCGGCCTCGCGAGGATCCAGTAGTCCTTTTCTCCCGTCCATTCCTTCGACGATTCGTCCATCTTCTCCTGATCAAAGGACACCTTGCCGAGCACCACGGCATGGATCACCGAGCAGGTAAATGGATTGCCCGGCAAAAGACCGATGCCTGGCTGAATTTGCGCGCGAACCATCTCCGCCCAGGATCGTCCCGCGACAGGGCCGCTCCGAAACTGCAAGGGAGGCAGTTTTCCGTTGGCGATCTGGTAGAGGTGGAGCGCCATGCTGTCCTCGGCGCCCGACCAGGCGATGAGGGCGGCCGAGAGGTTCCAGGCCAGAAGATCGATGTCGCCCGTGGCGCGGAAGCGGCCTTCGAGGATGCCGTTCGCCTGCATCAGCGCGTTCGACAGCGACAGGATCTCGTTCTGGACGAGGTAGTCGGCCGCCGGCATCAGCGACTCGATCTCCTCGCGCAGGCCGGGGTCGAGGCCAGAGGGGCCGAGGCCCTTGCGAAAGGGCGCCCGGGGCAGGATGACGACGCGGCCGTGCTCGTGCGAGCAGGAACCGGTGTGCTTGTGGCTCATGGGATGGGCCTGTCTTTCATGCGAAAATGTCCGCCGCGAAGGAAGAAGTCCGCGTCTTCTTGGAGCACAGGCTCGGCGCCCTTCAAGGCGGGGATCGTTTACTTCTTCGAGGGCGGGGTCGGGCCCTGGCGAAGGCGGGTCGAGGTGGGGGCCGAGGTGGGGCCCAGGGCGTCGTAGACGCTCGTGTTGCCGACCTGGGCGGCGGGGATCGCCGAGACCAGGGTGGCGCGCGAGCTGGCCGGCCGCTGACTGCCGGCAGCGGCGCTGGCCGGGGCGGCCGAACCGGGCACCCTGCTCGCGGGGACGGGGGCGTCCTCGACGACCACGACCTGCGGCGGGCGGCGTCCGTCACCCCCGCGCTCGCCGACCTCCTCGCGGGTCATCCGCTCGCTGATGTTCGCCCGCAGGGTCTCGATGGCGATGCGGAGGTCGCTCGTGAAGTTGCCCGCCGCCGCCATCTCCAGGAGGCCGGGGACGCGCTGTTCGAGGGCCTTCGCGAACCGGATGGCGTTCTCGCGGCCCGTGAAGGTCTCGGCCCACTCGCCGCCGCCCACCGAGAGGATCTTGTAGCGGGTGCGACTGCCCGTCAGATCCTCGACGACGACGGTGTATTTCAGGCCCTTCTCCGGCCCCGCGACCAGGGTGTACTCCCGCTGCGGGACGACGACCTTGGCGCCCTCGACGGGGTTCTTTCTCCGGCCGCCTTGGGGAGAACCCGGGAGGGGGTTTCGGGTGCGCGGATCCTCGAAGCGGATGGGGTTCTTGATCGGGACGCCGCCGGGGGCGCGGGGGGTGCCCGGGGGCGCGGGCGGCAGGGGATTCGACTGGCGCCCCTTCGCGCTGGGGCCGCCCGCGGCTCTCCGCGCCCCCGCGCGCTTCGTCCCGAACTCGCCGCTCGCCGGGTTGTAGACGACGAGCGGCTGGTCGGCGACGGTGCGGGTGCCGTCGAAGCGGGGGTCGAGGTACATGCCCGTCTCCGGCTCCCAGGCGTTCTCGTCGAAGGTGAGGCCCACGTCTTCGAGCGTCCCGACCTCGATGCCCTCGCTGAGCTGGTCCACCGTCCCCTCGAAGGGCTGGGCCTCCGAGAACGAGGCGACCGGGTTCTTGCGCCGCCCGCGGGCCGCCGGGCTCTTGCCCGCCTTGCCCGCCTTGCCCGCCTTGCCGGCCTTGCCACCCCGCGCGAGGCGCCGCTCCTCGGCCCGCAGCTTCGCCTCGGCCAGCACGCGCTCGCGCACCGCCTCGCGGCTGAGAGGCGCCCTCGCCCCGGCGCTGGCCGCGGTCTTGCCCCGCACAAACCGCGCGCCACCCGAGCGGGGGCCGTCCTCGCCCTCGGCCGGGCGGCGGGGGTTGTGCTCGCGCATGGAGGCGATCCACCAGTCGCTCGACACCTCGGCCTTCGCGAGGGCGCGGAGTTCCTTCGCCGAGATGGAGGGCGCGTGGCCCCCGCGCCGGACGACGGTGTCCACGAACTTCTGCGGCAGGTGGACGTGGTGCTCGCTGACGTAGTGAGCGAGGCCCTCGGGCCAGACGTAGACGCCGTCGGTCCGCATCTGCGAGGGGATCTTCTTCCTGCACCGCAGGCACGTCCCGTCGCCCTTGTGGCCCGCGAGGGCGGGCGACCGGGAGAGGTAGCCTTCGAGCATCCCCTTCGGCGCCTGCTTCTTGCCTCCCTTGCCCGGTTCCTGGCCGGGGATCGGGACGTGCTTCCAGTCCCCGAGGGCCCGCAGGTGCATGGTCGTCGGAGGGGGTTCTTCGACCGAGTGCCACTTGGCCCCCGAGCGCGGATCCTTCTTCTTCGCCGGGGCCTTCCCCTTGGACGTCCCCGCCGCCTTCGTCTTGCCCGCCGCCTTGGCGCTCGCCTTCGCGCCCGCCTTCGCGCCCGCCTTCGCGCCCGCCTTCGCGCTGGCCTCCCACGCCTTGCGGAGAGGGGGGGCGGCGCGGAGGATGCCGGAGTCGAAGTCTCCGCCGTTCTTCCTCGCCTCGCGGACCACGGTCGGCCAGAGGTTGCGCTTCTCCGCGACCTTCAAGAGGACCCGGACACGGTCGTGGGGCGTCGTCTTCGCGGGGAGCCGGGGCAAGATCTTGGCCCAGAGGCGGCGGAGCGTGGGGGACTTGGCCCCGTGCAGGATCTGATCAACAGGGTCGGCGACGGCCATGCGGGCAGCCTACCTCGCCCCCGGCGGCCGGGCGACTAGGACGGCGCGAGCGGGAGCAGGTGACAGCGTGCGAAAAATCGAAAGACCCGCGCCGCGCCTCGCGGTACGGTTCCGGGCGATGCCACCTGCTCCGCACGACGAAGACAAGTTTCCTCTCGATCGCGAGACGATCGACCGCGGCAAGGTCATCTTCCGGACGCATACCCTCTCGTCTGTCTCGCTCGAAGAGTTCGTGCGCCGCGTCCGGTGGTCCGATCCGAAGGTGCGCGTGGACTGGTGCTTCTCGGGAGGCGTCGCGGAGTTCTCTGCGCAAGGCGACACGGAGCGCGCGAAGCGTGCGATCTGGTCACAGAGACATGTTCACGACGTTCACTTCCACCGCGAGATCCGGACCCTGTTCGATCCTCACGCGATCGACTTCATCTTGGAGAGGATCTGGTGCGATTTTGGGGCCGTCGGCGATCATGGCGCGCTCCGCTACCCGCCTGATGCGCCGGTCCCCGAACCCGAGGCGCCGGCCTGCGCCCCGGCGACCTGCATCGCCCACCTCCGGCCCTGCAGCGCGTGCCTGGGCGTGGGCTGCATCGACGCGCCCGAGGACGTCTATCCCTGCGACGAATGCAAGGGCAGCGGCCAGACCCCGCTCCTCGCGTCGCCGCCGTGTGGTCCCCACCCTACGAAGTGCGCGGCGTGCAGGGGCAGCGGAGAGATCCTTTACTTCATGGGTGGCGACTACGACGCTGAGACGTGCGGCGCGTGCGGCGGGCGCGGATCGAGGAAGACCTGGAAAGACAAGTGCGATCAGCATCTGTCTTCCCACAAGGCATGCCCCTGCCTCGCCGGGAAATACCGGAGAAAGAGCGAGTATACCTGCCAGAAGATGGGCGAAGGATGCCCGCCTCGCGAGGCGACGCCGCAGGCGCCCAGGCCCGAGCCGATCGGCCTCCCCGAGGCCCTCGCGATGATGGCCAGGTACGTGGACGCACCCGTCGGCCTCCTGTTCCACCCGAAACCAGACAAGAACGGCCTCGTCTGCTGCACGATGGTCTGCTTTCCCACCACCTCCCTCACCTCCGACCACCGCTTGCCGGGAGGATCCCTGCGCGGCGCCGTCAAGGAATGGCTCACCATCGCCCGCGAGACGCCGTCGCCTGTCGACCCGCCGGACGCGAGCGACGACATCGCCTTCCTCGAATCTCTGCTCGCCCGCATGGACGCAGCGGGTTTTGGTGTCTCGTGCTGACGGGCGACGGCGACCTGGTCGAGGTCTATTCGTTCGTCGGCCGCGATCCGGAGAGGACGAGCGGCCAGGTCCGCGTCGCGGTCGTGAAGGCTGAGCGGGACACGGAGACGACCGTGTGGCAACGGGTCGAGGTGAACCACGGGGCGACCGACCAGGACGTGCTCCTTGCCATCGAGAAGCACGGCGGCGAGGAACCACGAATCATCACCGTCCGCGAGTGGCAGTACACCTGCCCGGGCCTCATCGGCTACGTCGAGACGAAGGACGAGGAACACGTCACCTGGGATCGATCGTCGGTGTGCCCGGCGGGCGGATTGTTTGTCGATGCCTACGTCGCGTTCTGCGACGACGAGGAAGCGAAGAGAGAGGGAGAATGTGAGACGCCATGAAGCCTTCGATCCACGTTTTTAGCGCGCAAACGATCGCACAGGTCGCTGCGGAACCTGTCCCCGGCCCCTTCACCTCGGCGCCCTTCGTGGTGATCTCCATCGCGACGCCCGGCGACTGGCCACCTCCCAAGGTACCCGACGGCGATTTGTGCCTGGGCGTCCTGCGCCTCGTCTTCGACGACGCCGATCAGCAAATTCCTGTCTGGGGCGGCGCGGCCAGCGGTTGGGTCAGCACCAGCCTCTTCTCGCCGGATCAGGCTCGCCACGTCTGGTCTTTTGTCACCTCGCACCCCGAGGCCCAGGCCATCCTGATCCACTGCGGCGCCGGCCGAAGCAGGTCGCCCGGGGTCGCCGCCGCGCTCTCGAAGGTGCTCCTGGGCCACGACCAGGCGTGGTTCGACCGCTACACCCCGAACCGCCTGGTCTACCGCCGCCTGCTCGAAGAGGCCGAGACCATGGGCCTCCTGGGTCGCTAGACGCAAGCAAACCATCCCCCCATCCACCCACCGACACGAGACACCCATGAGCCACGATCACCCCGAAGAAAACGACCACGACGCACCCAGCCCTTCACCCCGCACGCAGGGCACGCTCCGATCGGTCGCCTGGACGCCCACGCGCAGGGCCCATGTGGAGTGCTCTCGTTGCCTCGACGATGCCATCCCGTTTGGGGATCATCCAACGACGTACATCTGCCCGAATTGCCACGCCCAGGCCGAGGGATGCTGTGACCGGTTCGGCGCCAAGACCTGCGCCTTCCTGAAGCACGATCATCCGGCCCACAGCCACCAGTCTCCGAGCGGTTCCTCGTGGCTCGTCGAGACGCCGGAACAGGTGGCGGAGAGCGCCCCTGCGGCGCCCAAGGATCCGATCATCCGCGACGAGGCCATGCACGACGCCTTCCAAGACTTTCTGGCGAAACGCGTCGGCACAGACCCCGAGAGACGCCTTCGCCTGCTCGCGCTGCTCACCAGCGAGACCATCGACCTGATCGGGTTGCCTTACCTGCGAAAACGCGTCCAGATGGCAGAACTCAAGATGCGGGAACTCAGCCTCGCCAAGGGCAGTTACCTCATCAACGAGAGGTCCCTGGTCTGGAAACAAGCGGCGGCGCTCCTCTGCGACCTGACCGGGATGACCGATGCCGCGTGGAAGGTCGAGGACAAGGCGGGCGAGTCGCCCGCGGAGACGCTGGACGCCCCCGATCAGGGCGAGGCCACCAGAGGAGCACCGGGCACATCGGAAGGTGCCCCTCGGGCAGCAACGACGGCCCCCGAGGAGACCGAGCAGACCGAGGAGCAGCGGAAGATGCGCGAGGCGTTCCTGACGAACCTCTTGCCGGCCGAGGATCTGTCGGCGGTCCACGCCGATATCCGCTGGCGGATTCTCCACGTCCCGACCGGTCATTTTGTCGCGGGCAAGAGCGGGCATATCAGCGGCGTCTCCGACTACGACTGGCTCTACCCCACCGTGGCCGAGCAGGCAGCGGCAGCGTGGAACACGGCCGGCCTCGACGTGCGCGTCGTGCCCGAGGACAACCGGATCAGTTACCACCGCGGCTTCCTCAAGGGCGCGGCGTCCGTGCCGGCCCACGCGAAGAAGGACGAGATCGCGGCGGCCGAGGAGCGAGCCTGGAAGCGGGCGTGGGGGGAATTCGTCAGCACGCTCCGCACGCGCCTCGCGACCATCGAGGAGCAGGTCCGCGACATCGCCAGCGAGGAAGTCTTGATCGCCCAGAAGCGAAATGCGAAGGAGTCGGAGAAGAGCGTGGTCTCGTCGCTCCTCGGAGACTTCAAGCAGATGCCTCCGCTGCCTCGCACCGAGAAGACCTGATCCGAAGACATCAGACCAGCCAAGGAAACGACCATGAGCCAACCCGACCTTCTCCTGCCCATCCTCCGCTCGGCGATCGGCCCCTCCCCGTCCGCCTCGCCCATCCCTCCCGAGCGCAGCTCGGCGGCGATCACGAGGGCCCTTCGCGAGATGCTCGACCAGTACGTGGCGGACAAGTCCAGGCCACCGAACGCGCTCGTCGGCAAGTGGATCCGGGGCGACTCGACGCTCCTGTCTGCCCTGGGCGTGCGCGGCATCGGCACCTACTTCGCCTCGGACGTCTTCGGCTCCTACCTCGCCCGGATGAGCCCCGAGGAGGCTCTGGGTAGCCTCGCCGAGAACCCCTGGGGGGAGGTCTCCCGGCCGTTCTTGCCGAACGCGCTCCGCCTCCCCGAAGAGGAGAACGTGCGCTTCTTCGAGTCGAAGATCACGCTGCCCGTTTTCCCCGGGTTCCTGGCGACGTCGAGCCCGGGCTGGTACGAGGGAAACGACGGGATCGTGGCGATGATCCGCCCGCACCAGAACGGATCCATCGTCACCGTCGACCGCCGGGACATCCCCGACGTGATCTGCCAGGCGCACCTCTACCTGGGCGTGACCTTGACCCCGGCCGACGATGGCAACGTCAGCGGCGTCAGCATCAAATACGCTTCGTTCGGGACCATCCCGCAGTGGGTTTTCCCGATGAGCAACGCCGGTGACGGTTTCACGGCGAGGCCCTTCTGGCGGTCGCCCCAGGGCAACTTCCTCGTCTCGGCCGAGACGGTCCCTGTCACCACGCGCGTGCCTCACCTGCCCTGCCGCGCGAGGGAAGCGCGGAACCACGGCTTTGAGTTCGTCCTCGTCGAGGATTCATCCTCCTACAACCTCGCGACGTGATGCAGCCGTTCTCGCCTCCACTGGGATGGCCGGCCGAAGAACCCGCTGCGACGGCGGCGCAGCCCCGGCCTTCCTGTGCGCCGGCCAGCGAGCACCCGACCAGCGAGCACCCGGCCAGCGACCACCCGGAGATCGACGCCATCGCGACCAGGTGCGTGTACGACATCGTGGCGGTGCTGCCCGACCTCTCGGACAGCCAGCGGTCCACCATCGAGGCCGCCGCCATGGATGCTGCCAAGAGGGCCTTCGCGCTGGGCGCTCCGACCCTGCGTTTCGAGGAGATCATTCCGCGGCCCACCGTGAGACTCCCGAGCGTCCGTGCCGTCAAAATGTTTTCTCACGAAACGACGATGAGTTTCCGTGCGGGCGAAACCGACACGAGGTCCTTGCTCTGGGGACCACACGACTTCTACTTTGCCGACGGCTCGTGGGTGTCGCACCGCGAATTGCCAGATCGGATGAAAAACGAGCCATGAACGACGATACCCGAGAGAACCGCGCGTCAACCTACAAGTGCTACGCCTGCCGGGCCAATGGCCTCATGACCAGGTTCATGGACGGCGTGATTATGCCGATCATCGTGATCTTTGTTCTCCCCGTCACCGTTATCTTCCTGGGGTTCACGATTTCCAATGTCTTGAAAGACGAGTGCCAGGACAGCCTGCCTGTCGGTCTCGCCTGCCAGCACAAGGACCACAGGATCACCGCGTCCTCCTACGGCCCGCTCTGCGTGTGCAAGAGGGCCCCTTGAGCACCGTGCCAACCGCCGTACGCTTTCTGCTCGCCGGGGACGAAGACCCCGCGTCCCTTCGGAAACGAGCCAGGGCCATCGAGGATCTATGCAAGGACTCGGTCCACGACAGCGGGCCGCGCGACTGGGTCGACGCGATGCGCAAGCGAGCCGACGAGATCGAGGCGACGTGGGCTAGCCAGCAGGCCGCGGTCGAGCAGGCTACATGCAGCCACGAGTCGCCGATGTCGTGGCCTTCCGGCCACTGCGCAGGATGCCAGAGGACATGGCACTTCGTGTTCGACACGTTCGAGCAGACCTGGGGCGACGTGATCGCTGCCTTGCGCGACGTTGGGTACATGGTTTTCTTGGACGGCACCAAGATCCATCACGTCGTCTGCGAAGATTGCCGAGCAGATGAGCAAGAGAAGACCAGCGGATAGCGACAACGATCAAGACCTGGAAAAGCTGTCGCGCGTCGGTTGCCTACATGACCATGACAGCGAGGAACGCAGCGAGGACAACATGGAAGATTTCCGAAAACCGGCCGACGACGTGAACGCTCAACTCGAACTCGAACGCCTGCGCGACGCCAGGGAGAAGAAGCGCGAGAAGGAGGCGGAGAACAAGAAGGGGAAGCGTGCGCTGTTTTTCAAGAACGCCCTCCATCTCCTGAACAACTAGCCGTGGGTCTTCTTCCCGTCGATCGCGTTCAGCGTCGTGATGATCATCGGCGTGTGCTCGGTCATCGGCACCCTCTTCTATCGCATCTGCAGCATGATCCTCTCTTTCTAGGATTGCGGTGGCAACGACCAAATACCTTCACGCAACGACCTACGCCGACACGCGAAAACTCGACGAAAACAGGCGTGAGGTGTGGGAAGAAGACGATTTCATGCAACCCGTGGTTCCCGACGGCGTAGCGGTATGGCGCCTGGTCGGCAGCACCTCGGTTCTCGACCGGATCTTCTGGTTCTGGGAGGCCGAGGTCGAATAACCAGCGGCCATCGTCGATCGCGATCAGGATGAGTCGCAGGGCCCGCGCCACCTTGCCAGTCGTGGTTGCCCGCCGGGCGTCTATGCCCAGGATGATGCTGTCCGTGTTGCTGATCGACGCGGACCAGTTCCCGGTAATCTCGCGGTACGCTATCAGCCACGATGGGTGGGTGTCGTAGGTGCAGATTCTCGCGCCACGACCAGCCATGAGTCAAGCCTGGCACGAGACCAGAACGCGTGCTGGAATCAGGTGTCCTTGGACGATGTTTTCCCGGTACGCTTGGCGAGGATGCTCCGCAAGTCCGCCGCGACACTCCCTGCGTCATAGGACACGTTCGTCTCTTCGATCGCTGCCTGAAAACGGTTAGCCATCTGCTCGATATCAGATCGCAGTTGAACCGCCTCGTCGGCCACGGCCCCGAGCGCCCCGACCTCCGATAGCAGCGATTCTATCTCGCTTTCCATCCCTTCCTTTTCCGTCGCCCAGACCTTTGCCTGCCTCTCGGCGAGAAAAGCGTGGCCACCAACGAACCAGCCGGCCAGATCCTGGAGGCCGCACAGGACGGCCGCGAGCACATCGCCGTCGATCGTGACCTTCTCGCGGATCTGTTTCATGGCGATCAGCGGCAACTCACGCTCTGCTGCAGAGGGGATCCGGTCGGTCTTTGGACCATCCTCATGCCTCGCTTCGCCCGACAGAATCGATCGCAGTTGCCTCCCAAGTTCCTGGCGCTCGGTGACCCACGTCCGATTCGTGTCTGGCGGCAGATGGTTGGCGACCTCGCAAACGGAGGCGAGTATGGCGATCATTGATCGCAGGCGGGCGGCATCGTCGGCGTGATTCCTTGGCCGAGCTGCGCTGCCAGCGGGACCAGCCCCCCAGTGCTTCCCGTCGGCCGTGACATGATCGCCATGCTCGTGGCGGTTCAGGACGCACGGATAGCCACCGATCTCAAATGGACATCGGTGCGATTCACTGGGGGCGAGAGCGGCGAGCGACAGATAGCGTGGCATAAGGAGTTTTATACATGTCTTTGGCCAAGAATCCAACAATTCTTCGAGTCTGCAATCGGTTGCTCGACGCCATGAGGTCTGGTACAATCATTCCATGTGGATAAAAAACAAGGCATCCATCGTTTTTGCGAATTCTAAAGACAGCAAGGCGGCGCATGGCGAATCGCCGATCCGTCAAACCGAAACGCCCGCGAAGGTGACCGTCCTCATCTTCGCGGGTCAGTCGTTCAAGGAAGTCGTCACGTTCGACACCGAGCAGGAGGCGGACGCGTTTTGCCGTGGCCTCTCGAAGGGCGCAGAGTTTTACGACCTGTCTTGTGGCTATATGATGCCGCGTGACGAGAAGCAGTTGATCAAGGAAGAGTCCGAGGACCAGGTGAAAGCGGCGCGAAAGCGCATGTCGGAATACGCCGTCAACCTCCGGCGCTGAGCGACAGCGTCGCGAAATCCGTGGCGCGCACGGCGGACAGCGTGGGATCATGGCCTCATGACGACCACCGACTGCGCCACCACCACGGTCCGACGCGAAATCGAGCGGAGCCGCGCTCTCTTCTACGTTCCCTCGCCGGTTCACCAGCGGGGCGACGATTTCACCCAGTTGCTTGCGCGCAAATCGCCCTTGGGGAACCTTTACAGCGGCGAGCCGATGGCGGGGTACCTGGAGGACGGGCAGCGGGAGGGGTGGTTCGACGCGCTCTTCGGTGCCACCTGGAGCGAGGTCTCCCCGTCGCTGTCCCCGTGGTCAACGCCGCCGTGGGGGATGGCCGATGCGGAGGACCTGGTCTGGTACCGATCCGATCAGACCTTCGAGGGCATCCCGTCCGTGGTGCCGATCCTCGACCCTAGCCTCGCTGGCCTGGCGTCGATCCTCGCTGTCCCCGTCGGAAAACGAAGCAGCGGGCAGCAGGCGTGCGTTGCGGCCGCGTACGAGCAAGACGTCCCCGCGACGAGGGTCCGCGATCATGTGTTCGTCGCCATCTGGGAGGGCCGCTTCGTGCCGCACCTCTTCTTCGGCGCGCTGCCTGTCGAACTCGAAGCGGGATACCTCGACGAGCGGTGCTGCCCGATCGTCCCCGTGGACGGCCCCGGCGCCTACGACCGGCACGTCCTGCACAGGGCCGGCGCGACCCACGTCCTGCTCGTAAGCCGCATCTCCTCGTTCCCCGATCATCTGGGCAACATGATTGCCTCGTTCCTCGCTCGCCAGGCGAGATAACGCGGGCGTCGCGGTGGGCATGCAGGTGATCGACGCGCGGATCTGGTCCACAAGACCCTGCGATTGCTTCGCGACCAGGTGCTGGATGTTCTGCAAAAAGCCGAGCAAGGACGCGCGATCCACGAAGACCGCGATGAAGTGGGAACTCATGCTTCTGGTGCTGATGTCCGAAATGTAGAGAATCCCCTGGCCGTAGGAATTGGATTTCCCAAACTCCAGGATGGCCTGGACCAGCACGGGCGAGAGGTTCATCTTGAGCGCGACGCAGGGCAGGTACTCGCCGGCCGTCCCGACGGACGGATCCAGGCAAAGGCAGACCTTGTCGTGCGCCAGGGCCTGGATATCCACTTCGGAGAAGGTCTCCTTGGTGACCGTGTTGATCACCGATTTCGTATCCTCCTGGTTCGACACGTCAGCCATGAGGGCCGCACCTGTGCCGATGGGGGAATCGGCGGTGAAGCCGTTGTCAAAGAGGATGCCGCGGAAAAACATGCGTGCGGCGGTGGGCATGAGTCCAGGCTACCGCACCTTCCCCGCGGATGGCGACCCGTTATCGCGGCCTGTCACCTCGCCCGCTCGACCGCAGGCCGGGGAAGGTTGCTTCCAGAAAACCCCGCGTCCTGTTGCAGAACCGGCGGTTAGCCCAGGCCCGCCAGAGGCGAGGGCTTGTGCGGTGCAGCCAGCCGCTCGCCCAGGTCGCCAGCATGTTGCGCCAGCGACCGACCTGGCAGCGAGGGCAGGCAGGGTTGTGCTGCTGGTGCGTCGAGCAGATCGAGTACCAGACCTGCCGGAAGGGTCCCCAGAACCGCGTCATCACGGAGCGGGTTGGTTGAGGGGCATGGGCAGCGCGCTCCGGCTCGGCACCCAGCGGTCAAGGATGGCCAGGCGGAGCAGGTAGAGATTGTCCTTCATTTCTTCGGCGCGTGCCTTGTGCCGCTTCCCGACGGCAAAATCGTACGAGAACAGGCGTTGAATCGCCAAAGGAACGACAACAAAGGAGACGAGCGCCTCGCGGGCGGTCTCTCCGCTGTATTCGTGGGGACAATGTTCTTTGTCACCGCGGACACGGTACGGCTTGTGCCCTTCGACCTTGCGCATCGCCATGGGTTTGCCCAGGACGATGCTCAAGAACTGCATGGCCTGCAGGTCGCTCAGGCGGGGTGGGGGCGTGGTCCTAGTCGAGCCATCTTCGGGCGGATCGGCGAGCGCGCGGAACTGCTCCCAGGCCACCTCGACGGCCTCCCAGTAGGCGTCGTCGCGGATGAAGGCGAGATCGACGAGGACCTCTTCGTTCGTGTCGCTCACACCGCACCTTCTTCCTTGGTCTGGGAGTCCTGCAGGGCCAGGTACTCGGTGGCGAGTTCGCGGCCGACCAAGCCGTCGCGGAGGGGGCCTCCGGCGAGGGACACGGCGATGCCCTGCGTGAGCGAGACGGCGACGCGGAAATTCGCGTTCCGCACGCGGGCGACGAGCAGGTAGTCGAGTCCTTTCGCCTCGGGCAGGTCGCGAACCGCGGCGATCAGCTTCTGGATCTTATCCTCGGCGTCGCCCAAGGTGCTCCTGTTGCCAGCATGCGCCGGTTCCGGTTCCTTGACCACGGGGCTGTCGCCCGGGCGAGGCGGAGGCGGTCCGCCGGGCAGCCGCCCGGGGCCCTTTCGCCAGATGCTGCGCGAGCAATCCTCGCTGCAAACGATCGCGATCATCGTGTTCCCTGGTTCATCCTGGTCAACGATCTCGGCGTACAGCCAGCCCTTCGGCGCGTAGGCCGATGCCTGCTTGTAGGATTCCGCACCGCACCAGTCGCACTTCACCATGTCACCCATTTCCGTCTCCTTTCATTCGTCGATCGCACCGCCACCCTGGTATCCCTTGATCGTCTCGCCTTCGGCAGGCTGCTTGCGCGGACGATCTTCAAGCCAGGTGAACGCATAAAACCCCATGTGCGGGCAGTGATGACCCGCGAGCAGCGAGCAGATCGCGTTTCCGTCACCCTCGCACACCTTGCCCTCGGCGCCGCAGGAAGGACAGCGCCAGACGCATCGAATAGGTCTCCCCGCCTCGTCCTCCTCGCGGGATAGGATCGCGCATCTATTGCAGGCCGAGCATTCGATCACGCAGCCGACATCCTCTCTGCCGTACAGCCTGGAAACGAGGCTCATGGCGCGGGCTTTTTCGCGTCCGGTAGGGCAGGAGCAGGGGTGGCTGGCCGGTAGGTGGCGACGCGGGTCTGGAGGCGAGCGACCTTGCCGGCGTCGAGGACGCCCAAGGATCGCTCGATGCCGGTGCCGACCAGGAAGGCGTCGACGAAGGGGAGGTAGTCGCCGACGTTCTCTTCGGTGACCCCGGAGGCGAGGGCGAGGCAACCCTCCGGGCTCAGGCAGCCGCGCATCGCCTGCACCTTGGAGGGCGGAGCTGCGACGCCGGTGCCGGGACCGCTCGTGCAGACGACGTCCATCAGCACCTCGGCCAGCGTGGCGACCGAGCAGAGATCCTCGTCGGCGACGGGCGGCTGGCCCTTGAACGCGACCCCGCCGAAGTAGAGGCCCTGCCAGCCAAGCTGCTCGCGCACCTCGACGAAGAGACCCGCCTCGCGCTGCACCTTCGCGTACTCGTCGATGCCGGCCTGGTCGCTCCAGAGGCCATCGAGGCGCCCCTCGGCGTCCCGGAGCGCCCGCCGGAGCGCCCCCTGGGGGGAGTGCCCGAGCAGGTTCACGCCCAGCCAGAGGTGCGGCCACCTCGCCCGGGCCTGGACGAGGAACGCGAGGACATCCCCCGAGGCCATGCCCTGGTTGATCAGAAAGACCCCCGGGCACCCGGCCTCGCTCGCGACGTCGATGCTGCGCAAGGCCGCGATCTCCGAGATCGGATGGATCACGGGCAGGAGGACGCGCGGGACGCCAAAGACATGCTGGATACGGTTCATTTTTTTATCCACTGCCACCAGATATCTGGCAGCATTCCCTGCATATTTTCTACGCTTACTTCGGTCACGAGAAACCCCCAGCAACCCGTGTGGGGTCGGATGACCTGGGCCATCTGCTCGTCCGTCTTGGTTGTCTTGACTAGCCACGTATTCCCCCAGAGAAAGAGAAACCCTCGCTCACCGTAAAGCATGTTTTGCGTGGCCCTGACGGTCTCCGTCGAGACGTGATCATCCAGGCAAAGCATCAGGATCCGCACCACCTCCGGACTCGACTGTTCCACCTCGACCTTCGACAGGTCGGGTCGCTCCGAGGGGTTCGTCGACCAGTTGGGGATGTCCTGCCGGATGTACCCCTCGAAGCCGTCGAGCGAGCCGTCGTGAAACATCCCGTGAAGGACCGGGAGACCGCCGGGGGCAAGGCGGCGCCCGATCTCCCGGATGGCAACCTGGCAGAGCGCCACCGCCGAGACCGCGTATTTGGGGCCGGCGAAGACGATCGTCTCGCCGTCGGCCGAGACCAGGACCGCGTAGATGCTGCCGATCTCCCGAGCTGCCGCGACGGCGAGAGCGAGAACGCGTGCCGGGAAGCAATCCTCGGCCGGCCGGCGGTAAAGCAGCGGCCATTTCGTCGCGTCCTCCTCCCCAAAGGCCCGGTGCAGGTGCCGGTGATGCAGGTACGTTCCCTCGATCATTTCGCCAAAATCAGGGACGATCCGACGCTGCGCCTCCATGAAGAGGCGCCCGACGTGCAGGTTGACCTGAGCGACCGGCGCGCACCCGCCGACCGCGAACCGGGTGCCATCCGGCGAGAGGTGAATCACCTCGATCTCCTGGATCTCGGGCGCCTTGGCGAGCAGGAAGGCCGCCATGCGATCGGCGAGGGACATGATCAGGGCGCTCCAGACGCTGCAGCCACCGGCCCCGGGGCAACTCCGCCAACTTCCGGGAGCGACCGGAAAACGTAGTGGCCGCCCAGGTCAGCAGACATCCTCTGGAGATCCTCGTGAGTGGCGGCCCGATATTCCGGGTCTCCCAAGGGGGCTAGCCGGACCGCCCGGACGCCGCACGCCACTGCCTCCTGGGCGGTGTATTCGCCGCCGCGAGGCAGGACAACCGGATAGTCGAGGGCGGTGATGTCGGTCAGCGCCTGCATCGAGAACGTGACCTGACCGACGCTGAGTTCGATGTGTTCCGAGAACCCCCACATGCGCAGAAAGACGTGGTTCTCGCGCACGACAGGGGCCACGTCAGCTTCGAGGGCGATCATCATGTAGGCAACCGATCCGTCCTCGAAGTGGCCGTACGAGAGGGCCCACATCCTCGCGCGGGCGATCGACGGGTCGCTGATCGGAACGACCATCGGGATTACGGGAAACGTCCTTACCGACCGGGCGACGCGGACGATCTTCCGGAGTCCATGTTCGTTCGCCACCTCCGGGAACGCGGCCTCCTCCCACTCGGTCGCGAGCAGGTCAGTTTTCCAGGAGAGCGGATCGCTAATCACGACGCGTCCCGTGCTGCAAATCCCCGCGCATACCTGGTTCTTGAGCAAAAACCCGTTTTTGCTCTCCATGGCGCGATCAAACGCCGGTGATTTGTCCATGATCTTGCCGCGGAGGCGGGTGGTGATCTCCTCGCGGGACATCGGCCTATCGTGGAAGGTTCTTTGATCGTTCTGGTTCACGCAGAAACGATCCCACCTGCCGCTTGGCCTCGCAACGGGAAACGCCGCCCGTGTCGCCCCCTCCCCCTCGTCTCCCCCACCATCCGCCATGGACCCCCCCCCGCCACGGCGACGATCCCTCAGCGAACGTTCCCCGAGGAAGCGGCCGGGGGGGATCCCGGAACAGGGGGGGACGCGTCGGGAGCGGTCTTCATGGAGAGCAGGTGCTCCAGGGCCTTGAAGTCGGCCAGTTGCTGCTGCTTCGAGAGTCTCTTGGCCTCGCGCTCCGCGTCGATCTTCGTGGTGTCGATGACGAGCGGGGCGACGACGGGCGCGGGCCGCGGGAGCGGCTTGTCGCTCTCGATCACCGCGCGCCAGTCGAGGCCCTCGGGCGGCGAGAAATCACCTTCGACCACGACCTCTTTCGGCTGCGCCGTGCCGCGGTTGACGTACCCGCGCGAGATCGCGTCGGCCGTGTCCCGCGCGATCTGCTCCCGCACCGCCCGCGCCGCGTCGACCTCGGCCAGGTACGGGCGGAACCGCTCGTCGATCTGGGAAGCGGAAAAGAGGCAACCGAACTTGTACTGGATCTTCGGATTCGCGATCAGACGCGGCAACTCCGCCTCCACGTACCGCTTCAAGGCCGCGACCGTGGTCCCCCGGGGAAGGCGAGAGATCACCGCGATCCGGAAGCGATCAGGGGCCTCCAGCGGCAGGATGCTCCGCAGGTACTGGTTGATCTCCGCGAAGGAAAGGGGAACCCCCCCCTCGGCCCCCGCACCCTCGGGGGGTGGCGGCGCCGGAGGCTCGCTCGAACGCGTCGAGGCTACCACCCCTCCAGGCGCCGCCGCAAGCGTCTTCTTCCCCGTCGCCTCCTCGGCCATGGAGCGCGGCATCGCCGTGGGCGATGTCGCTGCGTTGCCCGCTGTCCCGCCTGGCTCGCTCGGTGCTGGGGTCGCGAAGAACGCTTCCAGATCGGCGTCGTCGTTTCCCTCTCCGCTCGTGCTCGCTTTCTTACCTTCACCTACCTTCGATCCCGTCGTTTCGTCCTTGACGCGCCGCGACGCAACGATCCCGCTCGCTTCGTCCCGCTCGCCCCTCGCGCTCGCCCCCTCGTGCGCTCGCACCCGCTCGCCCGTACCCGCACGCGAGCTGGCCTGCTGACCAGGGCCAGGAGGGAGGGAATCGACGAAGGTCGATTTCCGACCGGGGTGAGCGTCGATCGACGACGACGTGAAGTGTGAATTTTCAGAGAGGGGGGAGTAAGAGGGGGAAGAGAAAGAGAGATCAGGAGAAGAGGTAATTCCCAAGACGCGTGCAGGCGCGTGTGAGGGCGCGCTGGCATGCGTACGCGAGGAACCCCCCGCCCCGGCCGGTTCCCCCGGGGCAGGCGTGATCACGACCACCGGCGGGGCGGGCGCAGCGGGCGGGGCGGGCGCAGCGACGGCCGTCCGGGACGCGAGCGGGACGAACGGGACGGGCGTCCGGGGGCGAGGAGCCACGGGAGCCCCCGTCGCCGCCGCTGGAGGGGCCGCCAGAGCCACGGGGGCCGGAGGGGCGACCGGGGGCCTTGCCGGCGCTGCTGGGACGGGCAGCGGCGCCACGGGCACCACGGTCGGGGCCATCGTGCCTGGTGCGATCCGGGCGTGGGGGTCGAAGGGCCGGGGCGGGCTCTTCACGGCGCCCCGGAAGGCCGCCGGCAGGGTCTCCGCGAAGCCGTCCATCCGGTCGTTCTCCCGCTCCTCCTCGCGCATCTGGGCGAGGGCCGCCTTGCCCCGCGCCTGGGCCGACCGGAGCGTCTCGATGTCGCTCGCGTCGAGGCGACCGCTGCCCGGGACCACGACCGGGGTCACCATCCGCTCGGGCTCCTCCCCGGGGAGACCTCCGAGTCGCCCTGGGCCCGACGCGGCCTCCTGGTGACCCAAGGACGAGCGATCGGCCTCCTCCCCGAACTCCGCATCCACCCAGTCGACGTTCGTCGCTTTACGGGGCATCGTTACGGCAGGCTTCGCTTTCTGCCCGACTCCCGCCTTCGCCGGAACCTCGGGGCGGCCCTCGCGTGCGCGGGATGTTCCGTCGACCCGCGGTTTTGCCGATGATTTCTCCTGGGTCACCGGCGCCTTCGGGGCCGCCTTCGGAGCGACCTCGCGGCCCGTGACGGACCCGTCCATGCCCTCGCTGGTCTCCCACCAGCCCGAAGCAGAGTGAAGCGAGAAGGTGCTGAGGTTGGGACCGCTACCACCGCACCGCGTCAAGAGACCCAGCGCCTCCAGCGACCCGAGGGCCCGGGAGACCTGGCTGCGGTGCCGGCCCACCAGGCGGGCGATGTCCGTCACGGTCGTGTCGAACAGCACCCCCTGCGGTCCGATGCACAAAACAAGCAGTGCGACGCGCACTTCGATGTCGTTCATGGTCGCGAGGTGCGCGTCCAGCGAGGGCCGGACGAGGTCTGCGTCCACGGCAGGGCTCGTCACACCTTGCACGGCGGTGACATCGCTCAGGTCTTCGGCGGGGTGTTCGGTGGTGTGCATCGAAAGCCACTTTACGGGCCGCACACCCCATTGTCAACCGATGTTTTTGCCGTGTTTTATGGTGTGCAGAAGCAGGCCATTTGCACGGGGTTTTCGCGACCAAAAGCAGACCCATGCAGCACACCGCAAACATCGCACATGCACCCACTGCAACATGGTGTGCAAGCACGGCCATGGCATGGTCCACAAGAGCCTGTGAAAGTGCTGCCAATGCCTTGTGAATAGGTGTGCAAGATCGGCGATCTGTCACACCTGTCGTCGGCCCTCCGCGTTGACCACCAAGAACACCTACACACGACCACCAGCACCCACACATGGACAGCATGATCACACCCTGTCACAGCGACCCTCACCCCAAAACCATGATAGCAACCTTGCAACACGTCGCGTCAAAACGATGCCATCATGGTTTTCGATCCCCTCCCTCCTGGCCAGCGACCTCAACAGGTCTCCCAGACCACTCTCGCCCATGCCTCCATGGCCGACCTCCCGCTTCCTTGCGCCGCCACCTGTCTTGTCCTTCGACGAACGGCCAACGAGCATCGCGTCCATGCCTACCGACACGACCCGCGAATCGCTCGCGCAGGACCTCAAGGATCTCACCCGGCTGCCCGACGCGGTCGACAAGCAAGCCAAGATCGACGAGAAGATCGAGGAGATCGCCGTCCAGTCGCTCCAGATGGAGCGCAACATGCGCATCATCACCAACCGGGGGATCATCTACGAGGTCGGCTCGCGCGTGCCCGACATCAGCCCCGAGTTGATGGCCTACCCGGCCTTCGTCGACCAGATTTCCGAGGGAGAACACCACGGGATCGAGGGGTTCAACGTCTATGGCAAGATCGAGGAGGACGCCAAGGACGAGCGCGGCCCGATCGATGAGAACGGGAACTTCATCGATCCACACCCCGAAGCGGGGAAGTTCGTTCGCATCTTTGTCCCCTACGATCGCATTGATGATGACCTCTGCATCCTCACCGACGAGGCACGCCTGCGCGATCAGGATGCCCTGGTCGCCGCCAAGGTCGCCGAGATCCGCGCGGAGTTCTTCCCCGAGGAGGAAGACGAGGAAGACGAGGAAGACGAGGAGGACGAGGAGGACGAGGAGGATTTCGAGGCTCGCAAGGCCCGTGTGACCAGCGGCATCATCGAGAGTCTCACCAGCAAGGGCATCACCCCCACCGACGACCTCGTCGACTCTCTCGTCTCTGCTGCCCTGGGCGACGAGGAGGACGAGGAGGACGAGGACAAGGAAAGCTGATAGAGGCGTCGCCGTCAGAAAGGCGCGAGAACGAGAGCCATGGCCACCGTCGTCCTCAGCTATCGGATTCCCCAGAACATCCAGCCCGTCCTCGTGCAGCAAGCACAGGTCGAGGCGGCGCTGAAGTTTGGCTCGTTCACGTACACGGTGCCGGGCTCTTCGCCGCCCGAGGTCATCACCTATGACGGTCAAGACCAGCAGGTCATCGACTTCATGGGCCTGGTCAAGGTGAGCGACAGCACGGTCTTTACCGCAGCTATCCCGGGCGAAGTATTTGGTTACTTCACCCGCACCCTGACCTTCCAGTCCACGCCCACGTTCATCGAACAGTACCCCAACCTTGCCGCGCAACTGGCTGCTGTCTCCGAGCTTTTCACGGGCCGTCTCCAGGCGGACCTGATCTCGCCGGTCACTGGCGCCGCGCCGCACATCGTCTGATCGCCGTGCCCGATCCCTCTTCGCTGCCAGAGGCACGGCCCCGCGAGAGCGTCGGGGGGATCGCCACAGAGAACGCCTCCCTGAGTGCTGGCGCAGACGCTGGCATCGACGAAGAGGACTGGGAGAAGAACCTCTCCTTCTCGACCGGTCCGGGGAGCGCCCCCTGGCTCCACCCGATCCCGCCCGAGGAGGCCCAGCGGCCTCTCGGGGAGAACATCGATCGCGAGGTCGTCCTGGTCGACGCCGACGATGCGCCTGTTCGCCCGGTGAGCGCCCAGGTCACGGGGCGCGTCCAGTCCCTCCTGCGCTACCCACCTGGCTCGCGCAAGCCGCCGGTGAGCCAGGAGACCTTCGACAAACTCAACCAGCGGGCCCCTGGCTTCCTCGACCGCGAGGAGCGTCCCGCTCGCCAGGCCACGTCAGGCCGGAAACCGAAGAGCAAACCGGGCGACAAGGATGGCAGCGTCCTCGACGCCTTCTCGGTCCGGATGGCCCCCGCTCATGCCGTGGCCGCCCCGGTCGATGATCCCGATGACGACGTTCCCAATGCGCCCGCGTTGCCCGCGCTGCCCGCGCCGCCCGCGCCGCCCGCGCCCGTTCCGCGCCCGATGCCATCGGGTTCGTCCCCTGCCGCGAGACCGCCTGCAGCGGAGACCCCTCGGCCCCCGCTTCCGACTCCGCCCCGCACGGTTTTTCTGGGCGGATCATCACCTGCAGTGAATCCCGCGACGCCCGCCGCGACGCCCGCCGCGACGCCCGCCGCGACGCCCGCCGCGACGCCCGCCGCGACGCCCGCCGCGACGCCCGCCGCGACCCCCGCCGCGACGCCCGCCGCGACGCCCGCCGCGACGCCCGCCGCGACCCCGGCGCCACCCGCACAGGCTCAGGGGAGGCTGCAGGCGGCGGCCGCGCCTTCGGCGCCCTCGGCCCCTTCCAGACCGGCGCCCGCCGCGCCCGCCGCACCGCCACCACGCACGAGGCCCCCTGTCACCCTGGCAGAGGGGCGATCAAGGACGACACCGATGAATGCCAGCCAGGAGAGACGGACGGACTACAACGCGATCTTCGCCACGCTCGAAAAGACCAGGAGTCCGATGCGCCTTCGCCTCTGGCGCGAGAGCCCTGAGCCGTGTGACTTTGGCGAGATCGATCTCCGCGAAGATCCCATCCGCACCTACGGCGCGCTCTACCAGCACCTGCGCAGCCAGAAGTGGGATGGGCGCATGTCGACCTTCCGCTGGATTCTCTTTGACGAGGACGGGGAGGCTGGCAGCGACATCGTCACCTTCCCGCTCGACGAGGTGGTCCGCGAGGAGCACCGGCTGATCAAGCAGAAGCGAATCTACGACGCGCAGGAGCGAGCCCGCCGCGCCGGTCTACCCGTCCAGGCGCAGGCGCCCGAGGGCAGCAGCGTTTTTGATCGCCAGTTCCCGTCCCCATCGCTCGACCCTTCGGTCTTTCCGCTCCCTCCTTCCTCCTACGAGGCCCGCGAGACCCGCGAGGCGCGAGGGCCCCGCTCCCTCCCGCCGCCCGAGGCGGCCTCCGATCCCGCCGTCGCGCCCCCTGGCAAGCGGTGGGTCCTCGTCGAGGATGGCCCCCCCAAGTCCTTCACCAGCGAGGACAACGAGGGCGAGGAGGACGAGGAGGATGAAGACGAGGACGAGTACGACGAAGCAGACGACCAGGACGACGACGAAGAGAACGAGGACGACATGAAGATCGTGGTGATCGAAGGGAAAGAATACGTATTCGACCCGCAGGCGAAGGAATACCGGCGCCTCGCGAGCAAGGAAGAAATCCGCGGGGGGAGATCCTCGTCGCGCGAGGTCGAGCCCCACGCGCCCGCTCCCGTCGCGCCGTCTGCAGCCAGCTCGCCTCCGTCCCTTGATCTTTCCATCCTCACGAACCCCAAGGCGCTCGAAGCGATCAAGACCACGCTCGCACCCATCCTCGGGATGCTCGACCACAAGACGAGCGAGTCAGACCGCAAGTTCGAGTTGCTCCAGGAGGAACTCCGCCAGCTTCGCCAGCAAAGGGCGCAGGAATCCCTCGCGCAGCAGACCCTCCACTCGCTCTCCAGCCTCCCCCTTGCGCCGCCGCCTCCGCCTGCCCCTCCGCCCGCGCCGGCCGCTGCCGCGATGCCGGCCCAGGCCCAGGGACAGGCCCTTCACCGGTATCCCTACGACCCTCGCCTCGATCCGGATATCTCGTCCGACGAGGAGGCCGAGGTGCTGGCGTTCAAGATGCGCCTCGAACCCCTGCCGCCCGACGTGGCCCAGAGCGCGATCGTGCTCCGGCGCCAGCGCCAGAACCAGCGCCGACCCACCCCGCCGCCCGAGCGCACGGTCGAGCGCACGGTCGAGCGCCCGGCCCCCGAGGTGCCCGTCGAGCGCCCGGCCACGTCCTTCCGGCCGCCCCCAGGGTACATGGTTGTCCCGGTGGGATCCGTGGAGCCCCATCGCCCGAGCCCACTTCCTCACCCTTCCGCGCTGCCCCCGCCTCTCACCGCGCCGCTGCCCCCGCCAGCCCCGGTGCCCGTCGCGCAGGTCGCCCCGCCCCCCGCTCCCCCGCTGCCCCCGCCAGCCCCGGTCTATGATCCGCGCACCGATCTCGACGTGCCCGAGGACGTGGCCGAGGTTCAGGCGTTCCGCATGGGCCTCCCGCCCCTGTCGCCCGAGATGGCGCAGCGGGTGGCGACGGTGCGCCGCCACCGCGACGCGCAGCGCAAGGCCGCCGAGGCCGCCCTCCAGCCCCCGCCGGCCGCCCTCTCCGCGCCCCCTGCGCCGGCTGCGCCCCCGCCCGCGTCGCCCGCCGCTCCGGCCGGCGACTTCATGTCCCTGTTGCAGCAGTCGATCGATAACGTCCAGGCCGGACGCCAGATCCTGAGCGATGCCGATCGTCGGATGCGGATGGCCATGGGCGAGGATCCGGACGAATCCTCGTTCCTCCGAAAACCGGCGCCCGCCCTGCCCCCCGCGCCGCCCCCGCCTCCGCCGCCCGAGCCCACGCTCGCCACGCACGCGGCCAACATCGCGCGAGCGGTCGAGGACGACGACGACGAGATGGTGGCAGTCGGTCCGATGAGCCTGCCCAAGTCCATCGTGAAGGGCAACAAGTGGGCGGCGGCGGCCATCGCCAACGCGCCCGCCGTCCTCGATCAGATCCAGAGCCTCCTCAACAGCAAGGAGGACAAGAAGCGCGAGGAGTTGGAGCGCAACGTGCAGATCGAGCGCGAGCTTCTCCAGCAGCGGCGCGCGGCCACCGAAGTTCTTGAGCGCCGCATGAAATTGAGTGAGGAGAACACGAAGAACCTCAAGAACCACGCCGAGATCGAGATGCGCCGCGAGGCGCAGAAGCAGCAACTCGACCTGGAGCGCAAGGCGGCCGAGCAGCGCCTCGAAATCGAGCGCGCCGAGAAGGAACTCCTCATCGCCGAGCGCACGCTCAAGATCCACGAGGACACCCTCCGCGTCCAGGCCCTCGAACAGGCCCTGCGCTCGGGCCAAATCAGCCTCTCCCCGCTCGATCCGCAGATCCCGCACGCCGCCCCGCACCCTGCGGCCGCCCCGCCCCCTGCGGCCGCCCCGCCGGTCGCGCACGATCCGCAGGTGCAGTCAGAGGTGCGCCGCGAGGCGTCGAGCAACCAGGCGAATCCTTCCGGGCAGATGGGGATGCCATTCGACGTTTCCGATCATTTCTCCAGTCCTGATCAGGAGAACAACGCTGCGTCCGTGGAAGAGGATTCTGACCAGGCCGCTCCACCACCCCCTCCAGTGACTGCCGCGAGGCGCAAGGTTTCCCCCATGCCGTTCACGAGGAAACGCGCGTAGTAGCGGCCCGTGGCCAGGCGGGAATCAATGAGGATCATGCTCGCCGCCCTTGCCACGCTCGAACAGGTCACGCTCTTCGAGGCAATGTGCCTGGCTGACGCCACCTCGTGGATTCGCCGTGGGCGCGAGGGGGGACGGTCGTTATGCTCCCTCGGTCGGCTGGCCTGTTTGGTAATTTTCAGGCCAATTTTTCCTCTCAGCCACTGATTCAGCTTCTCTCTTCCATCGTGCATGAGGCTGGAACAGGTGGCGGCTCCGCGGGCCCCACCGGCCCGCAGGGGCCCGCTGGTCCCACCGGTCCACAGGGGCCACAGGGGCCGCAGGGCTCCGCGGGCCCCACAGGGCCGCAAGGAACCGCGGGTCCCACCGGGCCGCAGGGGCCGCAGGGGCCGCAGGGGCCGTCGGGTGGCGCGGGCGCGACAGGACCGGTTGGGCCCGTGGGGCCGCAGGGCAACCCGGGGCCAACCGGTCCCGCAGGACTCACGGGCGACACCGGGCCCTCGGGGCCCGCGGGACCGGTTGGCCCGACAGGGCCTGTTGGCCCGACGGGCGCGCAGGGCATCCAGGGCATCCAGGGGCCAGCGGGTGACACCGGGCCCGTGGGACCGCAGGGGATTCAGGGGCCGCAAGGAGGGGGCGCCTACAGCGTGACCACCGCTCCTTTTCAGCAACCGCTGGTCGGCGGGCAGGTCACGGTCTCTCTCGATACCACGGCCTGGTTTGTGGTCGGCCAGAGCATCTACATCGGCGATGGCGGAGGATCCTACACGGTGAGCCAGATCGCCGGGACGCCCCAGGCGCCGGCCGCGATCGTGGTGAGCGGCGGAGGTATCGGCGCGGCGGCGCCAGGGACAACGATCCCGGCGGGCGCGGGGGTTTCTCCGGCAGGACTCGTCGGACCCCAGGGCGTCCAGGGGCCGCAGGGCATCCAGGGGCCGCAGGGCATCCAAGGGCCGCAGGGCGTCCAGGGGATCCAGGGCCCCACAGGCCCGATTGGGCCGACTGGAGATGCCGGGCCAACGGGACCGGCTGGTCCCACGGGCCCACAAGGGGCACAGGGCATCCAGGGCATCCAGGGACCCACCGGGCCAACGGGGCCTCTTGGCCCCACAGGGCCGCAGGGGGTGCAGGGGGTGCAGGGCATCGCGGGCAGCACGGGGGCCACGGGACCAGCCGGTCCCACGGGCCCACAAGGCATCCAGGGCCCGCAAGGCATCCAGGGGATCCAGGGGCCAACCGGCCCAACCGGCCCAACCGGCCCAACCGGCCCCATCGGGATCACGGGGCAGGGCGCTTACACGACGACCACGGCGGACTTCGTGCAACCTGGCCCCTCATCGCCGGTGACCATGATCGTCACCTCTTCGGCTTGGGTGCAGGCCGGCCAGGTGATCTACGTCGCCTTGGGCGGGTACTACCAGATCCTCTCGGTCGACCCGATCGCCAGCGCGATCACCATGATCCCGCTCACCGGGTCGGCAGGCGGTGCGCCACCTGGCACCACGATTCCGACCGGATCGGGCGTCTCGTCCGCAGGAACCATCGGCCCTGCAGGTCCGAGCGGCACGAGTCTCTTCGGTCTCCCGCCGCCCAAGGTCCGGATCTCGACCTACGGCCACGGTATCCAGGAAGGGCGCATGAGGAGCGGCGAGGGAGCCAAGGGACAGGGCACCATCTACGTCAGCCTCGACGGGCTCCCCGACGTCTTCAGGACCAACCCCGAGTACAGGTGCCAGATCGAACTCCTGCGCTACATGCCGAAACGCGTGTCGCGAAAGAGGAATGGAAATAGAGTCATCATGCCGGCCGGATTTTACCATCCGAGCCCGATGCCAGGAGGCTCTGGATCCGGCGGAACGCGCGGCGGTTCCACCAACGGTGTCGGCGTGGACAGGCAGACGGAATTTCCGATCGCTGGACTTCCATTCAACGGTGGAATTGAGTTTTCCGTCGCCGAGCTTCTTCTTCCGTACTTCCAGCAGACCGAGGTCATTGCTGTCAGTGCGAAAACAACGTCCGACGTTGTCTTGCCTGGGATCGGTGAGAAGGTTGACGTTTCGATGGATGAGACGAACTGGCTGTCCGTTGGCCAGTCCATCGTGGTCGGCTTGAACAACGACACGTTCAACGTGGTCGCGGTCACGTCCACGACCTCCGTCACCCTCACGTTCACAGGTGGAGGTGATATCCCCGGAGGCACCATCCCATCCGGCTCCTTTGCGAGCCCAGGTGGAACGAACAAGTCCCTCATTTACTTCATCGGAAATAACAAGAGAAACAGTCCGAAGGGTGTGTGGTCTTACAGAAGAAACCCATTTCTTGGGGTCTTCTGCTTTCGTTACGCGACGTGGGATCCGGCGTTCAGTCGGTGGAATACGAGCGGGTACAGCGAGATCATCTACGCCCAGCCAAAGGTGTGGCCCGTCTACCGCATCGATCAGCATTACCCTCACCTCTCAACGCTGCGTCCGCAGGACGATATGATGCTTGTCCTCGGAATCAGCATCGGTGGCCGCGTTCATCTTGGCAAGAATGTCTGATTGCCCGTCGCGTGCGGAACGGGCGCCACTGCGAACGTGCTTCGCCCTTCGGGGCGAAGCGACGAACGTGGAATGCCCTTCGGGGCGTTCCTGCGACCGTGTGGCGCCCGTCCTGCATGCGACGAATCAAGACGAACGCGACTGCGATGATCCGCGACAGTTACTGACTCTTCGAGGCAACCATGCTCCCCAAGGCATCCGGACTTCTCGGCAACTTCCAGAGCAAGACCAACAACCTTCCGCTCTACCAACTCCTGTCCCAGATCGTGCGGGAGGCAGCGCCCGCTTCGGGCGGAGGGTCGGCGGAGATTTCACCAGCGGTTTACCCTGTTTATCTTGGCGGTCCTTACCCCACGATCGCCTCGGCCATCACGCAGGCCGTGAACGATGGCCACAACATCGGTGATCCAGCCACGATCCTGATCTCCCCGAGGAATGACAACCTTGGCTGGTCCGAGGATATCGTGCTGCAGCCTGGGATCAATATTCAAGGTGTGTGGTCCTGGCAGGAGTACAGCGTTCTGATCAACGGAACGATCTCGTATACGCCAGGAAGCGGCGGCGCACCTGTCCAGAAGGTCAACGTCTCGAACCTCTGGGTCCAGGCGCCCGCTGGGCGTCCATGCATCGAGGTGATCGGATCTGCACTCGGGAAACTCTACGTCAAGGACTGCCTTCTCAGCAAGGTCGTGGTGGGCGACGCAACGCCCGTCGTCGTGATGAACGGCAATGCTTCCTCGACGCTTTTCCTGACCAACTGCACCGGCAACATCCTGGGCCCGGGGATGGCCTACCAGATCACGAGCGGCAGGTTTGCGGCGACCGATTGCGACATCTCCGGCGGCAACTCTGCCCGTGGTCTGGAGATCGGCGCGAGCGGTTCGGCCGATCTCACCGGCACAACCCTCGCTTGCACCGGGCCAGACGTTGTCAGCGTCGTACAGGGCGGCATTTATACGCTCACCAGGTGCCGCGTGCAGCAGAGCCAGGCAAATGGCAGCGGCATCGTGCAGCAGGGTGACGGCGTCGCGAACACCGGAACCTCGATCGAATGCACCTTCACCGTCCCGACGGGCGCCGGGTACGTGGTTCAGGGCACGGGCAAGTGGCTGAACGCAGCCAACGTTTTCACCGGAAACGCCAACGTACTCTCGGCGGCTCCTGGTCAGATCGTTCCTGTTTCGCTTGCGACCTCTTACGTGACTGTCTGATACGAGGCGAACATGCTCCCCAAGGCATCCGGGCTTCTCGGTAACTTCCAGAGCAAGACGAATAACCTTCCGCTCTACCAACTCCTCGCGACCATCACGCAGGAGGCTACGTCGGTGGGTGGTGCCGGGCCGGTCGGTCCCACCGGTCCCACCGGCCCGCAAGGTCCAGCGGGCCCGGTGGGACCACAAGGCGTGACGGGGCCCCAGGGACCGACGGGTGCCGTGGGGCCCGCCGGAGCGACCGGAGCGCAAGGCCCGACCGGAGCGCAAGGCCCCGCGGGTCCGACGGGCGCACAGGGGCCGCAGGGGCCTGCGGGTGCGCAGGGCACGACAGGATCGCAGGGCCCCACCGGACCACAGGGTTCCGCAGGCCCCACGGGGCCCGCAGGGCAGACCGGGCCAGTCGGCCCCACGGGGCCCGCTGGATCCACCGGCGCGCAGGGGCCGCAGGGCATCCAGGGGCCAGCGGGCGAGCCCTCGTTCAGCACCACGACCGCTGACTATGTGCAACCCGCAGTCCTCGGGACGGTGGCCGTCACCGTCGACTCGACCAACTGGCTCGTCCTCGGGCAGACCGTCTTCGTCGGCGGCCAGGGCGGCACCTACGTCGTGCAGGCGATCACCCCGCCGTCGCTGCTTTCCCTGCAAAGCCAGGGGGGTGTGGGAGCTGCCGCGCCGGGCACGACGATCACCGCCGGGGCCGGCGTCTCCCCGGCCGGCCTCGTCGGTCCGCAGGGCGTCCAGGGGCCGCAGGGCGTCGCCGGGGCGACCGGCCCCGCCGGGGCGACCGGCCCCGCGGGCCCCGCGGGCCCCCAGGGCCCCCAGGGCACCACGGGCGACACGGGCCCCGCAGGCCCCCAGGGCATCGCGGGACCGACTGGACCCCAGGGCATCGCGGGACCCGCGGGTGCGACGGGCGCGGCCGGCCCCACCGGATCGCAGGGACCCACCGGCGACACCGGACCCGCCGGCCCCACGGGCGCGCAGGGCATCCAGGGCATTCAGGGGCCCCAGGGCATCCAGGGCGTCGCGGGCGCGACGGGCCCCACCGGGCCCCAGGGCCTCGTCGGCCCCGCGGGACCGACCGGGGCCACCGGATCCGCCGGAGCGACGGGGCCGACGGGGCCGACGGGCCCTACAGGTCCCACCGGGCCTGCGGCGCCGACCTTCAAGCTGTCCCTCGTCGTGACCGCGACGGACGAGCCGCTTTTCGAGACGGACAGCCTCGCGACGATGGACGCGTACATCACGGCGCTGAACATCACCCAGCCCCTCACGCTGCGGTTCAACACGAGCGACACCTTCCTCCTCACGACGACCTGGGCGCCGAACTACAAGAACAAACAGTTCGCCTTCACCATCCGCGCGAAGGCCGGCGCCTCCCCCGTCCTTGACGCGCAGCTTCTGGTCAACACGGTCTTCGCCTGCGGGATGAGCAACGTCGTGGTCGACGGCCTGTCCTTCGTCAACGCGCTCGTCACCGACGTGGACACGGGCGGGTGCATCATCCGCCACTACGGCAACACGCACGACATCACCTACCGCAACCTCTTCTTGAAGCGAGGGTTCTGCGGCGTCCGGGCCACGACCAAGATCACGAATCTCACCTTCGACACCATCACGGTTCAGGAGGTGATCGCTGGAACGCTCCGCCTGGGCGTCGGGAACATGGCGACCAACCCGAACATGTCCCTCCGCCAGTACGCGGATTACGACATGTACAACGTCTCCGCCCTGAACATCATCGGGATCGACACCCTGAACGGCGGCCCCGTGCCTGGCACGACGAGCCCGTTCGTGGGCCTCATGATCCACAAGATGACGCTCGGTCTCACGATCTTCAGCGTCAACCAGACCGGGAACCAGGGCGACTGCATCGTCATCGAGAACTGCACCAACGTCGCCATCTCGGACGCCTACGCGCTGAACTACGGCAAACCGAACAGCGGCGCGAACGGCCTCCTCATCAGCGACACCAACGTGCTCAGTATCTCGCGCTGCTTCCAGCAGCCCAGCGCCGGCACGAGCGGCAAGAACATCTGCTTTCTCACCAACGTCTGGTCGCTCACCCTCGTCTACAACACCTTCGCCCGCGTCAACGACTTCGACGTCCCCTTCTACGGCGGCAGCCTCCGCACCGTGCAGAAGGTCGTCGGCAACGTCTTCGTCGGCGACACCTACAACGATCCGGCGGGGTTCAATTTCTCCACGTCGGGAGGGTACGCGGCGACGGTGGCCGTGGACTGGCTCGAAGAGCACGACAACGTCTGGGCGAACCAGGGCATCTTCAATGTGCTTTTCTCGCTCAATAACATCGACGGCGGATCGATCACGGTCAAGCAGGCGGGTGGAGGGATCACGCCGGCCACCTACCAGTCGACCTACTCGCGAGGTCAGAACGACGCGTTCACGCAGAACACGAACGTCGCCTTCTCGACCCGCGTGAACCCCGACGGGAGCACGAGCCCGCCGGTGTACCTGACGGCGGCCTCCCAGGGGCACGCGCTCATCGCTTCTGCGCTGGGAACCACGGGAATCTACACGGTAGACGCGGCCGGATACCTTCGCGTTTACCCTACGGATGCCGGTGCCTACGACCGGGGCGCGACGGCCTTCTGGTACACGGCGCCCGGCGTTTTGCCGGTCTGATCCCGAAAGAACTCCATGCTCCCCAAGGCATCCGGCCTTCTCGGCAACTTCCAGGCGAACAGCTCCTCCTCGCCTCTCATCGCCCTCCTCTCGACCATCGTCCAGGAGGCCATCCCGGCCAACGCCGGTGGTCCGACCGGGCCCACGGGCCCGACCGGGCCGACCGGGCCGACCGGGCCGCAGGGCATCCAAGGCGTTCAGGGCATCCAGGGCATCGCCGGCATCCAAGGGCCCCAGGGTCCAACGGGCGCCCAGGGCCTGACGGGTCCGACGGGCGCGCAGGGACCGACGGGCGCGCAGGGGCCGCAGGGGTTGCAAGGGCCTACGGGCCAGGCCGGGGCCACCGGGGCCACCGGGCCGCAGGGGTTCGTCGGGCCGCAGGGTCCGCAGGGCCTGCAAGGCATCCAGGGCCCGCAAGGGCCGACCGGCGCGACCGGCGCGCAGGGGCCACAGGGGCTGGTGGGCAACACCGGCGCGACCGGGGCGACCGGCCCCGCGGGCCCGACGGGCGCGCAGGGGCCGCAGGGCATCGCGGGCGACACCGGGCCGGTCGGGCCGACGGGCGCGCAGGGGCCCATCGGCCTCACCGGGCCAGTCGGGCCGACAGGCGCGCAGGGGCCGCAGGGGATCACGGGCGACACGGGGCCCCAGGGCGCCGTTGGGCCCGTCGGGCCGCAGGGGCCGCAGGGGCCGCAGGGTCTCGCGGGAGCGACCGGCGCGACGGGGCCGCAGGGCATCCAGGGCATCCAGGGCATCGACGGACCCACGGGCCCGATCGGACCGACGGGCGCGCAGGGGGCGGTGGGCCCGACCGGGCCGCAGGGCATCCAGGGGCTCCAGGGGCCCACCGGCGACACCGGGCCGCAAGGGATCACGGGCGACACGGGCCCCGCGGGCCCGACGGGCGACACCGGGCCCGTGGGTCCGCAGGGCCTGCAAGGTACGCAAGGCATCCAGGGCATCCAGGGCATCCAGGGGCCCACCGGGCCGCAGGGCATCCAGGGTCCGCAGGGCGCAACCGGCATCGGGTCGTTCTCGATGACGACCTCCGCCTACGCGCAGCCGGCGCTCCTCGCCACGGTGGCCGTGCAGGTTGACACGACCTCGTGGCTCGTCGCCGGGCAGTCGGTCTTCGTCGGGATGGGCGGCGGCGCCTACGACGTCGTGAGCGTCGACTCGTCCACGCAGGTCACCCTGCGCAGCGCGGGCGGATCGGGAGCTGCCGCGCCGGGCACGACGATCCCCTCGGGCTCGGGCGTCTCCCCCTCGGGTCTCGTCGGCCCCACGGGCCCCCAGGGCACCACGGGCCCCGCAGGCGCGGCCGGCCCCACCGGGCCGCAGGGGCCGCAGGGGATCCAGGGGATCACCGGACCCGAGGGACCCACCGGGGACACGGGCCCGACCGGGCCGCAGGGTCCGACGGGCGCGCAGGGATTCACCGGAGACACGGGCCCCTCCGGGGCCACCGGGGCCACTGGCCCGCAGGGCCTCACCGGTCCCACGGGACCCCAGGGGCCGCAGGGCATCGCGGGGGACACCGGGCCGCAGGGCATCACAGGCCCGGCAGGCCCCACCGGCGCGGTCGGACCTGCAGGTCCCCAGGGGCCACAGGGCCTCGTCGGCGCGACCGGCGCGACCGGGCCGCAAGGGCTCACGGGGGCGACCGGGGCGCAGGGGCCCACGGGCGACACCGGCCCGACCGGGCAGGGCGCCTACACGACGACCACGGCGGCGTACGTGCAGCCGGCCACGAGCGTCACCGCCATGCTCACCGTCGCCTCCTCGGCCTGGGCCACGGCAGGGCAGGTGATCTACGTCGCGCTCGGGGGCTACTACCAGGTCCTCGCGGTCCCGACGGCGACCTCGCTCCTGGTCGTCACCCTCACCAACGCCCCGGCCGGCGCTCCGGCGGGCACCAGCATCCCGATCGGATCCAGCGTCTCCTCGGTCGGCGCGCTCGGTCCGCAGGGCATCACCGGCGCGACCGGCCCCCAGGGCCTTACCGGCCCGACCGGCGCGACCGGCCCCCAGGGCCTCCAGGGCATCCCAGGCCCGACGGGGCCGCAGGGCATCCAGGGCCTGACCGGCGACACCGGGGCGACCGGGCCCGCCGGCCCCCAGGGGCCGCAGGGCATCGCGGGCCCCACGGGCGCGGCCGGCCCCACCGGGCCCCAGGGCCTGACCGGCGACACCGGCCCGGCCGGCGCGGTCGGTCCCACAGGTCCCGCGGGCCCCACGGGCGCGGCCGGCCCCACGGGTCCCGTGGGGCCCCAGGGGCTCCAAGGGGCCACGGGCGCGCAAGGCATCCAGGGCATCCAGGGCATCCAAGGGGTGACTGGCCCCACCGGCCCCACCGGCCCCGTCGGGGCCACGGGCGCGACCGGGCAGGCCGCGTACACGACAACCGCGGCGGACTTCGTGCAACCCGGGTCGAGTACCCCTGTCACGGTGTCGGTCTTGTCGGCCGCGTGGGTGCAGGCAAACCAGGTGATCTACATCGCGCTCGGGGGGTACTACCAGATCCTGTCGGTCGATCCGCTTGCGAACACGATCCTCGTCATCCCCCTCACCGGATCCACCGGTGGTGCCCCCGCAGGCACCACGATCCCATTGGGGTCCGGTGTCTCTTCCGCCGGCACCGTCGGATCGCAAGGCCCGACCGGCGCGACCGGCGCGGCCGGCGCCACCGGACCCACGGGGCCGACCGGCGCGGCCGGCGCCACCGGACCCACCGGACCCACCGGGCCAACGGGGCCGACCGGGCCGACCGGGCCCGCGGCCAGCACCCTCCTCATGGTCTCCTACGCCCTGATCTTTGGCTGAACGACGATGTCAAAACAAGCGATTACCACGCAGTACGTTCCGACCTTCACGCCTGGCGCGGCAGGGGTAGGGACGGTCTCGTTCTCCACGCTCAACGGGTTCGCGCTGGGCGGTCTCTACGCGATCTGGAACCAGACCCGCAACGTGCTGATTTATGCAGCCACGGTGACCGGGTACGGATACACCGCGTTCAACGCAGGTTCGAGCACGATCACGCTCCAGCAAGACACCTCGTCGATGTCTGCTGGCGACGCGTTGATGGTGCTCATGGACACGGTCGACATCGGGACGGCCTACGACACCGTCGCCTCGTCGGACACCGGGTTCTTCTCGCTCATCGCGCTCACCAAGCGCATCGCGAGCAAACTGCCCCTGGTCGGCGCCGCGAACGCGCTCAGCTCGGCCCTGTCCCTCGCCGTTGCCCCGTCGGCCGAGCTTGTGACAGGTCCTGCGCTGCAAACGGCCGTCACGAACAACCTTCTCTCCTCGATTTCAGCGGCCAACGATTGCCTGGCGTACCGCACGGTCGGCCTCCAGATCACGCCCGCTGGCACCATCACGGCCGGCACGATCGTCTTCGAGGCGAGCAACGACAACGTCACGTTCACGGCCGTGCCGCTGTACGACATCACGAGTCTCACGGCCGCGCCTGTGACGACATACACGCTCGCGACGGGTGTGACGCGCATGTTCGTAGCGAGCCTGCCGTATCGCTATTTCCGCGTCCGTCTCTCGGCCGCCGTCACCGGCACGGCCGCGAGCGTGCAGGCGTTCGCTACCTTCTCGACCCTGCCGTTTCATCCGCTCAGCCAGCAGATCCAGAACGCCACGGCCGCCAACGTCCAGGCCACGGTCACCGCCACCAACCTCTCGACCAACGTGGCGCAGATCGCGGCCACGGCGGCAGCGGCCCTCACCTCCGCAGCAGCGGCCGCCAAGGGCCTGGGCGTCATGGCCATCGCCGCCGCGCAGAACGCCGACAAGGCGTCGGCCGCGGTCACGACGACCAGCAACAGCGGCACGATCGCGGCGGACTTCGGCTCCTCTCTCTCCGCCCTGATCAACGTCACGGCCTTCTCGGGTACAAACCCCACACTCGACATCGCGCTCCAGGAGAGTTTTGACAACGGCACAACGTGGCAGGACATCTACCACGTCCCCCGCATCATCACGGGCACGATCACCTACACCGTACCGGCCATCGCCATCGGGGGACGGCGCCGGTGGAGTTATACGCTGGGCGGCACGACGCCCAGCTTCACCTTCTCCATCACGGCGATGCAGGGCCAGGGTTCTCCTGTCATCGTGCGGCACTTCTACGATCGCACGATCAACCCCAACGTCGCCGGCAACACGAGCGCGTCGTTCAACTGCGAGGGGTGCCAGAGCATTACCCTGGCGTTCAACTCGGGCGCCGTCACCACGACGCCGTGCGCGGTGCGTCTCCAGTTCTCGAACGATGGAAGCAACTGGTACAGCGCGAGCGCCGCACTTACCACCGTGGCCGGTTCTACGGTAGCCATCGCGAGCACGCAGGGAGTCCAGGGCAAGTTCTGCCGCGCCGTTGTCGACACACAGGGCACCGGGCAGACCTTGAACTTCGTCGAGTTCTTCGGGACGAACTGATCAGGCGTCTTCGAGTGCGAGGTGCATCTGCGCCTTCTCGGGCGCAGGCCGCTCGCCCCGCACGGTCGCGCCCAGCTTGCCAAAGAACGTGGCGAGGAGCGAACGGTGGCACCTCTCGGGGCAGGTGCAGAAGCAAAGCAGCGTGCAGGACGGCCTGGCGAGGATCCCCTCCCAGGCCCCGCGCAGGTTGCGGTACGAGGCCCGCATCTCGGCGCGGTATTTCGCGGCGTACTCCTCCCACTGCTCCTCGGTCTCCTCGCCGCCTGCGCGCCGAATTTCCAGGATAGGCATCAGGATCGCGGCCGAGGGCGCGAAGGCATCGACGATCGCTTGCCCTTCGGTCTGGTGGAGGGCGATCCGGGGGAACCGCGTGACCGCGAGGCCGTCGTCGCCGTGGTAGCCGATGCGGGCCGTCCAGACCTCTGCCCGTGGCAAGATCGCGGCATGCTCGAAGCAGAGGTGCCGCTCGTTGCCCACCGGCGCCCCGTGCTTGCCGCACAGGGCCTTCGAGCAGAAGCGGTCGTCGCCGATACCGCGCCCGAGGTCGTGGTCGCAGGAGAAGACGGCGGCGAAGTGGCACCCCGGCTCGTCGCAGGTCGAGACGGCCTCTCCCCGGCGGTGAACGGTGATCGGCCCGTGGCGGGTGGCGTAGGCGTCGCGCGGCATGACGCAAAGGTACGCCGCGCGCCCAGGAAAGGGAAGGCCGGCTTCCCTGGCGGATAGTGGCCGGCGCCGCGCCCTGGGCTGATCGTGGCAGACATGCCCGAGCCTTCCCTCGCCCCGATCAACCTCCGACCCCTCGCCGCCCCCGGCACCTCGACGCCCGAGGCCGTGGTCTCGACGCAGAAGCAGCCGCTCGGCCGCGAGGGGGTCGCCTTCTCGCTCGCCCAGGTCGCGCGCATCGTCGCCGAGGGCCAGGGCGATCCGCTCGTCGTCGCCTTCGCCCGGAGAGCGGTCCGGGACGCCGGCCGGCCCGACAATGTGCTCGGGAAGGCCAAGGCCATCTACGACGCGATGAAGAAGCAGAAGATCGAGTGGGTCCTCGATCCGGTGCGGCGCGAGTTCATGGCGAAGGCCAAGTATTTCATGCCGTCCGCCGAGGGCAAGGACGACGCCCTCCTCGTCCTCGGGGACTGCGACGAACTCACGGCCGTCTACCTCACGCTCTTTCTCGAAGCACTCGAAAGCGTCGGCGTAGAGAGCGGCGCGGTGCTCGGGCACTCCTACTCGGCCTCGAAGCAACTCTCCCACGTCCTCGCCGCCGTCCACGACGGCCGGCAATGGGTCCGCGTCGATCCGTCGGGGGACTGGGAGTTCGGCCAGTTCAAGCAGCCGACGTGGGAGACGATGATCTCGGTCCCCTCCTGCAAGCTGATCTGCAACGGCCCCCTCTGCGCCTCCGGGCCCCGGGCCCCGAAGCCGATCAAGGCCGGCCCCGAGATGGAGTTCATCAGCCTCGAAGGACTCTCCTCGGACGACGCGCAGAACGCCCGCCTCGTGGACTCCTTCCAGCCCACCGACGAGTTCTTCTCCCTCGCGCTCTCCCGTGACGCGGCCTTCACCCACGACGGCACCAACGCCGTGAGCGCCCTCGGGGCCCTCGGGGACGGCGGGACGCCCGGCGGTGACATCGTCAGCGCCGACGAGGCGCAGGCCGTGGCGGACCTGATCACGAAGGACGTGATGGGCATCGTGCAGGGCCGCGACGATCTCCTGGTCGCCTACGGCACGATGATGCACTTCTTCACGGAGTTCGGCATCGATCCCGCGAACAACCCCTACGGATGGAACGCGGATCTCGACGCCGAGGTCGACAAGACCGTCGGCGCCGCCAACCTCTTCGCCAAGGCCGCCGACGACGCGCTCATGGGCCGGCGCCGGGTCGCCGTGGGCGACGCGACCGAGGGGTACATCATCGAGCTTCTGCCCAGCGACACCGAGAAACTCATCACCGACGGCCAGGACGTCTTTCTCGTAAACGCCATCCAGGCGCAGGGCGCGACAAGCGGCCTGTCGGCCGGGGCGCTGGCCCTCGTGGTCGTCGGCGTCGGCCTTGTCGCCGGGGCGTTCGCGATCCGGTCGGTTGCGGAGTTCCTCGAAGAGCGCGAGCGCACGCTGCAACTCCAGGCGAAACTCGCGCAGCAGAAGGCCGAGTACGACCTCATCTACCAGTGCGCGGAGAAGAAGGACGCGGCGATCTGCCAGAAGCTGCACCAGACCGTCGGCGACATCCAGGTTGCGCAGGATCAGGCCGCCGCCGAGAAGGAGCGGCAGATCGCGGCGGGGAAGGCCGCCGACGCCGAGAAGGAGAAGTGGTCGCTGGGCAAGGCTGCCCTGGCCGGACTCGGCGCGCTCGCCCTGGGCGGCGCCGGCATGTACGTCGCGAAGAAGAACGGCCTGCTCTGACCCCGCCCACGCCGGGAGCGCCGCCCGTGGCACCTGCACCTCCGCTCCCCTTCCCCCACCCCCTTTCCCGAAAGCCATCCGATGTACCGCGACGCGATGCCGCCCAAGAATTTCAGTGTCCTCCTCGTCAGCCAGGTGGAGGTCACGCAGATGTTCACCATCGCCGCCGTCTCGGCCGTGAGCGATGTCTGGATCAACGCGAACCCGACGAGCAAGCCGACCAAGGGGGAGGCGATGCTGCTCGCCGCCCTCGCCCTGCTTGTCGACGACTCCGGCGCTTCCTTTGCCTCGATCGGAGACGCGATCCTCACCGACCAGACCTTGCTCACGGCGCTCGCGACCGAGCGGAGCGACGCGCTCGCGCAGGCGATGCTCTCCTCGTTTGCGTCGGTCGCGATCGTGACGGCGGACGGATACCGCCTGATCCCCGAGGCCAAGGATCTCGCGACCTACCTCAACGCCGCGATGGCGGCCTTCGAGAAGATGAAACCCACGAGCGACCAACTCGACACCGCGCGCTCGGTCACCGTCACCTTCGTGGCCTCGCCGCCTGCGACCTCCGCGCAGACCGGAACGCGCGGCGCGGCCGGCGCGGGCGCGGGCAGCCAGACCGTGGCCACGACGGCCGAGGCCAAGATGTCCTCGGTCAGCACCGGCGCCTGGATCGCTGGCGGCCTCGCCGGGGCCGCCGCCGTTCTCCTGGGCACAGTGTTCTACCTACGCTCGCGCAAGGGCGACTGATCTCGTTCGATGCCGAACCCAGACTATCCCTCTCCCGTGGACGTGCTGCGCGAGCTGGCGGATTTTGCCCGCCTCGAAGACGGCGTCGCTCCGCTTGAAGACTGCTACCCGAAGACGGCGGCCGGCGCGATCAAGGCGCGCAAAACAGATCTGTTCCCTGGCAGGAGGGTCGCGTGGCATGGCCACGAAGGTCGGATGATCCGCATCGACGCGGACTACCTCGTGCCGTTGGATGGCAACATCTTTTATCCCGAAAAACTGGCGGCAGTCGAGGAGGCGGTGCAGGGAGCATCCGCGAGCGATCCGCTGGTCTTCGATGCGGCGTACGGGATGGCCTTCGTGATCGACGCGGTAAGGGTTGCCGAATCGATCCAGTACCATGAAGAAGGTTCGACGCAGCCGGTTTACACGACGGGCCGGAGGGATCTCGACGCGTACCTGGCGAACAAGGACGAGTACCTCGAAGCCTTCGGCGATCCGAGCGATCCGGATGACGAGGAGGTGCAGGCAGAGGACCAGAGGATGCAAAAGGCGCTCGCGGAGGCCGAGCGCACGGGCCGGGGCGACCTCGGCAAACTGGGGTTCCAGGTTCGCGACGGCAACCACCGGGTCTTCGGCGCGCTCCTCGGCGGCGAGCCCTTCGTCTGGCTGATCCTCGAAGAGAACCAGCGGCAGGATCTCGACGATCCGAGTGGCGGCCGGAGCGACACCTGGAAGCGCCTCGTCCGGGCGCAGATGGCTGGATCGACCAGGTCGAGGTGACCGGGGCGGGGCGGGGAGGGCGGGAAGGCGCTACCCTGCCAGGTATGACTCGTGTCCTGCTCGCGCTGGGCCTCGATCCCAGCGAGATCCCCGACGATCTCACCGACGGCGCCGTTGTCCTCTGCATCCCGCTGCCGCGCTCCTCGAAGCAGTGGCGCGAGATCGGCGGCGAGGACTTCCCCCTCCGGGCCGTGCTCGCGGCGAACGATCTTCCCTCGTCGAGCCGGGTCACGCTGCTCTCGGTCGCGAGCGGCTACGAGGCGGTCAAGATGCTCCTCGCGAGCCCCTCCGACCGCATCCTGGTCGACGCGGTGATCGTCGTATCGGTCGCCCGCGACGGCTCGGGCAAGCGCCTCTCCTACGAGCCCGACGAGGGGCTACGGGACTTCCTCTCCCGCTGCGCCATGGAGGTCGGGGGGCTCTACGTGGGCCTCGCCATCTCGGGCCGGGTCGTCGAGCACATGCGCCAGTCGCTCGACCACGTCGCGCAGGCGCCCTTCATCGAGGACGCCTCCGTCGCCTTCGACCGCGACGCCTTCCTCGGGACGCAGCCATGCGAGGGCCGTCCGGTAGCGGCCCCCTCGGGCGCCAAGACCTGGTCGGCCCCCCTTGGCAAGCTGGTCTCGCGGGTGGGCAACGCCTGGCTCTTCTCGGCCGAGGGCAAGGACGACGACGACGTCTACGGCGTCAGCCGCCTCGTCGTGCCCGCCCTGCTCCTCGCCTTCCTGCCGGGTCGCTGGCTCCGGCAGGGAGAGATCCCCGACCTGCCCGCCCTCCCGCCGGCCGAGGCCGCGCCGCCGCCCGCGCCGCCACCCGCCCAGGCACGGCCCCCGCGCCGCGAGCCCTTCGTTCAGCCCTCCACGATCGTGGTCGATGCCGAGTTCGAGGAGTTTGAGGAGGCCGACGCGCCGCCGCCCCGGCCCGCCGCGCCCGCCGCGCCCGCCGCGCCGCCTCCTGGTGTCTCCGCCTCCGGCGGGCGCCGGCCGGCTGCGCCACCGATCGGCGTCCCGATCGGGAAGCCTGCGGGGACGAGGCCGCCCGCTTCCCCGCCCTCTCCGTCCGCGGGAGAGTCCCGCTTCTCCCGCCCCGGTCCCGCGCGCCGGCCGCCCGCGGGAGCGCCGGCCCAGGGGCCCTTCGTTCCGCCGCGAGCTGCCCCGCCCCGCGCCGACGCGCCACCCGGCAGGCGCTGGCCCGAGGCGCCTCCTCCGGGCGCTCCCTCGCCGCCGCCCGATCCGCCCGCGCCGCTCCACCCGGGAGACTTCCTCGGGGATCTCGGGGCCAGTTTGCAGGCCGAGATCAATTACGCCAAGCGCGACATCGAGCGGGACATGCGCAAGGCGAGGCCCACCATCGAGCGAGCGGCCAAGGTGGCGACGGAGATCGAGGAGACCCTGGGGGAGGGCATCGAGGTCGCGCAGAAGGTCTCCGGTGGCGTCGGGGCCATCCGCACGTTTCTCGGAAAGATCGGCAAAATCCTCGAATAAACCCGCTGCCACCCGCTCCTCGATCACGCCCGGGCGGGCCGCGTCGCCGCATAGAAGAGCAGCGCGAGGGCGACGACAACGAGGAGGAGGAGGGCGGCCACGGCCATCGCAACGGGCAGGCCCAGCGAGGCGACGAACGACGAGAGGAGGTTCATCGCCGCAGGCTACCACGGCCTGGGAGCCGTCGCCCTCTCTCTTGCCGTTTCGATCAGCAGGCCCGCGGGACGCCACCCCTCCGGAAGGCTCCGACGGCGCGGAGGTAGAGGTCAGGGAGGTGCGCCTGGTAGCCGCCCTTGTCGGCGACAACGCCGAGGATCCCGTGCTCGACCAGGGCCTGCACGATGGGTTCCGTGGTCGACTCCTGGCTCACGACGAAGGGATCGCCCGAGACGAACGAACGAAGAAGAGTGGGGGTATACGAGCGGAGGAGGACGGGAACATGCGTCTCGTCCGCCCCTCCGTCGCCCGTCGTCGACAGGATCAGATCGGTCATCTCCGCCTGCGCCATCGGGAAGCCGCACCCGCCGAAGAGGGTGGCGCATGCGACCAGGGGCGCGTGGGTTGCGACCCGGTTGAAAATCGACTTCCCGGCATCGACGAACGCTCTCGATCCGGGAAGGATTGCGATCGGGGAGGGCGGGGCCTTCGCGAGACTATCCATCTCATCGGCCGGCATCGCGTCGATCGTCCGCCGAGCGGTGTGCTTGACAAAGAGGGGGAGCGCGTCGACCGGGATGCGTCCGTGGGCATCCCGCAGGCGGTGCAGGAGCCACTTCGGGGCAGGCGCCTTCCGCGCCCCGTCCTTGCGCTCGTGGCAGACAAGATGACGCAGCACGGCTTCGTGGGCGACGGGCCCCTCGCCGATCTCGGGCAAGCCAGGAAACATGGGGAAGGTGACGCCCAGCGTCGAGAGGTACGCCCGCATCCGCGGACCCAGCGCCGAGAGGTGGCAGAGGAGCGCCAGGCATAGATCCCGATCGGACCAGGACAGGTGGACGCGCTCGTTTGCTTTCGAGAACAACGTCCTGTCGAACCTGTCGATCACGCTGGTCATGGCTGGCGTCAGCAGGATCTTCACGTTCAGGTGGGGGTACGACTTGCACCACTCCGCCCAGAGCATCACCAGCGATGTGATCGCGAGATTCTGAAATCCCTTGTCGTTCGATTCGATGAGGTGAAGGTTGTCGTAGAGATAGGGTGGTGGCGTGAACGTCCGCGATCGTTCGTTCAGAAGCGAGAGTACACGCCGCACCTCCTCCCACGCTGCCTCCGCCGTGCGGGCAGCGTCCTCGCGAAATTCATCCGCCATGACCTCCCGGCAGAACGAGAGGGCCCATCGCAGGCGCACCGCGTCGGGGCGGAGACGATCGGCGCCCGGAAAGCGAAGGATGCCGCTCGCGTCGCTTGAGATGCCGGGGATCGCCATCGCGCGGGACAGTCCCTGGCGGATCTGCATCGCCGCAAACCATGACTTTCCCGAGCCTGGCGCCCCGATGAGGAGGCGCGCGTGCGGGTTGGTGGCCTGGCAAAACCAGTCGGGAACATGAAAGGCGTCTGTCTCGACGCTTCGATGCACTTCCATCCGGGCGCAGTCGCGGAGAAAGTCAAGGTTGGTGAGCGGCGCAGTCGTCATGCTTGGTCGATATCACCGACAAGGCAGATTGCAAACAGGTTTCACGCGATCATGATCTTTAGCTTCCTCTCAATGTGCTCGATCTCGGCTCGAATAGCCTTCATATCGACGTCGAGCAGCATCATGCGCCGCAGGATCTCCGTGCGCTCCTTCTTCTGCCCATCGAGTCGGCCATGCAGATCCGACAGGCTCTGCATGATCTCCTTCCCGACCAGTTCCTCGATGCTCTTCGAGAGGTCGAGCGATGGAGGTGCAAGCGAGATGGCCTCGATCTCGTCCGCCTTCGCGCGCAGCGGCTTGAAGAAGACCTCGTGCAGCGTGTCGTGGATCACCTCAGCCTCGAACGCGCGATCCTCGTCCCTCGTGACGACCCGCGACACCGCGGCCGATTCGGGCGGCGCGGGCGGCGGTTCTGTTCTGGCGCAGGCCACGTCGAAGGTGGCCGGATCGGGGACCACAACCCCGTCGGGCAAGAGTCCGATCGGCGCGGGCAGCGGGTTCGCGGAAGGCGCGGGTACCTCAACCTCGGCCACCGGCACATCGGCCTCGTCCGGCGCCGGGGGGGCGGGATCGGTCGGTGGGACGCTCGCGATGCGCAGGCCGCCCGTCACGGAGACGGGGGCCTCGCGCTCGACGGGTTCGTCCGCTGGTGGTGGGGCATCGGGTTCCTTGGGGGCGGAGGGCGGCAGCGGAGGCAGCGAGCCACGGCGGAGGAAGCGCCGACCGCCAGGATCCTTGTGCGGCGCGGAGGGCGACGATTTCACCTTCTTGTGCGACCGCTTGGGCGGCGGCAGGATGACGGGCCGTGAAGCCGAGTTCTCCACTTCGGCAGGGACAGCGTCCTCGGGGGCGGGCGGCGCGGGCGGCGGGGGCGGCGGGGGAGCGTCGTCCTGGTCTGGCAGGTCACCTCCTCGCTCGATCTCCTGGTTGAGCGGGTTCGGCGGGGGCGGGATCGGGAGAGATGGCTCGTCCTTGGGCACGTCGGGGACGAAGTCGAAGGTGCCAAGGCGGATCACGTTGTTCTTCCGCACCGGCGGCGCCTCGGGGACGCTCAGGTGCCCGGGGGGCCTCGTGTCCAGGCGCGGCGGCGGGACGAAGCGCGGCCGGGGCACGGGGAGCGCAGGCGCAGGTTTCGAGACAGCCTTCGGAGGCGGGGGCGCTTCCTTCGGCGGCTGGTGGAGCATGCGCCGCCCTTGCACCTCGCCGGCCTCGGAGGGCAGCACCGGGATCGGCTTGCCCGCGAACCGGTAGAGGAGTTCCTTGCCGCGCAGCTCGGTGAACACGTACCCGAGGCGCCGGAGATGGTCGAGGTGCTGCGCCATACTCGCCTTGTCGACCGGCGGGACCTGGTTTCTCCCCCAGGCGTTGGTCACCGTGACCGAGGACATCTTGGTGCTGCGCAGCCACCGCAACATCTCGATGTGGAGGGGAGTGAGGGCATCGGAGTCGTTCAAGGGATCGTTCCTTCGGCAGATTCGGGGGTGGTGGTGGAGTGATGCGTGGTACAAACGAACCGAGCCCCGTCGTCGCTTCCCAGGGGAGGGCAAGGGCGACGGCGGGGCTCATCGGGCCGATGGTATCGGCAGGGCGCGCTCAGGGCGAGGGGGTTGTCATTCGGCGTCGGCGCGCTGCACGCGGGGCGCCGCGGGATGGCATTCCGCGCACCCCTCGCCGCAGGCCGAGCACCCCATGCGGGTGGCCATGACCGAGGCCATCGCGTCAATCTCCGCCGAGCGGCCCTGCTGCTCGACGTAGGCGACGATCATCGACCGCAGCTTTTCCATGTCGATCACCGGCGGCGTGGGTTTCTTGATCTCCTCCTTGACGATCGGCTCCTGGTACCCGAGTTCGACCGCCTTGGCGAAGGCGTCCCCGAGCGATGCGTTCTTGATTGACGCCTGCCACGCGGCAATCTGGGACTCGATCTCCTCGGGCAGCGGGCCGTCGTGGCGCTCCGGGCTGGCCGGGCCCGAAGGTTGCCCGGAGGCCAGCATGGTGCGAACGAGTTGGCCCGCCTGCGCGAAGTTGAGGTTGCCGACCTCGCACTTGACCGTGAGGCGCCGCTTGCGCACGGCCGCCTCGTCGAGCGAGACATGGCCGTTGGTCGTCGCGATGACGAAGAGGTCGAGGCTCTTGCCCAGGATGCCGTCGCTCAGGTTGAGCAGGGCCGAGACGTGGCTCACGACATCGCGGTTGCCCTCCTTGCGCTCTTCGAGGCACGCGTTGGCGTCCTCGATGAGCAGCACGATCCGCTTGTCGTTGTTGTTCCGGCGAAACTCGGCAATCGCCGAGAGCGCGTCGGGCTCGGTGAGCGAGAGGACCAGTTGCGGCGGCACGATCAGAAAGAGGCAGGCGCGGGACGTGTCCCTCACCGCGCACTGGAGCAGCGAGGTCTTGCCGGTGCCCGGGGGGCCCTGGAAGATGGCCAGGCGCCCCGACGGGGTCGACGAGACGAGATCCTTGACGAGGGTGCGGTAGGCGCTGACGGCGTCTGGCGCGTAGTGGTCCTCGCGGAAGACGAGGCCCGCCTTCCCCGAGAACAGCTTGATCTGCATCTGACCACGCAGATCCTTGCCGATCGCGAAGATGTCTCCATCGCGCGGACCCGGCGTCTCCTCCTCCTCTTCCTCCTCCACGGGCGGTTCATGTGCAGGAAGGCCAGCCATCCGGGCCTGGCCGATCGCCGTGCTCCGCAGGCGCTGGGTGCCGCTCACCGACACGCATCCGTTCTGGAACACATGGACGAAGTACACCTCGCCCTGGCGGATCCCACCGACGAAGAACGCGACGTGATCGTTGTCGATATGGTCGTAGTGGACGCTCGCGAGGGGCAGGTCACCGAAGTGATCACGCAGGAGCGAGATCACCTCCTCCTCCGATTTCGTGACGACATTCCGCAGGGAGTCGTAGGCGACGAAATCGCCGCCCTTGGCGATCAGGTGCGAGAGGATGATCCGCCCGACATCGTTGCCGATGTAGTCGGTTCCCAGGATGGAGAGTTTCGAGTTGGTGAGCGTGAAGTTCTCGGGACCGGTGATAGGGATCTCGGGCAGGGCGGTGGTGCCGGGGCGGTGGTTCATGGCGTCGGGTCGCTTTCTTGGCTTCGATCAGGTGGCCGGGGGGGTCGTCTGCGCCGCGGTGTCGACGACCGAGAGGCGGAGCAGGGAGAGGACGAACTCCTCCTTCGAGGAGGGCGTGAACTGGAGGCCGTTGCGCTCGGCCTGCGAGATCATGCGACCCATGCGGATCGCGGGGTTCTCGTAGCCACGCGGGGCCCAGCCGCCGTGGCGGGGCGTGCGCGGATCGTGCGCGAAGTCGCGGCGTTTGCGCGAGCGAAGGACGGGGTCGGTCTTCATGACATCGGTGTCGCCGGGCAGGAGGGCTGCACGGATGAGGTCCACCTCGGCCATGCTCTCCTGGCTGTCCCGGGTGATCTTCTGGGCGAGATCACGGTTCCCGACGCGCAGGGACGCGTTGATCAGCGGGATCACGTTCACGTAGTCGGTCGGGTAGAGGCAAGAGCGCACGTCGAGCAGGGCGCCGATCTGGTCGTTCTTGCTCATGATGGCGTCGAGGCCGATCGAGGTCGCAAGACGCTCGCTTCGCCGGCCAGAGACCTTGCGCCGCAGGCCGCGCACGACGGCCCGGAACACGTTTCGCTTCTCGCTCGCGACTCCTTTCAGGATCTCCTGCACGACGGCCTGACCCTCGGAGATCACCTTCTCCCGGGCGGCCACCTGGGCCTTGCGATCCTGATCGGCCTGCGCGGCCGCATCGGCCGTGGTGGCCTCCTGCGCGGCGCCCTGGATGGTGGTGAGGATGGTCTCGGTGCTGGTCTGGTCGTTCTCGGTTGCCATGGGGAAAACCTCGCACAATGGGACGGGGTGAGCCAAGAAAAAAGCCCTGGCTGTCGCGAGATAGCCAGGGCCTTTGGAGATCGCGTTCGTTCGCGGCTAAGGAGTCGCTGCGCTCGCCGATCTGTCGACTCGCGTCGGCCGGGGTCGTGTCGACGCCCGAGGTCTCGATCACCGCGCTGGACGCCTGGTCCGCGGACGCCGCGATGGCCTTGGCCAGATCGTTGTCCGTCTCGGGGGGGAGCGGGATCTCGTTCAGGTCGCGCAGCGGCTTGCCTTCCTTGTTCAGCTTGAACGCGCGGCTCACGTCGAATATCGGTCCTTCCTTTTGCTTCTTCGACATCGTCGCGATGGCCGCCCGGATCTCGCGGCTCAGGGCGAGCGCGCGGCCAGCGTACATCTGGAGGATGAGCAGGGTCGGGGCGCCGTTCCAGGGACGAAGGACCATGTAGATCTGCCCCTCCATCTGCTGGGCCTGCGCCTCCGAGGGGGTCTCCACCGTCGTCAGGCCGACCTCGCCGAAGGGGAGGATGGTCTCCGGCGTGGGGTTCACGTCGGGGTTGGTCGTGTGATCGAAGGTCGGCTCGTTCGGGTGCAGTCTGCCGAGGGCCTTGGTCTTGGCGTAGACGGACTCGATCTGAGCGACGATTTCGTGGCCCTTGGGGGCGGTGAACGAGAAGGACAACGCGACCTCCTCGGGCACGGTGGCGAGGCTCGCGCTGGCCTCGCTGCTGGCCTCGTCGGTCGCCGCAGGCAGGGCGGGGACGCTGGCCGCGTTCGGATCCTTCGCCCGCCAGAGGATGACGTCGAGTATGCCGTCCTTGCGCACGCGGATCCCCGAGTGCTGGTGATCGGTGACGATGCGCATCTCGTCCTCCGTCACGCCCTGGTAGATGGCCGTGCAGTCCATCGCCATCGGTTGCGCGTCGGAGATGATGTTGGCCTCGTCGGTTGGACGGCGGGCCTGTTCGAGGCCGTGAGTGATGCGGGGTGGCATGAGGGTCTCTTTTGTCAGGGAGAAAAAGGGGAGGGAGAGGGGGGAACGACGAGGTTCTGCGCCCAGAACCGGAGAGCCGTCCCAGGCGCAGAACCTGGCTGGATCAGTGCGAAGAGCCGCCGAACTGGCGATCGAGCGCGGCCGCGCCGCTCTCCTCGGGGTCGTCACCGTGGAACCCGGTGTGGGTCGGGTTCGGGGAGTGGTCGGCCAGGGTCTCGGGCTGCCCCACGGCCGCTGTGCTCGCCTCCTGCTCCGCCGCCGCTGCCCGCGCCTTCTCGGCGGCCTTCTCGGCGGCAGCCTTCTCCGCCGCCGCCTTGCGCTCGGCCTTCTCGGCCGCCGCCTTCTCGGCCGCGAGGCGCTTCGCTTCGGCCTTCTCGGCCTCCTCCTTCTCGGCCGCCGCCTTGCGCTCCGCCTCGGCCTTCGCCTCGGCGGCCTTGCGCTCGGCACGCTTCTGCTCGTACTCGCGCACCTGCTGCTCGTAGGTGATCCGATCCTGCTCGCTGCGGTAGAAAGCCTGGAGGTACGTGATCTGGCTCGGGCGGGCGCCGAAATTGACCATGATTTCGTTCGCGTTCCACTCCGGGGTATCCCGCAGGTAGGAGACCACGACGCGGATCAGGTCCGGGGTGAGACCCTCGGGCTCGGGCGGCAGGTTGACCTGGAAGGTCGGCCGAGCCGAGCTGGCGGGCGGCGGTTCCTCGTCGTCCTGGGCGGAGAAGGACGCCTGCGCGCTGGCGATGATGCTTGCCGCCACCTCGGTCTTGCCTGGACGACTCGCGGCCGGGCGGCCCGGTTTTCCGCGCGGGATGCCCTTCTTCGCGAGGGCGAGGATGTCAGCGCGCAGGTAGGTCTTCGAGACGCCCTCGGGCCTGGTTTCGAGGCCCTTGGTCGCTTCGAGGAAGCGGGCACGCGTCACGCCCAGCAGGCGGATCGCGTCGCGGGTGTTGATCCGGTCGCCGTCGATCGCGCTGGCCTTGGCCTGGGTCGCCGTATGGGTGACCTTCACGCCGCGCTCCTTCGCGAGGCGCTCGATGTCGGCGAGGAGGTAATACTTCGAGACGCCCTCCTTGCGGTAGGTGAGGCCCTTGGCGAGCGCGCCGAACTGGTCGGGACGGACCCCGAGCAGCGCCACCGCGTCCTTCGTCTTGATCTCCTCGCCGCCCTTGCCCGAAACCTTCGAGGTCTTCGCGCCGCTCTTGGCCTTCGCGGCCTTCGCCGCCCGCGAACGGCCATCGACCTTCGAGGTTGCCTTTGCGGCCACCTTCGCCGCGCGAGGGGCGCCGCGCGAGGGGATCTTCACGCCGCGCTCCTTCGCGAGGCGCTCGATGTCGGCGAGGAGGTAATACTTCGAGACGCCCTCCTTGCGGTAGGTGAGGCCCTTGGCGACGGCGCCGAACTGGTCGGGACGGACCCCGAGCAGCGCCACCGCGTCCTTCGTCTTGATCTCCTCGCCGCCCTTGCCCGTCTTGCTCTTCTTGCTCGCCATGTTCCATCCCTCGTTTGTGGGTTTCCAAACCCTAGTTGGCCGTTCACGAAGTCGCTACCGAAATTCCATTCCCTGTCATGCCCTGGTGTTCGTTTTCTTGTCCGAGCGACACGCTTGAACAACGGCGTTGTCGTGAGCACGCGTGTGGCGTACATTCTCGCCCATGAGTCAACCTGCCCTGCCGCGCCCCTGGCCTCTCACCGTCGTTCCCGGACCTGGCAAGATTCTGGTCAAGCGGATGAAGGCCCCCGGTGTCACCAATGGCGGCATCCACCTCACCAACCAGGAGGCCCCGAACGAGGGCCGCGTGGTCACGGTCGGCAAGAAGCGTCGCCACCCGACGAGCGGTATCGAACTCGACCACCTCGTCAAGCGCGGGGACCGCATCTACTTCGGCAAGTACATCCGCACCACGGTCGAGTGGGAGGGCAATGTTTTTATCATCATCGAGCAGGAGGACGTCTGGGCGATCATCGAGGAGACCCCCGAAACCCCTGCTCCCGTCCGCGCCGCTGCGACCTGACCGCAACCACGCACCGAAAGAGTACCCACCATGTGCATCACCTCCGCCGAAGCCCTCCTGTCGGGGACCCGCATCTACGCCGGGGAGGCCAGGCGCCGCGGACAACTCGTCCACGTTCTCGCCTACCAGAACTCCGCCAAATCCCTCGTCCGCGGGCCCAACGCCATGATCCTGCCGCTCCCCGCGGCCGTGATGCCAGGCCGGGACAACGTCCTCGACACCCGGGGCTACAAGGACTTCTTGAAGTCCATCTGCAACGCGACGATGGATCCGAATGCTCCTCGTGCCGCCAGCGCGAGGGGCATCGCGGGCAAGGGGATGGCCGACGTCTTCAACGTCGGCAGTTACACGGTGGTCCTCGCCTCCTCGGCCGCGCAGGTGCCCGAGGCGCTCACGAGGGTGCCGCCCGAGAAGCGGCCCGCGATCAACGAGGAGGTGCTCTCGTCGTTCACCGCCAACTACCCCGGTTGGCCCCTCGCGGTCTGCTGCTGGGACGGATCGATCGAGGCCGAGCCCCTCCTCTGGTGGTACGAGCCGATCAGTACCGAGGTGCTCTTCGCACCCGGCCTCGACGCCCACGACGGCAAGGCCCCCCGCAAGCAGCAAGTCAAGGTCGACGCGATCGTCTGCTTCGGATCCACCCTCCGGCCCGTCGGCGAGACGCCGGTGACCTACCGCGACGTCCCCGAGGACGTGGCGCAGTTCCTGCCTCCCTCGGCCGTGGGCGAGAAGATCACCGGCGCGATGCCCAACGGCGACTACTGGTACCCCACACAAAACCTCACCGCCGGGGGCAACGCCAAGGTCGCCTATCGCCAGTGGCCGACGCAGGGATCGCCCAACACGCCCTTCGCCCTCGGGACATGGTAATCGATCAGCCCCGCACCTCGATCTGGGCCGTCGTCGCGCTCATCGAGCACCCATCGGGCGACGGCCGGTTTCTGGCGATCAACCGCCCGGGCCGGCCGCACGACGTGGCGATGATCGGCGGCAAGATCGACGCCGGGGAGACGACCGAGCAGGCCCTCGTGCGGGAGGTGCGGGAGGAGACGGGGATCGTCATCGACCCCACCTCGCTCGCCTGGCTCTACGACCGCCTCGATCCATCGGTGGGCAAGGTGGCCCGGTGCTTCCTCGTGGCCCGGTGGGAGGGAGAGCCTCGCACCTGCGAACCTGGCCTCGTCGTCCGCTGGGCCACCGAGGCTGACCTCGTGGACCAGGGCAACACGTTCTGCGAGTGGTCCCGCGTCGCGATAGCTCGGGCCCGCCTCCTCGGGGCCCAGGCCGAGCTACGCCGGCTCCGCGACGACGTCGAAACCTGGAAGCAGCAGATCGAGGAGGAGCGGGAGTGGGCGATGAACCTCGGGGACGTGAACTTCGCCGCCGGACTCGCCAAGGCCCAGGAGATCATGGTCGAGAAGGCGGACTTGTCGCCGGTGATTTCGGCGAGAAAAGGAACCAATGTCTGATTTTTCCGTTCGCGTCGTTCGCGTCAAATCGGTGCGCAAGCACCCCCACGCGGACACGCTGAGCATCGCGGACGCGGCTGGTTTCCAGGTGATCTTCCGCACGGGCGATTTCGAGGATGGCCAGCTTGCCGTTTACGTACCCGAGAGCGCCGTCGTACCCGCCGACGATCCGCGGTGGTCGCACCTCGGCGGCAAGACAACGATCGGTGCCAAGCGACTGCGAGGCGTCTTCTCCTGCGGCCTGCTCACGTCCGCGCCGGAGGGGACCGTCGAGGGAGAGGATGTGGCGTCCCTGCTCCGCATCACCCGGCACGAGGACGAACTCGAATCCGACGACCACCGTCGTCCGCGCTCGCAGAAGCCTCCCATCGACCAGAGCGAGAGGAATCCGGGGTACACCGTCGTCTACGACCTGCTCCACCTGCGCCACCTGCACGAGCACTTCGTGCCGGGTGAGGAGGTCGTCGCGACCGAGAAGATCCATGGAGAGAGCGCCATTTATCTTTTCCGCGATGGTCGCTTGTACGTGTCATCGCACACCACGTTCAAGAAAGATCCCGTCAAACTGACCGAGGAACTCACGGCGAAGGGGGAGCCGCCCGCGTCACCCATCCGGTGCAAGTGGTGGGAGGTCGCGCGCCACTACGATCTCGAACTCTCCCTCTCTCACTTCTCCGGGCTCGCCTTTTATGGAGAGGTTCATGGGTACACGGGCGGGTTTCCCTACGGGACAGACGGCCACCGCCCGGCTTTCCGTGTCTTCGACATCCTCGACACCTGCACGAAGCAGTGGCTCGATCACGACGACATCGTCGCTACCTGCGCGATGGCTGGCCTCCCGACATGCCCGATGCTGTACCGCGGGCCGTGGAAGCCTTCGCCTCCCGATGCGCCGTGGGCACTCGCGGACACCTCCCTCCTCGCGCTGGCCGAGGGGCCGTCGACCATGGACCCTTCCCATATCCGTGAGGGCTTCGTGATCCGTCCGATCAGGGAGCGCACATCCCCGGAAGGCAACCGCCTCGTGGCGAAGGTGATCGGCGAAGCGTACCTCGAACAGAAGTACAGAAAGAAGAAATGAGCCATCCGCAAAACTGCAAGACGTGCGGCGGCACGGGCGAACTCGACGAGCCAGGCGCCCCTTGCTGCGGGCGGTGCTTCGGCTGCGGCCTCGATCCGCACTGCGGCGTGTGCGGCGCGGATATGACCGACGAAGAGGCGAGTTGTACATGGGTCTGTGCGGCGTGCAGCAGCAAGCCAGCGATCGACAAAGCGACCTGTGCTGCTCCCGCGAGGCACGATGGCGAGGCGGCCATGAAGCGAGAGTATGTAGAGATCGTGGCGCGCTCGCAGCCGAAGACCAGTCCGCACGCGCCGTCTGTCCCTCCCGATGGAGAGACCTGGATCTGGGCCGTCACCACCCTGGCGCAGAACCAGAGGCACGGAGGAACGCGCACCCCCGTCGTCTGCTCGACGTTTCAATTGGCAAACGAGATCGTCGAAAACAACCACGGGGACATCTGGGAGTGCTCGTATTATCTGGCCGTGATCGAAGCGATCCGCGTCGATCGCCTTTACGGTTCGGTCCTGGGCGAGTCGTTCTGGTATGCCTGGTTCACCGACGAAGGATACAAGCCGATCGAGACGCCGGAGGAATTTCGCAACACCTTCGGCCACGGCGTCGGGTAGCCAGTCGCGGTCGCGGTTTGCGCCCGCTTGATGGCCGGACGGCGGTCGGCATGAGACGTTGTGCTCATGCTGCCATCGTACGACTCGCGTCCTCTCGTTATCTTCTACGTCCCCTCAGATGCGCAGGAACCGGTGGGCGAGGCCCGTGAGACCGTGGGACTGCTTCGCGACGAGATCGTGCGCCAGTTCAGTGAGGCGTACGGCGAGGATCCGACGCCGGCCGAGGCACAGATCCTGACGGCCATCGCGCAGAACGTCCACCAATATCCGGTCATGGAGGCGCCCGAGAAGACGCGAACCCGAGAGGTTCGTGAGGTGCTCCTCGCCTACGACCGAGGCATCAGCCTCGCCACCCTCGCGGCCGGTGTCGTCGAGGATGCGGCGAGCGACTTCGGCAGAACGGTGCTGTTCCAGTCCTTGAAGGATGGTTACTCAAATTACGGCATACTGCTCACGAATATCGAGCCTGGCCAGGACCGCGAGCACGGCGGATTCGACTACACCTACGCGGACAGGTTCATGGCGAAGGATGGCTTGTCGATGGGCGTCACCCTGCGCCCGCCGCACCCGTTCTTCGCTGCCAAGGTCGCGGCCGACGCGGATGCCATCGCCCTCGCGCTGGGCGAAACACCAGCCTTTTCGCACAAGCAGGCCAGCACAGGCGCCGAGCAGACCGGCGCGCAACCGTCCGAGGGCGCAGCGGGCGCGGATCAGGGCCTCAGCAAGGCGGCCGTCGCTGGCCTGGCAGTCGCGGGGACGGCGCTGGTCCTGGGTGCTGCCTTCCTCGCGTTTCGGGGCGGAGGCCGGTAGGCAGGAGGGCTTGGTAGTCGTGAGTGGAGGGGCCTCGGTGTAGCCTCCGGGCAATGTCCAACAACATCCAACTCGACAACGGCGCGCTCCAGAACTCCAGCTACCTGACCGCGTTCAAGATCAAGGGTGACCTCGACGCGATGGCGCAGGCGGCGGCCAACAAGTACGGCGTCTCCGTGACGCCGGCCGAGCGGCAGATCCTGGGGGCCCTTCTCTACTCGATCGACGTCGATCTTGCCGATCTGCCGAACAAGCAGGACTGGGTCCTGTCGATCCTCGACGGTTCCCCCGAGATCATGACCGCCTTCTCGGTGGCCAACCCGCGCCAGCTCGCCCAGGCGATGCTCGACACCTTCCAGATCGACATCTCCGGCACCGGCCAGCCAGCATCGGTCGACGCCGTCGAGACGAAACTCGTCGAGAAGGCCCACATGATCACCCAGGCCACGGGCGACGACTACCTCCTCGTGCTCGCCGAGGAACCCATCGCCAGCAACCAGGACGTCAAGCAACCGGTCAAGACGGACAGCGGCCAGGGGACGACGAGCCCGCTCGTCACCACGAGCAAGGCGAAGAAGGGTCTCTCGACCGGCGCCATGTGGGCCATCGGCCTTCTGCTCGCTGGGGCTGGCGCGGGCGGTGTCTGGTACTGGGAGAAGCGCAAGGCGGAGCGCGAGGAAGAGGACTTCGACTACAATTTCTGATCGCCGCTCCAGGCGCGTGAAAGGGCCGTTGCTGGCGACGGCAAGCGAGGGGTGAGAGCCTGTTCGCCATGGACAAGCAACTCATCGAGATCGCCGAGCCCAAGGCCCTCACGAGCGACTACGTGTCGAAACTCGCCGCAGCCCTGGCTGTCGAGTGGGCCAAGCAACTCACCGCGCCCCTCACGCCGAAGGAGGCGCAGGTGATCCTGGGGACGGCCCTCGCTGCAGGTGCCCGGCCCGAGGTTCAGCCGGACGGAGCCAACGACTCCGCCACCCTGCTCGACACCGTCGTCTTCGCCAACCCCGACGTCGTGGCGGGCCTCGTGCAGTCGGGAAGCGACGGAGACCTGCTGCCCTTCTCGGGCGCGCTCCTCAACCACTTCGATATCAAGAACGAGGACGGCGTCATCTTCGCCGACCCCCTCTTCTTCGCATACCGGATCTTCAAGACCCTCGACGACGCCACGAAGGTCACGGGCACGGTCAACCTGCTCAAGGATCCGAGCCAGAAGGCGCCGGCCACGACGACCACGACGACCGGCGGCAGTGGGCCCGAGCAGAAGGGCGACGTCGTGCCCGAGAAGAAGACCGACGGCACGGGCCCGATGCCCGACGCGGGCAAGGGGACCGGCGGCAGCACGGCGAGCGACGGCAAATCGAAGACCTCCTCCCCGGCCACCAAGGAAGACGGGATGTCGTTCGGGACCAAACTCGTGATCGGTGTCGCCGTCGTGGGCATCGGCACGGCGACGGCCCTGCTGATCAAAGACCACATGGCGAAGAAGGAATGATCGATGCTCACCCTCGTTCTCTACTCCTCCCCCTCCCGTGACCCGAAGGCCCTCGCCTCGCTCGCGGCGCTGGTGAAGACGGCCTTCGTCAAGGCGTCTGGCTCCGAGCCGTCCGCCTCCGAGGTGCAGATGCTCACCGCGCTCTGCAACCTGACCCGCGAGACCTCCGCGAGCGCGGTCGCCTCCCGCGTCGGGATGGTGGTCGGCGACGACAGCCTCCTCACCGCCCTGGCCAGCGGGGACACGATCCCCTTCGCGCGGGCCCTCCAGCAGCAGGTCACCACGGTGCGACGCCTCACCGTGGGCTCGCAGACCTCGGATGTCCCGATCGCCGAGGAGAAGAACCTGGGGTTCATCCTCTTCCGCGAGGCGCAGGACATCGCGCAGGCGACGGGCCAGCACCTTGACGTCATCGACTCGGTGGCCTCGGGCGCCCCGTCCGCCCCGAGCGCGCTGCCTCCTGGGGCTTCCCAGAGGGAGTTCACGGCCGGCGACGCGGCGGCCGGCGCGGGCGTCGTTGCGCTCGGCACCGTGGGCGTCATCGGCGTCCTCGCCAGTTTCCTCGTGCCCGTCGCGATCGTCGGCGGCATCGGGTACTGGGCCTGGAACAAGCACAAGGAAAACCAAGGGAAGTGACCATGTCGAAGAAGCTGAGCACCCAGTACGTCCAGGATCACGTCGATGTCTCCGACGCCGAACTCGCCCGCCTCGCGCCGATCGTCACGGCCGCGTGGGCCAAGGAGTTCGCCGGGGAAAAGCCAACCGATCAGGAGCTTCGCGCCGTCAGTGTCTGGCTCGACCTGACCAATGTCCTGCCGCAGGACTTCCTGGTGCAGGACTTCGTCCAGGCCATCGCCGAGAACCCGGACATGACGACCGCGTTTTCGTCGCTGAATCCGAACATGATCGTGCAGGCCGTCGCGCACAACTCGGGCGGCATCGTCGTGAACGGAAGCGATATCGTCGCGAATCCGACTGCGCAGGCCGACCTCGCCGATCGCTTCCAGGGCCTGGTCCAGAACGGGACGGACAGCGCCTCGTCGGACAGCGGCACCGGCACCGCCACCGTGGTCTCGAAGAGCAAGGGCAGCGTCGGCGTGGTCGGTGGCCTCCTGATCTACACCGCCATCGCCGCCATCGTGGTCCTGCCGCTCGTCGTCGTGGGCGGCGTCGTGTACGGCGGCACGAAGCTGGTCAAAAAGGCCGCCGAGGACTGATCTTAGGGGGGGGGTATGGCGTGGTCCGCGGAGGCACCTCGCTGACCGGGTAGGCGCGGGGGCGCGGTTCTCGGGGTACGCTGGTCGTCATGTTCCGTCCGCAGGTGCTCCACAGCGCCACCGACTGGTCCCACGACGACTTCCTCCGGGCGATGGTCCCGCTCCTCACCGAGAGCGACGAGAAGTCGCCGGAGAAATTGACCGCCGACGAGGCGTTCCTCCTCTCGGCCTGGGTCGTGATGCTGCGCGAGGAAGAGCCCATCCGCGGCTTCATCGACGACCTGTTCCTCCACGAGAACATCGACGCCCTCCACGCGGTCATCGCCGACGACCAGGCCGGGTTCGTCCAGGCCATGCTCCGCCTCTCGCCCTCGGTCACCCTCCCCGGCGGGCAGAAGGCCACGCCAGCCGACGCGGCACAGGTCGTGGGGCTCATGGAGGCCGTCGAGAAGCGCATCCTCTCCATCTCGCAGCCGGACGGCGGCCCGGGCCACGGATCCTCGCCCAGCGAGCCGCCCCCTTCGGGCGCCTCCGCCACCAGCCCCTCGGGCACCACGGCCACCGCATCCGGCGGCCGAGCTGCCGGGGGCGGGCAGGGGCAAGTCGCAGCAGCGCACGCCCAGAGCGCCCAGGGCGCCTCCGCCTCCCCGGCGCGAGGCGCGGGCGGGATGACCCAGGTCAAGGCGGCGAGCGCCTTCCGCCCGGTGCAGGCGGCGGCGAGCGGCACGAGCGCGCCCCAGGGCTCGGCCATCCCCGCCTGGGCCCTCGTGGCCGGCGGCGTCGGCATCCTGGCGACCGGCGTGGTCGTCTCCCGCGTGCTCAAATAAGGTGAGGCCATGGAACCCATTGACCTCAGTGTCCGCATCCGAAGCTACCTCGCGGCCTTGCTTCTCGGGACGCTGAGCGATTTCGATCGCAACAAACTCGTCGCGTTCGCGGGCATTGACCCGGCGGCGCCCGCAGACAACTGGTTCTTCGACAACCAGGTCTCGTACCTGTCGGACGCCATCGTCGAATGGATGGGACCCCAGGCCGACCCGTTCTTTCTCGACCTCTACCTGCTCGCCAACCGCGGCTTCCCGTTCCTCACTGTCGACTACCGCGTCGGCGCCGTGTACCTCGATGGATCGACGCCGGAGGAGCGGGCCCGGAGCGCACGCGTCGTCGATCAGCGGGCCTCGGACCTTGACGCGAAGAACCGCGAGGTCGGCAGCGACGAGTGGCTGGAGCGGTTCTTCAACAAGGACATCCGCCAGGAGATCCACCTCGCGCCCGGTGAGACCTTCCTCTCCTCGAAGTACACCGAGATGGCTCGCCGCCGGATGGGCCCTGAGATCGAGTCCTTCGCTCGCATGGTGCTCTTGCCTCGCGTCTCCTACCAGGACAAGACCACGGCGTACCTCCTCTGGTTCACCGTCCGTCCGGCGGTCGACTTCCGCGAGCAGGTCTTCGCCGAGTTCGGCGAGCCATGGCCGGCCACGAAGGCTCTGCCTGCTGCCTTCCTCGTGCCCCCGCGTCGCACGACGCCCCTCGACCGGCCCTACCTCGCAAACGGACATCTTCCATGAGCCACGACCTCGTCGAGCCGAGCCCCGCGATCCTCATGCTCCTTGCCAACAAGGCGTACGATTCTCTCAAAAAATGGGAGAAGGAAGAGGTGATAGCGCACGTCAAGTCCAGGTACGGAAAGGACATTGACCGTGATGAACAGGTGAGGGTCGAATACTTCTTGCCAGCCATCCTTTACATCTACGACGCGATGATCGACTGGATGGGTCCAGGCGGAGACCATTGCTTCCTTGAGCTTTACGTCTTTGCCAACCAATCGCTTCCACAGTTCGATTTCTTCGCCAACTCTTACGAGTACATGAAGAGTTCCGATCGACGATCTCGTGATAAGGTCAAGGAGGAATTTGGAAATTACCGGATCCCTTGGCCTGTTATGGCTCCATGTATTGAGGCGGTGAACAATGGTGATCGCGGCTTCGTGAGGATCATCGCCAGACCTGCGACAAACTACCGACAGGAACTCATGGGAGAACTTGCAGAGCCCTGGCCGGTCAATGGCGAGGAAGGTTGGCAGCCGTACTACTACTTTCGGCCCCGTCGCCACGTCCTCCCGCTGGAGCGCCCCTACGACGAGACGGGGTACATGCCATGAGCCACGAAATCGTTGAGCCAAGCCAAGCGATTCTCTCACTTCTGTGCGACAAGGCGTACATGGCGATTGAACCTTGGCATGCGACAAAAGCACGATCGTACTCAAAGAAGGTTTACGGCATCGATCCAGAATCAGACCCGTCCGCTCGCGTGCAATTGTTTGGCTCGGCCATGCTTTATATCTACGACGCCATGATCGAGTGGATGGGTCCAAGAGGTGAGTCTTTCTTCCTTGACATGTACCTCATGGCAAACGGTTCATTGCCTCCGCTCGACGCATTTGTCACCCAATGGAGCACTGGCTACAGCGGTGGTGTTTACGAGCCGCTGGACGGCAAGATGGTTCCATCCGTCGAGGTCAGAAGAAGATCAGATCGATCGGCGCGAGAAACCGTGATGTCAGACACCGATTTTTCGACATCTTTTGACGTTCTGTCACCACGAACAGAGATGAACTACGGCGGAGTCGCCTTTGGTCTGCTAACGTTCTCCGTCCGACCATTGAGTGAATATCGCAAGGAACTCATGGGGGAACTTGCGGAACCATGGCCAAGCAAAAGCAGTCAACAGCCGTATCGCTACATGCGGCCCCGTCGCCACGTCCTCCCGATGGAACGTCCTTACGACGAGTCAGGGTACATGCCATGAGCCACGACCTCGTCGAGCCGAGCCATGCGGTGATCTCGTGCCTGGCCAACCTGCTCTACGAGTCGCAGCCACACTGGATCAAGCACAAGGCACAGGATGCGGGAATGGCCAAATACGGATCGGACCCTGGGGTCGATGAGGACGTGCGATTTCGGATCTACGAGAACGCGATCCTCTACCTCTACGACGCGCTGATCGACTGGATGGGCCCAGGCGGCGACGCATTCTTTCTCGATATGTACATCATGGCCAACGGGGATCGTCTTCCCTTGACGATCGAGGACGTGCGAGAGTGGTCGTCGGGTGTTGGAGAAACCTACACCGACTCATGCAACGTTCGCCATCTCGCCACGGATCACAACAAGACCATGGAGGAGAAAGCGCGTTGGTTGCCCATCGTGAATCGTCCGGAGACCCATTTCGATGTCTTTTTGCCTCGCACGGAATTGCTGTACTCATCGGGCAAGTACCTGTCGATGGTGGCCTTCGTGGTTCGTCCAAAGGCAACATACCGCGAGGACATGATGGGCGAACTAGCCACGCCATGGCCCGAACTGGATGATGGATTTCGCTTCATGCGGCCCCGTCGCCACGTCCTTCCGCTTGATCGTCCTTACGACGAGTCAGGGTACATTCCATGATCACGAGCAACCTTGGCTTGATCACTCCTGACGAGGATCGCGACCAGCAGGAGCAGCGGATCCTCGATGAGCAGCGGCGGCGCGTGCTCCATGAGAACCTGATCTCGGCCGGTTCTATCGTCCTTCTCTTCGCCGCCGCCGCAGGCGGGTACGTCTGGGGAAGCAGGCGATCAAGATGATCACTTCGCAGGTCTTCTTTGCAGGTCCGACGATGACCGGGAGCCTCGGTGCATGGCAGCGGTCGGCGCAGAACAGGTACACCCGCGGCCTCTGTGAGAAGGGTTCGCCGTTCACCTTTCGCCTGCGCCTCCTCGCCGGGCAGAGCGCGGGCGTCGGCGAGGGGTTGCTCCTGGGCGCCGCGCTGCACAGGTCGGGGTTGCCGCACCTCGCCAGCGACTCGATGAGGGCCAAGTGGCGGATCGTGATCCGGTCGATCCTGGGCGTCTCCACCTGGCCCGCGGATCTTGCCCGCGACGCGGACGCTGTCTTCTCGCTGCTGCTCGACCTTGACGCCTTTGCGCCCACCACCTGGCTTGCGCGGTGGCGCCACCGCCTGTTCGTCGCGCGCCTCGATCTCCTGGCGGGCGGCATCCTGTCGGCGATGCTGGCGCCGGACGACCTCGGCCTGCGATCGATCTTTGACCTCATCGAGCGCGCCAAGGGCGTCTCGTTCGATGCCCTGGTCCACCGTGTCTCCGCCGCGGGGGCCCGTCATTTAGGTCGGGGAGGAAGCGGCGCGCGGTCCCGCGGTCATTCTATGACCGCACTGGCCGTTGACCGCTGAACGCTGATCTGGCATGGTGCCTTTTGTGGGTCATCTGGTCGCGCAGTACCGAATCTATCCGAGCGAGGAGCAAATCACAAAGATGCTCCGCTGGGAAGGTGCGCTGCGGACGCTGTGGAACCTCGCGCACGAGCAGCGTCTCGCTGGCCTTGCTCGCCTCGGCACCGCCAAGCGGTACTGCTCCGCTGTCGATCAGCAGAAAGAACTCACGGACCTGCGGGCGGAGGTGCCGTGGATCAACGACGTCCCCTGCAATGCCTGCCAGCAAGTCCTCCGTCACCTCGACACCGCCTGGCAGGACTGCTTCGCCAAAACCAAAGGCAGACCGAAGTTCAAGCGGCGCGGGCGTGATGCGATGGGCATCGCCGAGCCGGATGCGAAGCGTTCCTGGCGCATCACGCGCGACGAAGGGCGCCACTTCCTCCGCTTCACCCGCCTGGGCAGCATCCCGCTGGTGCTGCACCGTCCGCTGCCCGAGGGGAAGCGAGGGACCGCGACCATCACGCGAGACGTGGACGCTTGGTACGTCAGCATCGTAGTTGAGGTGGCGGACACGCTGACGGCGGAGACTCGCGCCGAGCAGGCCGCGAAGCCTGCGGTGGGCATCGACCGTGGTGTCGCCAACCTGATCGCCGACACCAACGGCACCCTCATCGAGCACCCCGCCTTCCTCGAAGCGGGGGCCACCAAGATAGCCAAGTTGTCCCGGCGAATCGCCAGGAAGCAGAAGGGATCGCAGAACCGAGAGAAGGCCAAGGTCAAGCTGGCCCGCGCGCACCGCAAGGTGCGGCGGCAGAGGGAGCACCTGCTGCGGACCCACGCGCACCGCTACGCCAAGAACCACGGCGTCGTCGTGCTCGAAGACTTGCGGGTCAAGCAGATGACCAGGTCCGCCGCGGGCACCGTGGAGGAACCTGGGACACGGGTCGCGCAGAAGCGGGGCCTCAACCGCAACATCCTCGCGATGGGCTGGAGCACGTTCCTCACGTACCTCATCCAGAAGTGCGGGCAGTACGGCACGCGGCTGGTGCTGGTGAAGGCCGCGTATTCCTCGCAGGAATGCGCGAAGTGCTACCACGTCGATGCCGCGTCCAGGGTCATGCAGGCCCGCTTTCGCTGCACCGGTTGCGGCCACGAAGATCATGCCGATCGGAACGCCGCGAAAGTCATCCTTAGCCGTCGAACCGACGGTGTCGAAGTCTGCGGAGGCGACGGGTACGTCCGGCCTGCGAAGCAGAAACCGAAAGCTGTGAAGCCTCGGACCCCATCCTCGAAGGCCAGGGCCAAAAGCACCGCCCTTCAGGGCGGGGATGGTTTACGCGACGCGCCACGGGTTCGCCTGACCGCATGCGCCAGCCCGGATGATGGCCCGTCACCTCGGGCCGTGAGAGAACGAGGGCATGTCGAAGACCGTCGTTGCCCTCACCGACGCCGACCCGAGCGCCGAGGTGCTCTCCTCGATCGGGACGCGGGTCCGGATCGCCTGGATCGCGTCCTTCGCCGGCAACCTGGCGACACCGGCCGAGCAGCGGCTCTTGGTCGCGTGGTTCGCGGCCCAGGGGGAGTCGGGCATCCTCGGGATCGGCATCCAGACCGAGGAGATCCTGGGGCTCAGCGACAACGTCATGGCCATCTCCGCCGGGGACGTCCCCGCCTTCGCCCAGGGCCTCGCCGTCCTCTTCGCGGTCCGTGACCCCGCCGCCCCCGATGCGCCGCCGCTCGAAGGCAAGGCTGCTGCCGCCCTGATCGAGAATGCCCTCCGCGCGGGCCTCGCCGCCCAGGACGCGGCCTTCGGTCCGCTGCAGTCGGGGGTCATCGTCAAGCACTGGGGCGACCGCATCCTCTTCGGCTCGGTCACCATGCGAGCTGCCGTCTCGGCCACCGCCCTCCTCGCCACCGCCGTTGGCGCCGTCACCCTCGCCCGAAAGATCCTATGATTCTTTTCCAAGCACTCCGGCCGATCGACGCGGTGTCGTGTGATAACAGGGGAAGGATTATCTTCTGATGTCCCAGGTCGAACGATCGCCTGCCGTCGAGGCGTGCCTCGCGCAGCAACTCTTCGGCTCCATGGACACGTACAGCCAGGAGAAGATCGCAGGCATCCTCGACCTCGACCACGTCGGTCCGCTGGACGCGCTCGGCCTGTTGCAATCTCAGGTCGATTACCTCTTGGCCGCCATGCTGGATTGGATGGGTCCCGGGGGCGAGGTCACGTTCCTCGAATTTCTCCTGCTCGCCGACCAGAAGATGCCGATCTCGATCACCTTCCTGCCGATGATCGTCAAAGAGGACGAGTTGAGCGGGGAGTTCCCGGGAAACTTCTTTTACAACTACTCCGCTTCGGGAGGCGCGTGGCCCAAGGCGTTTCGACAAAACCCGGGCGACCCAGCGATCAACGAGTTGATGATCGATCGCGCTCGCCAGATGCTGGGCGACAGGTTTTACGAGTTCCTGCACCAGGTGTTCCTGCCTCCCGTGCGGATGCCAATCTACAGAGACTACGATCTCTTTTCCTTCCTGGTCGAGCCGCTCCCCGGGTACCGCACGATCGCGATGGGCGAACTCGCCCAGCCCTGGGAACCCGTGACCCGCTTTCCGACGAGGTTTTATCGGCCGAAGGGGTACGAGGCGGATCCGCCGCCGTAGTAGCGGGCCGGGGAACCGGGGGTAAGATCGCCCCATGGCCCGCCGTCCCCTGTCGCCCTCCTCCCTCTCCTTGCCCGTCCTCGGGAACATCGGGCCGGCGATCCTCGCGCCGCTGGAGGACGAGGAAGGTGTCCTCGGGCGCGGGGGCGGAAGCGGAGGTCGTGGCGGCGGGGGCGGAGGAGGCCG
>Ga0228698_1000086_pt1 | contig 85921 bp, 74 predicted proteins | sample McNCre117_Aug_MG_FD_178015 | JGI IMG/M metagenome (GOLD analysis project Ga0228698, IMG submission 178015) | Freshwater microbial communities from McNutts Creek, Athens, Georgia, United States - 1-17_Aug_MG | ecosystem: Environmental > Aquatic > Freshwater > Creek | place: USA: Georgia...
TAGAGGACGCAACACAACTGCCTATTCATCCGCGCCATCCTTACGTTGGTGATTTGGTTTTCACGGCATTCTCGGGTTCCCATCAAGATGCCATTAAGAAGGGTTTTGCATGCCAAAAAAAATCCGAAGAATGGCTTGTTCCGTATTTACCTATTGATCCGCAAGATGTTGGACGGTCCTATGAAAGTGTCATTCGTGTAAACAGTCAATCTGGTAAAGGCGGCATTGCTTATTTACTTGAACGTGATTTTGGAATCGTCATGCCAAGACGGTTACAGGTTGAATTCAGTGGAGAGGTTCAAAAAGTGACCGATCAAACAGAAGCAGAAATTACATCTCATGAGTTGTTTCAACTTTTCGAGCGAACTTATTTGAATCAAGCTGATCATGAAAGAACTGTGCGTTATCAATCTCACAAAATCACGGATGAGGTTGATCTCCAAGTTATTCAAATTTTTATGTCTTTGCAGGGACAGCAGGTTTGCGTCGTTGGCAAAGGCAATGGGCCACTTGAAGCAGCAATGAATGCGTTGAAGATGCCTGTTGAAATCATGAGCTACGAAGAGCGCTCAATTGGATCGGGTGCCAATGCAAAGGCCATCGCAATCATTGAAATGTCTAATGACAAAGGTATGACTAAATTTGGCGCGGGCATCGACACCAATATCCTGAATGCATCTATTCAAGCGATGTTCAGTGCAATCAACCGTTTGACTTGAGTGCAAACAAGGCATCCAGCGTTTCAATCAACGCTTGCGGTGGTTTGTGCGCATGCACGCCTGCGCCGGCTTGGTCAATGCCACGTAAAAACAGGTACACAGCGCCGCCTATGTGTTTGGCGTAGTCGTAGTCAGGCAAGCGGACTTTGAGCAAGCGGTGCAAGGCTAAGGTGTAGAGCACGTATTGCACGTCGTAGCGTTTGTGCAGCACAGCATCTTGCAACGTGATGGGGTCGTAGCTGGGGAGTTTGTTGGACTTGTAGTCCACCACCCAATAACGGCCATCGTGTTGCAGCACCAAGTCCAGCGATCCGGTAAGCATGCCTTGCATGACACGCGCTTGCAGCGCAGGGCGTGGGCTGCCTTCAAACACATGGGCTTGGATGTGTTGGTCCAGCATCGCGGCGCTGAGCTGTTGCACCTCTAGGTTGAACTCCATCTCGGGCCACATGTGCTCTGTGGTCAACGCGCTCAAGGTTAAGGGCGTGGCGTTCAGTTCGTTCAAAGGCAGCGGTGTTTGCACCACGGCTGTGAGCCAAGGTTCAAGTTGTGCGTGTTGTGTTTCGTCGAGTTGCAGCCAGCTGGCTTTTCGCTCTAGCAAATTGGCCCAAGCTTGGTGCGCCCAGGCTGGCGCTTGGGTGTGGGCGATGGGCCATCGGTTGAGCGACAGCCATTCCAGCAAGTCGTGCAGCAACGTACCGTAGCGTGCCCCGGCGGGGAAGCTTTGCCATGCGCTGAGTGTGGCCACTGCGGTGGTTTCGACCACGCCATCTGAGCGTGCGTCGGTCATCGCATCGGCCACGGCTTCGTCGCGTTTGGACTCTGACACCAAACCACGTGTGATGGCACTGAAACTTGCGGTCCACCACAGGCTGTGGTGCGTGCGGCTTGGGGTGCGTGCATCTTGTGGTACGTCATCGCTCACAGGTGCTTGGTAGCTGAGGTGTTGCAGCTCGGGCAGCACGTTGACTTGGATGTGCGCACATGCGCCCCACAAGTGGTGCAGTTGATGTGTCAAGTCCCCTCGTGTTTGGCGATTGAGCAACAGGGAAAGCGCACTGCGTCTGAGTGTGCCTTTGTCGGCATTGCCGCTTAAATCATTTTTTGTTTCTGCCACGCCCAACCACAAACCGCGTTGCGCACGCGTGAGGGCGACATACAGCAAGCGCATGTCCTCTTCTACTGAGGATGTGGTGGGGTCGCTGTCGTCGTCCGCGTCATCGTCTTGTGCGTAGTTGATTTTGGATTTTTTCTCCACACCAAACGCACCGGCAAACGGCACAAACACCAGCGGGTATTGCAAGCCCTTGCTCTTGTGGTAGGTGATGACTTTCACACACAAGGCATCGGTTTCAAGGCGGGCTTGTTGGGTGTCGCTGTCGTGGTGCTGGGTTTGAATTTGCTCGCCCAAGAAACGCACCAACGCATGTTCGCCTTGCAGGCTTTGTTCGGCGTGTTGTAACAGTTCACCCAAATGCAGCAGGTTGCTCAAAGTGCGTTCACCGTTGGGTTGCACGAGCAACCGCTGCGCCACGTGTTGGCTGTGCAACCAATGGTGCAACATGGGCAGCACGCCGTGTTGTTGCCACAGTGTGTGCCAGTGGTGGAACTGGTCGAGCAAACATTCCCACTGCGTTTCATCTTGCGTGGTGGTTAACACCTCTTGCAAGTCGAGTGTCCACAAACGGCAGCCCACCGCAGCGCGTACCCATGCAGTTTGGCGTGGCGAGGCGACTGCACGCAGCATGCGCCACAGGTCCGTGGCTTCGGGCGATTGGTACACACTGGTGTGGTCTGACAAATACACACTCGGAATGCGGCGTTGGCGCAGCGCGTGACGCATGGCGTCAGCTTGTGCTTGACTGCGTACCAGCACGGCCATATCGCCAGGGGTGGCGGCTTGTGCGTTGAGTAACTCCGCCATTTGATCGGCAAACACCGCTGCCGTGTGTTGCAGATAGAGGGCGATCGAGACAGTGTCGCTGTCACCTTCGGGTGGCATGTGCCACACCGTGAGCGGGGCGTGTGCTTGGCCGTTCACCTTCAAAGGCGTTTGTTCACCTTTTGCTGAAACTTCAACGAATTCAATCTCACCTTGCGCGGATGCAAACGGTTGCTCGATTTGCATGAACACGTGGTTCACGGCTTTGACCAAACCCTCGCTTGAGCGGTGGTTGTCTGTGAGGGTGTGCAAAGCCTCGGTGTTGTTGCGCTGTGCGTCACTGCGAGCTAACAAGTAAGTGCCTAAGTCGGCACCACGGAAGCTGTAGATGGCTTGTTTGGGGTCACCAATCATCACCAGTGCATTGCTGGTTGTGCAAGCCTCGGGGGCGTAGATGCGGTTGAGCGTGCCGTATTGCCAAGGGTCGGTGTCTTGAAACTCATCCACCAAGGCCACGGGGTATTGCTGGCGAATGGCTTGAGCCAAACGTCCATCGTCGGCCATCACCGCGTGGTGCAGGTTTTGCAAAAGATCTGCAAAGTCAAATGCCGCACGTTGGGCCTTGGCTGCTTGGTAGGCAACGCCAACCGCGTGTGCGGCGTGCAGCGCAATCAGCTTGGGCGTGCTGGGCTCTGCAGCCCGTGCGTGCATGTGCTCGGCCACGGCGGCAAAAAAGCCAAACCCTTGGGCATCGTCCCAGCCTTTGTCTGTGAGCGCGGTGGTGGTGAAGCGCTCTAGCACCTTCGTGTCAATCTTGTCGTTGTGTGCCGCCCAAGCTTGCAGCTGTTTGAGCCAGTTGGCGAAGTAGTCGGCGCGCACGCCTTTGAGTTTTTTCTGTGCGCCTGCTTCTTGCAAGGCTTGCAACACATCGTCATGCCAAGCTGCACGTGCGGCTGCCGTCGTGCGGTCTACCTCGGTTTGCCATGCCATGTGTGCTGCCACGGCCTCTGTGGGCGAAGTGGCGGGGGCAACCACCTCGCGTGGTGTGCGTTCTTGCTCTCGCCAAATGTCGGTTAAGGTTTTGAGCAAGTGGTTGGGGTCTTGTCCGATGAGTGGCGCGATGTGGCGCAGCGTCTCGGCAGGCAAGGGGTAGAACCATTCACGCCAATAGTCTTGCACCAAGGTGAGTTTGAGTTCTTCGGCGTTGTCGAGGCGCGTTTGCTCAAACAGGTTGTGACTCTCCAGCGCATGTTGTGTGAGCATGCGACGTGACCAACCGTGGATGGTGTAGATGGCCGCATCGTCCATCCACTCGGCGGCGCAGTTGAGCTGCAAGGCACAGCGTGGCCACAAGGCTGGGTCAAAGCTGTCACGCAACTCAACCAAGAATTGATCCACCTTCAAGTGCGCGGGCAGCTCACGCCCTTGGGCGCTGAAGTCAAAGTAACTGGCGGCTTGGCTCAGACGTTGACGAATGCGGTCGCGCAATTCAGCGGTGGCTGCGTCGGTGAACGTCATCACCAAAATTTGGGGCGGCAGCAGAGCTTCTGTGCGTCCGTGGCCTAGGACCAAGCGCAGGTAGAGCGCTGCCAGTGTCCAAGTTTTGCCCGTGCCCGCGCTGGCCTCGATGACTTGGCGTCCGTGCAGTGGCAGGGCATGTGCGTTGAGGGTTTTCATGCGTTGCCCTCAGTCGTCTGTGCGTTCAGCCGTATGACCTGAGCTGCTCGCATCAGAGGGGCATAGAGGCGCTCGGCCCACTTGGGCAGGTCTTCAGCGATATCGTCGAATTGGTTGAATGCACGTTGCAAGGTGGCTGAGTTTTTGTACTCACTGGGCTTTGCGTGTGCGCCTTCAAACGTGGCTTTGGCTTGGCCGAAAGGGTCTTTGTGGTCGGCATGCAAGGCCACGAGGTAGGCGCAAGCTGTTTTTGCAGCCACGGGCAGTGCCTGTGCCCACGCAAGTGGGTAGGCATCGCACAAGTTTTGTAGCTCGGCTTTGGCGGCTTGTGTGCCCAAGGGCTGGAGTTGAAGGGCAGCATCAAAGCCAATTTGCACACTGGTGGTCGGTGTGCCACTGGCGCATGCGGCTAGGTGGTGCAGCCACAGCTGGGTGAGGGTGTCTATGCGCGGCTGCGGTTTGTCTTTTTTGCCTTCTGTCACTGCGCCTGGACGCAGTGACACTTGCAGCCACTCAGTGCGGTGGACGTTGGTGCGCCACAGTGTTTGGCCGTTGGCCCATTCGGCGCTCAGGTGGGTCTGGCCCAGCTGCCAGTGTGCCGATTGCACATCCAGCAGGTGCGGCCACTTCGGAAATAACACATCAAGTTGGTCGCGCAAGGTCGCACGCCCTTGGAGTAGCACGTGCTGTTGTGCTTCACCAAACCCTGCCAAAGCCAATCGACCGCTCAGACGCAGTTGGGCCATGGCACGTTCGGCATCTTCTGCGAGGGCAATGCTTTGGTTGAGTTTGTACTTTTCTAAGCTGTTCAGCGAGAACGGTTCTTCTTGCTGTGCCGCTTCTTCGGGTTGTTCTAAACGCAAGCGCAGGTGGTCGATGAAAAACACATCGACTGGCTGTTTGAGTAGACGGTGCAAATGTTGCAGTGTCAGTTCGGTGGGCGCGTCGTTGACGGGCGTTGCTTGGATTGATGAAGGCGGTGTTGGCGTCGCGCCCAGTGCGCGTTGCCAATCGGCGGCATAGGTTTCAAAGCCAGATGCGTGTGTGAAGTATTTGGGCGAAAACGCTTGCAGCGGTTGCAAAGGGGCTTCACATGCCGCTTGACCCTGACGCGTCCATGTGGCGTTGAGGTAGTCCATCAGCTGTGCCACCAGCACCGAGGGGGGCTTGATTTCGTGATCGGTCGTGCGGCGGCCTTGCCAGCTGACATAGAGCTTGTCACGCGCCGAAAGCAGGGCTTCCAAAAATAAATAACGGTCGTCCTCTCGACGCGAACGATCCCCTGCGCGCCAGTGTGAATGGGCTGTGCCTGCGTGGGCAGCGTCGCTCATCAAATCAAAATCGCGTGGGGTTTGGCTGCGTGGGTAGTCGCCGTCGTTCATGCCCAGCAAGCACACGCACTTGAACGGGATCGAGCGCATAGGCATGAGCGTGGCGAACTGCACGCCACCGCCAAAGAATCGGCGTTGCATGGCGGGTTGTTGCAGCTGGGCCATCCAATGTTCGCGGACCACCACCAGTGGCAGCGGTACATCCAAGCGGGCCAGTTGGCATTCGGCCAGCCACGTCTCTAGCGGCGCCATCACGCGCTCTATCAATCGTTCGTCGGTGTCGTCGCTGGGTTTGAAGAACAGGGCCACCAGCTGTTGCATCACGGCTACCCATTCTGCTGGTGTATGGTCTTGGCGCAGCTTAATGAGCGCCAGTTGTGTGTGACGTAGCCATTGCAGCAAGCCGTCAACCACGTGTGCGTCGAGCCCGCCCATGCCTGGTTGGGGTAGGGTGTTTTGCCATGAGGGGGGAAGTTCGTCGGCACTGGTGCCTGTCGAACCCATGGCGTACCCCAGCAGCAGGCGTTCTAAGCCAAACAGCCAACTGTTTTGATTTGCATCCGTCATGTCAGGTGCAATGCCCCACGGTTGGCGATGTTGCGCATCTAAGCCCCAACGCACACCGGCTTGTGAAAGCCAGTCGTCGAGTTGCGCCACCTCGTGTTCTTCTAGGCCAAAGCGTTTGCGCACAGCTGCGACTTCAAACAGGCTTTGCCACTCCACCAAGGTCACGCGCAGTTGTGGCAGTTGCAACAGGGTGTCGAGTGCTTGGACCAGCGGTTCTGTGCGTGGTGTGGTGTCTGCCACGGTGTAGGGCAGGTAGCGCAGGTCACTGTTGGCAAAGCGGCCAAACACGGCATGGATGTGCGGTGCGAACGTTGCCATGTCAGGCACCATCACCATGATGTCGGAGGGCTTCAAGTGTTCGTCCGCATCTAGCCATGCCAGCAATCGGTCGTGCAACACCTCGACCTCGCGCTGGGCCGAGTGTGTTTGCACAAAGGCAATGCTGGTGTCGTCGGCGGGCACCTCTGTCGGCGCGTGTGGCAAAGGCTCTAGGTTGAGCAGGGCGGATTGCAAGTGCTCCAACATCGTGCCAGCGCGGCCAGCATCGTTTGCCGCTTGTACGGGATCGACAAACACATCGACACGGCTGAACTGATTTTGGTATTGCGCCACATCGTCAAAGCTGTCGAGCAAATGCAAGTAGTCGCGGCCATGTTTGCCCCACGCGGCGAGCAGGGGATGGGTGTCGGTGTGCAACTGGTATTGCTCGGCTTCGCTCAAGCTGCCGTCGTCTTGCGGTACGGGCAAACCTGCTTTGTGCATGTGCCGTTGATGTGGCATGCGCGCCAATGGCACACGGCTTTCCACCACATGACCCCAATAGTGTTGACAAGGGTTTTGCACCAGCATCAACACTTGGCAGACACGGCCCAAAGCAGCCAGCGCTTGCACCGTTTGCATAGGCAGCGATGTCACACCAAACACCATGATGCGGTGCGGCACACCAGTTGGTCGCTGCCCTTCTGGCAGCTGGGCCATGGCGTGCATGAACGCTTCGTGTACCTCGGCACGGGAGCGTAAGGCTTGTTGCAACTCAGCTTGCACGTCAGCGTCGGCGGCAAGGTCTTGCAGCAAATCACGCCAGAGTGCAGGTTGCCAGTTGTGTGCGCTGGGCAGTGGCGTGGCGAAGCCGTTTTGGGTGCGAAGCTGATCTAGGCCGTTGCCCCAATCTTCTAACCAATCGGCGCGGTAATTTTGGTAGCCATCCAGCACGTCTGCCAGTTGTGCGGCCAACTGATACGCGCGACGGTTCATGGCGGTGGCCTCGCCATCTGGCTGGCCCAAATAGTTTTTCAAGGGCGCAAAGCTAGGCTGCGCCAACACATCGGGCAGGCGTCGCATGATGCGCCACACCAAGGGCGATTTGTCCAGCGGCATGTGTGCGGGCACGCTGTCGGGGCCTAACACCGCTCGGTAGATTTCCCATAACTTGGCCGAGGGCAATGCCACTTGAGTGGCTGCGCAAATGCCAAGGTCTTTGGCCAAGGCCAGTTCCAGCCAATGCTTCATGCCATTGCTTTGCACCAGCAATACCTCGGGTGCAAGCACGGGCAAGGGGTTGTTTTGGATGAACTGGACCGCCAATGCACGCAGACCCTCGAGTTGGTTGCTGTGAAGCATCATAAAACCGGTGGCGTGCGCGCTAGACATGGAGGCGTAGATGGGCAGAAAGTAAGACGAAACAAACGGATGAGTCAGTGAGCATACTGGATGCTTAGGCACATTCCGCGGGTCAGACGTGTGGGCAGTGGGCCTTGTATCGGGGGGAGTGCTCCTGAGATGACTACGTTAGACCGCGTGTTGTTTGCGATGTGTTGTTGCTTGTGCGCGAATGGCCTCACGTTCCTCTTGGGTGAGCTTGTTGAGATGTTTGAGCTGCATCAGCATGCGCGAATGTGTTGCCAACTTATCCGAGTGTCTGATCAGATAGTCCCAATACAGCGTGGTGAAGGGGCACGCACTGGTTCCTGTTGATTCGGCAGGATTGAATCGACAGCCCTTGCAGTGATTGCTCATGCGGTGAATGTAGTTACCGCTGGCGACATAGGGTTTGCTCGCCATCAAACCACCGTCTGCAAATTGGCTCATGCCGAGGGTGTTGGGCAGTTCGACCCATTCCACAGCATCAACATACACCCCTAAGTACCACTGGTGTACCTCTTTGGGGTTGACCCCAAAGAGCAGTGCATACAGGCCAGTCACCATCAAACGTTGGATGTGATGGGCATAACCGTGTGCAAGGGTTTGATGGATGGCATCTCGTAAACACGCCATTTCCGTTTGACCTGTCCAGTAAAACTCGGGCAAGGATGCCTGCGCATGCCATTCGTTTCGATCGGCGTAGTCAGGCATGTGGGTCCAGTAAATACCGCGCACGTATTCACGCCACCCCAAGATTTGACGAACAAACCCCTCCACCGCTGGCAGTGGGGCATGCCCGTTATGAAAGGCTTCTTCGGCTGCAGCGATCACTTCTCGAGGATTGAGCAGCTTTAAATTCAAAGCGCAAGACAAATGCGAGTGGTAGAGCCAAACCTCGCCTTCCCACATGGCATCTTGGTAGAGACCAAAGCTTGGCAAGCGGTGTGAGATGAACTCTGCAAGTGCCAAGAGCGCATGCTCACGTGTCACGGGCCACCCGAAGCTCTCCAAAGAACCAGCGTGGTGTGCAAATCGTTGGTTCACCAAACGGATGATGTCGTGCGTGGTGGCATCCGGTTCAAACCGACTTGGTTTAGGTAACAAACCCGGCCCTTTTTTGCCAAAGCTTGCGCGGTTGTCGGCATCAAAGTTCCATTGACCTCCCAATGGTTTTTTTCCATCCATCAAGATGCCTGTTTTTTGACGCATCTCGCGGTAGAAAAACTCCAGACGCAGTTGCTTGCGATCACGTGCATGTTGTGCGAATTCACGGACCGTGCTGAAGAAGTGCGTGTCGTCACGAACCTCAAGCGTCAGCCCATGTGTGTGTGCCACCGTGCGCAGACTTTTGAGCACTCGCCATTCTCCGGGCGCCGTCATCACCAGCTTGTGTGGCTGGGTGTGAAGAATGGCTTTGCCAAGTTCTCCGGACAAAGTGCCTGAGTTCTGGGGGGCATCCAGCGCGCTGTAAATGACGGACCAACCACGTTGTTTCAACCGTGCGGCGAAGTGCCGCATGGCACTCAAAAATACGGTGGTTCTTTGTTTGGAGGACATCACGTGCGTGGACTCCTCCTCGACTTCAGCCATCCAGATGGCATCTTGTTTGGGATCGAAATCACTCAAGGCCGATGCGTCTTCGTTGAGCTGATCACCCAAAATGATGACGAGGTGTCGCAGTTGTGTCGACATAGTTGGGTCCATTAAAAATCAAAGCCAAGCTGCTGCTTTGACGTTTGAGTTTCGGTGGTGGATGCTTTTCGCTTGCCCAGTGTTTTTCGCGAGGCGTGTTTTTCTAGCACCGCTTTTTTTCCTGCTCTGACTTCGGCGGTTTGACGTCTGCTGTGCAGCTGTTGCTTTGCTTCACGCGTGGCTTGTGTGAGTTCGACCACGGGTTGCGCAATCTCAGTTCCGACTCGTACGCCTGAGTCGGCTTGTATTTCTGGTGGCATCTGCCAAGGCTCAAACAACCATGTGTCTGGAACCCGACGCATCGCGGGCAGCCACCGTCTGACAAACTTGCCATGTGGGTCATGGTCTTGGGCTTGTTTGATGGGGTTGTAGACGCGTGTCGTGTTGATGCCCGTGGTGCCGGATTGCATTTGCAATTGACTCCAGTGGATACCCGGCTCGTAATCGAGAAACTGTGTGGCCAGCCATTCCCCAACGGGTCGCCAGTGCAACCACAGTGGATAAGCGGCGACTGACACCAGCATGGCGCGCATGCGAAAGTTCAGCCAGCCGGTTTCTCGCAGCATGGTCACGCAAGCATCCACCATGGGCCAACCGGTGCGGGCTGCTTTGAGTGCTTCAAAGTGGTCTGGGTTGAAGTCTTGTTCTCGCAGTCCGTTGTAGCCACGGTGCATATTTCGCCATTCAATCGCAGGCTCGCTTTCGAGCTTTTGGATGAAATGGCAGTGCCAATACAAACGACTCATAAAGGCCGTCAGCCCTGCGCGATGTCGACTGGCTTGCGGCGGTAATTGCGCGATGTGAGCGCGGGTGTGTTGGGCCACCTCGCGCATGCTGAGACAGCCCCAAGCCAAATACGCAGACAAACGAGAACATGCATCAGGCGCTGACAAGGGCGATGAGATACCCCCGCGATAGCCGAGGCTGCGTGCATTCAAAAAACTGTGCAAGGTGGCCAGCGCTAAGGGACGACCACCGCGCTGGCGTAAGGGGGGCGCATGCTGCAAGTGTGTGGGCGCGTGCATGGCAAAGGTTGGATTGGCAACGCACTCCCAAAACCTGAGGTGGGCAAAGTTTTGCAGTGGTGCAGCCATGTGCTTTTCCCACTCGACTTGCCACACGTTTCGATTTTTGAGTGCGCGTACCACGCCAAACTGCGCATACTCTCGCCAGCCCACACCGTGCGATTGGCACCAGGCCGCTACTTTGAGATCGCGCGCATAGGTAAAACCGTTGCCAGTTTCTTGGTGTGAATGCAAATGACGAAACGGGGCTTCTCGCCAAATTTTTGACAACACATCGGGCAACTCGCCGGTGTGTATTTCTATGCAGCCACCGTGTAGACGGAGTTCACGATCAAGCGCTTGAAGAGACTCGCGAACAAACTCAAAGTGTTGCAGTGCTGCATCGGGTTGCAACCACAGTTCAGGTTCTACGACATAGATGCAGCGCACAGGTCCACGTTGAGAGGTCTCAGCAAGTGCTGCGTGGTCTTGCCAACGCAAATCACGTTTGAACCAAACCAGTTCGTAGCTCATGGACGCGTGTGGTGAACGGGTTTGTTTTTACGGCAAGCATCAGAGCAGTACAACACGTGCTCCCAATTCTTTGCCCATGCTTTTCGCCATGTCATGTCGCGCCCACAGACCGTGCAAGGCTTGCTGGGCAGACTTTGTTTGTTGCCTTTGAATGATGGTTTCATGATTCAACCCAGCTAGCGCAAGTCAATGCCTTCGTGTTGTGCAATCTTTTCTAGCGCGTTCTCAAACAAGGAGCGAGCCGAACCAGAAATTGATCTCAGGTAGGCATGAAGGTGCGCGTCTTCGGTGTTTTGATTCAGGCATTCTTGGCTGTACTCCTCAAAGCTTGCGAGCTGAGAAATGAGTTCTGCCACATGCCGAGGACATTCACATAAAACATGGGTTGAGATGCCTGCCACTCGGCTGAGCGTTTCTTCCGAGTACTTGCGACTGGCAATCACACTGCCTGTTGTTCCAAACTCTTGCGCGCGCACATGATCCACAAACAAAACGGACAGCAACAGCTCGGCCAACTCGGTGTCTGAGATAGGTTCACGCCTGACGACCCAACCAGAAAACTTCATGGCTTGGACCACCGCTTCAGGTGCGAAGTTGTAGATGACGATGGTTTGCGCAAACTTGTGCTTTTGCATCAATGCTTGGATCGTGCTGTGCACACGGGGTTGAAGCGAGTTGACTTTGATCAGCAGGACTTGCGCGGCTTCGGATAAAACAGCGGTGCTGGCACTTTCCAAGTCCATCCACACGTCGGTCACTTGTATGCGGTTCTGATTCAAACCCAAGGCGAATTTTTTGGATTCAATGCGATTGGCCATGCTCAGCCCCACCACAGCAAGTGAAACCTGTTGCCCAGCAGATGCCAAGTTCTTTTGCGCATTGTTTGGCAGGTTGCTCATTCGGCGCAGTTGCTCTAAATCTAAATTGGCAATCGTGCTGATGGCGTGTCCTGTGCTGGATAGCTGTTTGAGCAGAAGCGCTTTGGAGACATCATGCTCTTTGAACAAACGTTGTTTGCCCTCCGTTTTGACTGGGCTGAACGCACCGTAACGCGTTTCCCAAATGCGTAAGGTGGAGACAGGAATGCCTGTGGTGCTAGAGACAGCACCAATGCGATACAGCGGAGCGGACGAGGATGAGGTATGGACCAAAGCGGCACCTTTGAGTAGGGGTTGCGTAGATTCTCTTTCGAAATATCTGAAATTTAAATGAAATTTATGATTTGCGTAGATAAATGTTTGAAAATCCTACTCATTAGGAGCTGAAACATGATTTCAAAAAAGACCATCAACGCCATCGAGCTGTGTGTGTTCCTTGCGGGGCAAAGGGACGTGGGCTACGTCACGACGACACAGCTTTGCCCAAGACTGGGTCTTTCTGTTTCGTATTTGGAAGATATCTTGAAGTCACTCAAAAAGCACGACATCGTTTGCGCGATGAAAGGGCCGGGGGGTGGCTACATGATTCACGGTGACGTGTCGTTGATTTCTATCTGGGACATCGTTTGTGTGTTTGAGCAAGCACTTGGTGATCCTCAACAAGATGCAGTGCTTGATCTTGCTGCCTATGAAATAGGTTTAGAGCAAATTGTGAAAGACACCTTGAGTCAATTCACCTTGTCTGACTTTGCGGATTTCTCATCGGCGGATGTCAAGTCATACGCCCAAGACTTGGGACGTTTCAAGTTCAAGCCCTTGGCCGAACCCTTCATGCCCAAAGCGCCCAATTCGGTGTTTCAACTGCACATGTCGTTTTGATCGGCTGTGGAAATGTTCAGACATCAGAGGTGATGCCCATGTCGCTTTTTGAACATGACTACCGAGCTTTGGTGATTGGTGCTTCGGGTGCGATTGGTGGCGCGTTCGTTGAGGCCTTTCAATCCGATGCCAACTGCATCCATGTCGAGCGGGTGTCTAGATCGCATGCCTGCGGTTTTGATCTGACGGATGCTGAGGCCATCAGCCGACAAGCGTGTGTGTCCAGCGCCTCAGGTCCATTTCATGTGATTGTGGATGCCACCGGTGCGTTGACTCTTGATGGCGTAGGCCCGGAAAAATCATTGGCAAGCCTTCGACAGGATGTGTTGATGCGCAATTTTCAAATCAATGCCATTGGGCCTGCGTTGGTGCTTCAATCATTTGCGCCGTTGTTGGCTTCTGGCCCTTCGATTTACGCCAAACTATCAGCCAGAGTCGGCAGCATTTCTGACAACAAGAAGGGCGGCTGGTATGGCTACCGTGCCGCCAAAGCTGCGTTGAACATGGTGTTGCAAACCGCGGCCATCGAGCTTCAACGCAAAAATCCCAACCTGCGGGTGGTTGCGCTGCAACCAGGGACCGTCAAATCCAATTTGTCACAGCCCTTCTCGGCCTCAGTGCGCCATCTTTTAGAACCCTCTGAGTCCGTGGCAGGCATGCTGGCTGCGTTGAAATCGCTGTCACCCAAGCAAGGCGCCCATTTTGTGGACTACGCAGGTGAAGCGATTGATTGGTAGGTCAGGCCAAAGCTTCAAACACCTTCAGGCTTGATTTGTGCCCGCGCAATCACGGGTTTCCAACGTGCTTGTTCGAGTTTGATGAAGGCTTCAAACTCGGCACGTGTGTTGCCCACCGCCAGCGCCGTGTCTTGGCTGAGTTTGTCGTGCACGATCTTGCCGCGTGCCGCAGCGATGGCTTCTTTTTCGAGCTTGTCGATGTAGGCCTTAGGCATTTTGCTAGGGGCCAGCAGGCCGTACCACTGCGTCATTTCAAAGCCTTTGTAGCCTTGCTCTGCCACGGTGGGCACGTCGGGGAGTTGTGGCAGACGCGTGCTGGTGCCTGTGGCAATGCAGCGCAGCTTGCCAGCTTTGATGAATTGCAGCAAGGCAGGTGCGCCCACGGCTGCAGCTTGTAGGCGACCCGCCATCAAGTCCGTCAACATAGGCCCCGTGCCGCGGTAGGGCACATGCAGCACAAAGGTGTCGGTGACCATCTTGAGGTATTCAAACGCCAAGTGGCCAGCGCTGCCGTTGCCTGCAGAGCCGTAGTTGAGTTTGGCGGGGTTGGCTTTGGCATACGCCACAAACTCTTTCAAGTTTTTTACCGGCAAGTCGGGATGCACCACATACAAGCTGGGCACTTTGGAAATCAGTGTGATGGGTGTGAAGTCTTTGCTGGGGTCGTAGGGCAGCTTGGGGAAGATGTATTGGTTCACCGCCAAGGTGCCGATGTGGCCCAAGATGAGGGTGTGGTCGTCGGTGGCGTGCGCCACTTCTTGCATGGCAATGTTGCCTGCGCCGCCCGGCTTGTTGTCCACGAACACGTTTTGCCCAATCGTTTTGGCCATTTCGCCTGCCAAGGCACGCGCCACAATTTCAGAACTGCCGCCCGGCGCAAAAGGCACCACCAAACGCAAAGGTTTGGTCGGCCACGCAGCATCGGCGTGTGAGAGCGTCGGTGACAACGCGAGTGCAGACGCTGCGGTGCTAGCCAGCAGTTGGCGGCGTGTGAGGGTGTGGTGGTCGTTGAAATGCATGGTGTTCTTTCGTTGGTTTATTCGGTGGTGATGCCGCGCTCTTTGATGATGCGACTCCAGAGATTGACTTGTTGCTCAATGAATTTTTTGGCTTGCTCAGGCGTGCCTTTTTGAATTTCGCCGCCCAGCTGTGCCACACGTGCTTTGACTTCTGGGGCATCAAGGGCTTGTTGAAATGCCGCAGCCAATTTGTGCATCACTGGCTCGGGTGTGTTGGCAGGGGCGAACACAGCGTTCCATTCATAAATTTCTGCACCTTTGAGTCCGGACTCTGCCAAGGTCGGCACATCCGGCAGGATGGGTGAACGCTTGGCCGATGTCACGGCCAATGCTTTGAGCTTGCCCGATTGCACATGTTGCAGCGTCGAAGCGAGGTTGCCGAAAAAGAGAGGCACTTGGCCGCCAATCACATCATTCAGTGCCGGGCCACCGCCTTTGTAGGGCACGTGCACCATGTCAACTTTGGCCGCAGATTCAAACAAGGCGCCTGCCAAGTGTTGCGCTGAACCGTTGCCCGAGGACGCATAGGACACCGCGTCTTTGCTTTTGCGTGCGGCAGTGGTCAACTCGGAAATGTTTTTGGCACCAAAGTTGGCGTTGACCAACACCACATTCGGAAACAAGGCCACCACCCCAATCGGTTTGAATGCTTTCAAGCTGTCATAGGGCAGCTTGGGGTAGAGGGCAGGGTTGGCTGAAAAAGAAGAGGCATCCAACATCAAGGTGTAGCCATCAGGCGCTGCCTTGGCCACAGCGGAGGCACCAATTTGACCGCTTGCTCCGGGTTTGTTGTCGATGATGACCGGTTGGCCTAAGGCTTCCCCCATCTTGGGTGCGATCAGGCGGGCCATCGCATCCGCACCGCCGCCCGGCGGGTAGGTGACGACCAAGGTTACGGGTTTGTTGGGAAACGTGCCTTGTGCCATGGCTGAAGGTGTGCCAGCGGCTAAAGCCATTGCGCCCCATGTCAAGCAATGCAGTGTGTGGCGGCGTGTGGGATGAGGCATGTATCTCTCCTATTGATAAACGCTAACGGCTTATTGCAGTTGCGCGGTGTACTTGAATGAAAAAGCATCGCCGCGCGTGGTGCGCAACTCGACGCAACGACCTGCGATGTCAAAGGCTTGGCGCTCCACGAGAACGCATGGGTGTGCAGCAGCTAACTTGAGTCGTTTCGCTTGGGTGGCATTGAGCTGTGAAAAGCTCAAACTGTCTTGTGTTTTTTGAATTACCACGCCGCAGCGTTGCTGGTACATGGGGTAGAGCAAGTCATCCCAACCCTCGATGTCCGACTCCGCTAAGGTGCCAAAGAGTGGCAAGGGCAACACGATGGTTTCTAGCAAACACGGCTCTTGCTCTAAGCTGCGCAAGCGCTCGAACTGCAGCACTTGTGCATTTTTTTCTAATTGGAATGTGCTGGCTTCTTGCGCTGTGGCGTTGCGCAGACGGCTCGCCAAAATACGGGATTGCGGGGTTTGACTGCTGCCATCATCCACGCCACGGAATCGGAAGAAGCGCATCATGGATGCACCGTCGACCCCTTTGGTCACAAACGTGCCTTTGCCGTGGCGACGCTGTAAAACGCCGTCTTCCACCAGCAACGACAGGGCTTGGCGAATCGTGCCCAAGGCCACACCGTAGGTTTGTGCAAGGGCTGATTCGGCGGGAATTACATCTCCCGGCAACCACTCCCCTTGCAAGATGCGATCACGCAGTGCAAGGGCCAATTTGCCATATCGGCTTTGCCCTGGGGTGTGTTGAAGCAAGGTGGTGTTCATGCAATAGAAAACTAGACATCTAGAGGACTAGAATATATCCCATGAATCAAATGCCGTCAAAAATTTGGATCGACACCCATTTTCATGGGTTCAATGCGGGTGTCGCGGTAGCCGGCGCGCGTTACGTGCCGCAATACAGCGCCACCTTGAACGACTGGATGGCCCATGCGCAAAGCGTTGGTGTGACACGCGGCGTGTGGGTACAACCTAGCTTTTTAGGCACTGACAACAGCTTGATGGTGAGCGCCTTGCAGACGCATCCCGACGTGTTGCGTGGTGTGGCTGTTGTGGCTCCCAATGCGGACACTGAACAACTGCAAGCCTTGCACTCGGCGGGCGTGCGTGGCATTCGTTTGAATGTGGCGGGCATCTCGCACGACATCGCCGAGTGGACACGGGCCGAGCGTGTGTGGCGCACCATGCATGCGCTGGGCTGGCATTTGGAGGTGCACACAGACACCGGTACTTTGCCCAAGGTCTTGGCGCAGTTGCCGTCTGAGCTGCCCTTGGTGGTGGATCACATGGCCAAACCCACACAAGCCAAAGCACAGGACGCAAGCGTTGATCTTTTGGTGCGCCGCGCGCAGCACGTGCCCACCTACGTGAAACTGAGTGGCGCCTACCGCTTAGGCGATGTGGATGCCCAAAGCCTTGCACAACTGTGGCTTCATGAGCTTGGTGTGTCAGCGTTGTTGTGGGGCAGTGATTGGCCTTGTACCAACCACGAGCACCTCGCCAACTACCCGCTGCTGTGGTCTGCGCTTGAAAGTTGGTTGGGCGCCGAGCACCTCGACCCAGTGTTGATGCACAACCCGCTGCGGCTTTATTGGGGTGTCGCAGCTAACGCTTAAGCCCCTGCACGTCTGAGTGCGCTGACGCGTCGGTGTTCGTCGAGCGCATTGTTTTCAATACTCTCGCGAATGAAGCCACTGTGCTCTTTGGCCGAGGCGCTGGCCTTGTCTGCTTTGTTGGACTTGATGGCCTTCCAAATCGTGCGGTGCTGAGCGCGCAACTGTTCCCACTGCGTGGGTCGCGTGTGCGAGTGCTTGAGGTTGTTGGTCACATGGCCGTGAATGACGCGCATCAAACTGGCCGTGAGATGCCCAATCAACACGTTGTGTGAAGCTTCGGCAATCGCTTGGTGAAACGCCACATCGGCAGCGATTGACGCGTCGAGGTCTTTGTTGGCATAGGCTGCGTCTAATTCGGCAAAGGCTTTGTCGATGCGGGCCATGTCCACATCGGTGGCGCGTTGTGCTGCCAGTGCTGCGGCTTGGCCCTCAAGCATTTCTCGAAATTCCAAGATGTCGCGGTGCAGCAGGGGATGGCCTTTGAGCATGTCTTGCCACGGATCTATGAACGGCGCGTCGAGTTTGTCGGTCACGGTGGTGCCACCGCCATGTCGCGTGACGAGCAGGCCTTTGGCCACCAACTTTTGGATGGCTTCACGGATGGAAGGGCGAGACACGCCAAAGTCTTCGGCAAGCTTGCGCTCAGAAGGAATGCGGTCACCGGGGCGCAAGGCCCCATCCAAAATCTGATTCTCGATTTCAGTGACGACGCTATCGGCCAAACGAACAACAGAAGATTGAATATGCGCCATAGATTTGCAAAGTGGTCAGACCAAATTATTGGCGCGATTAGAAGCATTAAGCCATGAATAAGCTCTTTAATAGGGTAATTACCTACCGTCAAGGGATCGGGTGGGTTCTTACACTATGGTTAAGTGGTATTACCAATTTGATTTAACGTTTCAAGGAGAAGAGTATGGTTTGGCAACAGGTCTATGACCCGTTTGGCAACATGGTGGTGTCCACCTTGTTGGCCGCGATTCCCGTGGTGGTGATGTTGGTGGCGTTGGGCTTCATGCACATCAAAGCGCACATTGCGGCAGGTTTGGGTTTGGTGGCCGCTTTGGTCGTGGCCATCTTCGCTTACGGCATGCCTGCTGACATGGCTGGCAAAGCGGCGATGTATGGTGGCTTGACGGGTTTGCTGCCCATCGGCTGGATTGTGTTGAACATCATCTTCTTGCAACAGTTGGCCGAACAAAACGGCAGCTTCAAAGTGTTGCAAGACTCGCTGTCGGGCATCACCGACGACCGCCGCTTGCAGTTGCTGTTGATCGCGTTTTGTTTTGGCGCGTTCTTTGAAGGTGCAGCTGGTTTCGGCACACCCGTGGCTGTGACTGCCGGTATCTTGATCGGTTTGGGCTTTTCACCGTTGGCCGCTTCGGGTTTGAGCTTGATTGCCAACACCGCGCCTGTGGCGTTTGGTGCTTTGGGTACGCCCGTGATCACATTGGCCAAAGTGCACGGTTACGACCTCATGGAAGTCACCGCGATGATTGGCCGTCAATTGCCTTTCTTCTCGTTGCTCGTGCCTTTCTGGTTGATCTGGGCTTTTGCTGGTCGCAAAGCGATGATGGAAATTTGGCCCGCCATTTTGGTGACCGGTTTGTCGTTCGCGATTCCTCAGTACTTGGTGTCTAACTTCATCGGCCCAGAGCTGGTGGACATCATTGCGGCCATCGTGTCGATGGTGTCGTTGATTTTGTTCTTGCGCGTGTGGCAACCCAAAACCATTTGGACATCGCCTTCGCTCAAAGGTCACGAGACCGACGGTGGCGAAGCCAAGCCCGCCGTGGCCGTGGTGAAACACTCACGTGCTGACTTGGTGCGTGCATGGACACCTTGGGTGATCTTGTCTGTGTTCGTGTTCATCTGGGGCTTGCCACCTGTGAAGGCGTACTTCAACAGCATCTGGGCACCTGCATTCCCCATTGAAGGTTTGCATAACTTGATCGAAAAGATGCCACCCGTGGTGCCTAACCCCACCAAAGAAGGTGCGGTGTACACCTTGGGCCTGTTGTCTGCCACAGGCACCGGCATTTTTGTGTCGGCCATCGTCGGCGCGTTGGTGATGAAGTACAAACCCACAGAAATCATCAGTGCCTATGCGCGCACATTCTGGTTGGTGCGTTACTCGCTGTTGACCATCGTGTTGATGTTGGGCTTGGGGACGTTGACACGTTTCTCTGGCACAGACACCACCCTCGGTTTGGCGTTTGCCAACACAGGCGTGTTCTACCCCTTCTTCGGCACGTTGATGGGCTGGATTGGTGTTGCCATGACCGGTTCTGACACGGCTTCTAACGTGTTGTTCGGTGGCATGCAAAAAGTGGCAGCTGAGCAATTGGGTCTCAGCGCCAACTTGATGGGCGCGGCCAACAGCTCTGGCGGTGTGATGGGCAAGATGATTGACGCACAGTCCATCGTGGTGGCTTCTACGGCAACCCGTTGGTTCAACCACGAAGGCGACATCTTGCGCTACGTGTTCTTCCACTCGATTGCACTGGCGTGTTTGGTGGGCTTGTATGTGACGTTGCAAGCGTACGTCTGGCCATTCCACTTGATGGTGGTGGGCTAATTACCCGCAAGACTTGGGGCATGTCCCCAAGTTCAAACAAAAAGCCGCTGTCTGAAAACAGCGGCTTTTTGTTTGGGCGATTCGATTTGAGCTGTACCAGCTAAAGCGTGCTCACAAAATTTTCTGGTGCAGCACGTGGGCGTGCGGCTTTGTGTGAGGTCACGTGACCGAAGTTCAAAAAACAAATGCCTTGCTCGGTGTCTGTCAGTTGGAACAGCCTGCGTAGGCTGGGTGCGTTCATGGATTGACCGCTGGTGATGCCACTGCCGATCGACAGAGCTTGGGCCATGAGCAGCATATTTTGTATTGCGCATCCTAAAGACACGAGGCGTTCTTGCAAGGGTACGTCAGGTTCGCTCGGGGTTTGGTTGACGACAGCAAGCATCAAGCAAGGGGCGCGAAAGGCTTTGTCATAGGCTGCATCGCGTGCGGTTTGATCCGCTTGCGGGTCTCTGATATGCAGGGCTTGCACAAATGCTTGACCCAAGTTTTCGCGCTTTTCAGGCGGCACGACGATGAAGCGCCACGGTTGAATTCGACCGTGGTCTGGGGCATGGGATGCGGCGCTGAAAATCAGATTTAATTCATCCGCGTTGGGCCCCAGTCCACTTAACCGCTTGGGCGCCACATGTGTGCGTGCGCGCATCTGCGCCAACAACACATGTGCCGCATCGGTCTGCATGGTCAGTATTGCTTGTAGGGCAAGAATTTGCCTGAGAGCACCACATTCACGCGGTCGCCTTTGGGGTCAGGCTGGCGCACGATGTCCATCGAAAAATCAATCGCGCTCATGATGCCGTCACCAAACTCTTCGTGGATCAGTTCTTTGATGGTGCTGCCGTACACGCTGACGATTTCATACCAACGGTAAATCAAAGGATCGGTGGGCACAGGTGTGGGCAATGAGCCTTTGTAGGGGACCACTTGCAACCACTTTTGTTCTTCCGCATCAAGGCCAAAGATCTTGCCGACGATTTTGGCTTGCTTGGCATCTAAGGTCATTTGGCCGAGACAAGCGGCCGTGGTCCATTCTTTGGAGAGGCCCACTTTTTTCGCTACGTCTTCCCATTTGATGCCTTTGGACACTTTGGCGCTGATGATTTTTTCGGTCACGTCGAGACGGTTCATGTGGACTCCTAGGTTGATTGAATGGGGTTAGCCAGCTGCGATGCAGCGGGATGGTTCGTTCGGGATGGCGAGTTGCATCAAGCCTTGCAGCACATCGCCTACCACGATGACGGAAGGGCTGGCCATCTTGTTGCGCACCACCGTGTGATGCAGTGTGTCGAGTGTGCAGACCACATGACGTTGTGTGGGCAAACTGACATGCTGCACCACGGCCACCGGCGTGTCTGCTCGTAAGCCCTGCAAGAGCGAGGCTTGCAGTTGTGCTGCGCCGCTCATGCCCATGTAAATCACCAGGGTGAGTTTGGCTTGTGCTGCGGTGTGCGCGAGCGCGGCCCAATCGACCGCATCGGTCGCACCTTGCTTGGCATGGCCCGTGATGAACAACACACCGTGCGCGTGTGCACGATGCGTCAACGGCACACCCAGAGATGTGACGCCAGCCAAGCCAGCGGTGATGCCGTTGATGACGGTGACGTTCACACCCTTGGCACGCAGGTGCTCCACCTCTTCACCCCCACGACCAAAGATGAACGGGTCACCCCCTTTGAGGCGCACCACGTTTTCTCCAGCCAAGGCTTCTTGCAGCATCAGCTTTTCAATGAAGGCTTGGGGTGTCGATGTGCAGCCGCCGCGTTTGCCCACATGGATGAGGCGAGCCGTGGGACTGGCGTAGGCGGTGATGGCATCGCTCACCAAATCATCGACCAACAACACCGTGGCTGCTGCGATGGCTTTGACGGCCTTGAGGGTCAGCAGTTCGGGGTCGCCTGGACCTGCACCAACCAGGGTGACGTGTGGGGCGGTGTGTGTCATGGTGTTGTGCTTTGGCTGAGTTGAATCATGCGCCGCAGCTCAGGCACACACGAGCCACATTGGGTGCCGCATTTGAGCGTGCTTTGCAATGAGGCCAAGCGTTGTGCGTCGTCGCCTTGGCAAGTCTTGAGGTGGTTTTCAATGGCCATGTCTTTCACGCCCACACAGCTGCACACAGTGGCACCTGCATCAACCAAAGCCACTGGCGGTTTGCTGCCGGTCATCAACAAGCGTCGGCCATAGTCACGGGTTGAGGCTTCTGTTTGCAGCAGGGCTTTGAGCCATGTTTGTGCTGAGGTGTCGCCCGCAATGATGAAGGCGTCGAGTTGAGTGTCTTTGGCTTGCGCTACTTCGCTGTGCTGCAAACGCATGCTGCGCAGTTGGCTGCGTTTGGTATCCACATACCGCAAGCTGTCTGTGCCGTGGAGGCCCAAGAGTTGTTCGATGTCTTGCACCAGCGTCATGTCGGGCGCTTCGCTGCAAGCCGCGCGCATTAGCACGCCTTGACGGGCAGAACCGTTTGCAGACGTGTTGCTGAAGGGCACGCAGCTGGCAAATTCAAACTGCACCATGCGCGCACGCAGGTTTTGCAAAATGGTTTGCGCTTTGTGTTCGGGCAACCACGCCACGGCCAACAAGGTCCAAGGCAATTCAGCCTTCAGAACCTTCACCGCTGCATGTTTGAGTTCAGGTTGTTTGGACGTGGGGCAATAGGCCGAGGTGGTGATGGCATTCACCCCTGCCAATGGTTTGTTTTGGTGGTCACGTCCACTCAAGAACGCAGTGCCCCAATGCATGGCGATGAAGGCTTGGTTGGCACCCAGATCGGTGCTGGCTTGTGCGGGCAACACAATGGAGCCGCGCTTGCTGGTGACGTGGACCAAGCAGTTTTCGTCCAAGCCCAGCCGCGCCATGTCGTCTGGATGCAGTTGCACCACCGGTTCTGGCACATGACCAAAGAGTTTGCCCACCAAGCCCGTGCGTGTCATGCCATGCCATTGGTCACGCAGACGGCCTGTGTTCAGCGAAAACGGAAAGCGCGATTCACGCACTTCAGCGGTGGGGACATACGGCAGCGCGGCAAATTTGGCATGGCCATTCGCCGTGGCAAACACACCGTCTTCGTACAAGCGGGCTTGTCCTTGCGTTGCCCCTTCGCGCATGGGCCATTGTTGGGGCGCGTGTTCTAAGTGGGCGTAGCTCAGGCCAGTGATGTCGAGGTCGCGACCGCGGGTGGATTCGCGGTGTTCCAGCCAAATTTCTTCGGGCGAGGTGTAGGCCATGTGCAGGCCTGTCTTGTGTGGGGCGACACCGGGCTCTTGTGCCAAACGTGTGGCAAGGTCCACCACGATTTGCCAGTCATGTTTGGCTTGACCGGGGGCAGGAACGCCAGCGCGCACACGGGTGATGCGGCGTTCGCTGTTGGTCACCGTGCCTTCTTTTTCGCCCCAAGTGGTGGCAGGCAGCAGCAGGTCAGCGAAGTCGCAGGTCTCGGCGGTGGCAAAGGCTTCTTGCACCACCACAAACTCAGCACGCTCTAGCGCACGGCGGACCGTGGATTGGTTGGGCATGGATTGCGCAGGGTTGGTGCAGGCAATCCACAGCGCTTTGATCTCGCCATCGGCAGCCGCTTCAAACATTTCCACGGCAGTCTTGCCGGGCTTTGACGGCACATCGTCAATGCCCCACAAGGCGGCTACCTCAGCGCGGTGTTCGGGCTTGCCCATGTCGCGGTGCGCGCTGATGAGGTTGGCCAAACCACCCACTTCGCGGCCACCCATGGCGTTGGGCTGGCCTGTGAGCGAGAAGGGGCCAGCGCCGGGTTTGCCAATGTGTGCGGTGGCCAAGTGCAGGTTGATGAGGGCGGCGTTTTTGGCCGTACCGCTGCTGGACTGGTTCAATCCTTGGCAATACAAACTCAGCGTGGCTTTGGAGGTGGCAAACCAACGTGTGGCTTGCCACAGTTGCTCAGGCGTGATGCCGCATACCTCATGTATGTGTGCGGGTGTGTAGTCGGCCACCAAGGTTTTCAGGGCTTCAAAGCCCTCGGTGTGCGCTGCGATGTAGGCCGTGTCCACCCAGCCCTCAGCCAGCATGATCTGCAACATGCCATGAAACAAGGCCACATCAGTGCCTGGTTGCAATGGCAAATGCAAATCGGCACTGCTGGCGGTGTCGGTGCGGCGCGGGTCTGCCACGATGATTTTGAGGTTGGGATTTTTTGCGCGTGCGTCTTCGATGCGTCTGAACAGAACAGGATGTGCATACGCCGCATTGCTGCCTGCGATGAACAGGCAGTCGGCATGCATCACGTCGTCGTAGCAAGCAGGTGGCGCGTCTGCGCCGAGGGTGAGCTTGTAGCCGGCCACAGCGCTGCTCATGCACAAGCGGGAGTTGGTGTCGATGTTGTTGGTGCCCAGCAAACCTTTGACCAATTTGTTGAACACGTAATAGTCTTCGGTCAACAACTGCCCCGACACATAAAAACCCAGGGCATCGACCCCATGCGCGCGCACGATGCTGGCCAGTGTTTGACTGGCAAGTTGCATGGCGTTGTCCCAAGTCACTGGCTGCAAACTGCCACCGCGCACCCATCGGCGCATGGGTTGCAGCAAGCGTGTCTGGGCTGCCATGACGGGACTGGCGGTGAGGTGCAGCGACGCACCTTTGCTACACAGTCGTCCAAAGTTGGCGGGGTGAGCAGGATCACCGCGCACACCTGTGATGTGACCCGCGTTCGATTCAATGATCACGCCGCAGCCCACGCCGCAGTAAGGACAGGTTGAACGCGTTTCTTTCATGGCAACAGCTTTGTCTGACGAGGTTAGGCAGTGGCGGTGTCGTCCACAGCGAGGGTGTTCAACTCTTGCAAGTCAAGCGCTACTTCGCCGTTTTCCACACGCACCGCAAAGCGGGTGGTGCAGCCCTCATCGGGGGCGTGGGCGCACCCATCGACCAAACCAATGTGCCAGTTGTGCAGTGGGCACACCACTGTTTCTCCAAACACCAAGCCTTGGCTCAGCGGACCGCGCTTGTGCGGGCATTGATCGAGCAGGGCAAACACTTTGTCTTCGGCGTTGCGAAACACCGCTACTTCAACACCCTTGGCGCGCTGCACGCGGCGTGCGCCTAGCACAGGGATGTCGTCAACTTTGCAAATGACTTTCCATTCGGTCATGGTGGTTCCTTAAACGGTGATGGCTTCAAACTGGCGCGTGTCCACGTGCGCTTTGTCGAACTCGAACCAAGGATCGGGTTCGCCTTCGAGCGCAAACTGCAAACGTGCCCACAGGGCTTTGCGGCCTGCTTCGTCGTCCAAGATTTTTTTCTTCACGTAGTCCATGCCCACGCGGTTCACGTAATGCAAGGTGCGCTCTAAGTACCAACCTTCTTCGCGGTAAAGCTGCATGAACGCGCCGGTGTACTCCATCACCTCTTCCGAGGTTTTGACCTTCACGAAGAACTCAGCCACTTCGGTTTTGATGCCGCCGTTGCCTGCGATGTACATCTCCCAACCGCTGTCCACGCCGATGATGCCCACGTCTTTGATGCCGGCTTCTGCACAGTTGCGCGGGCAGCCTGACACAGCGAACTTCACCTTGTGTGGTGCGTACATACGCCACATGGCTTTTTCAAGGTCCTTGCCCATTTGTGTGCTGTCTTGTGTGCCCATGCGGCACCACTCGCTGCCGACGCAGGTTTTCACGGTGCGCAAAGCTTTGGCGTAGGCGTGGCCGCAAGGCATGCCAATGTCTTTCCACACATTGACGAGGTCTTCTTTTTTCACACCCAGCAAGTCAATGCGTTGACCGCCTGTGACTTTGACCGTCGGGATTTGGTACTTGTCCACCACGTCTGCAATGCGGCGCAATTCGTCGGCGGTGGTTTCGCCGCCCCACATGCGAGGGATGACGCTGTATGTGCCGTCCTTTTGGATGTTGGCGTGGCTGCGCTCGTTGATGAGGCGACTTTGTGGATCGTCCAACGCCTCTTTCGGCCAGCTGCTCAGGCGGTAGTAGTTGATGGCAGGGCGGCAGGTGGCGCAGCCCGTCGCTTTGAGGCGGCCTTCGGCATCGGGTTTTTTCCACTCTAGGAATTCAAACACCGCTTCGTTGGTCAACAGCTTGTGTTCACGAATTGCGTCGCGCACTTCTTGGTGGCTGTGCTCGGTGCAACCGCAGATGGCCTTTTTCTTCGGTGTGGCCGAGTAGTCGCCACCGGCGGTGAACATCAAAATTTGTTCGACCAAGCCCGTGCATGAACCGCACGAGGCACTGGCCTTGGTGTGCTTGCGCACCTCATCCAACGTGAACAAACCTTTTTCTTTGATGGCTTTGCAAATGTCGCCTTTTTTCACACCGTTGCAACCGCACACCTCGGCATCGTCGGGCATGCTGGCGGCTTTGCTGTGGCCTTCATGGCCCACGTCGCCAATGTTGGATTCACCAAACATCAGCTTTTCGCGAATGTCAGCCACACTTCGGCCATCGCGCAACAGCTTGAAGTACCAGCTGCCATCTACGGTGTCCCCGTACAAACAAGCGCCCACCAGTTGGTCATTGCGGATGACAAGTTTTTTGTACACACCTTCGTGCGGGTCGCTCAACACAATCTCTTCGGTGCTGCCATCGGTGCTGCCCATGAAGTCGCCTGCGCTGAACAAATCAATACCGGTGACTTTGAGCTTGGTGGAGGTGAGCGAGCCGGTGTAGCGGCCAATGCCGAACTCGGCCAAATGGTTGGCCAACACTTTACCTTGTTCAAACAAGGGGGCGACCAAACCGTAGGCAATGCCACGGTGCGCGGCACATTCGCCCACGGCGTAAATGCGCGGGTCGGTGACGGTTTGCAAGGTGTCGCTGACCACAATGCCGCGCTCACAATGCAGATGCATTTTTTCAGCGAGGGCGGTGTTGGGGCGAATGCCCACAGCCATCACCACCAATTCGGCGGGCACGTGGGTCCCGTCTTTGAACAACACGGACGCGACGCGCCCGTTTTTGTCTGCTTGCAAGGCTTGGGTGTGTGCGCCCATGCGGAACTGCATGCCGCGTTCTTCGAGTGAGCGTTGCAGCAAGCCACCAGCCACTTTGTCGAGCTGGCGCTCCATCAGCCATTCGCCCACGTGCACCACGGTCACACTCATGCCGCGCTTCATCAAACCGTTGGCGGCTTCGAGGCCGAGCAACCCGCCGCCAATCACCACGGCGTGTTTGTATTTCGTGGCCGCGTCAATCATGGCCTGTGTGTCGGCAATGTCGCGGTAGGCCAGCACACCGTCCAACTCGCGGCCTGGCACAGGCAACATGAAGGGGTTGGAGCCAGTGGCCAAAATCAAACGGTCATACGGCGCGCTTTTGACTTCGCCTGCTGCGTTGGTGGCGTGCACCATGCGTTTGACGCGGTCCACTTCGGTCACCGTCCAGCTGGTGTGCAGGGTGATGTGGTTGTCGCTGTACCAGTCGAGCGGGTTGAGAATGATCTCGTCCAAGGTTTGCTCGCCCGCCAACACCGGTGACAACAAAATGCGGTTGTAGTTGGGGTGTGGCTCAGAGCCGAAGACGGTGATGTCGTACAGATCAGGTGTGAGTTTGATCAGCTCTTCCAAGGTGCGTACACCGGCCATGCCGTTGCCCACCATCACGAGTTTGAGTTTGGGTGGCATGGTGTTGCTTCCGCAGGACCGCTCCAAGGGAGCAACAGCCCCCTCGGGGGGCAGTGAAGACACGCAGTGCTGAACGTGGGGGTTCATATTCATCTCCTCAGTGTTTCTCGACATGCGCTTGGCGCGTGTATAAAAAGTCAATCACGGCTTTGCGGTAGTGCAAATACGCAGGGTCGTCTGCCAAGGTCACGCGTGAACGGGGGCGTGGTAAGTCCACATGCAGCACTTCGCCAATGGTGGCGGCAGGGCCGTTGGTCATCATCACGATCTTGTCGGACAGCAACACAGCTTCGTCTACATCGTGGGTCACCATCACCACGGTACTTTGTGTATTCGCAACGATGGCCAGCAATTCGTCTTGCAGTTTGGCGCGGGTCAAGGCATCCAAGGCACCGAACGGTTCGTCCATCAACAACACTTGCGGCTCCATCGCCAAGGCACGGGCAATGCCCACGCGTTGCTTCATGCCGCCCGAGATTTCACCGGGACGTTTTTGCGCGGCGTGGCTCAGGCCCACCATCTCGAGTGCCGCGTGTGTGCGTGCCACCAATTGCGCTTTGTCTTCTTTGGGTTTGCCGTCCACGATGCCGCTTTGGCCGAACACGCGTTCCACACCGAGGTAGACGTTTTCAAAGCAAGTGAGCCAAGGTAGCAACGAGTGGTTTTGAAACACCACGGCGCGCTCGGGGCCGGGACCTGCGATTTCTCGGTTGGCACAAATCAAGGTGCCCTCAGAAGGGGTGGTCAATCCGGCAATCAAGTTGAGCAAGGTGGACTTGCCGCAACCCGAGTGGCCGATGAGGGCGACGAACTCGCCTTTGCCCACAGTCAGGTCAATGTCGCGCAAGGCCGGAAAGTCACCTTTGGCGGTGCGAAAGGTTTGGGCCACGCCCTGAATTTGCAAATAGCGGGTGGTCAAGGATGCATTCATGACTGCACCTCCTCAAAGGTGAATGCGGTGGCGAGTTTGATGAGGGCGTACTCCAACACCAAGCCCACGATGCCAATCACGAAGATGGCGATGATGATGTTTTTCACGTTCAGGTTGTTCCACTCGTCCCACACCCAAAAGCCTATACCCACGCCGCCGGTCAGCATCTCGGCGGCGACGATCACCAACCAAGCCGTGCCGACAGCCAAGCGCACGCCTGTCAACATGTAGGGCAGCACCGCAGGAAACAAAATCTTGCTGACGATCTTCCACTCAGAGAGGTTGAGCACACGCGCCACGTTCATGTAGTCCTGCGGCACACGTTGCACACCCACGGCGGTGTTGATGACCATGGGCCAAATCGAGCAAATGAAGATGGTCCAAATGGCCGCAGGGTTTGCACCCTTGAACACCAACAAACCAATGGGCAACCAAGCCAGTGGTGACACCGGACGCAGCAAGCTGATGAGAGGGTTGAACATGCGCGACAAAAACTCGAAACGCCCAATCAAGAAACCTAGCGGAATACCCACGACTGCGGCCAAGCCAAAACCCAGTGCCACGCGTTTGAGTGAACTCCACACGTTCCAACCTACGCCTTGGTCGTTGGGACCATTGCTGTAGAACGGGTTGCTGAACACATCGACCGCTTGCCAAAAGGTGTCGGTGGGATTGGGAAAGTTGTTGGTGCTGGTCACAGACACCAGCGACCAAATGCCCACCAGCAGTGCCAAGCCCATGAAGGGCGGCACCACGCGTGACAACAGGGTTTTCAAATACATGGCGAGTCCTTAGGCGAGAAATTTAGGCGTGAACTTTGAAGCTGTCGGCATACTTCTTCGGGTCTTTGCCGTCCCACACCACGCCGTCCATGAGTTTGCTGGTGCGCATCGTGTCTTTGGGTACGGGTGTTTTGCTGGCGGCAGCCGCTTGTTTGAACACCTCGATCTGGTTGATCTCTTTGGCCACCTTCAAGTAGTCAGGGTGGTCTTTGAGCAAGCCCCAACGTTTGTGCTGGGTGAGAAACCACATGCCGTCGGACAGGTAAGGGAAGTTGGCCGTGCCATCGTTGAAGAACTTCATGTGGTTGGGGTCGTCCCACGTCTTGCCCAAACCGTTTTGGTAGCGGCCCAAGATGCGTTGGTTGATCACGTCGACACTGGTGTTGACATAGGCTTTGTCAGCGATGGTTTCGGCCATCTTCATTTTGTTTTGCAGACCCGCGTCGATCCACTTGCCGGCTTCCAAAATGGCAGCGGTCACTGCACGTGCCGTGTTGGGGTATTTCTTCACGAAGTCGCCGGTGGTGCCCAGCACTTTTTCAGGGTGGTCACGCCAAATGTCTTGTGTGGTGGCGGCGGTGATGCCAATGCCGTCGGCAATCGCGCGGTGGCCCCAAGGCTCACCCACGCAGTAGCCGTCCATGTTGCCCACGCGCATGTTGGCCACCATTTGTGGCGGCGGCACGGTGATGACCTTGGCATCTTTGAGTGGGTTCACACCCACGCTGGCCAACCAGTAATACAGCCACATGGCGTGTGTGCCTGTGGGGAAGGTTTGCGCGAAGGTGTATTCGCGTTTGTCAGTGGCCATCAGTTTGGCGAGGCTGGCTGCATCCACTGCGCCTTTGTCGGCGAGCTTCTTGGACAGCGTGATGGCTTGGCCGTTTTGGTTCAAGTTCATCAGCACGGCCATGTCTTTCTTAGGACCTGCGGTGCCCATGTGTACGCCGTAGATCAAGCCGTACAAAGCGTGGGCAAAGTCGAGTTCGCCGTTCACCAATTTGTCGCGCACACCGGCCCAGCTGGACTCTTTGGTGGGGATGATCTTGACGCCGTATTTCTTGTCGATGCCCAGCACCGAAGCCATCACCACGCTGGCGCAATCGGTGAGCGGAATGAAGCCAATCTTGACCTCTTCTTTTTCAGGCTTATCTGAACCTTGTGCGTACACGGCAGCACGCAAGGCAGGCGCGATGGTGAGTGCGCCTGCAGTGGCGGCTTGCAAGACATTGCGGCGGCTCATGGGGGTCTCCAAAAGTTTCGTCATGACATCACTCCTATATAAAAAAACTGGTGCAGAAACGACAAAGGCGTCCTCACCACATGCACCTGCGATGCATGGGTGGGGACGCCTTTGTCCTTGAGCCGTCATTGGCTCTTGCTTGGAGTGGTTGCAATTGCTGTGCCAACCATCCAGGGTTCTCCCGAATGAAAAAACGCCCCATGACGGAGCGTTTGCAAGAGGCTGCACCAAGCTGGCGCACCAAACTAGGACAGCAGGTCTGCCATGTCGAGTGTGCGTTGCGCGACCTCTGCCATCTTCAACCCCTTGTCCATGGCGATTTTGCGAAGCTTGGTGAATGCTTCTTTCTCACTCAAGCCCTGTTTCTCCATCAAAAGGGCTTTGGCGCGGTCAACCACGGTGCGCTCTTGCAAGGCGTTGCGTGCATCGTCACGCTCATCGCGCAGGCGTTCTTCGTATTCAAAGCGGGCCATCGCCACATCCAAGATGGGGCGAATGCGTGTGCTGGAAAGTCCATCCACGATGTAGGCCGACACGCCCACGGCCATGGCATCGCGCACATGGGTCGTGTCGCTGTCATCGGTGAACAGCACGATCGGGCGGCGCGCATCGCGTGTGGCAAACACCACGTGTTCGAGGGCATCGCGAGCCTCAGATTCAGCGTCCACAATGATGAGGTCGGGTTGCAGCTGACTGATGCGGTCAGACAAGAACACGTCCGCAGGCAGTGTGGCAATGAGGTTAAAACCACTTTCAAGCAAACCGATGCGCAGCGCTCTGGAGCGCTCGGCTTGTGACAACGCATGGGCATCGTCTAGGTCTTGAACGTCCAAGTCCGGCGCAACGACAACGATGCGAACGCCCTCGGAAGTTGTGTGTTTCGATTTCATTTGTATAAGTGACGGTCTTGGGTGTTTTATCAAGCAAGTAGTGAGCCACGTGTTTCAGGTTTAATTCTGTTTTTCAACTCTTCTCGAATCAAAAATGATCGCTCAATCTATTTCAAATTTCACCCGTACCTTGACTGCGCTGAACGGCATTTTGGAGAAAGGCGCAGCCTCTGCGCACGCGCGAAAAATCGATCCTTTGGTGTTCACACGTGACCGTTTGTCACCCGACATGTTTCCCTTGACGCGTCAGGTGCAGATCGCGTGCGATGTGGCAAAAAATGGTTTCTCACGTTTGGCGGGCCTAGAGGCTCCCAAGTTTGAAGACACCGAAACCACGTTCGAAGAACTGCAAGCGCGTATTGCTAAGACGATCGTGTTTTTAAACGCCGTCACCGCAGACAGCTTAAAGGGCAGCGAAGACAAAGTGGTGACATTTCCCGCAGGTCCGGAGCGCACGCTGAAGATGAAGGGCGATGCCTATTTGAACCAATGGATGCTGCCTAACCTGTATTTCCACGTGGTCACGGCGTACAACATCTTGCGCCACAACGGTGTGGATGTGGGCAAGATGGATTACCTCAAAGGCGCTGATTTGTTGCCTTGATCACGCCTTGGGTCGCCACATGTGAAACAGCTGTTCCGGCCCAATGGTGAAGTAGTCTGCAGGCCCACCTCCGCGCAAGATGTGGCCTGCACGGGCGGTGTCATAGATGCCATCTTTGAGCAAGTGGTCGGCAATGTGGATGCCCACCACTTCGCCGAGTACCAACCATGTGGGAACTCTCTGTTTGTCGAGTCCTTCGAGTTGGATGATTTGTGTGCTGCGGCACTCAAACGACACAGGACTTTCGGCCACACGCGGCACATCCACCACGCGCGAAGGCGCGGTCGTCAAACCCGCCAATTCAAATTCGTTCACGTCAGGGGCGACTGGCGCGCAAGTTTGGTTCATCGCCTCGGCGAGTGGTCGTGTGACGAGGTTCCACACAAACATGCCGTTTTCTTGCACGTTGCGTAAAGAGTCTTTGGGGCCCGTGCTGGAAAAGCCTACGATGGGCGGCACGTAGTTGAAGGCCGTAAAAAAACTATAGGGCGCGAGGTTCAGCACACCGTCGTTGCTACGGGTAGAGACCCAGCCGATAGGGCGAGGGCCCACGATGGCGTTGAACGGGTCATGAGGAAGGCCGTGGCCTAAGCGAGGTTCATAAAAATGCGTCATCCCGATACGGTAAACGCGAATCGGCAATCCAGTTGTCGCCTACTTGCAAAACCGCAGCACTTGTGTGCCTTAGGGCGTGCGTTTGGCGATCAGGGCCAGCACATCCAGTTCGATTTGGTGGTCGGGTTTGATGTGCTGCAAACTCTTGCGCAACGTGTTTTCGCCCGTGGCTTGGGCGATCAAACTCAATTGATCGATCAGCAATTTGAATTGCGCAGCAGCCAACGCCGGATGCGCTTTGGCATCCAGCACCAAGCCGTTGGCTGAGGTGTGGTCGTCGGCTTCTTTGGCATCAAACTCGGCACGCGCTTCGTCGGTGAGGCGCTTGACTTCGTCGTGTGACAAATGCAGGCGTTCGGCTTCGGCGACGATCAACTCACGTTCGGCGTTGTCCAACATGCCGTCTTGAAAAGCCAGCATCAAGCGCTGTTTGAATGCATCGCGGTCAATGCGCAGTTGATCGGTGAATGCTGAAGCCAGTAAACCTGCGGGGATCGCAAAAATGCCAATGCCGACCAAGGCTAGAACGACGGTGAGGGCGCGCCCCATGGGTGTGATGGGTGAGATGTCGCCATAGCCCACAGAGGCGAGCGTGACCACCGCCCAATAGATGGATTGCGGGATGTTCTCAAACTTGTCGGGCTGTGCTTCGTGTTCAAACAAATAGCCCAAGCTGGCGGTGAGCACCACCAACAGCATCATCACAAAGACCGAGGCAAAAATGACTTGCCATTCGCGCATCACCACTTTGAACAAGGTCTCCATGGCGGAGGTGTAGCGCGTGAGTTTGAGCATGCGCATGAGACGGAACACACGCAAGAAGCGCAAGTCCACGTGTTGGCTGAACAAACTTTCCAAGACAAAGGGCAAGATTGCCAGCAAGTCGATGATGGCTTGCCCTGTTTTGATCTGCGCCCAATGCGGCATGCGCAGGTGTTTGTATTTGGGGTTTTCTGGGGATGCGTAAACCCGTGCGCAGTACTCAAGGGTGAAGATGGTGAAGGCCATCACGTCAATCACCATGAACTCTGTGGCAAACAAGATACGAACGGACTCGACGGTTTCAAACACCACGCACGTGATGGACAAGGCAATCCAAAAAACGATGAAGTTGTCGATGTAGGTGTGCAAGCGTCCGGAATGGCCTGTGGGCTCCAGCATGGCAAATACTTTGGCACGCAAACTGCGGCCTTCGTTCAGTGCATGAAATTCCCGCCAAGCCGGAATGATTTGGCGTGAAAGTTTGAACATCCGTGCCAGTCGTAGCACCCGCAAGACGCGAAGCATTTCAACGTCCACATCCACAAAGCGCGCAAAGTAAAACGGCGCAATCGCCACCAAATCAACCAGCGCATAAAAGCTCAAGGCATAGCGCAGATGTGCAAAACGTTTGCCCGCAAAGTCTGGATGAAGGTGTGCCGTGGCCACGCGCATCACATACTCCACCGTGAAAATGCTCACGGTGATGACATCAAACCAATGGAACCACAGGGTGTGTGTTCGGTAGATCTCGGGTGTGTTTTCAATCAACACCGCGATCACGCTGGCGACGATCAAGAACGCAATGCTGCGTTCCACCACTTGGTGAAAACCGTGTTTGTACTCAGGGTCGAAAACCCATTTGTAGAAACTGGCAAGTGGCGACGTGTGTGTGTGCGTGGCGTGGGTGGTCATGGTGGCGTGACGCTTTGAAAAAAAAGCCCCGTTGGGGCTTTTGGTCTGCGAGAGATTTAAATCAAAAGTAAGAAACCATTGAGGGTTGAGAAGATGCCCAATAAGCCCAAGGCGCAAGGCACCCAAAACAACACATGTGCCCCCGTCAGAATAGCCACAGAGGTGAGCACGATGGCAATTTGTAGCAAAGCTTCTGCGTAGTCAAACCATGGGTCTTGGCGTAACGCCATGTCACGCTCGTGCTCATGCGCTTTGGCTTTTTCCATCAACTCTTTTTTGCCTTCGCCTGTTTCTGGTTCTGACTCGTAACGTGCGATGTTCTTTTCGTAGTCACCCAGTTTCTTCTCAACCAGAGTTTTCGCAGCAGGGGTGAGTTTGTCGTTGGCCAGTTGTATGCGCAGGTCATCGGCCGCAATTTTGTAACTGGTTTGACGCACGTTTTTGGCTTGGTAAAACGAGTAAGCGTTTGCTGCCAAGATGTTGTTGCTCATGCTGTCTTTGGCGGCGTTGCTGCCACCTAAGCTGGCAATCGCCAAGCACATGGCCAAGACAGACACCAGCATGGCACAACGTGTACGGAAAGGGTCGTTGCCGTGGTCAGGCAATTCAGTTTCTGGAACGTCAGTCATTGTTTGTCTTGTTTGCGCTTGTCTTCGTCGTACTGATCTTTTTGCTTGGTAAAAATTTTATAAACCGCAAATACGGCCAACACAGCCGCGATGACACAAATGATCAACTCGGCGATGGTCATTTGATGCACCACGTGGTTGAGGTAGTCGTAGGTCGACAGCGGTGTGTAGACGTCTGGATTTTCTAGTTTGTATTTTTCGTAAGCACCGTTGTCCATGTGCGTTTCCTTGTCAAATTAAGAGTGCCTGTGGGCAGCGGAGATGTGCTTTTCTTCTTCCATTTGGTGCACGATGGACTCCACTTGGTCGTCCGACATGCCCAGCTTGGCTTGCATCATTTTAAGTTTGGCTTGTTCTTCATCTGTGACGATGCCATCAGCCAACGCCGAGCGCACTTCCATTTCGTACAAAGCTTGGCGACGTTCGACTTGCGCGGTGTAGGCCGTCGCAACCACGCCCGTCAAAATCGCGGCTAAGGCGATAGACAAGATTTGTGTACAGATGACCAGCAACGAGCCCAGAAAAGTCACAGGGTCCACATTGCCCCAGCCAGACACGATGGTGATGACAAACCAGTGCATCGCCGCTGGAATGGATGGGAACACATCGGGTTGCTCATGCCCTTCGATGATGTAGATCAGCGAAGAGAACAGCAAGCAACTGATGAGCAGCAAAAACACGGCAGACGAGAACGAGTCTTTCTCTGCTTTAACGGCAGCGACCATGTCTTCAAACGCACTGTTGTAGCGTGAGAGCTTGAAAATTCGCATCAAGCGGAACATGCGCAGCACGCGCAAGTCAGCACCAGGAAAAAGCAGTTGCAGGTAAAACGGCACGGTGCTGACGAAGTCGATGATGCCGTAGAAGCTGAACAAATATTCTTTACGGCCATCCCATGCTGTGCCACCACTGCGAAGGTATTTTTCACTGTAGGACCAAACACGTAAAACGAATTCCACCGAAAACACCGCGACACTGAATACGTCAAACGCGTGAAATTCGTACATGAAGGCTTCGTGAATCTCTGGCACAGATTCCAAGATGATGCCAATCACGTTCGCCACGACCAACAAGGCGATGAAGACTTCGACGAAGTGGCTGTATTTGTCTGGCACTTCACCTTCCATGATTTCGAAGGTGCGGCGCTTCATGCGTTGAAGCGAGGTGTAGGTCGGAGCTGCGGTGGTCATGTTGGCGCTCATTCTGTGGCGGATGATTTATTTTTGGCACGAAGCACCATAGCTTCGACTTGCTCATCAGACAAACGGTAGTGGTCTTGCAAGCGTTTCAAGGTTTCTTGCTCTTCTTCAGACATATTGCCGTCAGAGAACACTTCACGCAGTTGAGCTTCAAACGCGGCTTTCTTGCGAGCCACTTGGTTAGAGAAGGCAGATGCCACGATACCGGTCATGATCGCGGCCATACATACGCCCAAGAAGCCCGTTACCAAGGCGATGGCTTCGCCGGCTTTGGTGAGCGGCTCGACGTTGCCGTAACCCGAAGTGATGGTGACGATGGCCCAATAAATGGAGTGTGGAATCGTGCCAAAGAACTCAGGTTGGTGATGACCTTCTGCGAAGTGCATCAACGAGGCCGACACGATGGTGGCAATGGTCAACAAGAACACCGCAGAGCCAAATGCTTGGCGCTCGGAGTGCACCGCATGAAACAAGTCTTGCAATGCCGTGTTGTATTTAGAAAGCTTCAAGATTCGCAACAAGCGCAACACACGCAAGATGCGCAAGTCCAAGGTGGGGAAGAACATGTGCATGTAATGCGGCATGGTGGCAAAAAAGTCCACCAAGCCAAAGGGACTGAAGATGTACTGAAAGCGCCCCTTCCACGAGCCACCGTTTTCGCGGCTGTATTTAGCACCCAGTGACCAAACACGTGCGATGTATTCCAAGGTAAAGAACATCACGCTCCAAAACTCCAACTCGTGAAAGAAGTCGGCCAGTTCGGCATGAATTTCGGGCACGGAGTCAAGAATCACGGCAGAGCAGTTGATCAACACCACGAAGGTGATGGCCCACTCGACGTAGCGACTCGCCGTGTGTTTGGGCGAGCCATCCAAGATTTCCATCAGGGTGTTCTTAAAACCTGTAGTCATTGCGTAGCTTTAACGAAGTTGAATGGGTAACGTCTGAACAAACAAGCGGTCTGCTCAGTGAAACCAAGTGATTTAAGTTTTGCCTTGGATTTTTTGCCACAAAGCCATTTCACTGGCAGACAAACGCTCGTTCGCTTGGGCTGCTGCTTCGAACTTATCGGCATCGGTTTGAACACCGAGTTGTCGGATTTGACCCAGCAACACTTTGAAGTGTTCGACAGCCAAGGCCGGGTTTTCGGCAATCTTGTGAATGGGCAATGGGTTGCGCTCTTCAAGCTCGTGCTCTTTGATGACCACGTCGATCAATGCGTTGACTTCGGAGCTTGTCAAATGCAAACGTTTGGCTTCAGTGCGAATGACTTCGGCCTCTGCATCGCTGATGTAGCCGTCTTTCAAAATCGAGAACAGATTGGCTTTGAGCTGGTCACGTTCTTTGACCAACTCATCACTGAATGCAGACGCCAGCAGCGCAGCAGGGATGGCAAAAATGCCAATGCCTAACAACGCCAACACGCTGGTGAGCGCACGACCCACGGGCGTGACAGGTGAAATATCACCATAGCCCACAGAAGCCAGGGTGATCACCGCCCAGTAGATGGAGGTGGGGATGTTTTCGAATTTTTCGGGTTGTGCATCGTATTCAAACAAGTAGCCCAAGCTGGCGGTCAACACCAAAAGCAAAAGCATGATGAACGTGGCCGCACTCATGATCGGCCACTCGCGCACCACCACTTTGACGAGTACTGCTGTGGCATCACTGCCGCGTGTGAGTTTGAGTAACCGTGCTAACCGGAAAACGCGCAAGAAGCGCAAGTCCATCAAGTGATGCAGGAACACTTCAAGGAAAAAGGGCAATATGGCCAAGAAGTCAATGAAGGTTGAAGCGGATTTGGCTTGCTTGAAGCGACCCAACACAGCGCCCTTATAGCCAGGCTCTTCCACGCACGAGTAAATACGCATGCAGTACTCGACGGTGAAGATGGCAACGGCGACGGCATCCAAGATGACGAATTGCAAATGCAAAATGTAGTGAATGCTTTTCACCGACTCAAGAATGACGGCCAGCACAGACAACAACACCCACACCGCAATGAACACCTCAAAGATGTTTTGCATGTTGCCGCCGTAGTTACTGGGGAATACCAAGGCATGTACTTTTTGGCGGAAGGTGCGGTCTTTGTTGAGTTCTTTGAACTCTGCGATGGCAGGGATCAAAACGCGGAACAACTTCAAGATTCGCAAGAGTCGCAAGAATCGCAACACGCGCAAGTCGATGGGGATGAAGGCCTTCAAATAAAAGGGCGCCACAGCCAAGAAGTCGATGATGGCGAAGGGGCTGGAAATAAAGTCCCAGCGTGCATTTTTGCGATGTTTGAACTCCTCGTCTTCAGGCGCGAGGTAAAACCGCAAGACGTATTCAAGGGTGAACACCGCGACAGAGAAGATGTCAAAGAATTCAAACCAAACGCGGTACGGCTCGTACACCGCGGGCACGTGTTCAAACATCAAACTGAACAAGTTGCCAATGATCAGGTAGCTGATCCACTTGTCCAAGTCTTTTTGAAAGTTGCCCGCAATATGGGGGTCCAGCAACCACGCATACAGCCATTTGCGCATGGGCAAGTTACGTGGAATATTGGCCTCTTCGTTTTGTCCCAAAATGGCATCGACGTTGATGTCTTTCAGAAAGCCAGCGCGTTTGTTTTCCATGTCAGACCTCAAAAATCGAATTCAGCAACTTTGATGGCATAGCCACCTTTGTCACACACGGACAAACGCAACTGCATCTTGTAGTCAATGGGGTCGGTGTCAAGCAACTGAGAGGCCACGTAAGGGGTCGCCGAACCGGGGGGGGTGGGCATCAAGTCTTCTAACAGGATGGCGCCCATCAACGTGCGATCAGATGGGACGCATGCCGCTACAAAATGAGGTGCAACGTTGAAGAACGAGTTGATTTGATCTTTCAAATCTGTCTCAGCCATGATGTACGCGAGGCAAGCGCCCCAAGTGCCTGGCTCGCCGGCTTTGGCATTTGCAGCGGGCTTCACGCCTCCTTTGCAAGCCGCATGCGGTGTATTGGCTTCAAAACGTGTGGTGCCGGTTTCGGTTAACCAATTTACCCATGCTTCGCCGTTGCTCTTGGCTGTTTCGGTTTTCAGTGCTTCTCTGTAGTTGATCACGCCAAGCCAAGTGACGGCGACGATGATGAAGGCTAAAAGGACCAGAAATAGTTTGTCGGCTGTATTAGGGCCGAGATTTCGGCGCTCGGATGTGTGATCTGCGGAAGATGCCATGGAGTATCGCCATTCAATAAAGGGGATTCGGCGGTTCTAATTGCAGAATGCCGAGCGTATGCGTATTTGATGATATTCGTAAATTAGATGAAATTATTGAATTAAACCTAAAAATGCTATTGATGTCTTGCTTCAAAAATAACATTTGGACAAAAAAAAGCCGCTTTCAAAGCGGCTTTTTTAGGTTCTTCACCCTCAATGATTTTGAGAGCCTCGATGCGCCCAACCCGTGGTGTGTTTTTCCACCAAGCTGAACAACTCATACATGATCATGGCCATAGCACCCACCACGACCAAGCCTGCAAAGGCCAAGCCCATTTGCATGGCCGAACCCGCTGAGATCAGCAAGTAACCAATGCCTTCGTTGGCCGCCGTCATCTCCGATACGGTGGTGCCTACAAATGCCAAGGTGATGGCTACTTTGAGTGAGCCGTAAAAGTAAGGCATGGAGCGGGGCAGCCCCACTTTGACCAGCACATCCCAGCGCTTAGCGCCCAAAACGCGCAGCACGTCTTCGAGCTCAGGCTCCAAAGTGGCCAAGCCAGTGGCGATGTTCACCATGATGGGGAAGAAGCTGATCAAAAAAGCGGTCAAGATGGCAGGACCCACACCAATGCCAAACCACACCACCAAGATTGGCACAAACGCGGCTTTGGGCAAGGCGTTGAAACCGGTCATCAGTGGGTACACGGCGGCATAGGCCAAGCGCGAACTGCCGATGACAAAGCCCAGCAACACGCCCACAACGATGGCAATGCCAAACCCCACCATGGTCACCCAGAAGGTGCGCCAAGCGTGGCCGGCGATCACGTCGCGGTATTCCACCATTTGTTCCCAAATGCGCAAGGGCGATGGGAAGACAAATTCGGACACGTTGAAGAGTGAGCACATGCCCTGCCAAATCACCAAGGTGGCGATCAACAAGCCCCAAGGGGCCCAAGTTTCGAGTTGTTTTTGATTCATGATGTTTACTGCCCGAGGTTGGTGCCGTCTTTTCGCATGGCCCCGATGTGGCCGCGCAGCTCATGCACGATGTTGGTGAACTCGGGCGTGTAGGTCACTTCCAAGTCGCGGGGGCGAGGTAAGTCGATCTCACGCTTGACCACAAAGCGGCCTGGGCTCTTGCTCATCACGTAGACGGTGTCAGCCAAAAAGACCGATTCGCGTAAATCGTGTGTGACCAAAATGACGTTGAACTTTTGCTCTGCGTGCAAGTCACGCAGGGTGCACCACAGCTCTTCGCGCGTGAACGCGTCGAGCGCGCCAAACGGTTCGTCGAGCAACAGCATCTTCGGTTCGTGAATCAGTGCGCGACAAATGCTGGCGCGCTGTTGCATGCCACCCGACAGCTCCCACGGAAACTTGCGTTCGTAGCCGCTCAACCCGACGGTTTGCAGCAGCTTCATAGCGCGTGCTTCGTATTCGGCTTTTTTCTCTTTGAAGTTGGAGCGGTAAGGCTCCACGATTTCCAAAGGGAGCAACACGTTGTCCAGTGTGGTGCGCCAAGGCAGCAGGGAGGACGATTGAAACGCCATGCCACTGATTTTGAGCGGACCGTTGACAGGCTGGCCGTCCACAAAAATCTCGCCACGGCTGGGTTTTTTCAAACCCGTGGTGAGTTTCATGAAGGTGGATTTACCGCAACCCGACGGTCCCACGATGGCGATGAATTCGCCTTGTTTGACCTGCAGATTGATGTCTTCCACCGCAAAGTGGTTTTGCGCCAACAACTCATCGTTGTAGGCCAGCCAGACGTTTTGAAAGTCGACGAAGTGTTCAGGAGAAGCTGTCATCAAAAGGTGCCTATTTACTTCTTACCTTTGGGCAACACGTCGAGTTCTTTGGCGGTTGGCAGGAAAGAACCGTTCCAAATTTCGTCTGCTTTGACACGTGTTTTCGTGTTGAAGGCGTCTGACACTTGTGAGGCCATCAAAGACAAACGTGGGCCTTTGACTTGGCCAAAACCTTCAGCGCGTGCATCTGGGCTGTTCACCACGGTGTCAATGGCCAGCTTCAAGCGGCGTGTTTCGAGTTCGGTGTTGATGATGCCATCACGTGCCTTGACCGTTTCAATGGCTTTGGCGGGATCTGCAATCACGTCCTTCGCGCCCTTGGTGAAGGCGGCCAAAAAGGCTTTGATAGCGGCTGGGTTTTCTTTGATGAGCTTGGGTGACGCGATGATGGCGTTGCCGTACAGCTTCACGCCCAAGTCTGGGTATTGCATGACGACCACATCATCGGCCTTGACGCCACGTGCTTCGATGTTGAGCAAGGAGGTGAAGGTGAAGCCTGTGATGGCATCTACATCGCCGCGCACCAACATGGTTTCGCGCAAAGGGGGATCCATGGACACCCAAGTGACGGCGCCAACTTTGTTCTCTTTCGCGAAGATGGGGAACGCGCGACGACCCGCGTCAAACACAGGTGCACCAAGTTTTTTGCCCGCCAAATCCGCAGGGGTTTTGATGCCAGATTTTTTCAACGCCATCACCGAAGCGGGGGTGTTGTTGTAGACCATCATCACGGCCACAGGCTTGTTGGGAGCGTCTGGGTTGTTGGCGTGAAATTCCATCAAGGCAGCCAAGTCGGCAAAGCCCAAGTCGTAAGCGCCAGAGGCCACGCGGTTGACTGCGCCGCCTGAGCCGTTGCCAGCGTCTACGGTCACATCCAGTTTGGCATCTTTGAAATAGCCTTTGGCTGCAGGTACCAAGAAGAAGGCGGCAGGGCCTTCAAAACGCCAGTCGAGTTGGAATTTGAGAGGGGTGGTTTGTGCCGAAGCACCTGCAAAGCTGGCAGCCAGTGCCAAGCCGAGTGTGGTTTTGATGAACGTGCGTTTGGTCATGTAAGCCTCTGAAAAACAAAATGAGTGGAAGATGTTGCGTACAACCTTGCAATAAAGATGCCTGCTCTCAGCGCCTGTTTGCGTTGTGCGGGTCGCAAATTGTGCGCGACTTTGGTTTGTATACAAGCTGACGTTGCACCAGGATGGTGAGTTGCACTTCCATGGTGCTTATTTTTCTGTGTCGTTCAAGCGTAAAAAAAGCCAGCTCGAAAGCTGGCTTTGTTTGCATACCCAACGCGCTTGCGTTTATTCTGCTTCCACAGATTTGTGGTGTTGTGAAGACTTGAGTTTGCCCCAAGCCAAAACGATCACTGCACCTGTCACAGCGCAAGCCATGTGGAACCAAGAATTGGCTTCACCAAATGATTTGAGTACCACGTCGTTGGCGACGGTTTCACCACCCACCCAACCAATCAAGCAAGCACCGAAGGTGATGATGATGGGGAAGCGCTCCATGAGTTTGATCATCAAGGTGCTGCCGAAAATCACCAATGGAATGCTGATCGCCAAGCCCATGATCAGCAACACTTGATTGCCTTTGGCCGCTGCAGCGACCGCAATCACGTTGTCCAAGCTCATGACCAAATCGGCAATCAAGATGGTGCGAATGGCAGAGAACAAGCTGCTGTGTTCAGCGCCTTCTTCTTCGCCTTCTTCTTCAGCTTCCAGCAGTTGTGCGCCAATCCACAGCAACAGCAAACCACCGACGATTTGCAGGTATTGCAGGTTCATCAACATGGCGGCGACCACGGTCAAACCGATACGCAGCACCACCGCAGCGCCAGAGCCAAACATGATGGCTTTTTTCTGTTGCTCGGGCGGCAAGCTGCGTGCAGCCAACGCAATCACAACGGCGTTGTCACCTGACAAGATGATGTTGATCCAGATAATCAGCATCAAGCCTAGCCAGAAGTCAGTGCTTTGAAGTAGTTCCATGTTTTGTGTGCTCCAGTAGAAATATTGTGTTGGCGGTCGAGTTGCGATCGCTTTTTGTAAGCGACGAGTGTAACGGTGCGAGGTTTGGTAGCCTGTCGGTATTACTGCTTATGTGACATGCTTTGTGCCGCTGTGCGTATGAAGTTTTCACAAAAAAGCCCGCTCTTGAGCGGGCTTTTGCATGGCGCCGAACGCTTCAATGACTGTCTGCTTGACGTGCCGCAGCAACCGCGGCTGATTCGTCTTCAGAGGCGCCGTTGAAGAACAAGTTCAACAACACCGCAGAGAGCGAGGCCAACAAGATGCCAGACTCAATGAGTGGGTGCAGGTTGTGCGGCATCCATTGTTTGAAGTTGGGTGCAATCAGCGGAATCATGCCGATGCCGATCGAGATCGCCACCACCAAGCTGTTGAAGCGGTTGTTCTTGAAATCCACGCCGCCCAAGATGCGAATGCCCGTGGCTGCCACCATGCCGAACATCACCAAACCTGCACCGCCCAACACCACCGTGGGCAGTGACTCGACCAAAGCGGCCATCTTGGGAATCACGCCCAAGATGATGAGGATGAGGCCACCAGCCACGCAGACAAATCGGCTCTTCACGCCCGTCACAGCCACCAAGCCCACGTTTTGCGAGAAGCTGGTGTAGGGGAAGGTGTTGAAGATGCCACCAATCAATGTGCCCAAACCATCGGTGCGCAAGCCGCGTGTGAGTGCGGCGCGATCCACATGACGGTCTGTCATCTCGCCCAGTGCCAAGAACATGCCAGTGGATTCGATCATCACCACAACCATCACCAAAGACATGGTGAGGATGAGCACAGGATCAAACACGGGCATACCGAACTGGAAGGGCAACACCACATCGAACCAAGCCGCTTTGCCGACTTTGTCAAAGTTCATCAAACCCATGCTGGTGGCTGCAACACCACCGATGACGATGCCCAAAAGTACGGAGATGTTGGCAATGAAGCCTTTGGCGTATTTGGAGATCAACAAGATGGAGGTCAACACCAACGCGGCAATGCCCACGCCGGTGAGGTCCGCATATTTGGGATTGGGCATCTTGGCCATCAGCGCTAGGTCTTTGGGCACAGCAGGCAATGTGGAGCCAGGGGCCGATGCGGCGGCTGCGGCATCAGCCAGCCACTTGGCATGTTCGGGGTTCACGACAGAAGGAGCGGTGGGCCCAAAGGGGTTGCCGAAAATCCAGTTGATGCCAATGCGCATCAAGCTGATGCCAATGACAGCAATGATGGTGCCTGTCACGACAGGTGGAAAGAAACGCAACATGCGACTGACCAGCGGCGCAATGAGCATAGACACTACACCTGCGCCCATGATGGCGCCAAAGATCAGCTGTGCGCCTGCATCGCCGGGGTTGGCACCGGCCATAGCCACCATGGGGGCGACTGCGGCGAAAGTGACACCCATCATGACGGGCAAACGAATGCCAAACCATTGGGTCGCGCCCCAAGATTGAATCAGGGTCACCAAGCCGCAGACAAACAAATCTGCCGAGATGAGCATGGCCACTTGTTCAGGGCTGAGCTTCAAGGCACGACCGACGATGAGCGGCACGGCAACAGCGCCTGCGTACATGACGAGCACGTGTTGCAGGCCAAGGGCGGCGAGTTTGCCTGTGGGCAGGCGCTCGTCGACGGGATGGGTGATCTGAGTCATGGATGATCCTTGTCTATTTTTCGCATACAAAACTGTATACAGTTTTGTGGGTTTCAAAAGTCGGTGGAAACCCTGTTTTTATCTTTGTTTTTTGCTTTGAAAGGGGCTCGCTGCGGGCAGAAGGTTTGGGCCGGTACCCCAGCATGAGGAAGCCGCCACACTTAAGCCACACCCTTTTTCCGGAGCAAACCATTCACGAAAGTCAGCGCGTGAGGGAAAACAAAAATCTCAGCCCAACAAATCCTGCAAAGTACGCGCAATGACTTTGGTGGCTCGACGCAAATCTTCCAAATCCAAACGCTCATCGGCACGCTTGGCATGTGACTCCAACACCGTGCGCGGTCCGGCGCCGTAAATCACACCAGGGATGCCGCGCTCGCTATACAAACGCACATCGGTGTACAGCGGCGTGCCCATGGCAGGGATGGGCTCGCCAAACAGTTGTTCGCCATGTTTTTGAATGGCATCGACCAACGGTTTATTGCCTGCCAACGGTTGCATGCTGTGGGCCATCAACATGCGTTTGATGTCCACGCTGATTTGCATGTCAGCGGCTCGACCTTGGTTAAAGCCAGCTACTGCGTCGGCAATCACTTGGCGAATGGAGGCTTCCACGTCGACAGGGTTTTCTTCCGGAATCATGCGGCGGTCCAGCTTGAGCATGACCTTGCCTGGAATGACGTTGGTGTTGGTGCCGCCTTCAATGAGCCCGACGTTCACGTACGGATGGTTGATGCCTGCCACTTGGGAGCTGATGGCTTTGTACAACGTGTTTTGGTGGTACAGGGCATTGAGCACTGCGACGGCACCTTGCAGCGCATCCACGCCAGTTTCAGGAATGGCTGCGTGGGCCATCTTGCCATGCACGGTGACTTCCATTTGCAAACAACCGTTGTGTGCGGTGACCACTTGGTAGCTGAAGCCTGCGGCAATCATCAAATCGGGTTGGGTCAGTCCTTGGTCAAGCAACCAACCGGGGCCGAGCAAGCCGCCGAATTCTTCGTCGTAAGTGAAATGCAATTCGAGGTTGCCGTTGAGCGGATGGTGGGCTGCTTGGTTGACCGCCTCGAGTGCACGGGTGGCAAAGGTGAAGGTAGAGAAATCGCATTTGCTCACGGCGCTGGCGCGGCCGTAAATCTTGCCGTCCACAATGTCACCGCCATAAGGATTTTTTGTCCAACCTTCGCCGGGAGGCACCACATCGCCGTGTGCGTTGAGTGCCACGGTTTTTCCCGCGCCGTAGTGACGACGCACGATGAGGTTGGTCAGCGTTTCTAGACCGTAGGCTTTCACATCCGCCTCGGGCACCACGTGTTTTTCAGCATCGAAGCCAAAGTCTTTCAACAATGTGGCGGTGCGTTCAGCGTGCGGGGCATTGTTGCCGGGGGGGGTGTCGGTGGGCACGCGGATGAGTTCTTGCAAGAACTTCACTTGTTCGTCAAAGTGCGCGTCGATCCAAGCGTCGAGTTGGGCGTAAGTGGTGTTGGCGGTCATGGTGTGTCTCGTTTTAGAGGTTGTGCAGCAGATGCATCAAGGCATCAATGGCCAGTTGCATGTCATCGCTCGTGGTCGATTCCAGTGGGTTGTGGCTGATGCCTGCGTTTTGGCCGCGTACAAACAACATGGCTTGCGGCATGATTTCGTGCAGCTTCATGGCATCGTGGCCTGCGCCACTGGGCAAGCGGAACAAGGGCACGCCCAGTGACTGCACGGCAGTTTCCCAGCGGGCTTGCAGCTTGGCATCGCTGGGGGCCGCGCTGGCACGCATGGTTTCTTCGAGCGTGCAGTGCAGGCCACGGCGTTCGCAAATGGCTTTGAGTTCTGCCACCACATCGTTCATCAAACTGTCGCGTAGCGCATCGGTGGTGGCGCGCAAGTCGAGGCTGAATTGGCAGCGGCCTGGCACCACATTGATGGAGCCATTGGGTACGGTCAGCATGCCCACCGTGCCGACAAGGTTGGGCTCTTTGGCTGCACGTTGTTCGACAAACAAAGCGAGTTCAGACACCGCCGTGGCAGCATCGCGGCGGCGGTCCATGGGGGTGGTGCCGGCGTGGCTGGCCATACCGATCACTTCGCCCACAAAGCGCACACTGCCGTTGATAGAGGTCACCACGCCCAGCGGCAAGTCGAGCTCGTTGAGCACGGGGCCTTGTTCGATGTGAACTTCTACAAACCCTAAATAGTCCTCAGGGTTGCGTTCAAGCAAAGGGATGTCGACGGTTTTTAAGCCCGCATCTTTCATCGCTTGACGCAATGAAATGCCGTCGGCATCTTCTTGGTCCAGCCACTCTTTTTTGAAGTCACCCACCAAAGCACCCGAGCCGAGGAAGGTGGCTTTGTAGCGCTGACCTTCTTCTTCGGCAAAGGCCACCACTTCCAGGTGAAATGGCAATCGGTGCTTCGCACGGGCCAGCTCGCGTACACAAGCCATGGGCACGAAGATGCCTAAGCGCCCGTCGTATTTGCCGCCGTTGCGCACGGTGTCGTAGTGCGAGCCTGTCATGAGTGTTTTGGCGTGCGGGTCCGCCGATTTGTAGACCCCCACCACGTTGCCTACCGCGTCCAAGTAAACGTCATCAAACCCACACGCTTTCATGCCCAGCTCGAGGGTGCGTGCGCATTTGCGGTGTGCGTCGGTGAGGTAGGTGACGGTGAGCTCTTCACGTGCCGCATGTGGTGCTTGTGGGTTCACTGTGCCTGCATCGCTGAACTGGGCCAGCCACTCGTGCCAGTCCCACACTTCGTGGCCCAGCTCAGGTTGGTAGCCCAGCTTGTCGTTCAAACGGATCTCCACGATGCGGTGGATGTTGCGCAAGCACTCGGCCAACTCGTAGTCGGGGTGGTTGTGCAACCGACGCTCAAAGGTGCTGATGATTTGCTGTTTGTTCAAACCCGAGCCGCGAGGGCCGCGTACGGCCAAGATGAAGGGGAAACCAAACTTGGCGTTGTAGCTGGCATTGAGTTGCTGGATGTGTGCAAATTCTTGCGGGCTGCAGTTGGTCAGACCTGCTTTGGTTTGCTCGTTGGTGGATTCAGCGGTGAGGCTTTGGCTCACCATGGCTTTGCCTGCCAATTCGGGGTGGGCGCGTACCAGGGCCAGTTGGGGTTCGCGACCAGCTTGTGCCAGCACGTTCACCATGGCGTGTTTCAACGCAGCAGCAGAAGCGAAGGGACGCGCATCGAGGGCTTGCTCGGCAATCCAATCGGAGTGTTCGTACAAGCCCGTGAGCAAAGCCGCCGCTTGGTCGCGGGGCAGGGTGTTGATTTGGTTCAGCGTGATGTGCGAGGTGCTCATGGTGTGTGTGTCCTGCTGGGGTTGCTGTGATCAGTTGCCGCTGTACGGGTGCACTTGTTTCCAGTGACGCGCAATGTCGATGCGACGGCACACCCACACGCGGTCGTGTTTGGCGATGTGATCTAGAAACTTTTGCAATGCCACGATGCGGCCGGGCTTGCCCAGCAAGCGGCAGTGCATGCCAACGCTCATCATCTTGGGTGAGTCAGCGCCTTCGGCATACAGCGCGTCAAAGCTGTCGCGCAGGTACACAAAAAAGTCGTCGGCTTGACTAAAGCCTTGCGGCAGGGCGAAGCGCATGTCGTTGCAGTCGAGGGTGTAAGGCACGACGAGTTGTGGCACCACATCGCCGTTGGTTTTTTTGACCTTCATCCAAAAGGGCAGGTCTTCGCCGTAGTAGTCGCTGTCGTATTCAAAGCCGCCGTGGTCGGCCACCAAGCGGCGGGTATTGGGGCTGTCACGGCCGGTGTACCAGCCTGCACCATGAATGCTGTTGCCATGCGTGGTGTGGGTGAGGCGCTCGATGATGTCGATGCCTTTTTTCATGTGCTCGCGTTCAGTGGCTTCGTCGATGGTTTGGTAATTGATCCAACGGTAGCCGTGACAGGCAATTTCGTGGCCTAGCTCTACAAACGCGGCGGTGAGTTCGGGGTGGCGTTCGAGTGCCATGCTCACGCCAAACACGGTGAGGGGCAGGCCGCGTTTTTCAAACTCGCGCAAGATGCGCCACACGCCCACGCGCGAGCCGTATTCGTAAATGCCTTCCATGCTCAGGTGGCGGTCTGGAAAGCTGGGCGGGTTGAACATCTCGCTCAAAAACATCTCGCTGCCGGGGTCGCCGTGCAGCGTGGCGTTTTCGCCGCCTTCTTCGTAGTTCAGCACAAATTGCACGGCCACGCGGGCTTGGCCCGGCCATTGGGCTTGTGGCGCGTGGCGGCCGTAGCCTATCAAGTCGCGGGGGTAGACAGCGGTGCTGTCGTAAGTGGCGTTGGGGTTAGACATTCGATGAACTCCGTTTTTTGAAGCGCTTGCGCTTAAGCCAATGCCATGGCGATGTCGTTGCTAGGTACTTTGCGGTCGAGCGCCAAACCTTCTTCCACGTTGCGCAAGTGTTCGTCCATGAGCTTGACGGCCAAGGCTTCGTCTTTGGCTGCGATGGCTTTCAAAATTTCAGCGTGTTCTTCTGCCGAATGTTCAGCTGCATTGGCACTTTGGTACATCAAGGTGATCAGCGCGCAGCGCGAAATGAGCTCACTCAAAATTTGCGCCAACACTTGGTTGCCCATCAACTCAGCCATGCGTACATGGAAGTCACCCAGCAAATCGGTGCGGCCCGGCACATCCCCGCGTGTGACGGCTGCTTTTTCTTCGGCTACGTGTTCTTTGAGCGCTTTGATTTGCGCGGGTGTCACGTTGCGCACAAAGCTGCGTGTCATCTCGACTTCGATCATGCGGCGCACGGCAAACACTTGACGGGCTTCGTCAGAGGAGGGCGTGGCCACAAAAGCACCGCGTGCAGGCTCCATGCGGATCAGGCGTTTTTGCACCAACTGAAACAATGCTTGGCGAATGAGTGTGCGCGACACGCCAAAGTGATCGGCCAGTTTTTGCTCCGCCAACTTGGTGCCCGGATGCAGGCGATGCTCGACGATGGCTTTGGTGAGCGCGTCCACAATGCTGCGGGTGGCGGTTGAGCTGTCCATAAGGGTTCTCCGACTGATGCAATGAGGTCAATGATAGACCTAAATTCAAAAAGTGTATACACTTTCAGTCGACCAAGTCGGTCGCCATCATTTTTTCGGAGCATCACATGGGATTGAGCACACACGTTTTAGACACCATGCACGGCGGCCCGGCTGCCGGGATGAAGGTGACGTTGTTCACCACCGACAACGGGCAAGCCACTTTGGTCAAGTCGTTCACCCTGAACCACGATGGCCGCAACCCTGACGGCTTGCTGTATGACAACGACAGCTTGAAGAAGGGCACTTACCGCTTGGTGTTTGATGTCAAAGGCTACTTTGCGTCTAAGAAGGTGGAATTACCGGAGCCTAATTTCTTAGACCAAGTCAGCCTCGACTTTGGTGTGGCGCACACGGACCAGCACTACCACGTGCCTTTGCTGGTCAGCCCGTGGAGTTATTCGACGTATCGCGGCTCCTAAGTTTTTTTTGTATACCAAGCGGCATACCTGCTGCAGAAACGGGGTGCAAGTCACTAAAATCTGGGCTCTTTCCCCAGATTCCACACCCCACCATGACCCAAGTCACTAACACCGTGCGCTTTGTGCTCGACGGCCAGATCGTTGAAGCCCAAGGTGCGCGTCGTACCACCACCGTTCTTGATTACCTGCGCGAGCAGCTCCACCGCACCGGAACCAAAGAGGGCTGCGCCGAAGGCGACTGTGGCGCTTGCGTGGTGATGGTGGGTGAACTCAACGCTGCCGGCACAGGCGTGGACTACGTGGCGACCAACGCCTGTATCCAACTGTTGCCTTCGCTGGATGGCAAATCCATCAAGACCGTCGAGAGCTTGAAAAAAGCCGACGGCACTTTGCATCCTGTGCAAGACGAGATGGTCAAGTGCCACGGTTCGCAATGCGGCTTTTGCACCCCTGGCATCGTGATGAGCTTGGTGAATTTGGTGCAAACCAACACCTCGCCTGTGCGTCAAGACATCACCGATGCGCTGAGTGGCAACTTGTGCCGCTGCACAGGCTATGCGCCCATCATCGACGCGACCGCCAAAGCTTGCGAAAAGAAATCGGCCTTGAAGATTGACGACAGCGCAGACCTGCCGCTGCTCAAAGAGATCAAGCGTGCCAGCACTCCGACCATGAGCTTGGACGGCGACATCATCGTGCAACCCGTGGTCCGCACCCGCAAGGGCAACGAGTTTGTGTCACCCGCAACGTTGGCTGAAGTGGCCGATTACTTGGTCAAGCACCCCACCACCACCTTGCTGGCGGGCAGTACCGAAATTGGTTTGCAAGTGAACAAGCAGTTTGTGCGCCCTGACCACATCATGTATTTGGGCAATGTGGCCGAGCTGCGTCAGGTCAAAGAGACCGACAAGGTCTGGCGCATCGGCGCGGCCGTGTCGTTGACCCAGGTGGAAGCGCTGATCGCCAAGGCTTACCCCGACTTCGCCGAAGTGCTGCGCCGCTTTGGCTCGCCGCCCATCCGATCCACCGCCACGCTGGCGGGCAACATTGCCAACGGTTCGCCCATTGGTGACTCCATGCCGTGCTTGTTGGCCTTGGGTGCCAACCTCGTGCTGCGCCGTGGCGAGAAGACCCGCAACGTGCTGCTTGAAAACTTCTACACCGGCATGAAGAAAAACGTGCTGGAAGCCGGCGAGTTCATCGAAGCCGTTGAGTTGCCCAAGCCTGTGGCTGGACACGTGTTCCGCGCCCACAAAGTGAGCAAGCGTTTTGAGCAAGACATTTCCGCCACCTGCGCCGCCATCAGCTACACGCTCCAAGGCGGCAAGCTGTCGGGCGTGAAGCTGGCCTACAACGGCCTGAGCCCCTTCCCAGCGCGTGCCCCCAAGCTCGAAGCCGTGCTCGAAGGCAAGCTGCCCGCCGATGTGAAGTCTGCTGACTTGGATGCCGCCATTGCCGCCAGCTTCACCGCACGCGACGGCTTGCGCGCCACATGGGCTTATCGTGCCTTGGTTGCGCGCAACTTGGCCCTGGAATTCATTGAAGAACAAACGAAAGAGGTGGCTTGAATGAACGCTCCTACACACCTGAAAAACCTGTTGCCCGCATCGGGCGTTCAGCAGGGCACCGACGTGGTTCACGAATCTGCGCACTTGCACGTCACGGGCAGCGCCACCTACATCGACGACATCCCTGAGCATGCCGGCACTTTGTATGCGGCCCTCATCTTGTCGCCTGTGGCCCACGGCGAATTGATCGGTGACGGCATTGACCGCGAAGCCATCCTGAAAGAGCATGGCGTCGTCGCCGTCTACACCGCCAAAGACATTCCCGGTGAAAACAACTGCGGCCCCATCGTCCATGACGACCCGTTCCTCGCCGATGGCAAGGTGGAATTTGTGGGCCAAGCCGTGGCCGTGGTCGTGGCACGCGACATGCTGTACGCCCGCGAAGCCGCCAAAAAAGCCAAGGTGCTGGTCAAAGAACTCCAACCCATCTTGACGGTCGAAGAAGCGATGGCCGCAGGCAGCTTCGTCATGCCCGCCAAAGGCATCACACGCGGTGACGCAGCAGCGGCCATTGCCAGCGCCCCCCACAAGATCAAGGGCACGACCCGCACCGGTCAGCAAGAGCAGTTTTATCTGGAAGGCCAGATCACTTACGCGGTGCCCAAGGAAGACGGTCAGCTCACCTTGTACGTCTCGACCCAACACCCCGACGGCAACCAACGCGAAGCCGCGCACGCCCTGAACCTGCACACCAACGACGTCGAAGTGATTTGCCGCCGCATGGGCGGTGGCTTTGGTGGCAAAGAAGGCAACGCCAGCATCTTCAGCCAAAGCGCCGCTTTGGCTGCGTTCAAACTGCAAAAACCCGTCAAGCTGCGTGTGAACCGCGATGACGACATGACCATCACCGGCAAGCGTCATGACTTCCGCATCGACTACGAAGTGGGCTTTGACGAGAACGGCCGCGTCTTGGGCGCCGACATCACGCTCATGTCACGCTGCGGTTACAGCACCGATTACTCCGGCCCCGTGAACGACCGCGCTTGCCTGCACATCGACAACAGCTACCACATCCCTGCGCTCAAGTTGATCAGCCACCGCTGCAAAACCAACACGCAAAGCGCCACCGCGTTCCGTGGCTTTGGTGGCCCGCAAGGCATGTTCGGCATCGAAACCGTGATGGACGAAATTGCCATGACCTTAGGGCTTGACCCCCTAGTTGTGCGCAAGCTCAACCTCTACAAAGACCCCGCCATCAGCGGCACGCCCGACACCATGACCACCCAGTACAACCAGCTCATCGAAGACTGGGTGGGCGACAAGGTGATCGCGCAGGTCGAGCGTGAATCCAACTACGCCGAACGCCGCCAAGCCGTGCAAGCCTTCAACGCCCAAAGCAAAACACGCAAGCGCGGGTTGGCCTTGGTGCCTTTGAAGTTTGGCATTAGTTTCACCGCCACCCACTTGAACCAAGGTGGCGCGCTGTTGGTGGTTTACACCGATGGCTCTGTGAGCTGCAACCACGGTGGCACCGAAATGGGCCAGGGCCTGAACACCAAGATGGCGCAAGTGTGTGCCGATGGTCTGGGCATCAGCGTGGACAAGGTGCGCATCACCGCCACCGACTCGCAAAAAGTGCCCAACGCTTCGGCAACCTCGGCTTCGAGCGGTGCCGACATCAACGGTGCGGCCATCATGAACGCCACCGCGCAGATGCGCGAGCGCCTCAAACCTGTGGCGGCCCGCATGCTGGGTTGCGCAGCCGAAGATGTGAGCTTTGCCAACAACGAACTGCATGGCGGTGGCAAATCGGTCAAATGGGCCGACGTGACCAAGCAAGCGTGGCTCGACCGTGTGGGCCTGAGCGTCACCGGTTTTTACATGACGCCCGAAATCAAATACGACTTCGCCACCTTGAATGGCCGCGCGTTCTACTACTACTGCTACGGCGCTGCTGTGAGCGAAGTGGAGATCGACACCCGCACCGGCGAGTGGTGGCTCAAGGCCGTGGACATCGTGCATGACGTGGGCCGCAGCATCAACCCCGCATTGGACAAAGGCCAAATCGAAGGCGCCTACGTGCAAGGCATGGGCTGGCTCACCATGGAAGAGTGCATTTGGGACAAGAAGGGCAAGCTGCTCACACACGGCCCCAGTACCTACAAGATTCCCGTCGCGGGCGACATTCCCGAGCACTTCAAGGTGTCCTTGTTTGACAACCAAAACAACAAGCCCACACCGTTCAACAGCAAAGCCACGGGCGAGCCACCTTTGATGTTGGGCCTGTCGGCCTTCTTCGCGTTGCGCGATGCGGTGGCTGCGAGTGCTGACCACCGAGTGGTGGTGCATCTGGATGCGCCCGCCACGCCTGAACGCATCTTGATGGCGTGCGAGCAAGTCAAAGCGCAAGCGGCGGCCTAAACCCCGCGCTGCGCCAAAGCCCCTCGCGTGCCACGTCACACCGCTGAGTTATTGAACCAACTCCAACATGCCCAAGGCGTGTTGGTGTCGGTTGACAGCGTGCAGGGCTCGGGTCCGCGCGAGGTGGGCGCTTGGATGGCGGTGTTTCCGCACGCCTTGGTCAACACCATTGGCGGTGGTCACCTGGAGTTCCAAGCCATCACCGAGGCGAGGGCGCTGTTGACCCAATCTGCGTCACGCAACCCAGCCCTCATGCCACCCACGCATGAGGACAACGCACTTACCACCCGCTACGCCCTTGGCCCCGCCTTAGGTCAATGCTGCGGTGGTGTGGTGCATTTGAAGTTTGAGCGCATCACGGCGGCAGATGCCCCCGCGCTCAAGCAACGTTTGCTGGCCGACGGCCAACCTTTGGCTTTATTTGGAGGTGGGCATGTGGGGTGTGCACTCATCCATGTGCTCAGCAGCTTGCCCTACAACGTGCAGTGGATTGACAGCCGCGACGAAATTTTTCCTGCGCAGTTGCCGCCCAACGTGGTGTGCGAGCACTCTGACCCTGTGCACTCCGCCGTGGCGGATTTACCCAGCGCTTCGTCCGTGCTCATCATGAGCTTTAGCCATGCTGAGGATTTAGATGTGGTCGCCGCCTGTTTGAAGCGCCAACGTCTGCATGGCGATTTGAAATTTGTGGGTCTCATTGGCAGCAAAACCAAGTGGGCCACGTTTCAACACCGTCTTGAAGCCAAAGGTTTTACGGCTGAAGAGTTGGCCTTCATCACTTGCCCGATTGGTGTGAGCGGCATTAGTGGCAAAGAGCCTGAAGTCATTGCGGTGGCGGTGGCCGCACAACTGTTGCAAAACCGCTGAAGCTGTATGCAATCGGGGCTCGCCCCATTTCTAGAATGAATTGAACAAGGCATGCGTATTGCATGGCTCACGTCAACGGATCACGTTCTAGAAAAGGCCTCACATGACATCAATTGCCATCATCGGTGGCGGCATCACCGGTGTGACCACCGCATATGCCTTGGCCAAACGCGGCTTTGCCGTGACTTTGTTTGAGCGCCACCGATACGCTGCCATGGAGACCTCGTTTGCCAATGGCGGTCAGCTGTCTGCATCCAACGCTGAGGTGTGGAACCACGGGTCCACGATCGTGAAAGGCCTGAAATGGATGCTCAAAAGCGATGCACCGCTGTTGGTCAACCCCGCACCGACTTGGCACAAATTGTCTTGGTTCGCTGAGTTCATCGCGGCCATGCCCCATTACGAGCGCAACACCGTTGAGACCGCGCGTTTGGCGGTAGCAGCACGCGAGCACTTGTTTGCATGGGCACAAGCCGAGGGTATCGACTTTGACCACAAGCGCGAAGGCATCTTGCACATCTACCGTGACAAAAAGGGGTTCGACCACGCAGGCAAGGTGTCGGCCTTGTTGGCAAAAGGTGGCTTGCCACGTCGCGCTGTCACACCCACTGAAATGAAAGCCATCGAACCCACCTTGGCCGGCACGTATTACGGCGGGTATTTCACAGAGAGTGATTCAACCGGTGATATTCACAAGTTCACCCACGGTTTGTCATTGGCGGCAGAGCGTTTGGGCGTGCGCATCTTGTATGAGCAAGACGTGACCCACATCCACAGCGATGGCCAGCAAGCCGTGGTCACGGTGGGTGACTGCGACGCACAGACGCTGCACACCTTCGATGGCGTGGTGGTGTGCGCGGGCGTGGCCAGCCGTAATTTCGCTGCGCAGTTGGGCGACCGCGTGAACATTTATCCCGTCAAGGGCTACTCCATCACGGTGAACCTGCATGATGCAGCCAGCCAAGCCGGTGCGCCCAATGTGAGTCTGCTGGACGATGAAACCAAGTTGGTCACCAGTCGTTTGGGGGTGGACCGCTTTCGTGTCGCAGGCACGGCTGAGTTCAATGGCATAGACCGTGACATTCGCGCAGATCGCATTGCGCCACTGATTGCTTGGGTGGCGCAGTGCTTTCCTCAAGTCAACACCCGCTCGGTGGTGCCGTGGGCAGGTCTTCGTCCCATGTTGCCCAACATGATGCCGCGCGTGGGACGTGGCCGTGCGGCCAATGTGTTTTACAACACAGGGCACGGGCATTTGGGTTGGACGCTTTCTGCGGTGACCGCTGACATGGTGAGTCACGTGGTGGCTGGTGCTTTTTAGGGTTTGCCCCGTGCGCCCCATCTTTTCTTGGCGACAAAAAGTGTATACACTTCAAGCCACCTGTCGCAGCGGAGCAGGGCTCAACCGCCCTTGTTCGCGACCCTCGTGTCATTCACAGTGCCCGCAGTGGTGAATGGCAACTTTGATTCAAGTGACTGAGGTCTCGACATGGATGCATATTTTTTAGACTGGGCCAACTTGCTGTTGCGTTGGGTGCACGTCATCACCGCCATCGCGTGGATTGGCTCCTCGTTTTACTTTGTCTTTTTAGACAACAACCTCATCAAACCCAACTCACCTGACCTGTTGGAAAAAGGTGTAGACGGTGCGATGTGGGCGGTGCACGGCGGCGGTTTTTACAACCCGCAAAAGTACATGGTGGCACCGAAGAAAATTCACACCAAGCTGCATTGGTTTTATTGGGAAAGTTATTCCACGTGGCTCACAGGCTTTGGCTTGTTCACCGTCCTGTATCTGTGGAACGCGGGCACGTTTTTGATCGACAAATCGCTCATGGATTGGTCGCCCGCAGCGGCGATCACCGCTGCACTGAGTTTCTTGGTGGCTTTTTGGTTGATTTATGACGCGGTGTGTCGCGTGTTTGGTTTCCGTGAAAACGGCGAGCGCATTGTGGCGATGACCATGATTGTGGTGGTGGCCTTTGCTGCTTGGTTGTCGTGCCAGTTGTTTGCAGGCCGTGCAGCTTTCTTGCTGGTGGGGGCGATGATCGCCACGGCCATGAGCGCGAACGTGTTCTTTTGGATCATCCCAGGCCAACGCAAAGTGGTGGCCGCTATGACCTCGGGCGTGGCGATGGACCCCAAAGAGTTGGCCACACACGGCAAGCGCGGCAAGCAACGCAGCGTGCACAACACGTACTTCACGCTGCCCGTCATCTTTGCGATGTTGAGCAACCACTACAGCTTCTTGTACACACACGAAAACCATTGGGTCATCTTGGTGATGATGATGCTGGCTGGCGCTTTGATTCGTCAGTTTTTTGTGCAGCGTCATGGCTACCACTTGGGGCGTGCAAAAAATCCGTTGCCTTTTGCCATTGCAGGCGTGCTCATTTTGCTCAGCGTCATTGTGTGGATGCGCCCCGCGCCCAGCAGCTCTGCGGCTGCGCCCAGCACGGTGCCTGTCAGCTTTGCTGAGGTCAACGCTGTGTTTGTGCAACGTTGCCAAACTTGTCATGGCGCACAAGTGCAAATGAAGAATGTGCGCTTTGACACACCAGAAGGCATCAAGCAGCATGCCTTGGGCATTTACCAACAAGCGGTGGTGACGAAGCAGATGCCCATGAACAACGCCACGGGCATTACCGACGACGAGCGTTTGCTCATCAAGCGGTGGTACGAAGCGGGCGCAGCTTTGCAATAAGTAGGTCTCATGAAATTGCGTCTGTTCTTGGCCTTGATTGGCGCGTTGTGTTGTGCGTCCACTCAAGCAGGCGAGGTCACGGTGGCCGTGGCCGCCAATTTCACTACCCCGATGCAAAAAATTGCGCAGGCGTTTGAACAAGACACGGGGCACAAAGCGCAGTTGGCATTTGGGGCTACGGGCAAGTTTTATGCACAAATCAAAAACGCCGCGCCGTTTGCCGTGCTGTTGGCCGCTGATGACGAAACACCCGCACGTTTAGAAAAAGAAGGGTTTGTCGTTGCTGGTTCGCGCTTTACTTACGCCACGGGTCGCTTGGCGTTGTGGAGCAAGCAGCCCAACATGGTGGACGACAAAGGAGAAGTGCTGCGCGGCCACCGCTTTGAAAAACTGGGTATCCACAAGATTGCGATGGCAGACCCCAAGCTTGCGCCCTACGGCGCTGCGGCGATGGAGGTGATGAACCACCTCGGTGTGCTGCCTGCCGTGATGCCAAAGCTGGTGCAAGGCGAAAGCATTGGCCAAACGTTTCAGTTTGTGAACACCGAAAACGCGCAGCTGGGTTTTGTGGCCTTGTCGCAAATTTCGCTTGATGGTCGTATCACACAAGGCTCGGCTTGGGTGGTGCCGCAAAATTTGTACACACCGCTCAAGCAAGATGCGGTATTGCTCAATTCGGGCAAAGACAACGCAGCTGCGCACGCGTTGCTGAAATACCTTCAGAGTGACAAAGCTAAAACCATCATCCGTGCTTATGGGTACACCTACGGCGATGGTCATGCCCTGTAAAGTGTGGGCATGCATTTAACGGTTGAAGATTTCCACGCCATCGCACTGACGCTGCAACTCGCCAGCGTCACCACGGCGCTGTTGCTGTTGCTCGCCACGCCTGTGGCGTGGTGGCTGGCGCACACGCGCTCTGCTTGGCGCGCGCCTGTGGCCTCCCTCGTGGCGCTGCCTTTGGTGCTGCCGCCCACGGTGTTGGGTTTTTATTTGCTGGTGGCGCTTGGCCCTCACGGACCGATTGGTCAGTTCACGCAATGGGCGGGTTGGGGCACGCTCGCGTTTAGCTTTGGGGGCTTGGTCTTGGGCTCGGTGGTTTACTCGCTACCCTTTGCGGTGCAGCCGCTGGTCAATGCGTTTGAAGCCATGGGGCCGCGTCCCATGGAAGTGGCCGCCACTTTGCGAGCCAGCAAGTGGGATGCTTTTTTTACCGTCGCCGTACCGCTGGCCAAACCCGGTTTTGTGATGGCCGCCATGTTGAGCTTTGCGCACACCGTGGGTGAGTTTGGTGTGGTGTTGATGATTGGCGGCAACATCCCCGATCAAACACGTGTGGTGTCCACTCAAATTTACGGCCATGTAGAGGCCATGGCATACAGCCAAGCCCACGGTTTAGCAGGCGTGATGCTGGCTTTCTCGTTTGTGGTGTTGTTGGGCTTGTCGTGGTTCAACCGCCGTCCAAAGGCCGACGCATGAGCGCCATTCACTTACAACTCGACTTGGCGCGTACCGACTTTGAGGTGTCAGTCGATGTGCAGTTGCCCGCACATGGCATCAGTGTGATCTACGGCCCCTCGGGCTGTGGCAAAACCACCTTGTTGCGCTGCGTGGCGGGCCTAGAGACAGCCGCATGTGGCCGTGTGCAAGTGGGGCACGAGGTGTGGCAAGACGACGCGCATGGGGTGCGCTTGCCCACCCACCAGCGCGCTTTGGGTTATGTGTTTCAAGAGGCTTCCATCTTTGCGCATCTCGATGTGGCGGGCAATTTGGCCTATGGCCTGCAACGCAGCCGCAACCATGTGACGGACACTGTCTTAGAACAAGCCATTGCGTTGTTGGGCATTGGCCATTTGCTCAAACGCCGCAGCCATGAGCTGTCGGGTGGTGAGCGCCAACGCGTGGCGATTGCCCGTGCCTTGGTCACGCAGCCGCGCTTGCTGTTGTTGGATGAGCCTTTGGCTGCGCTCGACCACGCACGTCGACAAGAAGTGTTGCCGTGGCTAGAAAAACTGCGCGATGACTTGAACATTCCCATGCTCTACGTCACCCATGCCGTGGACGAAGTGGCGCGCTTGGCCGACACGCTGGTGGTGATGGAGGCTGGCCGTATCAAAGCCACAGGCCCTGTGGCCGAGGTCATGGCCAACACCCATTTGCCCTTGGTGGTAGGGGAGGATGCAGGCGCTTTGCTAACAGGCATCGTGCTCACCATTGATGCACCGTGGCACTTGGCTCAAGTGGGCTTTGCTGGTGGTGCGATGTGGGTGCGTGACAGTGGCTTGCAAATCGGCCAAACCGTGCGCTTGCGCGTGTTGGCACGCGACGTGAGTGTGACGCTGAATGAGGCCTCACAAACCAGCATTCAAAACCACTTGCCCTGCGTGATTGATGCCATCACCCCTGATGCCCACCCCTCACAAACCTTGCTCAGTTTGCGCTGTGGCGACACCGTGTTGCTGGCGCGTGTCACCGCGCGTGGCGTTCATGAGCTGGGACTGCAGGTGGGCATGCAAGCGTGGGCGCAGGTGAAGTCGGTGGCGTTGGTTAAGTAATTTTTGACGTATCTTTATACGATGTCGAAAAAATTTATTCACCTCTTTCTTGCATGCTTAAACCTGCTCGCAGCATTTGCCTTTGGGCAAGAACTCAACCATGCAGTGAATGAAGAAGTGGTGATGCTTCCCAAGCCATTCAGGTTTGGATCCATCAATTTAGAAACGACGATTTACAAACCCAAAGGCGATGGACCATTTCCTTTGGTTGTGATCAATCATGGCAAAGCCAGTGGCGATCCTCGGTTTCAAAGCCGTTATCGGCATTCTGGTGCTGCACGTTTCTTTCTTCAGCGAGGGTATGCTGTCTTGCTACCTATGCGGCAAGGTTTCTCAAAGTCTGAAGGCGCCTACATCAGTGGTGGCTGCAATGTAGAAAGCAATGGACGTTTGCAAGCAGAAGATGTGCAGGCTGTTCTTGACCACGTCGTGAAGCAGACTTGGGCTGATAAAAACCAAATTTTGGTCATGGGTCAATCTCACGGAGGATGGACATCTTTGGCGTTTGGTACGGTGAAATATCCAGGTGTGCGTGGCTTGGTGAATTTTGCGGGCGGTCTTCGTCAGACCCAATGCAGCGCTTGGGAGGGCGGACTGATTCGTGCCGCAAAAAGCTATGGTGAAGAAAGTTCCTTGCCATCGCTATGGTTTTACGGGGATAACGACAGTTATTTTTCTCCATACGTTTTTCATCAGATGCATGAGCAATATGTAGGCGCAGGAGGCAAAGCTGAATTGGTCGCGTTTGGCTCTTTTGGTTCTGACGCGCATAGCATGTTTGGTAGCCGACATGGAGAAAGCATTTGGCAACCCGCTGTTGAAAAATTCATGCATCAAGTTGGTTTACCCACCGACATCATTTTTCCTGAGTACGCACCGCCAATGCGATTGGCAACGCCAGCAACCAGCGGTTTTGCTGGTTTGTTAGAAATTGAAAAAGTGCCTCATGTCAGCGATAAGGGGCGAGAGGGCTATCAAACATTTTTGACCAAGCAAACACCCCGAGCTTTCGCTATTTCTGCAACAGGTGCATGGAGTTGGTCCGAGATGGGGGATGACCCGCTTCAAAGAGCTTTAGACAACTGCAATAAACGAAGCAAAGAACAGTGCCGACTTTATGCTGTTGATGATCAAGTTGTCTGGCTAGATCAATAGACTCACCGCATGCGGAATCACCACTGCACCCACAATACCGTGCAAACCCATGCCTAGGCTGGCATACGCACCGGCTTCTGGGTGCACGCTGAAGGCGCGTGAAGTGCCTATGCCATGTGCAGCCACGCCCAACGCAAAGCCGCGTTGCCACCACTGCGTGATGCGCAAAGCATCCAGCACATAGCGGCCCAACACAGCACCCAAAATGCCTGTGCTGACCGCAAAGATGGCGGTCAACGTGGGCGAGGCTTGCACACGTTCGGCAATGCCCATCGCAATGGGGGCCGTGACCGACTTGGCCACTAGTCCGCGTACCAAAGATTCGTCCACACCCAACCAACGCGCCACGCCCACGGCGGTAAACACCGATGTGATGCCACCCGCCACCAGCGACAACATCAACACCCCCATGCGCCCCTTGAGTGACGCAAAACCTTTGTAAATGGGAATGGCCAGCGACACCGTAGCCATGCCCAGCAAGAAGTGCACAAACTGCGCGCCCTCGAAATACTTGGCATACGGCATGTCCAGCACACTGATGCTGAGGGTGACCACCACCACCGCAATCAACACAGGGTTGGCCAGCGGGTTGCGCTGGCTGCGCTCGTACAACGTGAGACCGAGCAAATACGCGCTCAACGTCAGCACCAACGCCAGTAGCGGGCTGCCTGAGAGGTACACCCAAATTTCAGAAATAGGAGGCAGGTGGTTTTGAAACTCGTTGCTCATACGCTCAGTCCTTCTGGGTCAACACTTTGAGCAAACCTGCGGTGACCGCCACCGTGGCCAGCACACTCACCACCAGCGCCGCGCTGATGGCCCATGCGTTGGCTTGCAACACCGGCAAGTAAAGCACCACCCCCACCGACGCGGGAATGAACAACAACCCCAAGTGCTGCAAGATGCTGCCGCCCACCAAATCAATCGCGGCAGGCACATGGCCGCGCACGCTGAGATACGCCAACAACAACACCAAGCCCAATACGGGTCCGGGGATGAAGGGCAGGGCGAACTTAGAGACGAGTTCGCCTAGAGCTTGGAAGATGAAGAGTTGGACTAGGCCTTGGATCATGGGGGCAGTGTAGATGTGTGTTTCCGCTTGGTAAGTCAAAACTGATGTGACGTGGCATTCCCCCAAACCTGTAGACATATTTCATAGCGAAGTCTGATACTGCCGCTCGAACTCTTGGGGGCGTATCTCGTTCATTTCTTCATTTCAGTTTTGACATCATTATTTGCCTAATGATTTGAGTGAATTCTTTTGAATTACATTAATAACAAAGGAACTGCCTTGAATAAGCTATTAGCACTCTCTATTTTGGCGACAGCCGTTTTGCTCACAGGTTGCGGTGGCGGCGGTGGTGGTGGTAGCGCTGGTGGCACTACATCAACATCTTCGCCAGACACCAGCAATCTCAGCGGTCTTGCAGAGGATGTTCAGGCGTTCAACTACCTTAATAAAGAGCGCTTACGCTGTGGCTTTGGCTCCCTCACACGTATGACCGCCTTGGACAATGCCGCCAAAGCTCACGCTAACTGGATGATTCACACTGAACAGTTTGGTCATACAGAAGATCCAACTTTGTATCCAGCAGGGTTTACTGGCGTTTCTGTCTCAGATCGCATCGACTACCAAAATGCCTATCCCAATGGCTACAAAGCATTTGAGACCATTGCCAGCCTTCACGGCCTCGGTAAAACAGGCGAAGGTGTCAACTCGATGAGCCGATTGCTCAATGCGCCCTATCACTCCATTGGCCTTCTGGATGGTTACCGCGACGTGGGTGCTGCTGTGATCAACGGCAGTGAAGTCGGGTTGTCTTCAACTGCAACCTTTTCAGCCTACTTGGTTGGCAATGACCTGACAATCGGAAAGCAACAAGTCCCGATCGACGCCGTAGCAACCTACCCTTGTGATGGCTCAGAAGGTGTAGCCAATCAGCTCACTAATGAAACCCCAAACCCCGTCACTGGGCGAAATCTGGCGACCAACCCACTGGGGGTGACCTTCACGCTCAAAGTCACAGATGGGCAGCGACTGACGATTACAAGCGCTTCTGTGGTTGAAACGTCAACAGGCCAAGCGGTAAGCCTGCGTCCTGCAGTCGGCGGCTATAACAACACGCCTGACCCTGTTGGTGAATTCTCAGAATCAATGGCCTACATCAGCGCAGATGTGCCAATGAATACTTTCACAAAGTACACAGCAACCATTACCGGAACAAACAACGGAACACCCTTCTCCAAGGTGTTTAGTTTTACAACGGGCAGTAGTTACTAAATTAAACAAACCGCCAAAGTTGAATTTCTTTGGCGGTTTAGATTTCATCTTCCTAACGATTTATCTCACTAGCGCTTGAACTTATTAGACCCCGTGCTAGATTGATTTATAGGAATTAGTTGGAGTTCATATGTCACTGTTTAACAAATCAAAAATCATCGCAACTGCTTTCGCAGCACTGGCACTTGTGGGGTGCGCTTCTACTACGACTCCAAAGATTTCTGCGCAGGAGCGAGTTGATCTAATGGAAAAAAAGTATGCCCCGCTCGGGATCATCTATGCTCAGGTAAATAGAGCTACAGCGGTAAAAGACAAAAGAAATTGCGATGACCCAAATTACGAATGGAGTAGGCAAGGAAAGGCTGCGTTTTGCAGTCGCCCTGTACAGACAGTATTTGTGGCTTTAAACGTATCAAACGGTAAACGTCATGAAATCTATGAAGCTGTTCCAGCAGAAGTTGAGTTGAAACCTGGGACCATCGTTCAATTAGACATGACAAGATCAGCAGGACAGCATTTTTTGCGTGTTGCAGCATTAGAAGAAACCGATTCGTGCCGTTGGGAGGGGTTTCATAATGATGCGTTACGGAATGGGGTTACAAAGTTTGCATCGTTTACAGCCGAGTTTTTAACTGCGGCAATCGTCCCAGTTGTGGGGCTTGCAAGGCAAAATTATTTTGAGAACGCTACAGGTGGTGTTACCTGTGAGGGTTGGACCTATCTCGATGGATTTAAGAATGTTGATCTAGATAAGCCACTCACACAGAACTGATTCGTAGATCGGCTTGATACATACATTTGCGATCTTGATAAGTTCAAGATCGCATTTTTGTCTTCATCCAAATTAACGTTATTGCAGAGGAGAACTTGGATTTTTGGCGGGTGGCGAAATGCACTGTCGTAAGGCAAGTCCTTGCAAACCCTTTTCTTTGCACTGTTGCTCTCTCTGCTTGAGCACCAAGACAGACTTAGCATCCGTGTAGGAATCAGTTCTATACAAGGTCGAACCAGGATCAAGTCCTGCATCACGGCACTGTTGAATGCTTAGATTTCCAGGGCAATTTCCTTGCGTGGCTTGCGTCCAACCCCTAAGATTTCTGCTCGTATCCAACGCATCCGTATTTATATGACGTGCAGTAATTTCAGAATAAAGCCCTTGGCAATGTGGATTACCACATCGCCTGCTTTGGTGAAGGATGTTGCAATTTAGTCAATAGGTGGATCGCTTTGACTCGTTCAATGTCTTGTCTATCAACGTTTACTTCGCGCCTACCGCCAACTGCATCGCCAGCTGGTTATGCCTCTCAATCAACGGCCCCATGTCCACCGTGGCAATCTCACTCTTGCGCACCACCACGCGCCCGTTGACGATGGTGTAGTCGGCGTTGTCGCTGGCGCACAGCAGCAGCGCGCCCACGGGGTCGTGCACTGCGCCGCCGGCCATGCTGAGTGTGTCGGTGCGGAACATGGCAATGTCGGCGCAATAGCCCTCTTTGATTTGCCCCAGCTCGTGGGCGCGGCCCAGCACCTGTGCGCCGCCGCGTGTGGCTAGGCGCAGGGCGTCGCGCGGTGTCATTTCGGCGGGGCCGTGGTCGCAGCCAAAGTCGTCTAGCGCTCTGCCTACACGTGCCAGCAGCATGGCTTGGCGGGCTTCGTTCAGCAGGTGGGCGGCGTCGTTGCTGGCGCTGCCGTCCACGCCTAGGCCAATGGGCACACCGGCGTCTAGCATTTTCCGCAGGGGCAGGATGCCGCTGGCCAATCGCATATTGCTGCAGGGGCAGTGGGCAATGCCGGTGCGCGTGCGTGCAAACAAATACGTGCCTTCGTCGTCCAGCTTCACGCAGTGGGCATGCCACACGTCGTGGCCCACCCAGCCCAAGTCTTCGGCGTATTGCGCGGGGGTGCAGTTGAATTTTTCTTTGGTGTACGCAATGTCGTGGTCGTTCTCGGCCAAGTGCGTGTGCAGGCGCACCTTGTGTGCGCGGGCCAGTTTGGCGGCTTCGCGCATGAGGTCTTGGCTCACGCTGAAGGGCGAGCAGGGGGCCACAGCCACGTGCGTCATCGCGCCGTAGCTGGCGTCGTGGTAGGTCTCAATCAGGCGTTGGGTTTCTTTGAGGATGAAGGCTTCTTTTTCCACCACGCGGTCGGGTGGCAGGCCGCCTTGGCTTTCGCCCACGCTCATGCTGCCGCGTGTGGCCGTAAAGCGCATGCCAATGGTGTGCGCGGCTTCAATGCTGTCGTCCAGTCGCACGCCGTTGGGGTAGATGTAGAGGTGGTCGCTGCTGGTGGTGCAGCCGCTGAGCAACAGCTCGGCCATGGCCACTTGGTTAGACACCAACACCATTTCGGGCGTGAGCCCTGCCCAAATGGGATACAGCCCTTTGAGCCAGCTGAACAGCTCGGCGTTTTGCACCTGCGGCACCGCACGTGTGAGGCTTTGCACCATGTGGTGGTGCGTGTTGATGAGGCCTGGCACCACCACGTGGCGACGTGCATCAATCACTTCGTCCACTTGCTTCAGCAGCTCGTCGATGTTTTCGTCGGCGGGAATGATGCGTTCAATGCGGCCATTGCGCAGCAGCAGCGAAGCGTCGTGGAGTTCGGTGTTGGCATCGTCTTGTGTGGCGATGCAGCGGGCGCGGTGGATGAGCAAGGTGGTCATGGACTTGTCCTAAAAGAAACAATGAAACAAGTCGTGGCCGAGTCCCCTTGCCCCCGCGTGAGCTGGGTTGGGCGAGCACCACGTTGCCGCGCGTCCCGGGCTTGCAGTGCTTCGATTTTACGAAACACGCAAACGCCGTTTGCGTGGTCTTTGCCGTGTGTCAGGCTTTGGGGGCGACGCAGTTCACAGGCGTGCCACGCGCAAACGCTTCCACGTTATCGATGAGCTGGTCTGCCAACGCTTGAATGGCCTCTGCGCTGGCCCATGCCACATGGGGCGTGAGAATGAAGTCGGGGCGGTCCATCAACGCCATGAACGGATGATCAGCAGGCGGTGGCTCTACGCTGGTCACATCAAACGCCGCACCCGAAATGTGGCCGGCTTGCAGCGCTGGCCCCACCGCAGCTTCATCCACCAAGCCACCGCGTCCGGTGTTGATCAGCAAGGGCTTGCGTGCCATGTGTGCGAACTCGGCTGGACCAATCATGTGACGCGTGTTCGCATTGAGTGGGCAGTGCAGCGTGAGCACATCGGCTTGACGCAACACCTCTTCAAACGGTGTGTACAAGCGTCCCTGACCACTGCGCCCTTTGTGTGCTGAAAACAGCACTCGCATGCCAAGGGCGCGGCCAATGCTGGCCACGGCTTGCCCTAACACGCCATCACCGATGACACCCAGTGTGGAGCCTGCAAGGTCACGGATGGGATGGTCAAAAAAGCAAAACTGTGCCGCCTCTTGCCAGCGTCCGGCTTTGACAGCATCGCGATACGCGCAGATGCTGCGGCGCAGCGCAAAGATCAACGCAAAGGTGTGTTCTGGCACGGTGTGCACGGCGTAGTTGCGCACGTTGCTCACCACGATGCCGTGTTGTTGACAAGCCGCAAGGTCGATGTTGTCAGTGCCCGTGGCGGCCACAGCAATCAGCTTGAGCTTGGGGGCTTGTGCCAGTGTGTCAGCGTTGAGCTTGACTTTGTTGACGATGACGATGTCTGCATCCGCAATGCGTGCTGCGGCTTCGTCAGCACGCGTGCGGTTGTATTGCACCCACTCGTGTGCAAAGTGGGGGGCACGCAAGGTGGTGTCGGGCGAGATGGTGTCGCGGTCTAGAAAAACAATTTTCATGAGGTGTGTTGGGTTGTTCGTTCACTGAGCGAGCAGGCGACGCGCTTCGGCCACCATCGCTTCAGGGGTGATGTTGAACAGTTGGTAGAGTTCATCCGCAGGGCCAGATGCGCCAAAGCCGCTCATGCCTACAAAGCCACCGTTGATGCCAAGGTAGGCATCCCAGCCTTGGCGTACGGCTGCTTCGATGCCCACGCGCACGCTCTTTTTCTCGTCCCCCAGCACACTTTGGCGATAGGCGGTGTCTTGCGCGTTGAACAGTTCCCAGCAAGGCATAGACACCACGGCAGTGCCTACGCCCGAGGCTTCGAGTTGCGCACGTGCGGTCACGGCCAGCGCCACCTCTGAGCCAGTTGCCAGCAGCGTGACTTGCCGAGGCCCGCACGCCGCTTCGTGCAACACATACGCGCCGCGGTGGCTGAGGTTATCGGCGGTGTGCGTGTGGCGCACCAGCGGCAAACTCTGGCGTGCGAACACCAAGCTGACAGGCCCCTCTTGGTGTTGCAGCGCCAGTTGCCAGCATTCGGCGGCTTCCACCGCATCGGCAGGGCGCATGACCCACATGTTGGGCATGGCACGCAGCGAGGCCAAAATTTCGACGGGTTGGTGCGTGGGACCGTTGCGGCCGATGCCGATGGAGTCGTGGCTGAACACGAACTTGACGGGCAATCCCATGAGCGCCGCCATGCGCATGGCGGGGCGTTCGTAGTCGGCAAACGCCAAGTAGGTAACCGACAGAGGGATGACACCACCGTGCGCCGCCATGCCATTGGTCATGGCCCCCATCACGTGCTCGCGCACGCCGCAGTGCACATAAGAGCCCGCACGTTCTTTTGCAGTGAAAGCGCTCAGTCCTCGTTTGTGGCTGGTGGGCGCTTCGAGGTCGGCACAGCCCACCATGCGCTCAGGCAGCACAGGCGTGAGCAAATCGTTGATTTCTGCCGAGATGAAGATGCCGCTTGGCGCAGGTGGGGCTTGCAGTGCTTTTTGTTTGTAGTCGACTAACACTTGCTGCCACTGCGCGGGTAGCTCGCCGCGCATCACGCGTTCAAACTCTGCGCGTTCAGCGGCAGGTAGTGCGGCGACACGGGCTTGCCATGCGGTGTACTCGCTTTGGCTGCGTTGGCCGGCGGCGCGCCATGTTTGTTGCACCTCGGCAGGCACTTCGAAGGGGCCATGTTGCCATCCCAGCAACTCACGTGCAGCTTGTGCGTCTTCTTCGTACAAGCGACCACTGTGCCCACCACGTTGGCCTTGCAGACGCGCAATGCCTTTGGCAATGACGGTGCGACAGGCCAACATGGACGGACGCGGGTCGTTGCGTGCGGCCTCAAGCGCGGCAGACACCGCTTCAATGTCATGGCCGTCAAGTTCCATGACATGCCAGCCGGCGACGCGAAAGCGCTCGGCCACGTTCTCGCTGATGGACAGATCGGTGCTGCCGTCATCGGTGATTTGGTTGTCGTCCCACAGCAGTACCAACTTGCCCAGGCGCAGGTGTCCGGCTAGCGAAATCATTTCTTGGCCAACGCCTTCTTGCAGGCAGCCGTCGCCCACAAAAGCGTAGGTGTAGTGGTTGACCAGATCGTTGCCAAAGCGTGCGTTCAAATAGGCCTCAGCCACAGCCATGCCAAAGGCATTGGCAATACCTTGGCCCAGCGGGCCTGTGGTGACTTCGATGCCGTTGGCCTTGTCGTGCGGGCGTTCGGGGTGACCTTCGCAGACCGAGCCCAGCACGCGAAAGCGTTGAATTTCTTCCAGCGGAAATTCAGGGTAGCCGGTCAGGTGCAGCAGCGAGTACAGCAGCATGGAGCCGTGTCCGTTGGACAGCACCACGCGGTCTCGGTCAAACCAGCCTGCGTCTTGTGGGTTGAATTTCAGGTGGCGTGTGTAAAGCGCGGTCGCAATTTCGGCCATGCCCAGCGGCACGCCTTGGTGGCCTTCTTGGGCTTTGACGATGGCATCGATGGATAGAAAACGGATGGCGTGTGCCAGTGGGGTCAGCGGGTTGGGCTGTGCTTGTGGGCTCATGTGGTGGACACCAGCCAAGGATTTGGCGGTGTTTGTCTCCTGTGGTTGTATCAAAGTTGGCGCGGATTTTTGCCAAGCCGATACATGAGCGCAAGCGATGAATATTCAGGTTTGGATGAGCTGAATTCATCCTTTTGCAACGGGTGCGGCTTCTTCTCTGAGCCATTCCACAAAACTTTTCACTTCTGGCCGTGAGGCATGGCGTGCTGGGTAGACCATGAAATGGGCGTGCGCTTCCATGCTCAAGGCGTCTTCAAACACGGGCTGCAACTTGCCGCTGGCAATCAGTGACTGGCCGATGCTGGCGCTCTCCAGTGCCACGCCCAGTTTTTGCACCGCCGCATCAAGGCTCATCATGGCGCGGTCAAAGCGCAGGCCCATGCGTTCGGGACGCAGGTCGCCCCCGAAGCGGGCAAACCAATCGGGCCATTGCACCAAGTTGACGCTTGATTGGATGAGTGGCACGCGCATCAAGTCGGCCGGTTCGTGCAAGGCATGGCTGCGGATGAACTCTGGACTGGCCAGCGGCATGATTTTTTCCATGAAAACCGGCTCGACTTCTAGGTTGGGCCAATTCGGAAGCCCATAGCGGATGTCGATGTCCATCTGACCGAGTTGAAAGTCTGAATGCACATGCGAGGCCGACAGCATGAGCGAGATATTGGGGTGTCGGTCAGCAAAACGGGCAATGCGTGGCATGAGCCACAGGCTGGCAAAACTCGGGCTGCTGTGCACGTACAGCGTGTCTTGCACACCGTGGCGCAGGTCTTCGGTGGCCGCGTTGATGGCACCCAATGCGCTTGCCACGCGTTGCAGGTATTGCTGACCGGCGGGGGTCATTTCCACGCCACGCGCCGAGCGCTCAAACAAGCGCACGTGAAGCAAGCCTTCGAGCTTGGCCACTTGATGGCTGACGGCAGAAGGGGTCAGGTGAAGCTCTTCGGCGGCCAGTGCAAAGCTCTTGCGGCGGGCGATGGTTTCAAAGGCTTGCAAGGCGGCGAGGGGAGGAATCATTCGGTGAAATCCGTTCAGTTGTTGCACTGCAACATGAATTAAATTGAATTGCTGGTGAGTTTATATCGTTTGTGTTCAAGCACTAGGTTGTCAAACAATCGCGCCACTCGATCAACGCAGTGCAATCAAAAAAGGAGACATGCATGCTACTCAAGGACAAAGTTGCCGTCATCACAGGCGGCGCAGGTTTAAACGGTTTGGGCTTTGCCACCGCACGCATGATGGCGGCGCAAGGGGCCAAAGTGGTGATTCTCGATTTGGAGGTAGCCAACCCACAGGCTGCAGCTGCCCAACTGGGTGCAGAGCATCTGGGCTTGGTGGCCAACGTGACCGACAAAGCTTCATGCGAAGCGGCAGTGGCGCAGATCAAAGCCAAGTACGGTCGCATTGACATCTTGGTGAACAACGCGGGCATCACTCAGCCCGTCAAGTTCTTGGACATCACGGGCAGCGATTACGACCGTATCTTGGACGTGAGCTTGCGTGGCACGTTGTACGCATCGCAAGCGGTGTTGCCGCTGATGATTGCGCAAAACAGCGGTTCTATCGTGTGCATCTCCTCCGTTTCTGCGCAACGTGGCGGTGGCATCTTGGGTGGCCCTCACTACTCGGCCGCCAAGGCGGGTGTGCTTGGTTTGGCTCGCGCCATGGCACGTGAATACGGTGGTAACAACATCCGCGTCAATTGCGTGACACCTGGCCTGATCGCCACCGACATCAACAAGGGCAAGATCCCTGAAGACAAGCGTCAAGCCATTTTGGATGGCATCCCACTGGGCCACATTGGTGAGCCTAATGATGTCGCCGGTTGCGTGGTGTTCCTCGCCAGCGACTTGTCCAAGTACTGCACTGGCGTGACGCTGGATGTGAACGGCGGCATGCTGATTCACTGATTGCGGTCATCGCCCTTTCGATCAAAAACACACAGGAGACAAAACCATGAAAACCACATCCATCATTCGCCGCACGGTCTTGGCTACAGCGTTGCTCGCTATCACGGGCTTTGCCTCGGCACAAACGGTCAAGTTAACGCTGGCTCACGGCAACCCACCCGATAACCCTCGTCATGTGGCCGCTGTGAAGTTTGCAGACACGGTCAAGGCCAAGACCAATGGCCGCGTAGAAATTCAGGTGGCACATTCAGCCCAACTGGGCGATGACGCGGCCATGGTGACTGCGCTGCGCTCGGGCACACTGGACTTTTCGGCCAACAGCCAAGGCGCGGTGTCGACGGTGGTGCCTGAGTTTGCTGCTTTGGGCATGCCTTTCTTGTTTGCCGATGCGCCCAAAGCATGGGGCGTGATGGATGGTCCGATTGGCAAAGAGCTGGCTGACAAAGCGGCTGCCAAAGGTATGGTGTTGTTGGGCTTGTGGGACAACGGAATTCGCCAAATGTCCAACAGCAAGCGCCCAATCAAGGTCCCTGCTGACATGAAGGGTCTGAAGATGCGCACGCCACCTGACACGGTGACCGTGGACATCATGCAAGCCTTGGGTGCGGATGCGCAACAAATCAAGTTCTCGGAACTCTATGTTGCGTTGCAACAGGGCGTGGTGGATGGTCAAGAAAACCCACTGACCAACATTGCCTCCGCCAAGTTGTACGAAGTGCAAAAGTACATCTCGCTGTCGGGTCACAAGTACGAAAGCACGCCCTTCTTGATGAGCAAACGCACATGGGATCGCATGACACCTGCCGATCAAAAAGTGGTGTCTGAAGCTGCCACAGAAGCCACACAGTTGCAGCGTCGTTTGAACAAAGAAATTGACGACAAGTTGGTGGCCGATCTCAAAGGCAAAGGCGTGCAAATTGACACCGTGGATCGCAAAGCCTTCATGGACGCTTGCGCGCCCGTGTACACCAAATGGGCGGCCAGCCCCATTGGCGAATTTGTCAACCGCGTGGTGCAAGCCGCTCGCTGATTGGACCCCGCTATGAATCCTTTCTTCAAAGCGGTGGACACCATCATTGCTTGGTGGTGTCACGCTGTGCTGTACGTCACGCTGTCGGTCGTGTTCACCATTCTGAGTGTCAATGTATGTCTGCGCTACGCAGCGGGCTCTAGCTTGTCTTGGGCCTCTGAACTGCCAGAGCTGATGTTCCCTTGGATGATCATGTCCGGCGTGGTGATTGCGGCGCAGCACGGCTCGCACATCGCCGTGGTCATGTTGACGCAAAAGTTGGGCGCTGCGCGCCGCTGGGTGTTGACAGCGGGTTCGTTGGTGGTGGCAGCTTTGTACCTGAGCTTGGCCTACACCGCTTGGCCGGTGTTTGAAATTGCCGCCGACGAACGCTCTCCCATCATGCAAGTGCCAGGCTCTGTGAGCGTGGGGTGTTTGCTGCTTGGTTTTGTCATGTTGGCCATCGTGACACTGTGTCGCGTGCCACAAGTTTGGCGCGGTGAAGAACATAACGAAATTGGAGCTGACGCATGACCGTCCTCATCATTGGTTTATTTATTGTTGCCGCGCTGCTGTCGATCCCGATCGCACATGCCTTGGTGCTGGCCTCGGTGGGCGGGTTGTTGATCATTGACCGTGTTCCTGTGCACTTGGCGGTGGAGCAAATGATCACGCAGACGCAAAGCTTTCCGCTGATTGCGATTCCGTTTTTCATGATGACGGGTGCGCTGATGGTCAGTGGGCGACTGGGCCAAAGTTTGGTCAACTTGTTGACCATGATGATTGGCCGTGTGCATGGCGGCCCTGCGCAAGTGGGTGTTTTGTCTTCCACCATTTTTGGTGGTGTGTCTGGCTCGGCGGTGGCAGATGCTTCGGCCATCGGCTCGATGCTGATTCCTTGGTTGAAGAAGTTGGGCTACCCCGCACCGTTTGCAGCCGGCACGCTGGCCGCTGCGGCGACCATCGACATTTTGATTCCACCGTCTATTCCCATGATCGTGTATGCCTTGGTTTCTGGTGCGTCGATTGGTGCGTTGTTTGTGGCGGGCATTTTGCCGGGCCTCTTGATGTGCGGTGGCTTCATGCTGGTGTGTTACGTGCAGGGCCGTCGCCGTAACTTTCCACGCGACACCACGCCATTTGAATGGCCCACCTTTTTGCATCAGTTGTTGCACGCAGGTCCAGCCTTGGCCATGCCTGTGTTGATCATCATCTTCTTGCGCTTTGGCATTGCCACACCCACAGAGGTGAGTGTGATGTCCACGCTGTACGCCTTGGTGGTGTCAGGTTTGGTCTACCGTGATTTGAACCTCACCAAGCTCAAATCTGCGGCCATCGAAGCCGGCGTTTCTACGGGTGTGGTGCTGCTGATCATCATGGCCTCTAGCGTGATTGGTTGGATCGTCACCTACGAGCAACTGCCTGCGGCCTTTACGCAATACGCCAAAGAAACCTTGCAACAGCCTTGGCTGATCATCCTCTCGATGAACCTGATCATGTTGGCCACGGGCATGTTCATTGACTTGCCTGCTGCTGTGTTGCTCCTCACGCCCATGTTTGTGCCGTTGGCCTCTGCGGTGGGTATGGACACCATTCAGCTCGGCATCATGATGATCGTGAATCTGTCCATCGGGCTGTATCACCCGCCGATTGGCACCACCTTGTTCATCACCAGTTCCATCGCCAAGGTGCGTATTGGCGATGTGGTGGTCGAGCTGATTCCTTTCTATGCCGTTGCGATTACGCTGTTGCTCGGTTTTGCTTACTTGCCGTGGCTGACCTTGCGTTGAATTTCACCCCTTTGACTGAAACACACTTATGAGTACTCTTCAAGAAATTGCCAGTTGCGCTTGGCGCATCCGCCGCTATGCCTTGCGCATGGGCGAAGTGCAGGGCCAAGGCTATGTGGGCCAAGCCTTGGGCTATGCCGATGTGCTGGCCGTGGCCTATGGCCATGCAATGAATTTTCGTCCCCATGAGCCTGAGTGGGAAGGGCGTGACCGTTTCCTTTTGTCGCACGGCCATTACGCCATTGCAGCGTATGCCGCGATGATTGAGGCGGGCATCATCCCCGAGTCCGAGCTAGAGACTTACGGCAGCGACGACAGCCGCTTGCCTATGTCTGGCATGGCCACGTACACCCCCGGCATGGAAATGTCCGGTGGCTCGTTGGGGCAGGGATTGCCGATTGCCGTGGGCATGGCTCTGGGGCTGCGTCACCAAGGGAGTGCGGCCTTTGTCTACAACTCCATGTCTGACGGTGAGCTTGACGAAGGCTCCACTTGGGAAGCTGCGATGTCTGCGGCGCACCACGGATTGGGCAACCTGATTTGTCTCGTTGACATCAACAACCAACAGGCTGACGGCCCCTCCACCAAAGTGATGGGCTTTGAACCCTTGGCTGACAAATGGGCCTCGTTTGGTTGGCATGTCCAACGCGTCGATGGCAACCACTTGCCCGCTGTGCTGCGCGCTTTTGACACCGCGCGTGCATTGCCCGACGCGAAACCCCGCGTGATCTTGTGTGACACGTTGATGGGCAAGGGCGTGCCTTTTTTAGAGGCACGTGAGAAAAACCATTTCATCCGCGTCGATCCGCCCGAGTGGCAACAGGCCTTGGATGTGTTGGACGCAAACCGTCCTTAAGGAACCGAACCATGAATGCTGTGACTGAAAAGAAACCCCGCCTCACCACCTCGGCCATGATCGCCTCCATCGCCAGCGAAGGCCAACGCGTGCAAGCTGCGCCTTTTGGCAAAGCGCTGGTCGAATACGCCGCCAGCCACCCCGAAGTGGTGGGCATGACGGCCGACCTGGCCAAGTACACCGACCTGCACCTGTTTGCGCAGGCCTACCCCGAGCGCTTTTTTCAAATGGGCATGGCCGAACAACTGCTCATGGGCGCTGCCGGCGGCATGGCCAAGACCGGTCTGGTGCCGTTCGCCACCACCTACGCCGTGTTCGGCACGCGCCGCGCCTACGACTTCATCCACCAGGTGATCGCCGAGGAAAACCTCAACGTCAAGATCTGCTGTGCGCTGCCCGGCCTGACGACCGGCTACGGCCCCAGCCACCAAGCCACCGAAGACCTGGCGATGATGCGCGCCATTCCCGGCCTGACGGTGGTGGATCCCTGCGACGCGCTCGACATCGAGCAGGCCGTGCCGCAGATCGCTGCCCACAACGGTCCGGTTTACATGCGTTTGTTGCGTGGCAATGTGCCGCTGGTGCTGGATGAGTACAACTACAAATTCGAGTTGGGCAAGGCCAAGTTGTTGCGCGACGGTGCCGATGTGCTGGTGATCTCCAGCGGCTTCATGACCATGCGCACGCTCGAAGTGGCCAAGCAACTCGAAGCCGACAAGGTGAACGTGGCGGTGCTGCACTGCCCCACCATCAAGCCGCTCGACGAAGCCACCATCCTGGCCGAAGTGCGCAAGCCCGGTCGCTTGGTGGTGGTGGCCGAGAACCATTCGGTGATTGGCGGCTTGGGTGAGGCCGTGGCCGGCTTGCTGTTGCGCGAAGGTGCGGCGCCAAGTAAGTTCCGCATGTTGGGTTTGCCAGATGCGTTCTTAGACGCGGGGGCTTTGCCCACATTGCATGACCGCTACGGCATTTCGGCCGAAAAAGTAGCGGCTTCTATCAAGGCTTGGTTGGCTTAAAGCTGTGGGTATGGCGCTAGGATTGGCGGATGATTGATCTACACACCGATCCCCAATCCTTCCTACGCCAGCTCTACGACGCTGCCGTGCGTCGTGCCTTGCCCCTGCACAACACGGCCGCCTATTTGCCCGCGCCGCCCAAGGGGCGCACGGTGGTGTTGGGTGCAGGTAAAGCCGGTGGCGCGATGGCGCAAGCGGTGGAGGCGCTGTGGCCGGCTGACAAACCGTTGTCGGGCTTGGTGGTCACACGCTATCACCACACGCCGCCGCGCCCTGCGGGCATGCCTGAACGCATTGAGGTGGTGGAGGCATCGCACCCTGTGCCTGATGCAGCAGGTTTAGCCGCTGCCGAGCGCATCTTGCAACTGACGCAAGGGTTGACACCCGACGACTTGGTGCTGTTTCTCATCTCTGGGGGCGGATCGGCTTTGCTCACATTGCCTGCCGATGGGCTGACGCTGGAAGACAAGCAACGCATCAACCGCGACCTGCTCAACAGTGGCGCGGGCATTGGCGAAATGAACTGTGTGCGCAAGCATTTGTCGCGCATCAAAGGTGGCCGCTTGGCTGCCGCGTGTGCGCCGGCGCAAGTGGTGACGTTGACCATCAGCGATGTGCCGGGCGACGACCCATCCGTGATTGCCAGCGGCCCAACTGTGCCTGACCGCACCACCTGTGCCGATGCTTGGGCCATCTTGCAACGCTACAAGATCGACGTGCCCGCCGCCATTGAAGCCGCCTTGAAAGCGGGGGCCCTAGAAACACCAAAGCCCAGCCCTCAGTGGGACCAACAGCCCGTGCATTTGATTGCTACACCGCAACAGTCACTTGACGCTGCGGCTGAGTTGGCGCGTGGGGCTGGCCTGAATGTGTATGTGCTGTCCGATGAAATTGAAGGCGAGTCGCGCGAAGTGGGCAAAGTCCACGCGGCTTTGGCACGCGCTGCGGCGCATGGCAAAGGCCCATTTCAAAAACCCTGCGTGATTCTGAGCGGTGGCGAAACCACCGTGACCATTCGCAAACAAGTCCCAGGCACGCCCAAGGGCCGTGGTGGCCGAGCTGGCGAATTTTGCTTAGGTTTGGCTGTCGCTTTGCAAGCGCAGACGGGCGTGTGGGCCATTGCTGCAGACACCGACGGCATTGATGGCATTGAAGACAACGCAGGCGCACGCGTGTCACCCGACACCTTGGCACGTGCTGAGGCCCAAGGCGTGAAAGCGGCAGATTGTCTAGACCGCAACGATGCGTATGGCTTCTTTGAGGCTGTGGGCGATTTGGTGGTCACAGGGCCCACACACACCAACGTCAACGACTTTCGGGCGATCTTGGTGCTTTAACTGTTCCCACCTTCTGTGGGTAAACGATGGGTTTTTACGTGCGCCATTCAGCGGGCACGATGCTTGCGTGCTGGTAACCTTAAAGCCTTAAGCGATTCCATACTTGATTTGCGATGTCCCAACCTCGACTGTTTCTCAACCAAATTACCAAGCGTTACCCCGCCGTCGTTGCCAACGATGCCGTGAGTTTGACCGTGCAGCCAGGCGAAATTCATGCCGTGTTGGGCGAGAACGGGGCGGGTAAATCGACGCTGATGAAAATCATCTACGGCGCAGTCAAACCCGACGCTGGCGAAATGCGCTTCAACGGCCAAGCTGTGAACATCCGCAACCCACAAGAGGCGAGGCGTTTGGGTATCAGCATGGTGTTTCAGCACTTCAGCTTGTTTGACACCTTGAGCGTGGCTGAAAACGTGTGGCTGGGTCTTGACAAGTCGTTGAGCTTGGCCGAGGTGAGTCAGCGCATCACCGATACCGCGGCACAGTACGGCCTTGACATTGACCCTGAGCGCCCTGTGCACACCTTGGGTGTGGGCGAGATGCAGCGCGTGGAAATCATCCGCGCTTTGCTGACCCATCCGCAGTTGCTGATTTTGGATGAACCCACGTCGGTGTTGACCCCGCAGGCGGTGGAGAAGTTGTTTGTGGTGTTGCGCCAGTTGGCCTCAGAGGGATGCAGCATTTTGTACATCAGCCACAAGTTGCATGAAATTCGCGCCTTGTGCACCGCGTGCACGGTCATGCGCGCTGGCCAAGTGACGGGCGTGTGTGACCCGCGCCAAGAAACCAATGCGTCGTTGAGTCAAATGATGATTGGCAGCTTGCCTCCGGAGTTGCAGGTGCGTGAGTACAAACCAGGAGCGGTTGTATTGGGAGTGCATGATTTGCGTTTGCAAGCGGACGATCCGTTTGGCGTGGATCTGAACGGTGTCCATCTGCATGTGCGTGCTGGCGAGGTGGTGGGCATTGCTGGTGTCTCAGGCAACGGGCAGCGTGAGTTGTTGTTTGCGCTCTCAGGTGAAGACATGCGGGCCACTGCCAGCAGCATTCAACTCAGCGGGCAAGGCATGGGGCAACTCAACCCCGATCAACGTCGCAACCTTGGCCTGCACTTTGTGCCAGAAGAGCGTTTGGGGCGCGGCGCAGTGCCCAGTTTGAGTTTGGCCCAAAACCTGTTGCTCACTCGCCATGATGCGGTGGCTCACACAGGTTGGTTGGGGGCTTTGGGTTGGTTGAGCTTGACAGCGCTGCAAGCGCAAGCCCAAGCCATCATTGCGCGTTACCAAGTGAAAGCCGGTGGGCCAGATGCGGCTGCGCGTTCGCTGTCTGGTGGTAATTTGCAAAAGTTTTTGGTGGGGCGCGAGATTGAAGCTGCCCCGAAATTGTTGATCGTGTCCCAGCCCACGTGGGGTGTGGATGTGGGCGCTGCTGCGCAAATTCGCGCGGCCTTGTTGGCCTTGCGTGATGCCGGTTGTGCGGTGTTGGTGGTGAGTGAGGAGTTGGACGAATTGTTAGAGCTGTCAGACCGATTGCATGTGATGGCCGAAGGCCGCTTGTCACCCGCGCTCACCCGCGAAGAAGCCAATGTGTCGCGCATCGGTGCGTGGATGAGTGGTTTGTGGGATGCCCCCTCTGCACCACAGGAGGTGAACCATGTTGCGTCTTGAGCCACGCGCCCAGCCGTCGCAGTGGTGGCGTTACGCATCACCTTTGTTGGCGCTGGCCATAACGGTGGTGTTGGGGGTGATTCTTTTCGTCGCCTTGGGCAAAGACCCTGTGCGTGGCTTGGGCGTGTTCTTTTGGGAGCCCATCAAGAGCGTGTATGCCTTGTCGGAGTTGATGGTCAAAGCCACGCCGCTGTTGCTCATTGCGCTTGGGTTGGCCGTGTGTTTTCGTTCAAATGTGTGGAACATTGGCGCGGAGGGGCAGTTCGTCATGGGGGCGGTGTTTGCCTCGGGCGTGGCCTTGATGGCAGATGCCAGCACAGGCTCAAGTTATTGGGTGTTGATCTTGCTCGCAGGCATGGTGGGCGGCATGGTGTGGGCAGGCATCACGGCGCTGCTGCGTGACCGCTTCAACGCAAGTGAGATTTTGGTCAGCCTCATGCTGGTCTATGTGTCGGTGATGACCTTGAACTTTTTGGTGTACGGCCCTTGGAAAGATCCGCTCGGCTACAACTTTCCGCAAACCAAAACCTTTGATGCGATCACACAAATTCCTAAGCTCCTCAGCGGCACACGCGTGAACATCGGGGTGTTGTTGGCATTGGCTGGGTCTGCTGGGCTGTGGGTGTTTTTGTTTCGCACGCATGCAGGCTTTGCACAGCAGGTGGGGGGCTTGGCCCCTGATGCTGCGCGCTATGCAGGCTTCTCGTCACGCAAGGCGTTGTGGGTGGCTTTGCTCACCTCAGGGGCAGCGGCAGGTTTGGCGGGAGCGCTTGAAGTGGCGGGGCCTTTGCGACAGCTCACACCGTTTGTGCCGGTGGGCTATGGCTTTGCGGCCATCATCGTTGCCTTTGTAGGGCGCTTGCATCCGGTGGGCATGGTGTTGTCTGCCATTTTGATGAGTATGTTTTATATCGGTGGTGAGCTGGCGCAATCGCGTCTGGGTTTACCGCGTTCATTGACGGGGGTGTTTCAAGGTTTGTTGTTGTTCACTTTGTTGGCCTGTGACACCTTGATGCAATACCGCGTGCGTTGGGTGCCCAGCGTGACCAAGCCAATTTCTGAGGGGGCACTGTGATGGAGACTTACGCACTGTTATGGGCCGCAACGATGAATGCGGGCACTGTTTTAGCCCTTGCGTCTCTTGGCCTTTTGATCAATGAAAAAGCGGGCATCGTCAACTTAGGTGCTGAGGGCATGATGCTGTGTGCTGCCATTGCGGGTTTCGCCACAGTGGCCACCACCGGTAGCGACGCCTTGGGCTTTTTGGCGGGTATGGGCGCCGGCGCTTTGATGGCTGCGCTGTTTGGGGTGTTGGTGATTTGGATGAACACCAACCAATACGCCACCGGTTTGGCACTCAGTTTGTTTGGGGGTGGTTTTTCTGCTTTTGTCGGTGTGAGTTTTGTGCAAGCCAAGTTGCCTGAGCGCGTGCAATACGAAGTTCCGGTGTTGGCGGATATTCCGTTTGTTGGCCCCGCTTTGTTCAGGCATCACCCGTTGGTTTACGGTGCAATTGCATTGACCTTGGTGTTGATCTATTTCCTCTACCGTACCCGTGCAGGTTTGGTTTTGCGTGCGGTGGGTGAATCACCTGAATCGGCGCATGCCTTGGGCTATCCCGTGCGTCGCATTCGCCTACTGGCCGTGGTGGTTGGCGGTGCGTTGTGTGGTTTAGCAGGGGCTTATATCTCGGTCATATACACCCCACTGTGGGTGGAAGGCATGATTGCGGGCAAGGGATGGATTGCATTGGCGCTCACCACCTTCGCTACATGGCGTCCGGCACGTGTATTGCTTGGTGCTTATTTGTTCGGTGGGGTCACCATGCTGCAGTTTCATTTACAGGCCACGGGCATTGATGTGCCTAGCCAGTTCTTGAGCATGCTTCCCTATCTTTCTACCATCGTCGTGCTGGCGTTGATTTCTAAAAATCCGCGCTGGCTCAGGGTCAACATGCCTGCCTCGATTGGGAAACCATTTTTTCCGAGTTGATCGTTTTTGTTTTCTTTTCTCTGTCTTTTTTAAAAGGATTTTTCATGACAAATTTGTTGAAACGTCGTTGGTTGCAAGCCGCTGCCTTGACCGCAGTGTCTGCTGCTGTGTTGGTGGGCTGTGGCAAAAAAGAAGAAGCCAAGCCTGTTGAAGCGCCTGCGGCGGCCAAGGCCGAGCCTTTGAAAATCGCCTTTGCCTATGTGGGCCCCGTGGGCGACGGCGGTTGGACCTTTGCGCACGACAACGCACGCAAAGCGCTGCAAGCCGAGTTTGGCGACAAGATTGAAACCTCGTTTGTTGAAAACGTGCCCGAGTCAGCAGATGCCGAGCGCGTCATTCGTGACATGGTGGGCCAAGGTAACAAGCTGATTTTTGGCACCACCTTTGGTTACATGGAGCCTATGCTCAAAGTGGCAGCAGACACACCCGATGTGAAGTTTGAGCACGCCACGGGTTACAAACAAGCGCCCAACATGCGCACCTACGACAGTCGCACCTACGAAGGCGCCTACATGGCTGGTGTGATCGCGGGCAAGATGACCAAGAGCAACACCTTGGGCGTTGTGGCTTCAATACCAATTCCTGAAGTCATTCGCAACATCAACAGCTTCACCTTGGGCGCGCAATCGAGCAACCCCAAAGTGAAGACCAAAGTGGTGTGGGTCAACGAGTGGTTCAACCCACCGAAAGAAACAGAAGCGGCCACATCGCTCATCAACGGCGGTGCTGACATCTTGTTCCAAAACACCGACTCTCCTGCTGTGTTGAAGACTGCGCAAGACAAAGGCAAGCGTGCCTTCGGTTGGGACTCTGACATGACGGCCTACGGCCCCAAAGCCCACTTGGCTTCAGCCGTGATCAATTGGACGCCTTACTACATCAACGCCACCCGCGCAGCCTTGGAAGGCAAGTGGACAGGCGGCGGCCACACATGGTCTGGCGTGAAAGATGGCGCGATTGATCTCGTGTCGATTGCTGACGACGTGCCTGCAGACACCAAAGCCAAAGTGGAAGAAGTGAAAAAAGGCTTGAAAGATGGCAGCTTCGCCATTTGGAAAGGCCCACTCGTCGACAACACAGGCAAAGAAGTGTTGAAGAAAGACGAAGTCGCTGATGACAAGTTCTTGAGCGGTATTGGCTTCTACGTCAAAGGCGTGGAAGGCAAAGTGCCAGGCGCAAAGTAACTAAAACAACAGATGCCACAAAGTTGGCATCTGTTTTGCATAACCATTTTTTTAACTCGAAGGAAATCTAAATATGAAAAAGAAAATTGCCCTCGTTGCATTGGCTGCTGCTGCAGTTGGTGCGCAAGCTGCGGAGTGGAGCGATACGTCGATCAGCTTGCGCCACGGTACAAACTTTGCCGAGCCCTACAACGACAGCGCCATCACCAAAAACATCATTGGTTTGACGCATGTCAGCGGTTACAAATACGGCACCAATTTTTTCAACGTTGACTTGTTGTTGTCCAATCAAGCGGACCCTTCTGCCCAAAACTCTAAGACCGGTGCACATGAGGCGTATGTGGTCTATCGCAACACCTTGGATTTGGAAAAAGTCACAGGCAAGTCTTTCAAAACGACAGGTGTGCGCGGTTTGGGGCTGACGGCAGGTTTTGATTTCAATACCAAGACTGATGCAGGCTACAACTCTAAGAAAGAAATGTTTGTCGCTGGTCCTACCGTGATGTTGGATGTTCCAGCCGGTTTCTTGAATGTGAGTTTGTTGCAGTTGTGGGAAAGCAATGCACCCTCTGGTTACAAATTGGGCAGCTACTACAACACGGACCGTTATCACTACGACCCACATCCCATGTTGACGGCTGCTTGGGCTATTCCATTCACAGTGGCCTCTGTGCCTTTGTCATTTGAAGGTTTTGCAAACTACATTGCATCCAAAGGTAAAAACGAAAGTGGTGACAATACAGCTGCTGAGACCAACATCGACATGCAAGTCATGTATGACATGAGTGCTGCCATTGGTGCTGCGCCTAAAACGTTCAAAGTCGGTGCTGAATACCAATACTGGAAAAACAAGTTTGGTAACGACTACACAGGTTTTGCTGGCAAAGGCGCCTTCGCCAAGACCCCAATGGTCCGCGCTGAATACCACTTCTAATCCAGTGTGATGCCAATGAAAAGACCACCCTCGGGTGGTCTTTTTTTTTAGGCTGAGAAAACTTTAAAAATCACTTTACCCAAGGCGTAATTTGCGGCACCGCACAGGGCCCCTCAACAGGGATGGATTCAAAGTCTGCAGGACCTACGATCTCCAAGTATTCCATGTCGGGCGAGTAGTCGAACAGGTAGTGAATGATGCCCGGGCGCTGGTGCACACAATCGCCTGCCGACACCAGTGTGGGTGTCTCGCCATACATGAAGCGAGCCCAGCCCTTGAGCATGATGACGATTTGAAATTCGGCCACGTGGTAGTGCCAGCCGGTACCGTTGTCGGGCGGCATGTTGGCTTTGGCAATGTGGGCAATCACTTTGCCTCGGGTGGCTTTGGCAACACCCAAGTCACGGTACACAAAAAAGTCACGCAATCCACCGGGTAAAAACTGGGTGTCTTCGGGTTTGACGTGAGAGAAATCGGTGTGACTCTCGTAGGCGATGGTTTTAGAAACGGCGGTCGGCATGGTTAAAACTCCACTTCAAGTTCTTCAATGTCATCAGGCTCAGCAGTTGCGGCTGCTATCCACTCCTTCATCTCGGGCATAGACAAAATCTGTTGACAGTACTTTTCGCACACGGGGTCTAGCGCAATGCCGTAGGTGACGAAGCGCGTCACCACGGGCGCAAACATGCAGTCAGCCAGCGTGGGTTTTTTACCGAATAAGTAAGGACCTTTGTAGGTGCTGAGGCAATCGCGCCAGATGAAGAGCACACGATCAATGTCGAGCTGCGCTTTAGACCACACTTTGAATTTGCTGAACTTGGCTTTGATGTTCATGGGCAGTGAGGCGCGAAGTGCTGAAAAGCCCGAATGCATTTCTCCGCAGATGGACCGGCAATGTGCACGGTGCACCGCATTGGTGGGGAGCAGGTTTGCATTTGGTGCGATTTCGTTGAGGTATTCGCCAATTGCCAAGGTGTCCCACACGCGTGCGTTGCCATGATTCAGGCAAGGCACGAGGATGGAAGGTGAGAGCAACAACAGTTCGGCACGCGCGTCCACGTTGTCTGTGGCCACGGGCACTTCAGAGAAGGAAACGCCAGAGAGCTTGACCATCAGCCAGCCTCGCAGCGACCAAGAGGAGTAGTTCTTACTGCTGAGTGTGAGCGTGGTGTTGGCCATGGTTGCCTTGTGGTGCGTGTGTGTGGTGGAACTCACATTGCAAGAGATATGCCATCTCGTGGCACGCGTCTTGCACTTAGCTTTGCATGACGACAACGCCGCAAGGTGTGGAGAAGCCTGCATGATTTATCACAACTACCAAGCCGTGGCAGATGTTTCGGACCCCATACGCAAGTTCGCGGAACATGCACGCGACATCAGCCTGAATTGGTTTGATGGCAAACGCATCACGCCTGTGCAACGCATGGCGGCGTACTACGAACAGATTGCTTTGCTTGGTTTTACGCACACGCGCCCCTCCTTCAATATTGGCAGTGTCACGAACGCCCAAGGCAAGCGCGTGCCTGTGGTGGAAACCACGGCTTACCGCACGCCGTTTTGCGACTTGGTGCGTTTTTGCCGTGACGATGCCAAAGACCTGCCCAAGCTCTTGTTGGTGGCGCCCATGTCGGGCCACTTCGCCACGCTGTTGCGCGGCACGGTTCAGACCTTGGTGCAAGACCACGAGGTGTACATCACCGACTGGCGCAACATCCGCGACATTCCCATGAGTGAAGGGGAGTTTGGTTTAGACGAGTACATCGAACACATCATTTGGTTCATGCAGCACCTCGGCCCCAATTCGCATTTGATGGGTGTGTGCCAGCCCACCGTGGCGTGTTTGGCAGCCACTGCCGTGTTGGCTGAAGATCGCAGCGATTGCCAACCCGCTTCTCTGACCTTGATGGCGGGGCCCATCGATACGCGCGTCAACCCCACGGGTGTGAATGAATTGGCGATGAGCAAACCCATTGAATGGTTTGAGACCCATTTGATTGGCATGGTGCCCCTGCACTTCAAAGGTGTGGGTCGTCGCGTGTATCCAGGCTTCATGCAGTTGATGGCGTTTTTGAACATGAACATGGACCGTCACCGCCAATCCTTCAAAACGCTTTATGAACATCGCGTGAATGGTGAAGACGAAAAAGCCGACGTGATTCGCGACTTTTACCAAGAGTATTTCGCCATCATGGATTTGTCGGGTCCGTTTTATTTAGAGACCGTGAAGCAGGTGTTTCAAGACTACGCGCTGCCTACAGGGAAAATGACTTACCGAGGTCGCCCGTTGAACTTGCAAGCGATACGCAAAACGTTTTTGCTGACGGTCGAAGGTGAGCGTGATGACATTTGCGGCATGGGCCAAACCTTGGCGGCGCAAGACCTGTGCAGCATGTTGCCGGCGTATCGAAAGACCCATCACTTGCAAGCGGGAGTGGGTCACTATGGCGTGTTCAACGGCAAGCGTTGGGATGCCCAAATTTATCCCGTGGTGCGTAACTTGATTCGTTCAGCGCACTGAGTTTGGGTAGAGTCAGTGCCATGCTAGCGGTCACACTCCGCATCACAGGTATCGTAGAAAAGAGGCCTAAAAACCGTGCGTAAGCGTTTGTGGCTCGATTATTCTGTAGCATGTTCTCACGTCAGGAGTTCATCATGTACAAAGTTCACGTCGTTGCCCCACACCGTTTGCCCCAATTGCTGCGCGAAATGCCCAAGGCAGAGTTGCACATCCACATTGAAGGCTCTCTAGAACCTGAACTCATCTTTGCTTTGGCCAAGCGCAATGGCGTGACGCTGCCTTATGCCAATGTCGAGGCCTTGCGCGCTGCGTATACCTTCACCAATCTGCAAAGC
>Ga0228698_1000087_pt1 | contig 85607 bp, 90 predicted proteins | sample McNCre117_Aug_MG_FD_178015 | JGI IMG/M metagenome (GOLD analysis project Ga0228698, IMG submission 178015) | Freshwater microbial communities from McNutts Creek, Athens, Georgia, United States - 1-17_Aug_MG | ecosystem: Environmental > Aquatic > Freshwater > Creek | place: USA: Georgia...
GTTGGCCAGAAGGCCTGACAACAATTCTTCAGGTACTTCGTGTTTCTTGGTAGACATTGTGTTGACGGACTATGGGGCTCATGCCCCAGGGGGATTGTCCGTTTACACAAAATCTTGCACACCCTCAACCAATGGACTGCTCTCGACTGGCATGCGAAATTTTTCCAATCAGTCCTGAAACACCATGGACTTGCTCAACGATGCAATCGACACGGTCTCCAGCTTCTTTGACCAATGAAGCACCGTATTCAATGAGTTCCACGCTTTCGCCAATCAAAGTCTTGATCTCCTTGGCCGCAGTGGCACTGCGCTGTGCCAGTTGACGCACTTCAGTGGCGACAACGGCAAAACCACATCCGTGCTCATTAGCCCGAGCTGCCTCCACTGCCGCGTTCAATGCAAGGATATTTGTCTGAAATGCGATGCCATCAATGACCGATGTAATGTCAGAAATTTGTCGGCTGCTCAGACTGATATCTTGCATGGTGGTGACCACCTTGGCCATTGCGGTGCCGCCTTGCATGGCTGCATCACTTGCTTGCAAAGCCAGCTCACTTGCCCGGCCAGCCGTTTCGGCGTTGTGGTTGACCGCTTGTGTGATCTCCAACATGGAAGATGAAGTCTCTTCCAGGCGCGCAGCTTGCTGTTCAGTTCGATCTGACAATTCAGCGCCACCGTGTGCAATTTCTTGCGCACCTGCCTGTATCGCTTGAACACTTTTGTTGACTTCGGAAACGATGCGGGTAAGGCTAGAGCGCATTGATTGAATAGCTCTTAGTAAATCGCCTGTCTCGTCGCGTCCACCTGGAGGGATGTCCTGGTTGAGATTTCCATCAGCAATACTGTTGGCGGCACGAACAGCATCTGAAATAGGACGTGTGATGGAAATCGTGATGGCCCATGCCCAAGAGACCCCTAAGGCCAAAGCAGAAACTGTGCCCAGCAGCATAATGGTCACCACGGTGTTGCGGGTGGACATGGCCGAGTCAAATTCATTGGCAGCCAAGTCAATTTTCAAACGCATGAGCTCATCCAAGGGGGCTTGCAGCAATGGTGCCATTTTGCTGACCTTGAGCATGTAAAGTTCAGCGGCGTCGTCGTAGCTGTTGGCCTGCATGGCCTGACCAGCTGGTATCAATGCCTCTTTGGTGTAGTTAGAAATCTGAGTCTCCAGGGCTGTACTCAACGTCGCTTCTTCGGCTGTTTGAGGAAGGGTGGTAAATGATTTCCAAGTGGCGTCAATTTTTTGATTGTTCTGAATCAATTCTTCGTTGTGACGACCCACATTGGCCGCGCCAGGCTGCAGCAACATGTCCATGACAAGCACCCGGTTTCGTTGCATCAGATGATTGATGCTGGACAGCTGTTGTACCGGAATCGCTCTGTCCTGGTAAACGCTGCGGGCTTTTTCTCCAATGCGACTACTTCCCCAAATACCAATGCCGGCAAACAAGCCAATGATGAACAAGAGCGATAAAAATGCTGTTGTTAGCCTTGTGCCGATTTTCATGTCTTGAAACAGAATCATGATGTACTTCAATTCAATTGGAATTAATTTTTTGATATCAGATGCAGGGCTGTATCAGTACGAGATTGACGGTCAGCCTCTGCCTGTTTCACGCAGGGTCATGCGGAATATTTTTTCGACTTGATTGGCAATCTCTTGCCAGTCCCACTGAGGGCTGCGCTCCTGATTGAACTGACGAGCTTTGAACAAGTTGGCAGGGTTCTCGGTGATGGCCAGTGCTTTCTGGATGAAGTCTTCGTGACTTTCTCCGCGTACCAGCCAGCCATGATGGTTGTCCTCCACCAGCTCAGAGGCCGCTGCGCAGTCAAAAGCCAAAACGGGTGCGCCACATGCCAGCGCTTCCAAAGTCACATTGCCAAAAGTTTCTGTGAGGCTCGGAAAAAGAAAGAGGTCTGCGTTGGCATACAAAGGTGCCAATTGAGCATGTCTGCACATGCCAGTGAAAATGGCGTCTGGGCATTGGCTTTGCAAGCTTGCACGGAGGGGGCCGTCACCAGCAATCACCAACTTCACTGAACGTCCAGCGGCCAGCAAAGCCTTGTAGGTGTGGACTATCAGATCTAGGTTTTTCTCTGCGGCCAATCGACCGGCCGATAACAAAACAATGGTGGATTCGTCGGCATGCCAGTTATCACGCATGGCTTGATTCCTGTGTTTGGGGTGGAAAATTTTTGTGTCCACGCCGCGTGAAACAACTCGCAAGTTTTGAAATCCAGAAGCGCTAAGTTGTGCTTGTAATGCACGCGTCGGCACCATCGTGCAGGCGGTACGGTTGTGAAATTTACGCAGGTAGGCCACGATGGGTTTACTCAGCCAACCCATGCCATAGTGTTTGCTGTAGCTGTGAAAATTGGTTCGAAAATCCGAGGTCACGGGAATGCGCAAGATGTGTGCCGCTTTCACAGCAGACCATCCCAGAGGGCCCTCTGTGGCAATGTGGATCAAATCAGGCCTTTGATGGCTCCAAGCCTTGAGCAGTGCTTTTTTGCTGGGAAGTCCCAGCTTGAGTTGGGGGTAGCGCGGGATGGGCAATCCTCGCAGTAATATTTCAGACCATTGCGTGCCATCTGCCTGCAAGTCGTTTTTGTCCTGTCTGGGGCGGATCAGTTGGATTGTGTGATTGCGCTGGCTCAATTGATGGATCAATTTGGACAATGTCAGCGCCACGCCGTTGACTTCCGGTGGCCAGGTTTCGGTGACCACGGCAATTCGCAACGGTTTGTTCTCAGGTTCAAAATTTTCGACCACGATCGAGTCATTGTGTGTGGGTTCCATGTCTGTCATCGTGATGCAGGCATTTAACAACTTGATGACAATCGCATGGCATCGGGGTCTGTCACCGATTTTTCACACCCTTTCATCATCATTGACACACATTCAATGAGAGGTGCTCCTGTGAAAGATTTTTTCAAAGAACTGCGTACACAGCGTTGGGATGACCACCGCTACTACCATCACTGCCGCATCAACCAGTCTTTGCATTTGCTCAGCGCCATGAGTTTTGTGGTGGCTTACGGCATGTTGTTCATCGATCCACCTGTGGCGGCCTTGATCGCCTGGATGGTCTCGATGACATCACGTCAGTCGGGGCACTTCTTCTTTGAGCCTCTGGGTTATGACCACGTCAACCAAGCCACCAACGACCACAAGGAAGAGATCAAGGTGGGCTACAACTTGCGTCGCAAGGCGGTCTTGCTGAGCGTGTGGGCTTTGCTGCCTTTGGCCATTTATCTGAAGCCCGGACTGATGGGTTTGCCGGTCCATGAGGATTTCTCCGGCTTCTTGCACGCGCTTGGTTATGCGTGGCTGTACCTGGGGGTGGCGGCATTGCTGTTCCGCACAGTGCACTTGTTTTTCATCAAGGATGTGCAGACAGGGCTGGTCTGGATGACGAAGATCCTGACCGATCCTTTTCACGACATTTACTTGTACCACAAGGCCCCTTTTCAGCTGCTCAAGGGCCAGCGCTTTGAACACGCTGAAATGCGCAATTCGCTCTAAAGACATTTGGCTTGATGTTGCCCAATCGAAAACGTCAGGGTGCAAGCCCTGACGTTTTTTTGTACTCATCGAAACAAGGTCTCTTTCAGGATGCGGCGACGAATGGCTTTGTTGGTCAATTCGGGGCTGTGCCACCACCAACCGTCTTGTTGCATTTGCTGGCATGCCAAGATAAATTTTTGCAGCACCGCTTCAAATGCTTCGTCGTCGAAATTCAGGCTGAAGATCAAACGACCTGTGCCCACCCAACTCAAAGCCAAACCATGCAGCCTCAAGTAGTACTGCAGCATCCAGTTGTATCGGCTGGGCTGTGTGTAGAACAGCGTCCAGACGCTGGACATGTTGGCCGCTTGCAAGGGGATACCTTGGGCTTTCATGGTGGCATTGAAGTGTTCGGCGCGCCTGTTCCAAGTGTCGTCAAGTCCTTCGTAAATGGCTTGGATTTCGGGTGTCTCCAGTCGGTCCAGAAAGGCCGACATCGCGCCCATCACGGCCGGATGGGCGTTGAAGGTGCCGCGCGCAAAGCAAATGTCTGCCGGGTGTTTGGCGTCAAAGCGGCGCATCCATTGCTGCTTGCCGCAAACCACGCCCACCGGGAAGCCGCCGCCCAAAGTTTTGCCATAGGTGACCATGTCGGCTTGCACCCCAAAGTAGGCTTGCGCGCCACCTGCCGCCAGGCGAAAGCCCAAAAAGACTTCGTCAAAAATCAGCACTATTCCGCGCTCGGTGCAGACTTGGCGCAGTTGTTGCAGCCACATGGTGTAGGCCTTGCGGTCATAAGCGGCGCGTCGGCTGCTGTCCACCAATGTCGAGTCACCCGGTGCATTGGCATTGGGGTGCAAGGCCTGCAAGGGGTTGATCAGCACGCAGGCAATGTCTTTGCGCGTGCGCAAGACATCGAGGCTGCGCTCGTTCATGTCGCTCAAGGTGTAGGTCTCGCGCGGGGGCATGGGGTTGCCGGGGCCGGGTTGAACGTCTTCCCACCAGCCGTGGTAGGACCCGCAAAAGCGCACGATGTTTTTGCGGCGTGTGTGGTAGCGGGCCAGGCGCACCGCTTGCATGACAGCTTCGGTGCCCGACATGTGGAAAGACACTTCGTCCATGCCCGAGATGGCTTTGAGTCGCTCTGCATTGCTGGCCACGCAAGGGTGGTAGGAGCCCAAAACTGGGCCCAGGGCCTGCGTTCGGGCCAGGCCCTCGGCCATGGTTTCTTTGTAAAAGTCGGCGCCAAACACGTTCACGCCGTAAGAGCCTGTGAGGTCGTAGAAGACCTCGCCGTCCAGATCGGTGACTTGCACGCCTTGGGCCGATTGCAAAAAAGAGCCGACTTTCAGATGCTCGCGCACCAGTGGGATGAACTGAAACGGCACACGGTAAGCCGCGATGAATTGCATGTCCGAAATGTTCTCTCGGGCCTGCGCGGTGGCTTCTATGCTCAGGCGGTGTCGTGTTTGCAAGAGTTGGCCGAGTTCGAAGAATGCGGCACGGCGTTGGTCTTGAACCGATTGCGGTGCACCATCGCAGCCAAAAAATGTGCTTTCGTCATGGCTGTAGCCAGGCAACCAGCGTGCCAATCGTTTGGCCATGCGCGAATGCCCCGCCAAAGAGCGGTGCTTGGCGCGCGACAACTGAATGCGCTGACGGATGGCGGGGGCCAGTGCCGCCAGGGCGCCCAAACTGATCCATGTGGAGTTCACGTTGAAATTCCTTGTGTCGATGAAATTTCTTTTTATTCAATTTGAGTGACAAACGTATGAAGATTCAGAAACATGTTCAGAAATGGTTGCTGCAGGAAGATTTGAATTTTTTGCTCACCAACCGCATTCCTCGCATCACCTTGACGCATTTCATGGGCTGGTGGAGTCAGATTCGCAACCCATGGATCGCCAAAGCGTCCATCGCGGTGTGGCGCTTGTTCACCGATCTGGATTTGAGCGAGGCACGGCAAACCCAATTTGCCAGCGTCCACGAATGCTTTACCCGCGAACTCAAGCCCGGAGCCCGTCCCGTGGATTCCGACACTTCAGTGCTGACGTCGCCGTGCGACGCGATCATTGGCGCGTGTGGCGAGATCCGTCAGGGTCAGGTGTACCAGGCCAAAGGCTTCCCATACAGCTTGCAGGCCTTGCTCGGTGACTCGGCCATGGCCCACGATTGGCCGGATGTGCTGGAGGGGGGCAAGTTCGTTACCATGCGATTGACCAGCAGCATGTACCACCGCTTTCACGCGCCGATGGATGCGCACTTGAGCCAAGTGAGCTACATCTCGGGCGACACCTGGAACGTCAACCCCATTGCCCTGAAACGTGTGCAAGCGCTTTTCTGCAAGAACGAGCGGGCTTTGTTGCACATGAGGTTGAGCGATGGCACGCCGATGTTGTTGGTGCCCGTGGCGGCGGTGCTGGTGGCCAGCATGCGTTTTCATGCGCTCGATGTTCTGCTGAACTTGCGCTACAAGGGCGCCAACGAAATTCCATGCGATGCGCGCTACAGCAAAGGCCAGGAGATGGGCTGGTTCGAACATGGCTCGACCATTTTGCTGTTCGTGCCCCCGGGTTTCGATTGGGTGGAGGGTGTGGGCACCGGCCACACCATCCGCATGGGTCAGGCCCTGCTCAAACGGGCGTGATCCCAGCAGGTCGCTTTCAGTATTTTTCTGGAACGATCATGTCCTGCGGCACAGGGTGGCGGATGTAGTCAGGGTTGCGCACACGGCCGGGGAGGGCCACCTCGGGGTGTTCGATTTCGTGGTACGGCACTTGGCTCAGCAGGTGATCGATGCAGTTGAGGCGGGCTTTTTTCTTGTCCACTGCCTGTACCACCCACCAAGGCGCTTCGGGGATGTGGGTGCGCTCGATCATGGTTTCTTTGGCCCGGGTGTAGTCTTCCCAGCGGCGTCGGCTTTCCAGATCCATGGGGCTCAACTTCCACTGTTTGAGGGGGTCGTGGATGCGTCCCAAAAAGCGGGCGTGTTGTTCGTCGTCGGTGATCGAGAACCAGTACTTGACCAGTTGGATACCGCTGCGCACCAGCATTTTTTCGAACTCGGGCACGGTGCGGAAAAATTCTTCGTACTCTTCGTCGTTGCAAAAGCCCATGACTTTTTCGACACCCGCGCGGTTGTACCAGCTGCGGTCAAACAGCACGATCTCGCCTGCGGCTGGCAGGTGTGAGATGTAGCGCTGGAAGTACCACTGGGTTTTTTCGCGGTCGTTGGGCGCGGGCAATGCGGCAACGCGGCACACGCGGGGGTTCAGGCGTTGGGTGATGCGCTTGATTACGCCGCCCTTGCCGGCAGCGTCGCGGCCTTCGAACAAAATCACCATGCGGTGCCCGGTCTTGACGACCCAGTCTTGCAGCATGACCAGCTCAGATTGCAGTCGCAGCAATTCTCGGAAATAGCGCACGCGTTCGCTGGCTGATTCGTTCGTGTCATGACCGGCCGTCAGCCGATCGTCCAGCTCCATCTCGAATTCTTCGTCCAGGCTGTCGAGCAGGTCTTCGCGCAGTTGGCGCATTTGCGCCTCGTTGATGCTGGTGGGGGTGGTCATGTGCAGAGCTTCCAATTTTTTGAAATTCACTCTGCCACGATCCTGTGTCAATGAGATGACAAGAGTGGTCGATTGGGGAGAAATTGTCATGACACTTTCATGACGGGCGTGCAGCATGTGGGCATCAGAGCAACGTGTGCTTGCTCAATACAGGGTCACAAATGCGTGTTTTCAATATCCAAACCCACCAGGTTACCGAACAAGATCAGTTGCCTGTTGCTTTGCCAGACCAAGGTTTTTTCTGGATGGCCTTTGCCCGGCGCGAATTCGAATTACTCCAAGGCCAGATACAGGCTTGGTTGCTGGCGTCATGTGGGGTGCAAGTCTATGAGCTGCATTTGCAGGATGTACTGAACAATCAATTGCCATCGCATTACGACTACACCTCCGACTACGATTTGATGGTGTTTCGCCGATTGGCCAGAGGTCGTTCTGAGACCGATTTGTCCAAACCCGGTGAAGTCTTGCACCAAGAGAACCGCAAAGCCGGCCCGGGTATCTTGCGCAAAATCGACACCAGCCCAGTGGCTTTTCTGGTGTTTGACCGCGTGGTGATCTCGGTGCACCCGACGGATTGCGCGGTTCGCACCGTGTTTGCCAGTCGCTTGCTTACTACGTCGCAGATGTCGCCCGCTCAGGCTGCTCACCGATTGCCGACCAGCCCTGCCGATTTGATGCTGCGCATGGTCAGCAGCGTGGTGGATGGCTACCTTGATTTGCGCCGTGAGCTGACACGCCAGTTGGACCATTGGCAAAGTGAGTTGATCAATCCTCAAGCCAGTTTCAACAACTGGAGCGACTTGCTCAATGCCCGACTCACCTTGCACTATCTGGACGAGGTTTGCGAAGATCAGCGCGCAGCCATCAAGGACTGGATCGATGCCTTGGACGCTTGGCAGGTCGATGACATGTCAACACCTGAAAATCTGGAGATGTTGCGCGTGCGCAGTCGCGACGTGTTGGAGCACATTGAGCGCGTGGTTCATCATGTGGGTCGCTTGGAGCAAAGCGCAGAGACAGCTGTGCAGATGCATTTCAATGCGCAAGGCAATCGCACCAATGAAATCATGCGGACCTTGACAGTGTTGACGGCGATCTTCTTGCCTTTGAATCTGATCACCGGATTTTTTGGCATGAATTTTGAAAATTTCCCGCTACTCCATTCCGAAGAGGGTTTGTACATGACGGAGCTGTTCATGTTGGCCGTGGCCATCGGTTTGGCTTGGTGGTTCTGGCGCAAGCGTTATTTGAGTTCTTGAGCGTCATGTCCGCGACGCGGGGATTACCCGCATAGCCCGATGGCGCAGCTTTGGGTATCTTCATTGAATCTGGAAATCAACACTATAGATTTCTGAATCCCATAAAAAGGAGATCTCTGATGAATGCTGCGCAGTTTCAAAATGCGATGATCGTTTGCATGATCGTCGGCTTTGCGTTGATGGAGTGGGCCACCCGCCGCTACAAAACCAACGTCCACGCTACTAGCAACGACACCAAGCTGGAATTGTTGATGTTCCTCAGTTTGCTGGCCGTCACCCAACCCTTGGCCATTTTGGTCACATCCAAATTGGGGCATGCCTTTTTCCCTGATGCCAAAGGCATGCTGGCTGACTTGCCTTGGTGGGGCATGGTAGGCGTGCTCTTGCTGGTCGATGACATGACCCAGTACTGGTGGCACCGTCTGTCGCACTCGCCGCTGTTGTGGCCCTTGCATCGGGCTCACCATTCGGCAGAGTACATGAGCATCCGGGTGACCTTCCGCAACAATTTCTTTTATTACCTCATGATGCCTGGCCTGTGGTTTGGTGGTGCTTTGTTGTACTTGGGTTTTGGCGGCATGGTGTACGCCACTTACATCATCGTCAAACTTTTTGTCATTCTGGGTGCCCACTGCGCCTGGCGCTGGGACGAGCCGCTGTACCGCATCCGTGCGCTGCACCCGCTCATGTGGGTGCTGGAGCGCACCATCTCGACCCCCGCCACCCATTGGGCGCATCACGCCATCACCAACCAAGATGGCGTGGGTCATTACAAGGGCAACTTTGGCAACTTGCTGTTCTTCTGGGACATCCTGTTTGGTAGCGCCCACATCACACGCCAGTACCCTGCCAAGGTGGGCCTGATCGACGACAAGCTGTTTGGCCAGGAGCGCTGGTACCACCAGATGTTCTACCCCTTGCTCCAGTCCAAGCGTGAGCATTCAGCGCTCAAGTTCGGCGGCACCATTTACGCTGAGCCCGAAGACATGGCCAAAACCCACTGAAGTGGCCCCCGTCATCGCGCCCTGAGCTGTGCGCAGTTCAGGGCGCTTTTGCATTCAAGTCCGCCTGACTGGGTATTGGGACCACACCCACTGCAGGCCAACCATCGCCACAAGACTCAGCCCGCCAGCGCTCAAGGCCACCGCCCACTGCGGTGCTTGCAAAGGCGCAAATTTCAGCGCTTCGGCCAACCATGGCCAGTACATGCCGAGCACCACACAAGCCCAAGCCAGCACGATCACGCCCCAGGCCGATGGATTGGGCACACGCAGGCTGGCCCAAAATTGGCCCGGCGCTGCTCGGTTGACCACAATCAGCGCGGCATACCCCAGCACCAGGGTGACGAAGACCATGGCGCGGATTTCTTCTTCAAGCCATGCGGGTGGGGCCTCGCCGCTGATCCAGCCCTTGGCCCAGGCGTAGGTCAAGGCCACGCAGGCCAGTACCGACAGGCCTTGGGCCAAGGCCCAGGCGATGTCTTTTGCCCCGAACAGAGGTGCGCGTGTGTCGCGCGGAGGGCGTTGCATCACATCGGCATCGGCGGGTTCATTTTCAAAAGCGATGGAGCAGGCCGGATCAATGACCAGCTCCAGCAAGGCCACATGCAGTGGCAGCATCAGGGCAGGCCAGGCCATCACCATGGGGGCAAGCGCGATGCCGGCAATCGGAATGTGGATCGCAAAGATGTAGCGCATGGACTTTTGCAGGTTGCCAAAGATGCGCCGTCCCACACGGATGCCGCGCACGATCGACGCAAAGTTGTCGTCCACCAGCACCAAATCGGCTGCTTCGCGGGCCACATCGGTGCCGCGCAGCCCCATGGCCACGCCCACATGTGCGGCGTGCAGCGCGGGCGCATCGTTGACCCCGTCTCCCGTCATGGTCACCACTTCGCCATGGGCTTGCAGGGCTTGCACGATGCGCAGCTTCTGGTGCGGCGAGATGCGTGCGCACACGCTCACCTGGGGCAGCAGGGCTTGCAAGGCTTCGTCGCTGAGCCGATCGAGTGCATCGCCGGTCAAGGTCTGGCCAGGCGGCAAACCGGCTTGCGTTGCGATCACTTGCGCGGTGGCCGGGTAGTCGCCTGTGATCATGATCACGCGAATGCCTGCGGATCGGCATTCGGCCACGGCTTGCGGGATCTCCGGCCTCAAAGGGTCGGTCAGCCCAATCAGGCCCAGCCATTCAAAGGCGAAGGCATGGGCCGTCTCAGGCCAGTCGTCGCCTTCAAAGTGGCTTTGCGCCACGGCCAATACCCGCAGGCCTTGCGCGGCCATGTTGTCGATGGTGCGCGACCAGGCCTGACGATCGGCTTCGCTCAAGTGGCACAGGTCCATCACGGCTTCGGGCGCACCTTTGGCGGACACGACGCGGTCCAGGCTTTCGTCAAATTGCCAGACATGTGACATGGCTTTGAGCTGGGGGCTCAGCGCATAGCTTTGCACCAGTCGCCAGTTGTCGCCGTGCAGGTGTGCGGTTTGCACCAGATGGGTTTGGCCTGAGGTGTGAAAGGCCGCCTCCATCGGGTCAAAGGGCTCGGGGGCGCTGGCCAGGATGGCGTGTTCCAGCAAAGGGTGAAAAGCCTCGGGCAGCGCAAATGCGGGAGAGGTCAAAGACGCCATCAGCGGCGCATGGGCTGGGCCGACCGCCATGGCTGTCACGGTCATGCGGTTTTGGGTCAGGGTGCCGGTTTTGTCGGTGCACAGCACCGTGGTGGCCCCCAGCGTTTCGATGGCGTTGATGCGCCGGGTCAGCACGCCTTCGTGCGTCAGTCGGTGCGCCCCCAGGGCTGGAAAGATGGTGAGCACCACCGGGTATTCCTCGGGCAAGATGGCCATCGCCAAGGCGATGCCAGAGAGCAAGGCCGGTATCCACTGGCCCGAGCGCAGACCCAACGTGAGCACCATGCCGATGCACAAGAAAAGCACGATCACCGCCAGCCTTTGCACAAGCTGTGCAGTTTGTGCCTGCAGCGGCGTGGTGCCTGAGGTCAGCTCGTTCAGCGATTGGCCGATGCGCCCGATCTGGCTGCGCTGGCCGGTAGCGGTGACCCGGGCCAGGCCTTGGCCGCGCACGACGAAGCTGCCCGCATGGACCGTGTGGTCCTCCGCGCTGGTGGATTTGCTGACGGGCACCGATTCGCCGGTCAGCAGCGATTCGTCGATTTGCAGGGTGTTGGCGCTGAGCAATTGCCCATCGGCGGCCACGCGGTCACCTTCGGACAAGACGAGCAGGTCGCCCGTCACCACCTCGCGTGCAGGCACTTGGATTTTTTGGCCCGAGCGCATCACATGGGCCGAGGCTTGCGTCAAGTCGCGCAAGGCCTGGATGGAGGCTTCGGACTTGCCTTCCTGGTAGAAGGTCAAGGCCAGTACCGCCAGCACAAACACCGACAGCGTCAGCCCTTCCGTCAAATCGCCCAGCATCATGTAAAGCACGGCGGCGGCGAGCAGCAGTGCGAACATGGGTTGACGCAACATGTCCAACAGGCGGCTGGCCACAGAGCGCCGGTGCACTGGCGTGATGTCGTTGGGGCCGTCTTCGGCCAGACGCGTGGCCGCTTGCGCTGTGCTCAGGCCCTCAAGGGTGTTAAGGTCGTTCTGTGTCATGGTGGGTGTTGACCAATGTGCCGCAGTGCTGCGCACAGGCACTTGACCCACGTCATGGAAATGCAGGCCAGCTGCGAACCCGGATTCAAAGGACGACCATGGACGACAACATCGATGCATTCCTGGAGCGCATCCGTCAGCTCGAAGCGCAAATCGAGGCTGAATTTCAGCGCAGGCGTCAGGTCTTGCAAGCCGATTTTCAAGAGCGCAAGGTGCGTTTTGAAGCCGAGGTGCTCGATCAGCAGCGGCGCTTCAAGGAGGGCGTGCTGCGCTATGTCCTGACCGCCGACTGGCGGCATGTGCTGAGCGTGCCCTTCATCTACCCGGTGCTGTTGCCGATGCTGTTGCTCGATGCTTTTGTGACGCTGTACCAGTGGGTGTGTTTTCCGCTGTACCGCATTCCGCGCGTCAGGCGCTCAGACTATTTTGTGTTTGACCGCACACACCTGGCTTATTTGAATGTGCTGGAAAAAATCAACTGCGCCTATTGCTCTTATGGCAATGGCCTGGCGGCCTATGTCCGCGAAGTGGTCGGCCTGACCGAGCAGTATTGGTGTCCGATCAAGCACGCGCGTCGGGTCTTGCAGGCGCACCCGCACTACAGTGGCTTTGCGGACTATGGCGATGCGGAAAATTACCGCGACCAGCTCGCGCAGTTGCGCCAGCAACTTCAGGTCCTGCAGTCCCACGCCGCGCTGTCGCAGTCTGGACAGCAGGCACGCGCAGGCCTGACTAAAGTGGACGGCATGAAAACCTTTCAAACTTTCGCCGATCTGGCCGCCTGCGTGGGCCAGGATGTGGCCACCACCGAGTGGGTGGAGATCACCCAGCAACAAGTCAACCAGTTCGCTGACGCGACGGGCGACCACCAATGGATCCACGTCGATGTGGAGCGTGCCAAACAGGGCCCGTTTGGGGGGCCAATCGCGCATGGTTTTTTGACCTTGTCCTTGTTGCCCCAGTTTTTTGACAAGACCATCGAAGTGGCCGAGGCCCGCATGGGGGTCAACTACGGCTTGAACAAGGTCCGCTTCATGGCCCCGGTGCCTGTGGGCAGCCGTCTGCGCGGGCAATTGCATCTCCACTCGGTCACCCCCATCGAGGGTGGCTTGCAAGTGCAGTGGAATGTGACCGTGGAACGCGAGGGCAGTGACAAGCCCGTGTGCGTGGCCGAATCGCTGGCGCGCCTTTACGCCTGAGCGGCTTCGGCGCTGCTGCCGCCAAAACCGTTTTGCCGCCAGGCCTCAAACACCGTCACCGCCACGGCGTTGGACAGGTTGAGGCTGCGCTGGCCTTCTCGCATGGGCAGTTTGATGCGTTGGGTCGGCGCAAAGGTCTCGCGCAGCTCGGGTGACAAGCCCCGCGTTTCGGCCCCGAAAACCAGCCAGTCACCGGGCTGAAACGCCACTGTGTGCGCCACACGGCTGCCTTTGGTGGTCAGTGCAAACATGCGCTCGGCGGCTGGTTTTTCCTGGGCCAGAAAAGCTTCCCAGTTTTCGTGGCGGCGCAAGGCGGCGTACTCGTGGTAGTCCAGACCTGCGCGGCGCATGTGCTTGTCGTCCATCGAAAAACCCAGCGGCTCGATCAAATGCAAGGTGCAGCCGGTGTTGGCCGCCAGGCGGATGACGTTGCCCGTGTTGGGCGGGATTTCGGGTTCGACCAGGACGATATGAAACATGGGCGGTATTGTGCCCTGTGCGAGGTCGTGTTGTTCAGTCGGTCTGGGCCTCGGTGCGGGCCAGCACCACGGCGCTGATGTGGCTGGCTCCGGCTTCTCGCAGGGCGCGGGCCGCGGTGTGCAGCGATGCGCCGCTGGTCATCACATCGTCCACCAGCACCAGTCTGCGGCCGCGAATCTCGGCTGTGCGCAAAGGGTCCACCGCAAAGGCACCGGTCAGGTTGGCCAGCCGCTCGGCCCGGGGCAAGGTGCGTTGGGCAGGGGTGTGGCGCGTGCGCAGCAGCAATTGGGCCTGAGTCTTGCTGGGGGAGAGCTGGCGGGCCAGCAGCAAAGACTGGTTGTACCCCCGCTCTGCCAGGCGTTCTGCCGATAAAGGAATGGGCACCACGATGTCGGCGGCCGCCAGCGTGTCTTCAACCCAGGGCGCGCTCAGCATCAAGGTGGCCAAAGGACCTGCCCACCCGGGCTGTTGCTGAAACTTGAGCCGGGCAATCAGTTCCACCCACGGCCAGGCATAGGCGGTGGCGGCCAGGCAAAGGTCCAGCGGGGGCGGTGACTTCAGGCAGGCACCGCAGCGCCGGGGGCGTGAGGAGGCCGAGGCCGGCAAGGGCAGGGCGCAGGTGGTGCACCGGGCCTGCGGTTGGGCAAAGTGGCTGATGCAGTCTTCGCACAAAGGCGCTTGGGGCCAGCTGCGGCAAACGGCGCAGCGGCTGGGCAGCCAGCGCCAAATGCCGCCGGGCTGCGCCAAGCCAGGCGGTGATGCCATCCCCCTGAACAGCTGCCATCCCATTTGGTCAATATACTTCCGCCACCGTCCTGACCACAAGTGCGCCGACTTTGCCGGCTTTGTGCGACCAGTTCAGCCACCTTGTTTGACTTGGCCATGTCCGCTCCAGAACGCCCCCCCTCGCTTGATCCTGTCGCAGCCGCCCGTTGGGCTGCTTATCCTGTGGCGGGCCAGGCATCGCCCTGGTTGCACGAGGAAGTCGCTTCGCGCATGCAGGAGCGTCTGGACTTCATCAAACTGCAGCCCCGGCAATGGGCGCATTGGGAGCCACTGCGCGGTGGTCTGCAGGCGCACAAAGCCTTGCAGCAGCGCTACGGACAGGCCGATGTCTGGCTGACCTGTGCTCAAAAGTCCGAGGCTGACGCCGCACAAGCGGCTTTGCAGTCGGGCTGGTGGCAGCCATCCCGTTGGATGGGGCCCAGATTACAAACCGGCGTGCCGCCTGAAGGCAGGGTGCAGATGGTTTGGGCCAATATGCAATTGCACGCATCTGCGCAACCCCAGGCTTTGCTCCAAAGCTGGCACCGGGCCTTGGCAGTGGATGGTTTTTTGATGTTCTCCTGCTTCGGACCAGACACCTTGCGTGAATTGCGCAGCCTGTTTGCCCGGCAGGGCTGGCCCGCGCCTGCCCATGAATTCACCGACATGCACGATTGGGGCGACATGCTGGTGCAGGCCGGTTTTGCCGAACCGGTGATGGACATGGAGCGGATCACGCTGACCTATGAAACGCCAGAGCGTTTGCTGGCCGAGTTGCGTGAGCTGGGTCGGAATCTGAACATTCAGCGCTTTGCCGGCCTGCGTGGGCGGCGCTGGCGTCAGCAACTTGGCGAGGCTTTGTGCTCTTTGGCTAGCCCGCAAGAGGGTGGACGTCTGAGCTTGAGCTTTGAGATCGTTTATGGACACGCCCTCAAACCGCAGCCACGGGCAGCGGTCGCGGCACAAACGGAAATCGGTCTGGATCAGATGCGCCAGATGCTGCGACGATCTTCTGACTTATCCGATAAGGTTTGATTTTTATCAAAAGCCCCTTGTAACTCGGGTAAAATCCGCCGATATTTAGCCAAGGTACGTGCTCTCGGGCGCGTTAGGTTATTGAAAGTTGACGCGTGTCAAATCCGGTTTACCAGTTCGCACAGGTGTCCGGGCCTTCCATTGATTGGCGGCTCAGGCGCAATTGCTCGGTAACACCATCCCAGCTGGGGTGGTGTTACGGCTCGCTGTGCGCGGTTTCATTGAGCATTGGCTTATTCTTCTGGTTTCAGGGGGCGACGCTGGTGTTGACCTTTGCCGGTCTGGAGTTGGCCTTGGTGGGCGTGGCCTTGTTGGCTTATGCGCGCCATGCGACCGATGGCGAGTGGATTTCATTGCAAGGACCGCATCTGGTCGTTGAGCTGGAAACTGCTGGCCGCCGTGAGCGGGCCGAGTTTGCGCGTCAATGGGTAAGAGTCGAGCCAAAGTCTGGCGACCACAGTCTGATCGAGTTGTCAGGCCAGGGTCGTTCGATCGAGGTGGGGCGCTATGTGCGTCCGGAGCTCCGGCAAGTGCTGGCGCGAGAAATCAGAAGGGCGTTGCGCACTGCGTGATGCCTGTGGTGCTTCAGGCCCATGCCTGCTGCACCGCTGGTGTGGGTTCAACAGAGACTTGGAAGTTAGTGAGAACTATGAAGATCATTTCCAACAAATTGGCTTCGCTGCTGTCCCGCGCGGGCATTTTCGCGGGCGCGATGCTGGCTACTGCCGCTCACGCTGTCAATGATTTGCCGGGTGGCCCTTCGGTCAACCAGCTCAACTTTGCAGCGCCAGTGACCAAAATCGCTGAGCAGCAGCACTGGCTGCACTGGATGATGCTGATCATCTGCACCTTGGTGTTCATTGCCGTTTTCTCGGTGATGTTCTATTCCATCTGGAAGCACCGCAAATCGGTGGGCCACAAGCCTGCAACCTTCAGCGAATCCGTGACGGTTGAAATCTTGTGGACTGCAGCGCCTTTCCTGATCGTGATCTTGATGGCTTTGCCTGCGACCAAAGTGCTCGTGGCTCAAAAAGACACCACCAACGCTGACCTGACCGTCAAGGTCACGGGTTATCAGTGGAAATGGGGCTATGACTACATCAAAGGTCAAGGCGAAGGTCTGAGCTACATCTCCACACTGGACTCGACGCAGCGTGCCATGTCCAATGCCGGCAAGCCCGAAGGCGACAACTACCTGCTCAAAGTTGACTATCCATTGGTGGTGCCAGTGGGTCAAAAAGTGCGCGTGATCACCACCGCCAATGACGTGATCCACGCCTTCATGGTGCCTGCTTTCGGCATCAAGCAAGATGCGATTCCTGGTTTTGTGCGTGACACCTGGTTCCGCGCCGAAAAAACCGGCGACTTCTATGGTCAGTGCGCCGAGTTGTGCGGCAAAGAGCACGCCTACATGCCTATCCATGTGAAAGTGTTGTCTGCAGAAGACTACACCGCATGGGTCGATGCCGAGAAGAAGAAACAAGCTGCCAAAGCCGATGATCCTGCCAAAGTTTGGGCATTGGACGATCTGGCCAAGCGTGGTGAAAAAGTGTATGCCGCTAACTGCGCAGCCTGCCACCAAGCCAACGGCAAGGGCGCTGGCCCGATCAAGCCACTCGACGGCGCAGCGGTCGTGCTCGATGCGAACAAGGCTAAACAAATTGCAGTTTTGCTGAACGGTCAAAACAACGGCACCATGCCTTCATGGAAAGCTTTGTCTGACACCGAAATTGCGGCTGTGATCACCTACACCAAGAACAACTGGTCCAACAAGACCGGGCAGATCGTGCAACCAGCAGAAGTGCTGGCCGCACGCAAGTAAGTCAGTACCGCATTAAATAAGAGGAAATCAAGATGAGTGCCGTTCTCGACCATCACGATCATGCCCACGACGACCACGGGCACGCACCTGCGGGCTGGCGTCGCTGGGTCTATGCGACCAACCACAAAGACATCGGTACGCTGTACCTGTTGTTCAGCTTCGCCATGTTGATGGTGGGCGGTGTGTTGGCGCTGTTGATCCGCGCTGAGCTGTTCCAGCCTGGCCTGCAGATCGTCAACCCTGAGTTGTTCAACCAATTCACCACCATGCACGGCATCATCATGGTGTTCGGTGCGATCATGCCTGCCTTCGTGGGTTTTGCGAACTGGATGCTGCCTTTGCAAGTGGGCGCTTCCGACATGGCCTTCGCCCGCATGAACAACTTCAGCTTCTGGCTGATGATTCCTGCCGCTTTGATGCTGGTGGGTTCGTTCTTCATGCCCGGTGGCGCACCTGCTGCCGGTTGGACGCTGTACGCACCTTTGACCCTGCAAATGGGCCCCTCCATGGACGCTGGTATTTTTGCCATGCACATCCTGGGTGCTTCGTCCATCATGGGTTCGATCAACATCATCGTGACCATCCTGAACATGCGCGCGCCTGGCATGACCTTGATGAAGATGCCCATGTTCGCCTGGACATGGTTGATCACTGCTTACCTCCTGATCGCTGTGATGCCTGTTTTGGCTGGCGCGATCACCATGACGCTGACTGACCGTCACTTCGGTACCAGCTTCTTCAACCCTGCCGGTGGCGGTGACCCCGTCATGTACCAGCACATCTTCTGGTTCTTCGGTCACCCCGAGGTGTACATCATGATCTTGCCGGCTTTCGGCATCATCAGCCAGATCGTGCCTGCCTTCGCTCGCAAGAAGCTGTTCGGCTACGCCTCCATGGTGTACGCCACTTCGTCGATCGCCATTTTGTCGTTCATCGTGTGGGCACACCACATGTTCACGACCGGCATGCCTGTGACCGGCCAGCTGTTCTTCATGTACGCCACGATGCTGATCGCCGTGCCGACTGCTGTGAAGATCTTCAACTGGATCGCCACCATGTGGCGCGGCTCCATGACCTTTGAAACCCCCATGCTGTTTGCTGTGGGCTTCATTTTCGTGTTCACAATGGGTGGCTTCACTGGTCTGATCTTGTCGATGGCGCCCATCGACATCCAGATGCAAGACACTTACTACGTGGTGGCCCACTTCCACTACGTGTTGGTGGCCGGTTCCTTGTTCGCCTTGTTCGCGGGCTTCTACTACTGGTCCCCCAAGTGGACCGGCGTGATGTACAGCGAAGGCCGTGGCAAGCTGCACTTCTGGTGGTCGCTGATCTCTTTCAACGTCACCTTCTTCCCCATGCACTTCTTGGGTCTGGCGGGCATGCCACGTCGTTATGCCGACTACCCCATGCAGTTCACCGACTTCAACATGATTGCATCCGTGGGTGCCTTCTTCTTCGGTTTTGCACAGGTTTACTTCTTCTTGTTCATCGTGGTGCCTGCCATGCGTGGTCAAGGCGTCAAAGCACCTCAGAAACCCTGGGAAGCCGCCGAAGGCCTGGAATGGGAAGTTCCATCCCCAGCACCTTTCCACACATTTGAAAATCCTCCCAAGCTGGACGCTACGGCGACCCGCGTGATCGGTTGATTTTCTGGCCATGACACCTGAACAAAAGAAAAGCAATGTCCGCCTTGGCCTGATTCTGGCCTCGGTGGCACTGGCCATCTTGGTCGGTTTCGTGGCCAAGTTGGTCCTGTTGCAGCACTGAGTCGACGTGATGAATTTGCGCGGTGAAAACCTGAAGATGGTGGGCAAGCTGGCGGTGGTGACCGCGAGCATGTTCTGCTTTGGGTACGCGCTGATCCCGATCTACAAGCACATCTGCGAAGTGACCGGCATCAACATCTTGTCGATTTCAGAGCGCATGGTGCCTGGCAACGGTGCAGCAGGATCTCAGGTGAAGTTGCCCGCCAACACCCAAGTGGATTTGACGCGGACCATCACGGTTGAATTCGATGCCAATGCGCGCGGTCCCTGGGACTTCAAGCCAGAAAAGCGTTCGATTCAAGTCCATCCTGGTGAGCTCAACACCGTGATGTACGAGTTTCAGAATGTCCAGAACCGCCGCATGGCGGCCCAGGCCATTCCCAGCTATGCGCCGCATCAGGCAGGCAGTCACTTCAACAAGTTGGAGTGTTTCTGCTTCAACCAGTACACGCTCGAGCCCGGGGAAAAGAAACGTTGGCCTGTGGCTTTCGTGATCGACCCCAAGTTGTCCAAAGATGTGACGACAATTACTTTGTCCTACACCTTCTTTGAAGTCGGTGGCAAAACGCCTGCAGCACCGGTTGCTGCAGTGCTGGACAAATTGCCAGGAGCGGGTTCATGACTGAACAGCGCAAGGGCTCGTTACTTCGCACAGTCCAGGCTGTGCTCTGGTCATTTATCGGTGTTCGCAAAAATGCGGACTACCAAAAAGACATTGAAAAGCTCAATCCTTTCCACCTGATGGGTGTGGGCATTGCAGCTGCATTGTTGTTTGTGCTGGGGCTGATCGCCCTGGTCAATTGGGTCGTGGTTCAACCCACGGGTCTGTAACCCCAAGATACGATTTAGAAAAGAGAGCAGGAGTCAGTATGAGTTCCACCGCACACGGCACAACGCCTTATTACTTTGTTCCCCATGAGTCCCGTCACCCTGTGATGGCGGCCATCGGTTTGTTTTTCGTGATCTTGGGCGCAGGCCAGTGGATCAACGGCGAAACCTGGGGCATGTATTCATTGTTCTTCGGCCTGGTCTGGTGGCTGACGGTTTTGTACCAGTGGTTCAAGGAGTCCATCTCCGAGAGCGAGGGTGGTCAATACGGTCGCAAGATCGACTTGTCCTACCGTTGGAGCATGACCTGGTTCATCTTCTCTGAAGTCATGTTCTTCGGTGCTTTCTTCTCCGCACTGTGGTGGGCTCGCTCACACTCTGTGCCTGCCCTGGGCAGCCTCGAGAACGCACTGCTGTGGCCTGACTTCAAGTCGGTTTGGCCATCGTTGGCCGCTGGCGTCACTGCTTCGCCTGCCGGCATCATCGAACCCTTCCAGACCATGACACCGTTCTGGTTGCCCACGATCAACACGGCACTGCTGTTGACTTCGGGTGTGACCTTGACCATCGCTCACCACGCCATGCAGCACGGTGACCGCAGCAAGACCATCAAGTTCATGTGGATGACGGTGCTCTTGGGCGTGGTCTTCCTTTTCGTGCAAGGCTATGAATACGCCCACGCATGGAGCGAGATGAACCTCAAGCTGTCTTCCGGCGTCTACGGTTCGACCTTCTACATGTTGACAGGCTTCCACGGCTTCCACGTCTTCGTGGGCATGTTGATGCTCTTGTTCATCACTTTGCGCTTGCAAAAAGGCCATTTCACGCCTGAGCGTCACTTCGGTTTCGAAGGCGCGGCTTGGTACTGGCACTTTGTGGACGTGGTCTGGTTGGGTCTGTACATCCTGGTTTACTGGATGTAAGACAGACTGTCTCCAAATGAAAAAGCGCCCAAGGGCGCTTTTTTGTTGCTGGGAAATGGCTCAGGCACCAGGCGGTATGCCTGTGGGTTGAATCCATCCCATCTTCCAAGACACCAACACACAGATGAAGAGCACAATCGACAAGCCCACACGCAAGGCCAAGGCCGTGGCCATGCTGCCTTTGCGAGCGGGTTCACCATCTTGGCGTGGGGTGCCGCTGCGCATCATGTAGATCAGCGCCGAGACAAGGCTGGCCAAAATGGCCAAAAAAGCGAGTGCAACCAGTATTTTCATGAGCAACATTATCCAATGAGTCTCTCCCGTCCGTCACGACAAGGCATTTTGATCTTGGCCGCTGCACTGCTGGGCATGGCTGTGACATTTTCACTGGGCATGTGGCAGGTCGGCCGAGGGGTCGAAAAAATGGCACTGCAGGCCGCCAAAACAGAAAAATCGAACCAGACGCTGCTCGATGACCGCAGTCTGAGCGAGTCCATGGACCCAGTAGCCTTGCAAAGCTTGATGTACCGCCGCATCGCACTCAAGGGCCAGTGGCTTCAGGACAAAACGGTTTACCTGGACAACCGTCAGATGAATGGACGCAGTGGTTTTTATGTGATGACGCCGATGCGTTTGTCTTCGACGGGCTTGCTGGTCTTGGTGCAACGGGGCTGGGCACCACGCTCCTTTGCGGACCGCTTGGCCCTTCCTGCGCTGGAGACACCCACAGGACAAGTTGAAATCACTGGCACATTGGCCCCTTGGCCATCCCGGCTGTATGACTTTGGTGCCGAAGAAGATGGCGTCATACGGCAAAATCTGGACTTCGCCAAATTTCAGCAGCAGACAGGGTTGAAGTTTCCCCACCTCAGTCTGGTGCAAACGGGCGCAGCCTCCGAAGGGCTTCTGCGCGATTGGCCAGCAGTGGCCTCCGGTGTGGAGAAACACCAAGGCTATGCTTTTCAATGGTTCGGGCTTTGCGCCCTGATCGCACTTCTTTATGTCTGGTTTCAAATTGTCCAAGCACGTAGAAAAAAACGAATTGCCTGACGCGCCCCTGGGCATGACGGTGCACGACTTGCCCCAACCGGGTGAGTTGGCGCAAGCGGATGCGCAACGCACCCATGGCGGGCGTTGGAAGATGTTGGCCTTGCTACTGGTGTGCGCTGCGCCCGTCATCGCCTCGTATTTCACTTATTACGTGCTTCGGCCTGAGGCACGGAGAAATTACGGTGAGTTGGTCACGCCTCAGGTGGATTTGCCTGCCAGCCAGGCGATTGATCTTCAAGGCCAAGCGGTGGACTTGAAAGCGCTCAAGGGTCAGTGGTTGCTGGTGACGGTGGGCTCTGGCGCATGCGGCGAGGCGTGTCAACAAAACCTGTACTTTCAACGCCAATTGCGCGAGATCATGGGCAAAGAAAAAGACCGGATGGATCGCGTATGGCTGATCCGCGATGATGCCCCAGTCGATGCCGCTTTGTTGCCCGCCTTGAAGCAGGCGCATGTGCTGCGCGTGCAGGCCCCTGTGCTGCAGTCTTGGTTAAGCCCTGACGCAGGGCATGTGTTGGACGACCATTTGTATGTGATCGATCCCATGGGGCATTACATGATGCGCTTTCCGGCCCACATGGATGTGACCGGAGCCTCCAAGGCCAAAAAAGACCTGGACCGCCTGATGCGCGCTTCGGACTCCTGGGACCAGGCTGGACGTTGATGCCATGAACACCGTGGACCTGTACAACCTCAACCCCGTCCTTCAAGTGATGGGTGCGGGATTGGCGTTTGCGCTGCTCCCTCTGAGTTGGTGGGTATGGCGTCATCGCCAGGCCTCGGCAGGTCGTCGTTTGCGCGCCTTGACCATCTTGACCTTGTTCCTCACCTTCGATTTGATTTTGTTCGGTGCCTTCACCCGCTTGACCGACTCGGGCTTGGGTTGCCCCGATTGGCCAGGTTGCTACGGCAGTGCCAGTCCGGCGGGGGCGCAGATGCACATCCAGGCCGCGCAATCGGCCATGCCGACCGGTCCGGTCACACACGGCAAAGCCTGGGTCGAAATGGTCCATCGTTACCTCGCCACAGGCGTGGGCGTTCTGATCTTGAGCCTGGCTTTCATGACGTGGCGGCAGCGCCTGCGTGACCCGTCCCATGCCGTGAACCCTTGGTGGCCGACGTTCACATTGCTGTGGGTCTGCTTGCAAGGCGCTTTTGGGGCTTTGACCGTGACGATGAAGTTGTTCCCTGCGATCGTGACCTTGCATTTGCTATTCGGCATCGGTTTGCTGGCGCTGTTGGCCGCTCAGGCCGTGCGCTACGAAGGCTGGCAAACCCGCCCTGTGCCCACTGCACTGCGCAAGGGTTTGTGGCTTGCGTTTGCCCTGGTGTGGTTGCAAATCGCATTGGGTGGTTGGGTCAGCACCAATTACGCCGTGCTGGCCTGCACCGGTTTTCCCAGCTGCAACGGCAGTTGGTGGCCCACATTGAATTGGCAGGGTTTTTCAATGTGGCGTGATTTGGGCCACACCGTGGACGGGGAGGTCCTGCCCTTTGCAGCCTTGACCACCATCCATTTCATCCACCGCAGTGCGGCTTGGCTGGTGCTGGCTGTGCTGGTCCTGGTGGGCTGGCGTTTGCGCCGGGTTGTGTGCATGCAGCGACTGGCGCAGGCCATGTTGGCCTTGGCGGGACTGCAGTTGGCCACGGGCCTGAGCAATGTGGTGCTGGACTGGCCCTTGGTGGCCGCTGTGTTGCACACTGGCGGTGCATCGGCCCTGGTTTTGGTGTTGACCTGGACGCTGTGCATCAGCCGTTCAGATGTTTTTGTGAGTTCATCCCGCATGGGCGTGGGTGAGCGTTCTTCTTTTGATTCAAGGCCTGCTGCATGACTGCTGCGACTTCTCCTTCGGCTTGGCGTCAGTATTACGCGCTGACCAAGCCCCGTGTGGTTCAACTGATCGTATTTTGTGCACTGATCGGCATGGTGCTGGCGGTGCCCGGTGCACCTCGCTGGCCCGAAGTGATGCTGGGCCTGTGGGCTTGCATCGGCATCTGGCTGGTGGCGGGCGCTGCGGCGGCATTCAACTGTCTGGTTGAAAAAACCATCGACGCCAAAATGAAACGCACCGCCTGGCGGCCGACGGCCAAAGGCGAGTTGAGCGACCGCCAAGCCTTGTTGTTTTCTGCCGCCCTGTGCGCTGTGGGCTCGGCCATTTTGTACGTGATGGTCAACCCTTTGACCATGTGGCTGACCTTCGCCACATTCGTGGGCTACGCCATCATCTACACCGTGATCCTGAAGCCGCTCACGCCCCAGAACATTGTGATCGGTGGTGCCAGTGGCGCCATGCCCCCAGTACTGGGTTGGGCCGCCATGACGGGTGATGTGGGGCCCGAAGCCCTCATCTTGTTTCTGATCATCTTCTTGTGGACGCCCCCCCATTTCTGGGCGCTGGCCCTGTACCGTGTGGAGGACTACCGCAAGTCGGGCCTGCCCATGCTGCCCGTCACGCATGGCAATGAATTCACCCGCTTGCAGATCCTGCTCTACACCGTGGTGCTGATGGCCGCTTGCCTGATGCCCTTTGTGTACGGTATGAGTTCGTGGCTGTACCTGGGTGTGGCCGTGGTCCTGAGCGTGGGCTTTATCGCCTATGCCGTGGCTTTGTACCGGGCCTACTCCGACGAGCTGGCCCGCAAGACTTTCCGTTTTTCCCTGATCCACCTGAGTGCGCTGTTTGCTGCATTGCTGGTGGACCATTACCTGTTCTGAGTGCCATGAACAAACGCCAATTCTTCTCCAGCTTGGCCCTTGTGGCGCTGATGGGTTTGACCGCTTGCGGTCAAGACAAACCGGCGTTCCGGGGCGTGGACATCACGGGTGCCGATTACGCCCAAGGCTGGGCCTTGCGCGATCAAAATGGCCAGGAGCGTACCCTCAAGGACTTTGCGGGCAATGTGGTGATCGTGTTCTTTGGCTACACCCAATGTCCTGACGTTTGTCCCACCTCGATGCAAGAGCTGGCCGAGGTTAAACGCTTGCTGGGCAAAGACGGCGAGCGTCTGCAAGGCGTGTTCGTCACGGTGGACCCCGAACGCGACACCGCAGAACTGCTCAAGGCCTACATGGCCAATTTTGATCCGAGCTTTGTGGCTTTGCGGGCCGACTCACCCGAGCAATTGGCCAAGGTCACCAAAGACTTCAAGATTTACTTCAAGAAGGTCGAAGGCAAGACCCCCAGCAGCTACACCATGGACCACTCGGCAGGCAGCTTCACGTTTGACCCGCAAGGCCGCGTGCGTCTGTACAACCGCTACGGCAGCGGTGCCGCAGCGCTGGCAGAAGACGCCAAGCTCTTGCTCAAGTGAGCTGACGCAGACCTCCTCAATTCACCTGAATTTTCTGGCGCACGATGATGTCGCCCAAGGCCTTCGTGTCGGCTTGAATGCGGTTGCGCAAGCCTTCGGGTGAGGAGCCCACCACCTGCCAGCCTTGCTGGAACAGACGCGCCCGCATGTCGGGTGAACGCACGATGTCGCTCACCGTGGCCGATAGCTTGTTCAGCACTGCCGTGGGCATGGATGCCGGTGCAGCCACAGCATTCCAGATTTCCAGCTGGTAGTTCTTGACGCCGATTTCAGACAGGCTGGCCACATCGGGGGCCAATGTGCTGCGGCCCGAGCTGGTGGTGCCGATGGCGCGCAGCTTGCCAGCGCGCACCTGGGTCAGGGCCATGGCGGGTGGCAGCAGGGCCAACTGAATTTGGCCGCCCATCATCGCGTTCATGATCTGTGGGTTGCCAGGGTAGGGCACATGCACCGGGTCAATGCCTGCTTGGGCCTTGAGCAGTTCCATGCCCAGATGGGCCACTGTGCCCACGCCGGGGGACCCATAGCTCTGCTTGTTTCCGCTTTGACGTGCTTCCACCAGCCACTGTGCTGGCGATTGTCCTGCTGCGTTGGCGGGGGCTGCCAGCAGCAAAGGGGCGGTGCCGATCAGGCTGACGGGTGCCAAGTCCTTCAGTGGGTCGTAGCTCACCTTGGGGTTCAGGATGCGGGCGATCGTCATGTTGCCGTTGATCATCAGGCCCAGCGTATGGCCGTCGGTGGACTTGGCCACGTGGTCGGCGGCGATGTTGCCGCCTGCGCCCACTTTGTTCTCCACGATCACGGTTTGTCCCAGGGCCTTGCCCAAAGGTTCTGCCAAGGCGCGGGCCGTGAGGTCCGGGCTCGATCCCGCCGGAAAGCCGACCACCAGTTTGATGGCCTGACTGGGCCAAGCGGTTTCAGCCGCCTGCGCCCATGGCATGCCTGTCAGCCATGCCAGACACGCGGCAGCCCAAAGCGATCGACGTGAAAGAGCAGTCGGGGTGAGCACTGGCATTGGAGTTCTCCAGAAAAAATGAAACACATCCGACTTTAGCGCAGTGCAGGTAAAAAAATACCCGGCCATGGCCGGGTACTTCGGTGCATGCGTTCAGTCGCTTCAGGCGAATTCGGCGAGTGCCTTTTTCATCTTTTTCATGGCCGCCACCTCGATCTGGCGAATGCGTTCTGCGCTCACGCCGTACTCGGCAGCCAGGTCGTGTAGGGTCATGCCGCCCGAGCCGTTGTCGTTGACCTTGAGCCAGCGCTCTTCCACGATGCGGCGGCTGCGCTCGTCCAAAGCGTTCAAGGCGGCAGCCAGGCCATCGCTGGCCATCACGTCGCGCTGGTGCGCTTCGATCATGGCGGTGGGCTCATGGCTGGCATCGGCCAGGTAGGCGATGGGGCCAAAAGCCTGCTCGCCATCGTCCGACGGGGCGGGGTCGAGCAGCACATCGCCGCCGGCCATGCGCATTTCCATCTCGATGACTTCTTCGCGTTTGACGTTCAGGTCATGCGCCATCGAGTCCACTTGATCGGGCGTCAAGGTGTCGCGGTGTGTGCCTTCTTCGGCTTCGGCCTTGAAGCCTTGCTTCATCGAGCGCAGGTTGAAAAACAGCTTGCGCTGGGCCTTGGTGGTGGCCACCTTGACCATGCGCCAGTTCTTGAGGATGTACTCGTGGATCTCGGCCTTGATCCAGTGCAACGCGTAGCTGACCAAGCGCACGCCCTGATCGGGGTCGAAGCGTTTGACGGCCTTCATCAGACCCACATTGCCTTCCTGGATCAGGTCGCCGTGCGGCAGGCCATAGCCCAGGTATTGGCGCGACACCGACACCACCAGACGCAGGTGCGAGAGCACCAGCTTGCGGGCGGCTTCGAGGTCATCGTTGGCTTTGAGTTGACGGGCGGCCTCTTGCTCCTCTTCGAGGGTGAGCATGGGCATGCGGTTGACCGCAGAGATGTAAGCGTCCAGATGGCCGAGCGAGGGCACCATGGCCCATGGATTGCTCAGTGTCATCGCGGTGGCGGGTGATCCAGTTTGAAGGTTCATACCAGAACTCCTTTCAGAATTGCCGCGATATTAGCACTCCTTTGTGGAGAGTGCTAAATCCCGAGGGTCTACACCGCGAAGGAATCAGGGTTTTCCCTTGATTCCAATCAAGATGAGTTCTTTGGAAAACGCCCGGATGGTGATTTCAGCTCAAAAGTGCTTGTGCAAACTCGCGAGCGTCAAAGGTTTCCAGGTCTTCCAGCTTCTCGCCCACGCCGATGAAGTAGACCGGGATGGGTTTCTCGCGTGCGATGGCGCACAAGACGCCCCCCTTGGCGGTGCCATCGAGCTTGGTCACGATCAGACCCGTCAGGCCCAGCGTCTCGTCAAAGGCCTTGACTTGGGCCAGCGCGTTTTGGCCGGTGTTGCCGTCAATGACCAGCAGGACTTCGTGCGGTGCTGTGGCCTCGGCTTTTTGTACCACGCGCTTGATTTTGCCCAGCTCTTGCATCAGGTGCAGCTGGGTGGGCAGGCGTCCGGCGGTGTCCACCAGCACCACATCGCGCCCGCGGGCACGCCCGGCGGTCACCGCATCAAAGCTCACGGCGGCGGGGTCGCCGCCTTCCTGGCTGACGATCTCGACCGTGTTGCGATCGGCCCAAACCGCCAGCTGTTCACGCGCAGCGGCACGGAAGGTATCAGCCGCGGCCAGCAAAACGCTCAGCCCACCATCGGCCAGGTGCTTGGTCAGTTTGCCAATCGAGGTGGTTTTGCCCGCCCCATTGACCCCCGCCACCATGATGACGGTGGGCTGGTGTGCGCCCACTTCGAGCGGCTTTTGCAGGGGCTGCAACAAATCGGCAATGGCATCGGCCAGCAAGGCTTTGACCTGAGCGGGCTCGGTGGCTTTGGCTTCCTTGACGCGGCGCTTGAGGTCTTGCAGCAGGTGTTCGGTGGCCTTGACGCCGGTATCGGCCATCAGCAAGGCGGTTTCGAGTTCTTCATACAGCTCGTCGTCGATCCGTGTGCCTGTGAAAACGGTGGCGATGCTGGAGCCGGTTTTGCGCAAACCGTTTTTCAGGCGATCGAGCCAGCCCTGGCGTGCAGCCGGGGCGGCAGGCGCAAGGCTGTTTGCAGGGTTTGACGAAGCCGCTGGTGCCGAGACTTCAGGGGCCGCAGCGGGGCTGTGCTGGGCGGCTGGCTGGGGTGTGGGGGCCGATTGGGCCTGCTCTGGCGGGGATTTTTTTCGGAAGAAACTGAACATGGTGTGTATTTCTAGGATCATGCATTCTATGAAACCGACCTTTCTCTTGGGAATTTCCTGGCTGGCCGTGCTTTTGAGCGCACCTTTGGCCCTTCAGGCGCAGTCACCCACTGTTCAGGCCCAAGCCGTCAAACCGGCTGCCCAAGCGCACACCTACACCCTGGCCAATGGCATGACGCTGTGGGTCAAACCCGACCGCCGTGCGCCCACTGCCGTGCACATGGTTTGGGTGCGGGTGGGTTCCATGGACGAGGTCGATGGCACCAGCGGCGTGGCCCATGTGCTGGAGCACATGCTGTTCAAGGGCACGCCCACACTGGCGGCGGGTGAATTTTCACGCCGTGTGGCTGCCCTCGGCGGGCGTGAAAACGCCTTCACCTCCAAGGACTACACGGGCTATTTCCAGCAGATCCCCGCGCAGCAGCTGGAAGCCGTGATGCGGCTCGAATCCGACCGCTTTGCCAACAACCAATGGCCCGACGCGGAATTTGCCAAAGAGCTGGAAGTCGTCAAGGAAGAGCGCCGCATGCGCACCGAAGACAACCCACGGGCTTTGCTCCATGAAATGCTGGCCGCCACGTCATTGACCGCTTCACCGTATCGCCGCCCCATCGTGGGTTGGATGAGCGATCTGGAGGCCATGACGGCGCAAGACGCGCGAGACTTTTATCGCCGCTGGTACGTGCCGGCCAATGCGGTGGTGATGGTGGCGGGCGATGTCGACCCGCTGCAGGTCAAAGCTTTGGCCGAGAAATACTACGGCGCGATACCGGCCCGCGCTGTGCCTGACCGCAAGCCCCAACAAGAGCCTGTGCAACAAGGCTTGCGCCGGTTTGAATTCAAGGCCCCGGCGGAACAAGCCTATGTGGCGCTGGCCTTCAAAGTGCCACGGATCACGGGCGTGCAGCCCTCGCTCGAGTACGATGACGCGCTGGCGTTGACGGTCTTGTCCGCTGTGCTCGACGGCTACAGCGGCGCTCGGCTGGAGCGGGCCCTGACCCAAGGCGAACAGCGCCTGGCCGACAGCGTGGGGGCCAGCAACGGCTTGATGGGCCGGGGCCCCCAATTTTTCTACCTCGAAGGCGTGCCCGCCAAAGGCCAGACGACCGAAGCGCTGGAAGCAGCCTTGCGCGCCCAAGTGCACAAAGTGGCCACCGAAGGGGTGACCGAGAGTGAGCTGCAACGCGTCAAGACGCAGTGGGTGGCCAGTGAAATTTACAAGCTCGATTCGGTTTTCAACCAAGCGCGTGAATTGGGCGTAGCCTGGGCGCTGGGCTTGCCGCCCGATCACGGCACGCAATTGATGGCCAAACTGCGCCAGGTCACCGCGGCCCAAGTGCAGGCGGTGGCGCAAAAGTATTTTGGCGATGACCAGCTCACCGTGTCGGTCCTGCGACCCCAAGCCTTGTCGGGACAAGTCCGGCGCAAAGCCGCAGCTGGCGCACGCCATTGAAAGGTCCTGTCATGAACATTCGCAACACTTCCAGGCGCTGGTGCTTCTCTGCAGCCCGGCAAATTTGTTGGGGCGCAGCCCTGCTGACGGCGGGTTTGGCGCAGGCGGCTTTGCCGATCCAGCACTGGACCCTGGCCAACGGGGCCCGCGTGTACCTGGTGGAAAGCCATGCCATCCCGATGGTGGATGTGCAAATCGATCTCGATGCGGGCAGTCGACGAGACCCGGCCAGTCAGGCGGGCCTGGCTTCGGTCATGGCCGGACAAGTCTCCAGCGGCATGCTGGCCGACCCGAAGGGGCAGGGCCCCTATGCCCAGGCCATGGACGAAAACCAGCTGGGCGAAGCCTGGGCCGATCTGGGGGCCAGCTTGGGTGTGGGGGCCAGTGCGGACCGCTTGAGCTTTTCACTGCGCAGCCTGAGCTACCCGGACTTGCTGGGCAAGGCCGTGGCCCTGGCCGCACGGCAGATGGCCCATCCGACTTTTCCCGAGGCCATTTGGGCGCGTGACCGTGAGCGCTTGTCGGCATCGCTGCGTGAGTCCTTGACCCAGCCCGGTGTCGTGGCGCAAAACAGCTATGCCGCCGCCGTGTATGGAGCGCACCCCTATGGCTTCAGAACCACGCCTGAAAGCCTCAGTCGCATCGGCGTGAGTGACATGCGGGCGCTGCACGCCCAAGCCCTGCAAACGTGCAGGGCCTCGGTCAGCGTGGTGGGCGATGTGTCCCGCGCCCAGGCCGATGGCCTGGTCAAGCGTTTGCTGGCCTTGTGGCCTGCCGCCTCGGGCTGTCAGCCCTTGCCGCCTGTGGCCGAAGTGGCCCCTTTGAGCGCCGAGCAAAAACTGAATGTGCCGTTTGCATCGGCGCAGGCCCATGTCTTGATCGGCCAGCCCGGCTACAAGCGCAACGACCCGGACTTTTTCACCTTGCTGGTGGGCAACCACATCTTGGGGGGCGGGGGCTTTGTGTCGCGCCTGACCGAGCAGGTGCGCGAAAAACGTGGCCTGAGCTACAGCGTCTACAGCTATTTTTCTCCGGGTCTGCATGCGGGGTCTTTTACGGTCGGGCTGCAAACCCGACCTGACCAAGCTGCACAAGCCACCGCGGTGGCGCACGAGGTGGTGAAAACCTTTGTCCAAGAAGGCCCCACCGAAGCCGAGTTGCAAGCGGCCAAGTCCAACTTGATCGGCGGCTTTGCCCTGCGCATCGACAGCAACCGCAAGCTGCTCGACAACGTGGCCAACATCGCCTGGAACCGCTTGCCCTTGAACTACCTGGACAACTGGACAGCGCAAGTTGAGAAAGTCAGCGCTGAGGATGTGCGGCGCGCCATGGCCAGGGTCTTGCAACCCGAGCGCATGGTCACTGTGGTGTTGGGCGCACAGCCCTGAGTACTGGCCTCAGATGTGGGCGGAAAATTGCGGCACGTGCCGCATGTGCAAGCTCAGGCCCAACGCAGCCATGTGGTTGTCATTGCGGCCCAAAATCGATTGCGCCAAGGGCAAAAACGCCTGCTCTTCCAGCTGCGCATGACTTTGGTAGCGCTGCACCATGGCCTCCAGCGCCGCCACGTCCAGTGTGGTGTCCTGGCCTTTGGACACTTTGCGCAAACCGGGCTCCAGTGACTCCCAGAGTCTTTCCAGACTGCGGTGATCGTTCGTGAGTCGCTCGATCAGGCCCTCCACCTTCAGTCGCTCGGCACCGGCCTGTGCGCTGGCACGCACGGCAGGAAACAGGTCTTTTTCTTCTTCGCTGTGGTGGGTGTACATGCCGGTGCTGAAAAAGGCCAGCGACTGGTCCGCAATTTTTCGAGCCTGTGCGGCAGGCCCCAGCAGTGCAGGCAAGTCGCCCATGCGCGCCAGCTGCGCCAAGATGCCCACGTGGCAATTGGCAAAATGGGTGATGGGGGCTTCGGATTCGGCGTGGCTCATGGCGTTCTCCATTCAGTCAATGGGTTCACTGTAGGCAGGGCATTGCAGTGCGCCTAGTGCGATGTGCATCTTGTTTGATGCAAGTCATGCGGATTGGCCACGTCGCGGCATGAAGGTCTGCGACGCGCAACACACATACCGTTACAACTGCACCAGAGCTTTCGTCATCAGGCCGTCGTCGGGCCGCGTTGTAGTTGCAAGTTCAACAAGGTGTTGGACTGACAACTGATAGAAGGACTCTTCTCATGAACAAGCTGCTCGCCACCCTGATCGCCGGTTTCTTTGCTGCCGGTGCATTCGCCCAAGCTCCCGCCGCCTCTGCGACAGCTGCTGCACCTGTAGCCGCCACTGCCGCAGCCAAGGTCGATATGGCCAAGACCGACATGAAAGATGCCAAGGCCGAAGCCAAAGCACAAGCCAAGGCCATGAAGGCTGAGAAAAAAGCGCAAGCCAAAGCCGAAATGAAAACTGCCGCCGAAACCAAAGTGGCCCCGGCTGCAGAAAAAATGGCAGACAAGGCTGCCGCCAAAGTCGACGCCAAGATGCCTCAAGGCAAGTGATCGCCCTCGGCCGGACAGTTTGTCCGGCAGACGGGACATCCCCCAACAAGCCAGCACCTGTGCTGGCTTGTTTTTTGGTGAGGCCCTTTACACTTGGGCCCCATGCGTTCATCCAAAGTTTCTGCCCCATCGCGTACCAGCGCCCGTGCACCTGCCGCCCCTGCGGGCAAGCCCAAAGGCCATGCGGCACACGAAGTGCGCATCATCGGGGGTCAATGGCGACGCACACGCCTCAAAGTCATCGACAAACCCGGCCTGCGCCCCACGCCTGACCGTGTGCGGGAAACCCTCTTCAACTGGCTGGGCCAAGACCTGGCTGGCTGGCGTTGTGTGGATGCTTTTGCCGGTACGGGTGCGCTGGGACTGGAGGCGGCCTCGCGCGGCGCGGCCCATGTCTTGATGCTGGAGCAAGACCCCGTGCTGGTGAGCGCTTTGCAAGCCCATGTGTTGCGCCTGCAAGCGGGCATGGTTCAGGTTCAACGGGGTGACGCCATCTCGGCCTTGCAGCGCTTGCCTTCGGGCAGTGTGGACCTGGTCTTCATCGACCCGCCTTTTGATGGCCCCTGGTTTGAATCGGCGCTCAAAGCCGCTGCAGCCGCTGTGCCTGTGGGCGGCTGGGTGTACCTCGAAGCGCCAGCGGCTTGGTCCGATGAGGCCCTGAGCGTTTGGAGCCTGAAGGTCGAGCGCCACCTGAAGGCCGGTGCTGTGCACGCCCATTTGCTGCAGCGCACGGCATAAACCTACTGCACAAACGCACTGCATAATTTGTGCAGACTGAACCGAGGACACCCCCATGAAACGCCCCGTGATCGCTGTTTACTCTGGCACCTTCGACCCGCTGACACTGGGCCACGAAGACGTGGTGCGCCGTGCGGCTGCATTGTTCGATCAGGTCATCATCGCGGTGGCCACCGCACACCACAAGAAAACCCTGTTCAGCCTCGACGAACGCCTGCACCTGGCTCAGTCGGCTTTGCACGATTGCGCCAATGTGAAGGCCATGCCTTTTGATGGCTTGATTGTGGATTTTGTGCGTGCCCAAAATGCACAAGTCATCGTGCGCGGTCTGCGCTCGGTGACCGACTACGACTACGAAACCCAGATGTCGGGCATGAACCGCCATCTGGCCCCCGATGTGGACACCGTGTTCTTGCACACCAGCGCGAATGTGCAGCACATCAGCAGCACCTTGGTGCGCGAGATCGCCAAGCTCGGCGGCGATGTGTCGGGTCTGGTGTCAGCGCCGGTGCTCAATGCGCTGGAGTTCAAGCTCTCCAGCGCAGACTGATCAGTCTTCGGCACCTTCCACCAAAAAGCGCACCCGCTTTTGGCCTTGCCATTCGTCGGCATCGAGCCGGTAGGCGAGTTTGACCCTTGAAGGCAAAGGCTCGGTGCGGCCAAACCAGATGCCGTCCACCGGCTGGCCCTGGTGCTTCATCTTGAGGGACAGGTGTTTCTCGCCCACCAGACGCTGCGACACGATCTCGATCTCTTCGCAAAACACGGGCGGCGCAAAGCCCTGGCCCCAGACTTCGTGGTGCAGCATCTCCACCAAATCGACCCGGCGGTATTCGGCGGGCAGCGGCCCGTCGGTTTCCAGTCGGCGTTGCAGCGTGGCGGCGTCCAGCCATTCCACCGCCACCTGGTTGAGGGTTTCTTCAAATACGTCCAAGTGTTCTTCGGCAATGGTGCAGCCTGCCGCCATGGCGTGACCGCCAAAGCGCAACAGCACGCCCGGCGCACGTTTGGCCACGAGGTCAAGCGCGTCGCGCAAATGAAAGCCTGCGATCGAGCGGCCTGAACCCTTGAGTTCGTGTTCCTTACCCGGGGCACTGCTGGCCGCAAACACAAAGGTGGGGCGGTGCAGTTTGTCCTTGATGTGTGAGGCCACGATGCCCACCACGCCCTCGTGAAAGTCGGGATCGAACACACAGATGGCCGGTGGCGGCTCGTCGCCCTCGTCAAACAGCGACTCGGCCATCTCCATGGCCATCTCGCGCATGTCGCCCTCGATCACGCGGCGTTCGCGGTTGATTGCGTCCAGCTGTTTGGCCAGCTCGTCGGCGCGGCCCACATCGTCGGTCAAGAGGCATTCGATGCCCAGCGTCATGTCGGCCAGACGGCCTGCGGCGTTGATGCGTGGGCCCAAGGCAAAGCCAAAGTCAAAAGTGCTGGCCTTGGCCGTTTCGCGGCCCGCTGCGCGAAACAGTGCCGACATGCCCGGCGGCTGCGCACCGGCTCGCACGCGGCGCAGACCTTGCGCCACCAGGCGGCGGTTGTTGGCGTCCAGCCGCACCACGTCGGCCACGGTGCCCAAAGCCACCAGGGGCAGCAGTGCGTCAAGACGCGGCTGTTTGCTCGCGTCAAACACGCCGCGCTGGCGCAGCTCGGCGCGCAGGGCCAGCAGCACATAAAACATCACACCCACACCGGCGATGGACTTGCTGGTGAAGTTGCAACCGGGCTGGTTGGGGTTGACGATGACTTCGGCTGCGGGCAATTCGTTGCCAGGCAAATGGTGGTCGGTCACCAGCACCTGCAAGCCCAGGGCTTGCGCCGCCTGCACACCCGCCACGCTGGCGATGCCGTTGTCCACCGTGATCAGCACATCGGCCCCTTGTGCGTGCACACGCTGGGCAATCGGGGGTGTCAGGCCGTAGCCGTCCACCACCCGGTCGGGCACCAGGTAGCTCACGTGTTGCGCGCCCAGCATGCGCAGGCCGCGCACCGCCACGGCGCAGGCGGTGGCCCCGTCGCAGTCGTAATCGGCCACGATGCACAGGCGTTTGTTTTGCGCCATGGCATCGGCCAGCAGTTTGGCCGCCTCGGTGGTGCCGAGCATGCTGCTTGGGGGCAGCAGCAGGTTCAGGGCGTCGTCGAGTTCGTCTTTGGACTGCACGCCGCGTGCGGCATACAGGCGGGCCAACAGCGGGTGCAGGCCCGCTTGTTCCAGCGCCCAGGCGCTGCGGGGCGGTACATCTCGGGTGAGCAGGTTCATGGGTTCAAGAGGGCTTGCAAAGCAGCGCGGGTGGTGGTTTTCTGGAAGCGGCGCACGATGCGCTGGTGCCATGCCATGGGCACCGCTTCGTAGGTGTGGGCGGCGTGTTCGCTGCACAGGGTCAGGCGCAGAGCGCCTTGGCTTTGCAGCTGCGCCAATGCGGGGGCCAGCACGGCCGAGTCGAGGGCTTGCCAGGCGCTTTGCCAGGCCTGTGCATCGCCTTGCAAGGCAGCAGCACGCAAGCCATCGACCAGTTGCACCCCGGCTGCAGCGGCCGCTGGCTCGGGCAAAGCGCCTGCGCCATGCAGCCAAAAGGAGTTGATGGTCGGCAGCCGGCGGGCTTCCCGCGCGTCGTTGACCGGGTGGTTGTACAGCAGCATCTGCATTTCGCTTTGTAGGCGGCGCAAGGGTCGGGCCGCCGCCGAATCCGGCATCCAGTGTTTGACGTTGGCACCGATCACCCGGTCCAGCGAGGCAGTCGGCAAGTCGGCCAGCATGTCGCCTTGCGCGTGCCAGGCCAGCGCACTGTGCCAGGTCACCTGCAAGCCGTCTTCTTGCAAAAAGGGCTGCATGGCCTGCAGCAGCTGCTGTGATTCTTCGTTGCTCAGTTGCAAGCGGGCTGGGTCGTGCATGAGCACTTGGTCCATGCCCACTTGCCAGTGGCATGGCGTGATCCAGGCTTGCGGCTGGGGGCTGCTGTGTTCGGCCTGCGCTTGTGACCACGCAGCCCAGGGCAAGGGCGCATCCAGACGCCAGCCCCATGCGCGGGCCGCCACCCGCTCGTGCGGCAGGTTCGGCTCGGCCGCGCCTTCCTCATCGCGTTCGCGCTGGGTGCACACCAGTTGGCCGAGCAAAGCTTGCAAATTTGGCAAGGTCAGGCCCGACAGCGCCTCTGGCGAAGCGAAGGCCTGGCTGGCGGCGTAGGGAATGATCAAGTGCATGGCGGGTGATTGTCGCAGGCCTTCGTGAGCCGTCGATCTGCCAGGGCCTTGTCAGTTCGTCACAATACGGGCGTTCACAATAGAGGCTTATGTCTTTTTTCAAAAATATTCCTTACGAACTCGTTTTGGGTTGGCGCTACACGCGTGCGGGCCGCGCGACACGGCGCAACGGGTTCATTTCCTTCATTTCGGGCGTGTCCATGCTGGGCATAGCGCTGGGCGTGGCGGCGCTCATCATCGTGCTGAGCGTGATGAACGGCTTCCAAAAAGAAGTGCGCGACCGCATGCTGGGTGTGGTCTCGCACATTGAGGTGTATGCCGCCGACGGCGGTGCGGTGCAGGACTTGCCCGCTGTGCTGGCCAAGCTCAAAGCCCATCCCGAGGTATTGGGCGCAGCGCCTTTCATCACCGCGCAGGCTTTGCTGGCGCGGGGTGAAGACATGAAGGGCGTGCTGGTGCGTGGCATCGACCCGGCTTTGGAGCCCGAGGTGACCGACTTGGCATCGCAGGCCCAACGTGCGTCCTTGATGCGCTTGTTGCCCGGACAGTTTGGTTTGGTGTTGGGGGCCGATCTGGCGCAAAGCCTGGGGGTGCAATTGGGCGATCCGGTTACGTTGGTGTCGCCCTCAGGCCAGGTCACGCCTGCCGGCGTGGTGCCCCGCATGAAGCAAATGCAGGTGGTGGGCGCATTCCATTCGGGCCATTACGAATACGACTCCACATTGGCCATGATGCATGTGGACGATGCGGCCCGCATGTTCCGCCTCGAAGGGCCCACGGGCATTCGCCTCAAGCTCAAGGATTTGCACGAAGCCCGCACCGTGGCGCGTGAATTGCAGCTGCAGTTGGGTGCCAGCTTTTGGGTGCGCGACTGGACGCAGCAAAACAAGACCTGGTTTGCCGCGGTGCAGGTCGAAAAACGCATGATGTTCATCATCCTCACGTTGATCGTGGCGGTGGCCGCGTTCAACCTGGTCAGCACCTTGGTGATGACGGTGACCGACAAGCGAGCCGACATCGCCATCTTGCGCACCTTGGGTGCCAGCCCGCGCAGCATCATGGGCATCTTTGTGGTGCAGGGCGCCACGGTGGGTGTGATCGGCACCCTGAGCGGTTTGCTCTTGGGGCTGTTGGTGGCTTTCAACATCGATGTGATCGTGCCCGCGCTGGAAAAGTTGTTCAACGCCAGTTTTTTGCCGCGCGACATCTACCTCATCAGCCGCATGCCCAGTGAGCCACTGGCCAGCGACATCGTGCCGATCGCGGTGATCTCTTTGGTGCTGGCGTTTGTGGCCACGCTCTACCCCAGCTGGCGTGCCAGCCAGGTGAACCCTGCCGAGGCGCTGCGTTATGAATAAAACTGTCTTGAAAGCCCAGGGCCTGACCAAGCGTTTCACCGAAGGCCGTCTGGATGTGACCGTGCTGCAGGGTGTGGACCTGGAAGTTCATGCGGGAGAAACTTTGGCGATTGTGGGCGCTTCGGGCTCGGGCAAGAGCACGCTCTTGCATTTGCTGGGCGGGCTCGATGCGCCCACGCAAGGCAGCGTGCAACTGCAGGGTCAATTGCTCTCGGCGCTCAGCGCGGCCGAGCAAGGCCAGTGGCGCAACCGCTACTTGGGTTTCGTCTACCAGTTCCACCACCTCCTGCCCGAGTTCAGTGCCTTGGACAACGTGGCCATGCCGCTGTGGATCCGTCGCCAGGATCGGGCCGAAGCTTCGACTTTGGCTGCCCTGTGGCTGGCCCGCGTGGGCCTGGCCGACCGCGTGCACCACCGGCCCGCCGAGCTGTCGGGTGGCGAGCGTCAGCGTGTGGCCTTGGCCCGTGCCTTGGTCAATGACCCGGCCTGTGTGCTGGCCGATGAGCCCACCGGCAATCTGGACCGCGAGACCGCCGATGGTGTGTTCGCGCTGATGCTGCAACTGGCCCGCGAGCGCGGCACGGCGTTTGTGGTGGTCACGCACGACCAAGCCTTGGCGGCCCGTTGCGACCGGCAACTGCATTTGGTCAAAGGCGTGCTGCAGCCCGCTGTTTGATCTGCAATGTGGATCGACACCCATTGCCACCTGGACGCGGCCGAGTTTGATGCCGACCGCGATGCGGTCAGGGCGCAAGCCCGTGCGCAGGGCGTGGCGCTGTGTGTGATCCCGGCCGTGGAGCGTCCCTATTGGGCGGCTGTGGCACAGCTGGCGGCCCGGCATGGCGATGCCTATGCCCTGGGCATTCACCCCTTGTATGTACCCCAGGCCCATGACGACGATTTGCTGGCGCTGGACGAGGCCTTGACCGAGCGGCAAGGCGATCCGCGTTTGGTGGCGGTGGGCGAAATCGGGCTCGATTTTTTTGTGCCCGCCTTGTGCGAGCCCGCCATGCGCGAGCGGCAATGGACCTTCTACACCGCCCAACTGAAGCTGGCTCAAAAACACCGTTTGCCGGTGATCTTGCATGTGCGCCGATCGGCGGACCTCTTGCTCAAAGGTTTGCGGCAACACCCGGTTGGCTCGGGCATTGCCCACGCCTTCAATGGCAGTGCGCAGCAGGCGCAGCACTTTGCGGACATGGGTTTGGCGCTGGGCTTTGGCGGTGCGCTCACGTATGACCGGGCATTGCAATTGCGCCGCCTGGCCGTCGATTTGCCGCTGGAGGCGATGGTGCTCGAAACCGATGCCCCTGACATGCCGCCCCATTGGCTGTACCAGACGGCCGAGCAGCGGGAGCAGGGCCAGGCGCAAGGCCGCAACAGCCCGGCCGAGTTGCCGCGCATCGCCCAAGTGTTGGCCGATTTGCGAGGGCTGGTGATCCACGATCTGGCGCTGGCCAGCACACACAACGCCTGGCGTGTCTTGCCCAAGCTGGCGGCTTTGTCGCAGGCGCAGCCATGACGCACAGTGCAGTCACTCAGCCACCCGAGCGCCTGCAGGGCTTGCCGCCGGTGCTCAGTCCGGCGGTCAGGGTCTTGGTGCTGGGCAGTTTCCCCAGCGTGAAGTCATTGCAGTCGCAGCAGTATTACGCCCACCCGCAAAACCATTTCTGGCCCATCATGCGGGCGCTGTGGCCCGATGCCGCCTGGCCTGCAGACGGCGATTACGGCAAGCGTTGCCAGTGTTTGCTGGCGCAAGGCGTGGGTGTGTGGGATGTCTATGCGCATTGCGAGCGCGAGGGCAGTCTGGACAGTGCGATCCGCCATGCGCAGCTCAATGATTTTCCGGGACTGCTTGGGCGTTGCCCGCAGTTGAGCGGCATCTTGCACAACGGCGGCGAGAGCTTTCGGCACGCCAAGGCGGTTGAAAAAGCGCTGCTCAGCGCCGGTTTGGCCGAGCGGGTGACGATTCATCGCCTACCATCGACCAGTCCGGCCAACGCGTCCTGGACTTTTGAACAAAAACTCAGCGCCTGGCGGGCGGTGATGAACACCCATGGAATGATGGCATGAGCCGAAAAAAAGCAATCGAACTGCCCGAAGTCAATTTCTCGGAAGACGGCGAGATCCGTTACCTGCACTTGGGCACCGAGTGGATTCAGGGCTCCATGTTCCTCGACAGGCCTTACGACATTGAGCTGGAATATGTGCAACGCATGTTTGGCTGGCTGCTGTTTTTTCCGCACGACGAAGTCAAGGGCGCACATGCCATGCAGCTGGGCCTGGGGGCGGGCACCATCACCAAGTTTTGCTACAAAAAACTCAAGATGACCACCACCGCCATCGAGCTCAACCCCGGTGTGCTCCATGCCTGCCGAGGCTGGTTCCGCTTGCCGCCAGATGACGAGCGTTTGCGCGTGGTGCTGGCCGATGCGGCGCTGGAGATCCAGTCCGACGAATGGCGCGGCACCGTCGATGCGCTGCAGGTGGATTTGTACGACGAACACGCCGCCGCCCCGGTGCTGGACACGCCGGACTTTTACCGCCACTGCCGAGACCTGCTCAGCCCGCAAGGCGTGATGACGGTCAACCTGTTTGGCCGCTCGTCCAGCTACCCGGCCAGCGTCGAGAAAATTTGCGCGGCCTTTGGCGAAGATGCGGTGTGGGCTTTCAAACCCACGCGCGAAGGCAATGCCATCGTGCTGGCCCAACGCACCAGCAGTCGTCCCAAGCGCGAAGAGTTGCTGGCTGCCGCTGATCGCATTCAGGACAAATGGGGCCTGCCCGCACCCAAATGGCTCAGGGTGTTCAAACCGCTCAGCAAATGAGGCACGGGCCGCACTGCGCAGGTGCGGCAAGCCGCTTGCCATCAGGGTAAACCATGAATTTGTCCTTTGCGGGACATAGGTGTAACCCACATCCTCGGGAGAGGCATCTTCACGCAGAATCGTCTCAACTCAATCAGAGGAGATATCTCGTGAAAATCAAGAGTCAAAAAGACTTTTTCTCCGGGCTCATGTTCACCGTTGTCGGTGCTTCATTTGCCTACGGCGCGACCAACTACAGCATTGGTTCCGGTGGTCGCATGGGCCCCGGCTACTTCCCGCTGTTGCTGGGCATCATCCTGGCCATTTTGGGCAGTGCCATCATGTTCAAAGCCCTGGTTGTTGAAACCCAGGACGGCGAAAAGATCGGCAAATGGGCCTGGAAGCCTTTGTTCTTCATCATCGCAGCCAACTTGCTGTTCGGCATCTTGCTCGGCGGCTTGCCCAGCATTGGACTTCCAGCCATGGGGCTGATCGCGGCCATCTTTGGCGTGACCATTGTGGCCAGCCTGGCCGGTGACACGTTCAACCTCAAAGAGGTGCTGATCCTGTCCGTGGTGTTGTCGATTGGCAGCTACCTGGCGTTCATCATGCTGCTGAAACTGCAGTTCCCCGTGTGGCCTACTTTCATCGTCGGCTGAGGAGTTATTCATGACCGATCTGATCAACAACCTCTCCCTCGGTTTTGGGGTGGCGTTCACCTTCCAGAACCTGATTTATGCATTTGTGGGCTGTTTGCTCGGCACCTTGATTGGTGTTTTGCCAGGCATTGGCCCCGTGGCGACCATCGCCATGTTGCTGCCTGCCACCTACGCGCTGCCCCCTGTGGCTGCGCTGATCATGCTGGCCGGTATTTACTACGGCGCTCAATACGGTGGTTCGACCACCGCGATTTTGGTGAACTTGCCCGGTGAATCGTCATCGGTGGTCACCGTGATCGATGGTTACCAGATGGCCCGCAAGGGCCGAGCAGGTCCGGCCTTGGCCGCTGCGGGTCTGGGTTCGTTCTTTGCCGGTTGCGTGGGCACCTTGATCCTGGCCGCATTTGCTGCGCCCTTGACCGAAGTCGCTTTCAAGTTCGGTCCTGCCGAATACTTCTCGCTCATGATCTTGGGCTTGATCGGTGCGGTGGTCTTGGCTTCGGGCTCTTTGCTCAAGGCGGTGGCCATGATCGTGCTGGGCCTGTTGATGGGTTTGGTCGGTACCGATGTGAACTCTGGCGTGGCACGCTTCAGCTTCGATATTCCTGAGCTGACCGATGGCATTGGCTTCATCGTGATCGCCATGGGTGTGTTCGGCTACGGCGAGATCATCTCCAACCTGTCGCAAAAAGAAGAGGACCGTGAAGTCTTCACTGGCAAGGTGCAGGGTCTGATGCCCACAGCACAAGATTTCAAGAACATGGTGCCTGCCGTGCTGCGTGGCACTGCAATTGGCTCCATCCTGGGCATCTTGCCAGGTGGCGGTGCCTTGCTGGCGGCTTTTGCGGCCTACACCATCGAGAAGAAAACCAAGCTCAAGCCCGGTGAAGTGCCTTTCGGTCAGGGCAACATCCGTGGTGTGGCAGCGCCCGAGTCGGCCAACAACGCCGGTTCGCAAACCTCCTTCATTCCTTTGCTGACCTTGGGCATTCCACCCAACGCGGTGATGGCCTTGATGGTGGGTGCGATGACGATCCACAACATTCAGCCTGGTCCTCAGGTGATGACCAGCAACCCCGAACTGTTCTGGGGCCTGATCGCCTCGATGTGGATCGGCAACCTGATGTTGGTGATCCTGAACCTGCCTTTGATTGGCATGTGGATCAAGCTGCTGACTGTGCCTTACCGCTGGTTGTTCCCCGCCATCGTGCTGTTCTGCGCGATCGGTGTGTACTCGACCAACAACAACACCTTCGACATCTGGATGGTGGCCATGTTCGGCGTGATCGGTTACACCTTCATCAAGCTGGGTGTGGAGCCTGCACCGCTGCTGCTGGGCTTCATCCTGGGCCCGATGATGGAAGAAAACCTGCGCCGCGCCATGCTGCTCTCGCGTGGCGACTGGAGCGTGTTCGTGACCCGTCCTTTGTCGGCCAGCCTGTTGGCAGCGGCATTGGTCTTGCTCATCATCGTGCTTTTGCCCGCGGTCAAGTCCAAGCGTGAAGAAGCTTTCGTCGAAGAGTGATTGGCGATTGATCTGACAAACGGCCTCCAGTGTGAGGCCGTTTTTCATGGCGCAGACTCTTTGTCACCTGTGGGTGTGTCAGGTCTTGCGGCCTCTGAGAAAATTGTCCCTCGGCCCATGTTGTGCCCTTTGCGGGGCTTTCTTATTTCAATCAGGACAAGCACATGCAAAGACGAGCACTGATCGCCACTTGGATGGCTGCTTTCTGTTTGGGCGGGGCTGTTTTCAACGCGCAGGCCCAGTCCTATCCCAGCAAACCCGTGCGCTTGATCGTGCCTTTTCCAGCCGGTGGCGCAACCGACTTGTTTGCCCGCAGCTTGTCGCAAAAGCTGGGCGACAAACTGGGTCAGTCCCTCGTGGTGGAAAACCGCCCGGGCGCAGGCGGCACTTTGGGGTCCGACCTCGCTGCCAAAGCCGTGCCCGATGGCTACACCTTGCTCCTGGCCACGTCCAGCACACACTCGATTGGTCCCAACTTGAACCCGCGCATGCCTTATGACGCGGTGAAAGACTTCACGCCCATCAGCCAGGTGGGCAATGCGCCCAGCATCATGCTGGTGCCCAACAGTTCTCCGGCCAAAACCGTCAAGGAATGGATCGATTACGCCAAGAAGAACCCCGGTCGTTTGAACTACGCATCGAGTGGCAACGGCACCATCGTGCAGTTGACCGCCGAGCTGTTCAAGTCGCAGGCCGATGTGTTTGTGGTGCACATCCCCTACAAGGGCACAGCCTTGGCCATTCCCGATTTGGTCAGTGGCAAAGTGGATGTGCTGTTTGACAGTTTGCCCACCGGCTTGCCACATGTGCGCGATGGCCGCTTGCGCGCCTTGGGCGTGACCACCCTCAAGGCCACGCCATTGGCTCCCGGCGTGCCGCCGATTGCCGATGTCTTGCCGGGCTATGAATCCAACACCTGGTTTGGTTTGTTTGGCCCCAAAGGGCTGCCTGCCGATGTGGTCACGCGTGTGAACACGGCGGCCAACCAGGTGCTGCAAGACCCCGAAGTCATCGACAAGCTGCAACGCTTGGGCATCGAAGCTGTGGGCGGCACACCTGCTCAATTTGGTGCCATGCTGGCCAAAGAATCGGCCAAATGGAAAAAGATCATCAGTGAACGCAAGATCACCCTGGACTAACATGCACTTTCAAAACCAATACCCCTACACCAGCACCCGCTTGCCGCTGTTTGCGCGCAACATCGTCTCCACCTCACACCCGCTGGCCGCGCAGGCGGGTTTGCGCATGATGCTCAAGGGTGGCAACGCGGTCGATGCCGCCATTGCCGCTGCGGCTGTGATCACCTTGACCGAGCCGGTCAGCTGTGGCTTGGGCTCGGACGCCTTTGCGATTTTGTGGGACGGCCAAGAGCTGCATGGCCTCAACTCGTCCGGCCCGGCACCCGCCACCTGGACGCCCGATTACTTCCACCGCAAATACGGCACCGATGCCGCAACGCCGCCCAAGCGCGGCTTTGACTCGGTCACCGTGCCCGGTGCGGTGGCCAGCTGGGTCGCCTTGAGCGAGCGCTTTGGCAAGCTGCCTTTTGCCGATTTGCTGGAGCCCGCCATTGACGTGGCCGAGCGCGGCTATCTGATCCCGGTGGTGGTGCAGCAAAAGTGGGCGGCCGCCACACCCGAGTTGCAGTCGCAGCCGGGCTTTGCGCAAAGCTTTTTGCCTTGGGGCCGTGCGCCCGAGGTGGGCGAGTTGTTCCAGTTCAAAAACGCGGCGCGAGGTTTGAGGGCCATTGCCGCCACCAAGGGCCAGGCGCTATACGGCGGTGAGATTGCGCAAGCGATTGAAAAGTTTGCCAAGGACAACGGCGGCAGCATCACCGCCAAAGACCTGGCCGATTTCAAGCCCGAATGGGTCAAGCCGATTGCGCAAGACTACCGGGGCTACACCCTGCACGAGATTCCGCCCAACGGGCAGGGCATCGCCGCCTTGATCGCCTTGGGCATCTTGTCCAACTTCGACTTGGCCAGCCACGCGGTGGACGGTGTCGATTCGCAGCACCTGCAGATCGAAGCCATGAAGCTCGCCTTTGCCGACGTGTACCGCTATGTGGCCGATCCGCGCTACCTGGAAGTCACGCCCGAGCAGATGCTCGACCCGGCCTATCTGGCCAGCCGCGCCAAGCTGATCGACATGAAGAAAGCGCAAAACTTCCAGGCGGGCAACCCGGTCAAGGGCGGCACGATTTACCTCACGGCCGCTGACGAAAACGGCATGATGGTCAGTTTCATTCAGAGCAATTTCATGGGTTTTGGCTCGGGCGTGGTGGAGCCGACTTACGGCATCAGCCTGCAAAACCGGGGCCACGGCTTCAGCACGAACCCCAAGGGCCCCAACACCGCCAACCTGGTCATGCCCGGCAAGCGCCCCTTCCAGACCATCATCCCGGCCTTCCTCACCAAAGACGGTCAACCGGTCATGAGCTACGGCGTGATGGGCGGCAACATGCAGCCCCAAGGCCATATGCAAACCCTGGTGCGCATGCTCGACTACCAGCAGAACCCGCAAGCTGCTTGCGATGCACCGCGCTGGCGCTACAACACCGGCATGAACATCAACGTCGAAGCCGCCATGAATGGCCAGACCGTACAAGGTCTGATCGCACGTGGCCATGAGCTGGACATCATCAACGACTCGTATCAGGACTTTGGCGCAGGCCAGTTCATCTGGCGCATGGGCGATCCGGGCGTGGAAGGCTACATGGCCGCCAGCGACCCGCGTCGTGACGGTCAGGCGGTGGGCTTTTGATGCGCCGCACGGCTGCAGCCCTGGCTTGGCTGCTGACGGGATTTTTGGCCTGCACACCCGCAACGGCTGAGCCGCTGTCCTGCGGCGTGGTGCTCATGCATGGCAAATGGGGCATGCCGCAGTCGCCTTACCTCAAGCCCGTGGTCCAAAAACTGGAGTCGGTTTGTCAGGTCAAGTTGCTGGAGATGCCCTGGTCGCGTTTTCGTTTGTACGACAAACCTTATGCGGATGCGCTGGTGCAGATTCGTCAGGCGGTGAGCGAGTTTCGCCAATCGGGCGTGCAATGGGTGGCTGTGGGCGGCCAAAGTTTCGGGGCCAATGCATCGCTGGCCTATATGGCGCAGGTGGGCGATGTAGACGCGGTGCTGCCCATGGCACCGGGCCATGTGCCCGAGAATTTTTACCCCATTGCCGATGTCCGTCGCGGCATCGACGCAGCGCAACAAGCGGTGCAGGCTGGACAAGGCGACACCCTGGTGGAGATGACCGACATCAACCAAGGCCAACGCCGACAAGTCAAAGCACCTGCGGCCGCGCTGTGGAGTTATTTCGACCCGCAAGGCTGGGGCAATATGGCGCTGAGCGCCCGCCACTTTCAAAAGTCCGTTCCTGTGTTCTGGGCCATCGGCACCCTCGATCCCTTGTATCCTTCTGGCTCCGCGGCCATCTACCAGCAACTGCCTGCACACGCGGACAGCCAGTATCTGGTGGTGCAAGCCAACCACGCCACCACACCCGAAGCCGCAGCTCCAGCGCTGTGGCTCTGGGTCAAAGCCCGAACCGGGCGTTGAACCATGTCAGCCCTCAAACCCTCGCACATGACCACAGGCCTGATCTTGGCCGCCGCCGGCTCGATCGCTTTTTCCGGCAAGGCCATCATCGTCAAACTGGCCTACCGTCATGGTGTGGATGCCGTCACGCTGGTCATGTTGCGCATGTTGTTTGCCTTGCCCATGTTCTTGCTCATGGCCTGGTGGGCCGGGCGTGGCAAGCCGCGCATCGCTGGGCGTGATTGGCTGGGCATTCTGGGGCTGGGTTTCAGCGGCTACTACCTCGCGTCCTTTCTCGATTTTTGGGGGCTGGAGTACATCAGCGCTTCGCTGGAGCGCTTGATCCTTTACCTCAACCCCACGCTGGTGCTGGTGTTGGGCTGGTTCTTGTACCGGCGCAAGATCAGCCACCGCCAAGGGGTGGGCATGGCCATCAGCTATGCGGGCGTGCTGCTGGTGTTTGGCCACGAAGCCACGTTGGATGGCAAAAATGCCGTGTTGGGTGCGGTGCTGGTGCTGGGCAGCGCCATCAGTTATGCGCTGTACATGAGCTACAGCGGACAGATGGTGCAGCGCCTGGGTTCGCTGCGTCTGGCGGGCTGGGCCACCTCGGTCGCCTGCTTGTTTTGCATTGGCCAGTTTGCGCTCTTGCGTCCCCTGGCTGCGGCGCAGGTGGCCGAGCCGGTGATCTGGTTGTCGCTGCTCAACGCCACCGCCTGCACGGCCGTGCCGGTGGTGCTGGTGATGATGGCCATTGAGCGCATCGGCTCTGGCCTGACCGCGCAGACCGGCATGATCGGCCCCATGTCCACGCTGACGATGGGCGTGTTCATCTTGGGCGAGCCCTTCAATGTGTGGATTGTCGGCGGCACCGTGCTGGTGCTGTCGGGTGTGTTCTGGGTGACGCGTGCACCCAAAGTTTGAAGTCAACAGGAGATCAACATGGATTTGGGAATTTCAGGAAAATGGGCTTTGGTCGGTGGCGCAAGCAAAGGCTTGGGCTGGGGTTGCGCACGCGCACTGGCGCTGGAAGGCGTGAACGTGGTCATGGTGGCGCGTGGCGCTGAGGTGCTGAACAAAGCTGTGGACGACTTGCGCGCCGAAACCGGTGGCCGTGTGCAATTGATCGCAGTGGCACAAGACATCACCACCCCCGCCGGACGCGACGCCATCTTCAACGTGGCCGGTGGCCCCGGCAAGGACTACGACATCGTGGTCACCAATGCAGGCGGCCCGCCCCCCGGCGACTTCCGCGACTGGGACCGCGAGGCCTGGATCAAGGCCATCGACGCCAACATGCTCACCCCCATTGAGCTGATCAAAGCCACGGTGGACGGTATGGCTGCACGCGGCTTTGGCCGGATTGTGAACATCACCTCCAGCTCAGTGAAGTCGCCCATCGATGTGCTGGGCTTGTCGAACGGTGCCCGCAGTGGCCTGACGGGCTTTGTGGCCGGCACCTCGCGCAGCAAGATCGCAGGGCAGGGCGTGACCATCAACAACTTGCTGCCCGGCAAGTTCGACACCGACCGCATCCGCGCCACCATTCCCGCGATGGCGCAAAAGGCCGGCAAAACGGTGGAAGAAATGCGCGCCATCCAGCAAGCGCAAATTCCCGCCGGCCGCTACGGCACGCCGCAAGAGTTCGGTGCGATTTGCGCCTTCTTGTGCAGCCAACACGCCGCCTACATGACAGGCCAAAACGTGTTGGCCGATGGTGGGGCTTACCCAGGCACCTACTGATTGGGGGCTGTGAGCGCCATGGCTTGGCGCAGTTGCTGGGCGTAGCCTTCCAGCACTTCGCGCGCGGGGTCTTGGCGTGGCCAGGTCAGGGCGATGCCGTCGTTGGCGTGGCGCGGCACCACGTGCATGTGGAAGTGGAAGACCGTTTGCTCGCCCTCTTTGCCGTTGGCCTGCAGCAGGGTCAGGCCCGGCGGGTCAAAGCTGGCCGCAATCGCCTGTGCCACCCGGTGGGTGGTGCGCATCACGGCAGCGGCTTCGTCAGCGCTCAGGTCCAGCAAGGTGGCTGCATGGCGTTTGCTGGCCACCAGCACATGGCCCGGGTTGACTTGGCCCAGGTCCATGAAGGCCAGGGTCTGTGCGTCTTCAAAGACGATGGAGGCGGGAATCTCGTGGCTCACCAGACGGCAAAAAATGCATTGGCCTGGCGGCGAGGTGTCAACGAAAAACGGCATGCAAAGGCTCCTGTGGGCATGTGGTGGGCGTTAGCCCCCATTGTCAGCAAAGCGCTGACCCGAGGCCAACGCCGCCTGTTTTGGGGTGTTCAAAGTGCCTCATAGATGTTTTGCTCATTAAGAAATTAAAAAACAGTCGTTTGAGTTTTAAGTGAAGGATTCCAGAATCCACTCCATCGATTTTTAAAACGAATTTCAGGAGTGATTCCATGAGCCGCAAACGCCACTTTTTACACCTCGCCGCCGCCACTGTTTTGGGTCTCGCCGGTTTGTCCGCCCACGCACAGGCGGTGTCTTTGCTCAACGTCTCGTACGACCCCACGCGCGAGTTGTACGTCGAGTTCAACCAGGCCTTTGCCAAACACTGGAAAGCCAAGACCGGTCAGTACGTGAGCTTCAAGCAGTCACACGGCGGCTCGGGCAAGCAAGCCCGCTCCATCATTGACGGCCTGGACGCCGATGTGGCCACGCTGGCGCTGGCCGGTGATACCGACGCCCTGCACGACAACGGCAACCTGATCCCCAAAGACTGGCAAAAGCGCCTGCCGCACAACAGCTCGCCCTACACCTCGACCATCGTGCTGGTGGTGCGCGAGGGCAACCCCAAGGGCATCAAGGACTGGGACGACCTGGTCAAGCCCGGCATCAAGGTCATCACCCCCAACCCCAAAACCTCGGGTGGTGCTCGTTGGAACTACCTGGCGGCTTGGGAGTATTCCAAACGCAAGCTCGGCGGCGATGCCAAGGCCAAAGACTTCGTCGCTGCGCTCTACAAAAACGTGCCCGTGCTCGACACCGGCGCTCGGGGTTCCACCATCACCTTTGCCCAGCGCAACCAGGGCGATGTGCTGATCGCCTGGGAAAACGAAGCGTATTTGCTGGAAAAAGAGTTCTCGGCCAAGTTCGATGTGGTCTATCCCTCGCTGTCCATCCTGGCCGAGCCCGCTGTGACCGTGGTCGACAAGAACGTGGACAAGAAGGGCACCCGTGCTGTGGCGCAGGCCTATCTGGAGTACCTGTACTCGGATGAAGGCCAGGACATTGCCGGCAAGAACTTCTACCGCCCCATCTCGCCCAAGGCCCAAGCCAAATACGCCAAGCAGTTCCCCAAGCTCAATTTGGTGACGATTGACCAGGCCTTTGGTGGCTGGACCAAAGCGGCCAAAGACCACTTTGCCGACGGCGCGAGCTTCGACCAGATCTACACCAAGAAGTGATTCACATCCGTCCAGTTTTCAAATACCGGCTGTGCCAGCTCAGCGCCTCGTCCAGCAGGTGCGGTGTGTGCAGGCCTGCACCGCTGTGCCGGGCGCGCGCCATGTAGTCCAGCAGTTGCGGCCTGAAGCTGGGGTGGGCGCAGCGCTCCAAGATCAGTTGGGCGCGTTGCGTGGGGGCCAGGCCACGCAGGTCGGCCAGGCCTTGTTCGGTCACGATGATTTGCACATCGTGTTCGGTGTGGTCGTGGTGCGAGACCATGGGCACGATGCACGAGATCTTGCCGTCCTTGGCGGTGGAGGCGCTCATGAAAATCGACAGGTAGCCGTTGCGCGCAAAGTCGCCCGAGCCGCCGATGCCGTTCATGATGGCCGAGCCCATGATGTGGGTGGCGTTGACGTTGCCGTAGATGTCGGCTTCGATCATGCCGTTCATGGCGATCACACCCAGTCGGCGGATCAGCTCGGGGTGGTTGCTGATCTCTTGCGGGCGCAGCAGGATGCGCTGGCGGTAAAAGTCGATGTTGGCGTTGAACTCGGCCAGCGCCGTGGGGCTGAGCGACAGGGCCGTGGCCGATGCAAAGGCCAGCTTGCCGGTGCGCAACAGGTCCAGCATGCCGTCTTGCAGCACCTCGGTATAGGCGCTCAGGTGTTCAAACGGGCTGGACTGCAGCCCGGCCAGCACCGCGTTGGCGGTGTTCCCCACGCCCGACTGCAGCGGCAGCAGCTGGGCAGGCATTCGTCCCGCTTTCACTTCGTGCTGCAAGAACTCGATGAGGTGCCCGGCGATCCGGTTGGACACGTCGCTGGGGGCATCGAAAGCGGTGTTGTGGTCGGCCTGGTCGGTGATGACGACGGCGATCACCTTGGACGGATCGCATTGCAGGTAGGGCTCGCCGATGCGGTCGCCCGCGTGTGTGAGCGGGATGGGCTGGCGCTGCGGCGGCAGGTGCGTGCCGTTGTAGATGTCGTGCATGCCCGCGAGCGCAGGGTTGTGGTGCAGGTTGACTTCGAGGATGACTTGCCGGGCCTGGTCCAGCCAGGTTTTGTTGTTGCCCACCGACGTAGAGGGGATCAGGCGGCCATCGGGCAAGATGCCCACCACTTCGACCACGGCCACATCGAGCGGTCCCAAAAAGCCAAACCATGCCGCCTGCGCCACGTGCGACAGGTGCATGTCGGTGTAGAGCATTTGCCCGGCATTGATCTGTTGGCGGCAGGTGGGGTCAGACTGGTAGGGCAGCCGCATCTCGATGCCCTGGGCCTTGGCCAGTGCGCCGTCGAGTTCGGGCGCGGTGGATGCACCGGTCCACAAGCCGATGCGGGCCTGGGTGTGTCCAGCGGCGTGCAGCGCGGCCAATCGGGCCGCCAGCGCTTGTGGCACGGCCTTGGGGTAGCCCGCGCCGGTGAATCCGCTCATGCCCACATGGGCCCCGATGGGGATCAGCTCGGCCGCTTGCGCGGCGGATATGACTTTGGCGTGCAGGGCGGTGTTCTGGATGCGATCGTTCATGCGCAGTGGGGGCTCCATGAAGAAAAAAAGCACTTGAGGGACAGGCCTTCAAGTGCTTTTCAGTATCGCGGTGGTGGGACCAGCGGGGGTCGAACCCACGACAAACGGATTAAAAGTCCGCTGCTCTACCAACTGAGCTATGGTCCCACGCGAAGCCGCAAATTATAGAGGCTCAAAGGCCCCCTTTTGACTTGGGCCTGTGAATTTTCAGCACAAGTGCGCCACATCATGGCGCCAAGCGGCTGTGCAAGGTGTGGGGCAGCGCACCGATGCGTACGCCGAGCCGATTTAGCCTTGACCGCTCAGGTCCGTGTGGTGAACGCTGCGCGGCGCTCGGCGGAGCGCTCCATCTGGCGGGCGATGTTGCCGCACACCAGGTCGCACAGGGCAAAGATGGACGGGTCGGCAATCTTGTAATAGGCGCTGGTGCCACGGCTTTCGCGCTCGACCAGGCCTTGCTGCGTCATCAAGGCCAGGTGGCGCGAGACGTTGGCGGCGGTGAAGCCGCACATCTGGGCCAGCTCGCCCACATTGCGCTCGCCCGCGCGCAGGATGTTCAGGATCTGCAGCCGTGTGGGCTCGGCCAGCACCTGGAAATAGGCGGCCACTTCTGTCAAGGCACCCTCCGGCAACTGCTTCATGGGGACGCAGTCTGGCTGGTTGGGTGTGCTGAGATTATTCATGGCGTTGTGTTGGGCAGCTTGCTTTTTTCATTGTATCATTAGATAATTAATCAATCAGTTAAATAAGCGTAAAGCTAAGTAACAAAGGAAAAGACGATGAAGCGCATCACCCCGCTGACTTTGGCCTTCATGGCATCTTTCATTGGCCATGGTGTGGCCTTGGCAGCCGATGTCGCGCCGCTGAAAGTGATCACGGTGCAGGGCGCAGGCCAGTCGCAAGGCGCGAGCAGCATCGATGGTGTCGTTGAAGCGGTGCGCCAAACCACCTTGTCCACGCAAGTGGCCGGTGCCGTGGTGGCGCTGTACGTCAAGGCGGGCGACCGCGTCAAGGCAGGCCAGGCCCTGATGCGTGTGGACGCCCGTGCTGCAGAGCAAAACGCCATGGGTGCCAGCGCTCAGGTGGACGCTGCGCAGGCCAATTGGGTCGTGGCCAGCAAGGAACTGGAACGCCAGCAGATGCTGCTGCAAAAGCAATACATCAGCCAGGCCGCTTATGACCGCGCCCAGGCACAAGTGGACGCGGCCAAAGCGCAGCTCAAGGCCTTGCAGGCGCAAAGCCAGGCGGCGCAAGCGCAGTCGGGTTTTTTTGTGGTGAACGCGCCCTATGCGGGTGTGGTCAGTGATGTGCAGGTCACCTTGGGCGACATGGCTTTGCCGGGCCGCGTCTTGATGACGATGCACGACCCTTCGGCTTTGCGCGTGACGGCGTCGGTCCCGCAGGCCTTGCTGGCGGCGGTGAACGCGCAGCCGCAGGCGGTGCGTTACGAGCTGCCGGGCGTGGCCGCCTACAGCACCCCCCAGGTGCCGCAACAGATGCAGGTCTTGCCTGCGGTGGACCCGGTCACGCACACCGCACAGATGCGTTTGAGCTTGCCTGCCGGTGTGGCGGGTTTGACCCCCGGCCTGTTTGCCCGCGTGTGGCTGCCCGGTGTGGCCGCCAGCCAGGACAGCCCTGAGCGCGTGTTTTTGCCCGCGAGCGCCATCGTGCGCCGGGCCGAGATGACCGGCGTGTACGTGCTCAATGCGCAAGGCCAGCCCAGCTTGCGCCAGGTGCGTTTGGGCCAGACATCGGGCGAACGGGTGGAGGTCTTGAGCGGCCTGCGCAAGGACGACAAGGTGGCTGCTGAGCCACAGTTGGCTGGCGCGGCGCGTTGAGCGGGGTCCCCCATGAATGAACCCACAAATTTGAGCATTTCGGGTCGCATTGCGGCCATGTTCCAGAGCGCGCAGATCACGCCACTGCTGGCGCTGGTGGCTTTGCTGCTGGGCATTTTTGCAGTGCTGGTGACGCCCCGCGAAGAAGAGCCGCAGATCAACGTGACCATGGCCAATGTGCTGGTGCCCTTCCCGGGGGCGGCCGTGCGCGATGTGGAGCAAATGGTGGCCATTCCGGCCGAGCAGGTGCTTTCAAAAATCGCTGGCGTGGAACACGTCATGTCGGTCTCGCGCCCGGGTGTGGCGGTGCTGACGGTGCAGTTCAAGGTGGGCGTGCCGCGCACCGAAGCGCTGGTGCGCTTGCACGACACGATCCGCGACAACGCCGACTGGCTGCCCAAAGGCCTGGGTGTGATGGACCCGTTGATCAAGCCCAAGGGTGTGGACGATGTGCCCATCGTGACGCTGACCTTGTTCAGCAAAAGCCCAGACGCCAGCGCCTACAAGCTGGAGCGCGTGGCGCACAGCATGGAAGCGGACATCAAGCGCGTCAAAGGCACGCAGGATGTACAGACCCTGGGTGGACCCGATCGCGCCGTGTTGGTGCAGATCGAGCCCGAGCGCATGGCCGGCTTTGGCATCACGGTGCAAGACTTGCGCATGGCTTTGCAGTCGGCCAATTTGGGGCTGCCTGTGGGCGAGTTGATCTCTGGCAACAAGAGCATCAGCATCGAGGCGGGTCCTTATTTGGCGCAAGCCAGCGATGTGGCCGAACTGGTGGTGGGCGTGCAAGGTGGCCGTCCGGTGTTCCTCAAAGATGTGGCCAAGGTGCAAGAAGGCCCATTGCCCGCCACGCGCTATGTGATGCATGGCCTGGGTAAGGCCGCCGGTGGTGGTGAATACCCCGCCGTGACGCTGGCCATCACCAAAAAACCGGGCGAGAACGCCATCGATGTGGCCAACGCGGTGATGGACCGCGTGGCGGCATTGCGCGGCACGGTGATCCCCGATGAGGTGGACGTGGCCGAAACCCGCAACTACGGCAACACGGCCAATGACAAAGCCCAAAAGCTGATTCAGAAGCTGCTGTTTGCCACGGCAGCGGTGGTGGCGCTGGTGTTCATCGCTTTAGGCAAACGCGAAGCGGCGATTGTGGGCACGGCGGTGATCTTGACGCTCACGGTGACGCTGTTCGCCTCGTGGGCTTGGGGTTTCACGCTCAACCGCGTGTCGCTGTTTGCATTGATTTTTTCGATCGGCATTTTGGTGGACGACGCGATTGTGGTGGTGGAAAACATCCACCGCCACCAGCAGCTCTACCCGGGCAAGACACTCGCCGAGATCATTCCCGGTGCAGTCGATGAAGTGGGTGGACCCACGATTTTGGCCACGCTGACCGTGATCGCCGCACTCTTGCCCATGGCCTTTGTGAGTGGCCTGATGGGCCCCTACATGAGCCCGATCCCCATCAACGCCAGCATGGGCATGGTGCTGTCGCTGGCCATTGCCTTTGTGGTCACGCCTTGGTTGGCTCGCATCTGGATGAAGCCTTCTCATACGGCCGATGCACATGCAGGCGATGCACACGCTGCCCCTTCGGGCTTGGCCGCCAAGCTGGGCCCCTTGTTTCAGCGCGTGTTCGAGCCTTTGCTGCACACCGAGCAGGGTGCCCGCAACCGCAAGCTGTTGGGCTTGGGCATTGCCGGCTTGATCGCTTTGTCTTTGGTCTTGCCCGCCACGGGCCTGGTGCTGCTCAAGATGCTGCCCTTTGACAACAAGTCGGAGTTTCAGGTGGTGGTGGACATGCCTGCAGGCACGCCCGTGGAGGAAACTGCGGCCGTCATGCGTGAGCTGGGCGCACATTTGGCGCAACAGCCCGAGGTGACGGACTACCAGGCTTATGCAGGGACCTCGTCGCCGATCAACTTCAACGGCCTGGTGCGTCAGTACTACCTGCGTGCAGGCGGCGAGATGGGCGACATGCAGGTCAAGCTGGTGGACAAGCACCACCGCTCGGACAAAAGCCATGTGATCGCCACCCGCTTGCGCCCTCAGTTGCAGGCCATTGGCCAGCGCTTTGGTGCCAACGTCAAAGTGGTCGAAATGCCCCCAGGCCCGCCTGTGATGGCCCCCATCGTGGCCGAGATTTACGGGCCTGACGCCGAAGGTCGCCGCAGCGTGGCCAAGGCGGTACGTGCCATTTTTGAGAAGACCGACAACGTGGTCGATGTGGACGACAGCAGCATCGCCAAGGCCCCACGCAAGCTGTTGCTGGTGGACCGCCGCAAGGCCGCAGCGCTGGGCATTGCCCAGCAGGCCATTGTGACCACCTTGCGTGCAGGCCTGGCAGGTGAAGCCACCACCTATTTGCACGACGGCAGCAAATACCCCGCTGCGGCCTTGATCCAGTTGCCTGCCGAGCGGCATGGCGATGTGTCAGCGCTGCTGCAGCTCGCAGTGCGCAGTGCCTCGGGCAAATTGGTGCCGATCCGCGAGTTGGTGAGCATCAGCGACAGCGAACGCGAACAGCCCGTGATCCACAAGGATTTGCTGCCGGTGAACTTTGTGACTGCCGACATGGCGGGCAAGCTGGACAGCCCGCTGTACGGCATGTTCCAGATGCGCAGTGCGATTCAAAAAATCCAGACACCCGATGCGCAGGGCCTGAGCGAGTATTTCACCAGCCAGCCGTCCGATGCCTGGCGCGGTTACGCCCTCAAGTGGGATGGCGAGTGGCAGATCACGTATGAAACCTTCCGCGACATGGGCGCGGCCTATGCGGTGGGTCTGGTGCTGATCTATTTGCTTGTGGTGGCGCAGTTTGGTTCGTACCTCACGCCGCTGATCATCATGGCACCCATTCCCTTGACCATCATTGGCGTCATGCCGGGCCATGCCTTGCTGAACGCGCAGTACACCGCCACCAGCATGATCGGCATGATCGCGCTGGCCGGCATCATCGTGCGCAATTCCATCTTGCTGGTGGACTTCATCAACTTGCAAGTCAAACAAGGCATGGCCTTCAAGCGGGCCATCGTCGAGTCGGCCATCACCCGTGCGCAGCCCATCATGCTCACGGGCGGCGCGGCCATGCTCGGGGCCTTCTTCATCCTGGACGATCCGATCTTCAATGGCCTGGCCATCTCGCTGATCTTTGGCATCTTTGTCTCGACCATCCTCACGCTGGTCGTGATCCCCACGCTGTACTACATGGCTTACCGCCGCCAGTACGAAACCCTTTGATTCATTAACCCTTCGGAGATCTTCATCATGAAAACATGGCAAATCGTTCGCCTCGTCGCTGGCATTTTCATCCTCTTGTCTTTGGCCTTGGGGGTGCAAGGCAGCCCCATTTTTGTGAGCCCCTGGTGGCTGGCATTCACCGCGTTTGTGGGGGCCAATCTGTTGCAAAGCGCACTGACGAAGTGGTGCCTGATGGAGACCATCTTGCGCAAGATGGGCGTGCCCTCGGGCTGCTGATTGACTTTCACACGGAGCGTCACGATGAGCCCATGCACACGATTGGCAGCTGCAGTTTTGGCGCTGTGCACCACGGCGGTGTCGGCCACCGACCTCTTGCAGGTTTGGCAAGCCGTTCAAAAGCATGATCCCCAAGGGCGGGTCAGCCAGGCCAGTCGTGCTGCAGGATCTGCTCGCCTGGAGCAGGCCAATGCTTTGTGGCGACCCACCGTGGGTCTGAGCACCAGTGCGGGCTGGGCCAGTGCGCAAAGCCAGATGAACGGGGCGCAGTTTTCGGCACCTGGTTTTGGGCAATCTGTCGGTGTGGCTTTTGCCACATCGGTCAACGGCGGCAGTGCCACCCGCTATGCCCTGAGCGCACACCAAGCGCTTTACAGCCGTGAGCGGCAGGCCCAAAGTGCTCAGCTGGATTTGGCCGCCCAAGCCAGCGAACACGAATGGCAACTGGCTCAGCAGGACTGGATGCTGCAGACCGCGCAGCGCTACTTTGATGTGGTGCAGGCGCAGCAGCGCCTGGCGCTGATCGAGCAGCAGAAAGCGGCCGTCGACAAGGCCCTGACCGAAGCGAAGGACCGTTTTGCCATCGGTGACGCCCCCGTGACCGATACGCACGAGGCCGCAGCCCGGGCGCAGGCGCTGGGTGCGCAGGCCATCGCGGCACACAACGATTTGGAGATGGCCCGCCAGGTGCTGTCCGATGTGAGTGGCTTGCCCGCTGCCACCTTGGCATTGCAAGCACCTGCCCGTTCGGGCTTGTGGGCCACGCCCGATGCCTTGTCTGCCTGGTTGCAAAAAGCCGAGCAAGGCAACCCAATGATTCGCCTGCAAGAAGTGCAGGCCGATGCGGCCCAGCAAGAGGTGCGCAAGCACGGTGCCTTGGCTGCGCCCACGCTGGACTTGGTGGCACAAGCCTCACGCGAACGCATCAGCGGCACCGGCGATTTTGGCGCTGCCAGCAACACGCAAAGCCAGCAAATGGTCGGCGTGATGCTGAATGTGCCGCTCTACACCGGCGGCTGGCGCAGTGCCAAGCTCGAAGAAGCCACGCATTTGCAAACCAAGGCACAGGCCGAGCTGGAGCGCACCCGTTTGCAGGTCAGCCAGATGACCCGCGCCGCATGGTTGGCCGTGCAAAGCGGGCAGGCACGCCTGAGCGCACTGGAAGCGGCCAACACCGCCAGCCAGGCGCGGCTGGATGCCACACAGCTGGGCCGTCAAGTGGGTGACCGCACCACGCTGGATGTGCTCAACGCACACAACGATGCCAGCGCCGCGCAACTGGGCTTGCTGCAAGCGCGCACGGAGTTGCTGGTCGCACAGCTGCGGCTGCATGCCATGGCCGGTCAGCTGGACATCGATAAGCTTCAGACCCTCAACGCAGCGTTGGCGCGCTGAAACGGATCAGGATTTTTCATCAAAAAGGAGACAAACCATGGCCCATATCGTGATCCTTGGCGCAGGCGTGGGTGGCATGCCCGCAGCCTATGAAATGCGTGAACTGCTTGGCAAAGAGCACAGCATCACCGTCGTCAGTGCGGTGGACTATTTCCAGTTCACGCCGTCCAACCCGTGGATCGCGGTCAACTGGCGTAAGCGCGATGACATCACGCTCAAGATTGCCCCTTTGCTGGAGCGCAAAGGCATCGCCTTCATCGCGCAGCCCGTGACAAGTATCCAGGCCGAAGGCAATCAGATCACCTTGGCCGATGGTCAGGTCATCGCTTACGACTACCTGGTCATCACCACCGGTCCCAAGCTGAGTTTTGACGAGGTGCCCGGCGCAGGTCCGCACGGCGGCTACACCCATTCGGTGTGCACGGTCGACCATGCCGAGCAGTTCTGGAAGGACTATCAAGCGTTTTTGGAGAACCCCGGTCCGGTGGTGATCGGTGCCATGCCCGGGGCCAGCTGTTTTGGTCCAGCCTATGAATTTGCCTTCATTCTGGCCACCGACTTGCGCCGCCGCAAGCTTCGCCACAAAGTGCCCATGACTTATGTGACCAGTGAGCCCTACATTGGCCACCTGGGCCTGGGTGGGGTGGGCGACAGCAAGTCGATGCTGGAGAGCGAGTTCCGCAACAACGACATCAAGTGGATCACCAACGCCAAGACCACGCAGGTGGAAGCGGGCAAGATGCATGTGACCCAGGTGGACGATCTGGGCAATGTCTACAAAGAACACGAAGTGCCCTTCAAGCTGTCCATGATGTTGCCGGCTTTCAAAGGGATCGATGCCGTGGCGGCAGTGCCCGAGCTGTGCAACCCGCGCGGTTTTGTGCTGATCGACGAATTTCAGCGCAGCAAGAAGTTCAAGAACATTTTTGCAGCAGGCGTGTGCGTGGCCATTCCACCCGTCGAGGTCACACCGGTGGCCACCGGTGCACCCAAAACCGGCTACATGATCGAGACCATGGTGACCGCGATCGCGCACAACATCGCGGCTGAGCTGTCAGGTCAGCCCGCCACCGCCAAGGGCACCTGGAACGCCATTTGCCTGGCCGACATGGGGGACACCGGTGCCGCCTTTGTGGCGTTGCCCCAGATCCCGCCGCGCAATGTCAATTGGTTCAAAAAGGGCAAATGGGTCCATTTGGCCAAGATCGCATTCGAGAAGTACTTCCTCAGCAAGATGAAGAGCGGCAACTCGGAGCCTGTCTATGAGAAGTACGTGCTCAAGGCTTTGGGCATTTTCCGACTCGAGAAATAAACCCTTCACTTTTCAAGACCTCACGCCATGAACATGCCATCCCATGCTTTTGCCGCTTCTTTGATCATTGACGTTCGCTCGCCCGGCGAATTTGCAGCGGGTCATGTGCGTGGCGCGGTCAACATTCCACTGGATCGCTTGGCCGATGACATCGCCAAGGCGGTGCCAGACAAATCGGCTCCGGTGATCTTGTGCTGTGCCACGGGCGGTCGCTCGGGCATGGCTTGCAGTTTCATGCAGCAAATGGGTTACCAGCAGGTCAGCAATGGCGGCTCTGCAGGGGCCGTGTCCATGCAATGCGGCTTGCCGATTGACCGTCTTTGATTGAGCCAACGAAAGGAAATGTCCATGAGCACTTTTGATCACCCTACCTTGATCCAGAACATCAACCAGTCCCTGAGTGGTTTGCGCAAGGGCCAGCCCGAGGCCATGCAGGGCTTTGGCCAGTTGGCCAAGGCCGCCATGGCCGAGGGCGCGGTGAGCGAAAAACACAAAGAGCTGATCGCCCTGGCCATTGGCATCACACAGCATTGCTCGGGTTGCATCGGCTTTCACGTCAAGGCTTTGCGCCGTCTGGGTTGCACGAAGCCAGAGCTGGAGGAAATGCTGACGGTGTGTGTCTACATGGGCGGCGGTCCCGCCCTGATGTACACCGCCGAAGCCTTGGCCGCTTGGGATGCGTTTGCCCCGGCACAGGTCTGACGAGCGCTGTTTTAAGGAGGCCCCTGCCGGTTCGGGGTCGTCAGTTTGAACGCATGGCGGTCCGCTGATGCGGGCTGCATAAGTACTTTATCTGTTTATTTGCATAAGCAAACTACAAATGATTCGTTTGTAATTGAAGGCAAGGCGCACACAATCGCGCTCTATGTCTTCTCAACCCCCCATCGTCATCGTGCCCGGCTGGCGCGATTCGGGCCCCGGCCATTGGCAAAGCCTCTGGGCCGAGGCCTTGCCGGGTGCCGTGCGGGTGAGCCAGGACGACTGGATTTCTCCGGTGCGCACCGCCTGGGTGGCGTCCATCACCCGCACTATCCTCGCGCAGCCAGGCCCTGTGGTGATCGCGGCGCACAGCCTGGGCTGCATTGCCACCACGCATTTGCCCGCTGAGGCGGCCCAGCGGATTCAGGGCGCCTTGCTGGTGGCCCCAGCCGACCCCGAACGCCGGGGTGTGCTGTCGGACTTTGCCCCTGTGCCCTACCAGCCTTTGCCTTACCGCAGCATTGTGGTGGCCAGCACCAATGACCCGTTTTGCCCCGTGCGCACCGCAGGCGCCTATGCCCGGTCTTGGGGCAGCGAGGTGGTGCGACTGCAAAACGCAGGGCACATCAACATCGAATCCGGCTTTGGCGAATGGCCTTTGGCCTGGCGCTTTTGCAATCTTTGACCGCATCGCTCTCTTGGAGCGGTACCTCTGAATCTCAATTGGAAACAGCATGAAAAAACTCACATACATCGCACTGGCCGCCACCTTGGCCCTGTCGGGCCTGAGCGCCAGCGCCCAGACTTTGCTCAACGCCTCGTATGACGTGGCGCGTGAGTTTTACAAGGACTACAACGCCGCCTTCATCGCCAACTACAAAAAGACCACCGGCAAGGACATCAAGATCGACCAGGCCCACGGTGGCTCCAGCGCCCAAGCGCGTGCTGTGAATGACGGTTTGGATGCCGATGTGGTGACCATGAACACGACCACCGATGTGGACTTTTTGGCCAGCACCGGCGTGGTGGCCAAGGATTGGCCAAAGCGTTTTCCCAACAACGCCTCGCCCACCACCTCGACCATGCTGTTCCTCACGCGCAATGGCAACCCCAAAAACATCAAGGACTGGGACGATCTGGTCAAGCCCGGCATTCAGGTGATCGTGGTCAACCCCAAGACGGGTGGCAATGGCCGCATGGCTTATCTGGCCGCCTGGGGCTATGTCAAGAAGAAGGGTGGCACCGACGCCCAGGCCGCCGAGTTTGTGGGCAAGCTCTACAAGAACGTGCCCGTCTTGGCCAAGGGCGGGCGTGATGCGACCACCATCTTCTTGCAGCGCAACATCGGCGATGTGCTGGTGACGTTTGAGTCCGAAGTGGTCTCGGTGGACAACGAATTTGGCGCGGGCAAGGTCGATGCGGTGCACCCCTCGATCAGCATCGTGGCCGAAAACCCGGTGGCGGTGGTGGAGCGCACCGTGGCCAAGAAGGGCACGGCCGATCTGGCCAAGGCCTACTTGAACTACCTGTACTCGGACGAAGCGCAAGAGATCGCCGCCAAGCACGCCTTGCGTCCGCGCAATCCGGCGATCTTGAAAAAGTACGCCAGCACCTTCAAGCCGATCCAGCTGTTCACCGTGCAAGAGTTGTTTGGCTCTTTGGGCGAAGCACAAAAAGTCCACTTCAACGATGGCGGTCAGTTCGACAAGCTCTACACCGTCAAATAAGTTTTTTCATCCATGACCGCATTGCCTGAGAAGGCGCTCACCAAGCGGCGAGCGCCAGCCAAAGTATTGCCCGGGTTCAACCTGACCCTGGGCTACACCGTTTTGTATTTGAGCCTGATCGTGCTGATCCCTTTGTCGGCACTTGTCTTCAAAACCTTCACCCTGACATGGGACCAGTTCTGGGCCGCAGTGACCGGCCCGCGCGTGATGGCGTCCTATCGCTTGACCTTTGGTGCGTCGCTGATCGCAGCCCTGATCAATGTGGTCTTTGGCCTCTTGGTGGCTTGGGTGCTGGTGCGCTACAACTTCTTTGGCAAAAAGATCGTGGACGCGTTGGTGGACTTGCCTTTTGCGCTGCCCACCGCGGTGGCGGGCATCTCGCTCACGGCCCTGTTGGCGGGCAACGGCTGGGTGGGGCAGTACCTGGAGCCCTTGGGCATTCAGCTGGCCTTCAACCCCAACGGCGTGGTCATCGCGCTGATCTTCATTGGCCTGCCTTTTGTGGTGCGCACGGTGCAGCCGATTTTGGAGGACGCCGAAAAAGAACTCGAAGAAGCCGCCACCTGCCTGGGGGCCACGCGCTGGCAGACCTTCACCAAGGTGATCTTTCCATCGATCGCGCCTGCCTTGCTCACGGGCTTTGCCATGGCTTTTGCGCGGGCGATTGGTGAATACGGCTCGGTGATTTTCATCGCGGGCAACATGCCCATGATTTCGGAGATCACGCCGCTGATCATCATCGGCAAGCTGGAGCAATACGACTACGCCGGGGCCACCGCCGTGGCGCTGGTGATGCTGGTGTTCTCTTTCATCTTGTTGCTCATCATCAATGCCTTGCAGGCTTGGCAACGCCGCCACACAGGAGCACCCGCATGAGTGCCGCCACCTTGAACCCTTCTGCACGCCGAGCCCAAGCCGGCACCACCGAGCCCGCATGGGTGCGCTACACCTTGATCGGTGTGGCCTTGACCTTCATGTTTTTGTTTTTGGTCTTGCCACTGGCCGCAGTGTTCACCGAAGCCTTGCGCAAGGGCTTTGGCGCTTACTTTGAAGCTTTGCAAGAGCCCGACGCCTGGTCGGCCATTCGCCTGACTCTGATCACAGCCCTGATTGCCGTGCCGCTGAACCTGGTGTTCGGCGTGTGCGCCGCTTGGGCGATTGCCAAGTACGAATTCAAAGGCAAGGCTTTTTTGACCACGCTGGTGGACTTGCCGTTTTCGGTCTCGCCCGTGGTGGCGGGTTTGATTTATGTGCTGATGTTTGGTGCGCAGGGCTGGTTTGGCCCTTGGCTTCAGGCGCACGACATCAAGATCGTGTTTGCCGTGCCGGGCATTGTGTTGGCCACCGTGTTCGTGACGTTTCCGTTCATCGCCCGTGAGTTGATTCCGCTCATGCAGGCGCAGGGCAACGACGAAGAGCAAGCGGCCATTGTGCTGGGCGCGACCGGTTGGCAGACCTTTTGGTACGTCACGCTGCCCAACATCAAGTGGGGTTTGATCTACGGCGTGATCTTGTGCAATGCGCGGGCCATGGGCGAGTTCGGTGCGGTGTCGGTGGTCTCGGGCCACATCCGTGGCCAGACCAACACCATGCCGCTGCATGTGGAAATTTTGTACAACGAGTACCAGTCTGTGGCCGCCTTTGCTGTGGCTTCGCTGCTGGCTTTGCTGGCGCTGGTCACCTTGGTCATCAAGTCGGTGATCGAGTGGCGTCATGAGCAAGAACTCAAGGCCGCTGCCGACACACCGCCCGAGCGTCCTCTGGCATCGAGCCCTGGCGCCCTCGCCTGAATCCGACGGAAAGCATTTGAATCATGAGCATCGAAATCCGCAACGTCCACAAACAGTTTGGTGACTTCACCGCGCTGAACAACGTCAGCCTCGACATCGAGTCGGGCGAACTCGTCGCTTTGCTGGGCCCTTCGGGCTGCGGCAAGACCACGCTGCTGCGCATCATCGCGGGCCTTGAGACGGCCGACAGCGGCACCATTGGCTTCAGCGGCGAAGACACCACCCATGTGCATGTGCGCGAGCGCCAGGTGGGCTTTGTGTTCCAGCACTACGCGCTGTTTCGCCACATGACGGTGTTCGAGAACGTCGCCTTTGGCCTGCGCGTCAAGCCGCGCAAAGAGCGCCCCAGCGAATCCGAAATCAAACGCAAGGTGCACGAGCTCTTGGGCTTGGTGCAGCTCGATTGGCTGGCTGACCGTTACCCCTCGCAACTGTCGGGCGGGCAGCGCCAACGCATTGCGCTGGCCCGTGCGCTGGCTGTGGAGCCCAAGGTCTTGTTGCTCGACGAGCCCTTTGGCGCGCTGGACGCCAAGGTGCGCAAGGAGCTGCGCCGCTGGTTGCGCCGCCTGCACGACGAGCTGCATGTGACCAGCATTTTTGTGACGCACGACCAGGAAGAAGCCCTGGAAGTGGCCGACCGCGTGGTGCTGATGAACAAGGGCAACATCGAGCAAATCGGCTCGCCGCAAGACGTGTGGGACCATCCGGCCAGCCCCTTTGTGTATGGCTTCTTGGGCGATGTGAACCTGTTCCATGGCCGCGCCCACGAAGGCGAGATGCTGATCGGTGCCGACCAACATGCCATCCGTTTGGACAGCCCAGAGCATGGCCAGGTGCAGGACGCCAAGGCTTTTGCCTATGTGCGCCCGCACGACTTGGATGTGTCGCGTTACACGCCCGGTGGCGTGAACGCCGGCATTGTGGCCAAGCTGACCCGCGCCATTGTGGTGGGCCCCGTGGCCCGTCTGGAGCTGGAGCCGGTGGAAAGCCACTTCGGCAAAGACGCGATCATTGAGGCGCAGCTGTCGGCATCGCAGTACCGCCAGCAAGAATTCAAGGAAGGTGAGACCCTGGTGCTGACGCCCCGCAAGGCACGGGTGTTTGTCGACGGCTGATCAAGCCAGCGTCAGGGGTAAGAGCTGTTGCATCTCACGGCGTATGGTGTAGGCGCTCGTGGATGCGTTGTACCGTTTTCCAGACCATCCCAAGCACCACAGGCGTCAGAACGCCGGCCATGATTTCAGGCTGGATGGGCAGGCCTGTGGCCTTGAGTGCTTTGCCGATGTAGAGGATCAGGCTGACCACGTAATAGGAAATGGCTGCGATGGACAAGCCTTCCACGGTGGATTGCAATTGCAACTGAAGCGCTTGCCCGCGTGTGAGTTTTTCCAGGAGCTGTTGGTTGTGCACTTCGGCGGCGATGTCCACACGGGTGCGCAGCAGGGCGCTGGTGCGCGTGATCCGCTCGGACAATGCGGCCATTCTTTGCCAGGTGGCCGCGACCGTGGCCATGGCCGGTGCCAGGCGTCTTTGCATGAATTCACTCACGGTTTGGGTGCCCGTGATCGGGCGTTCCCGCAACTCGGCAATCCGCTCCTGAACAATGGCATGGTAGGCCCGTGTGGCTGAGAAGCGGTAACCATGTTCCGCTGTAGCGCGCTCAACATGGGCAGCCAGAGCCACCAGATCGTCCAGCAAAGTTTGATCACTTTCTTGCTTGGACTCCAGCCGTGCCGTGATGTCGGCAAGTCTGTTTTCTGCCTGCGCCAGGGCTGTGGCCAGTTGCTTGGCGACCGGTAAGCCACGCAAGGCCATGAGCCGATAGGTTTCCAGTTCCAGCACGCGTTGTGAAATTCGGCCTGCCCTGCCTTCTGGTGTGTCGGCCGGTGCCAGAACCAGCATGCGCTCGAAACCATCTGCACCCATGCGCAGGTTCGTCAGCAGCACCGAATGTGATGGGCTGTCCGCGAGATGGCCCATGCGTGAGCCGATGATGGTGTCTTCGCCCAACCACTGCTGTGCATGTGCCAGCCAGTCTGGACTCTCCATGTACTCTGTCAACATGGCCAAGTGAATGGCCGCCACAGTTTTGCCGGGGATCTTCCTGAGCCAATCCGTACCGGTGGCCACATCGCCCGCCAGCGCGGGCCAGTCTTTGCCCCATACAGCTTGTGCGGGCAAAGACTGAATGATGGTGTATCGGGTGAATTCGGTGTGTCGTTCCCATTTGACCGTGTAGCCCTCGCATCGCAGGCGCAGGAAGTTTGCCTGGATCTGCGCTGGCGTCAGCCGCTCGTGCCCTGGCAAGGCGCGCAGGTGCAGGCATTCGTCTTCCCGCGTGATGCCTTCGTTGAGGACTGCGACATACACAATGAGCGCGGGCAGGCGCACGCGTGCAGAGGGCCTGGCATGCACTTCGTTGTGCAACTCTTTGCGCAGCGCGTCGTCAGTGGGCAAAAATGGATGCGTCATGAATGGGGTGCTTGTCAAACGACTGCGGCCCCAAAAGATGGGGCCGCAGTGCGATGAGTGGGTGGGTTCTGAACTGTGCGTTTGGCAGTGAAATCAGAACTCGTCTTTCACCATCGTCAGGCCCAAGGCGTCCCAGTCGAGCATGCCGCCACGGTAGTAATAAATCTTGTCGGCCGGAAAACCGTCGCGCGTCATGGCGCGAATCGCTGCAGGACTCTGGGGGCAGACAGGGCCATTGCAGAAGGCATAGACCTTTTTGGCTTCGCTGCAATTCCACTGGCTGCCGTTTTTCTTGCAGCCCAATTCGTTCAACCGTGATGCCACTTCTGTGTAGGGGATGCCCACAGAGCCTGGGATGGTGCCTTTGACACGGTCATTGGTGTCACGCATGTCCACGACCAGTGCATTGCGGTCGCTCAGGGCTTCCAGGATTTCGATCTCGCCCACGGGGTGAACGCCAGGTACTGGGATCAAGGGTTGCAAGGTGCCGCCGTTTTTGGCTGCAGCGGTCATCACACGTGTGATGTCCACGGGGCCTTTGGCGGTTTTCACCACGACGGTTTTTTGGTTGTCAAAAATGTTTAAGGCAGTGCCAACGGGAATGACAGCGGCTTGGCCAAAGGCCAGACCTGCAAAACCGAGTCCCAAGAGCCAGGCTGAAATGCGTTTCATGATGATGGATGTTGAAAAGTTTGCAAAAGGGACATGTTCACTTTTTTGCGCGTGTAACGCTTGATCTGAATCAAAAGTCGAATCAGGGTTAACCCTTTATTCTGATGCGTTTGGGGCCTCGTGGCCGGGACAGAGCCCGGTGTAGATGAGCCCCCCAAGCGATCAGAGCTTTGGAGGATGCTGATCACAGCGGGAGTTGTCCGCGTTGTCCCCAAGTTTTGATGGACAATGGACCTTTATTTCTTGAAGACAGGCGGGAGTCCTATGGTCAAAGCGACCAAAAAATCTGCAGAAAATCAGCCAATTGCCGTGACAGACGAGCAAATTGAAAAAGCTGCAGAGGTTTTTCGGGTGATGTCTGCGCCGATGCGTTTGCGCATCATCAGTTGCCTGTGCAATGGTGAAAAAAATGTGGGGGAGTTGTTGAGCGAAATTGACACGACACAACCCAATATGTCCCAACACTTGAACACGCTTTATCTGTCTGGCGTGCTGGACAAACGTCGTGAGGGTGTCCAGATTTATTACCGAATAGTTAACAACAACATCGTCAATATTTGCCGCGCTGTTTGCAAACAGACGGACCTTGAAAGTTGACCGTCAGTTTCGAGTCGGGTTTCCACTGTCGTCAATGCAGAGATTGAACGACTAATATCAGTACATCTGGAGGCACGAATGAAGCGCTTGTTTTTTTTGATGGCGGGCCTGTTGGCGTGCACCTTGACCTTGGCGCAAATCAAGGTGGTTTATCACCTGAGTGAGGGCATTCCCCAGGCGTCTCGCGCCATCGGCAATATTCGCAACCACCTCAATGCCGATCCGACCGCCAAGATAGTGGTGGTGACCCACGGATTGGGTATTGATTTCTTGCTCGATGGGGCCATCAACCAGATGGACCAACCTTTTGCTGGCAGTGTCAGCGAGCTGGTTGGCAAAGGTGTGGAATTCCGGGTGTGCAACAACACACTCACGACCCGAAAAATTTCCGTTGACAAAGTTTTGATGGAGGCCAAAGTCGTCCCTTCGGGCGTGGCCGAAGTGGCCAAGTTGCAGGCCAAAGAAGGTTTTGTGTACCTGCGTCCCTGATCGCGTCGGGTTCTGTTCTCGTTTTTCTGAGGAGCTTCTCATGAAATTTACAAAGTCCACTGTCGCCGCCAGTTTATTGATCTTGTCAGGTTGGGTGCATGCCCAAGCACCCAGCGCCATGCAGGTTCGCAGTTGGGCGGCTGCTTGTGCCAATTGCCATGGCACCAACGGTCAGGCTCAGCCGGGCATGGAGTCATTGGCTGGCGTGAACAAGGATGACATCGTCAAGAAGATGCTGGACTTCAAGGCTGGCCGCAAGCCTGCCACGATCATGCATCAGCTGGCCAAGGGCTACAGCGATGACCAGATTCAGGCCATTGCGGCGTATTTCGCTGCGCAGAAGAAATAAGGGGTTTCGCCATGCAACGTCGTCACTTTTTACAAACCGGCTCCGCTTTGGGGGCCATGGGCTTGATCTCTGGCTGCGCCACCATGGGGGGCAAAGGCCCCAAAGTGGTCGTGATTGGCGGGGGCTATGCCGGTGCCACAGCCGCCAAATACATCCGCATGTGGTCGGACTACGGCATACAGGTCACCCTGGTCGAGCCCAATCCCACATTCATTTCTTGCCCGATATCCAACTTGGTGATCGGTGGCAGCAAGACCCTGGCCGACATCACGACCCCGTATGACAACCTGGTCAAGCGCCATGGCGTGCAGATGGTGCAAGACCGTGTCACCAGCATCGATGCGGACAAACGTGTGGTCAAGCTGGCCGGTGGCACTGAGCTGACCTATGACCGTTTGATCGTCTCTCCGGGGGTGGATTTCATGTGGGACTCTTTGCCCGGCATGACCAAGCCCGGTGCACAGGACAAGGTCTTGCACGCCTGGAAAGCGGGCGCTCAGACCCTGGCCTTGCGCAAACAACTCGAAGCCATGCCCGATGGCGGTGTGTTCGCCATGTCGATTCCTCTGGCCCCATACCGCTGCCCGCCCGGCCCCTACGAGCGTGCTTGCCAGGTGGCCGAATATTTCAGCAAGGCCAAGCCCAAGAGCAAGGTGTTGATTCTGGATGCCAACGACGATGTGACCTCCAAGGGCCCCTTGTTCAAAAAGGCTTGGGCGGAGCGTTACAAAGGCATCGTCGAATACCGCAACAAGCACAACGTGACCGATGTGGACGTGGCCACCAATACTTTGAAATTCGAGTTCAATGACGACCTCAAGGCGTCTGTGTTGAATGTGATCCCCAACATGCGTGCTGGCGACATCGCTGTCAATGCAGGATTGGCAACCGCCAACAAGCGTTGGTGCGATGTGGATTTCCTCACATTCGAGTCAAAAGTGGCCAAAAACGTCCATGTGCTGGGTGATTCCATTCAGATCGCACCGGCCATGCCCAAGTCGGGCCACATGGCCAACCAGCATGGCAAGACCTGTGCAGCCGCCGTCGTGGCTTTGCTGACGGGTCAACAAGTCAACACCCAGCCGATCTACAACAACACCTGCTACAGCTTTGTCAGTTCGGAAGATGTGGTGCACGTAGCCAGCGTGCACGCCTACGATGCTGATAAAAAGACCATGTTGACCGTGCCGGGTTCGGGTGGTGTCTCCAGTGCAGCCAATGAACTGGAAGGCCGCTACGCGCTGGCTTGGGCGCGCAACATCTGGGCGGACACTTTGGCTTGATGTGCCGCTTCATCCAGGCCGCAGTCGAGAGTCTGCGGCTTTTTTTTGCCAATCATTTTTCAAAGCCATGAACATCCGATTTCAAACACATGCCCAAGTCGCCTTGATGCTTTTGTGCGGGGCTGGCAGCCTGACTGCGCACGCGCAAGCTGACGAGGTGCGCGCCAAGAAAATTGTCGGTGGCGTTTGCTTTGTATGCCACGGTGCAGAAGGCGAGTCGTCCAGCGAAGTGTTCCCTCGCTTGGCGGGCCAGCATTGGGAATACACCGCCAAGCAATTGGAAAACTTCAAATCCGGTAAGCGCAAGAGTACCGCCATGGCCGACATGGCAGCCAAGTTGACGTCCGATGAAATGGTGGCCTTGGGCAAGTTCTTTGAAAAACAAACCGTGCCAGTCGAGCCTGCCAAAGACGCCAGCCTGGCGGCTGTGGGCAAATACATTTATCACAACGGCAATAAATTCAGTGGGCTGGCCGCGTGTGCCAGCTGCCATGGCGCAGAAGCCAAAGGCACCGCAGCATTGCCGCGCTTGGCTGGGCAGTATGCAGACTACATCGCTACGCAGTTGCAGCAGTTCAACAAGCGCGAGCGCACCAACGACAACGCGGTGATGCATGCGATTGTGAGCAAAATGACGCAGTTGGAAATGGTGGCCGTGGCAGAGTACCTGAGTGGTAAATGATTGGATGATTCAGGGGGCAGTCAGGCCAGATTGCGGCATGGCCTGCGATGGTTTGACCGGGGCTGATGACCCGCCGTCCAGCCAGCGGTCGGTCAGGCCTGCGCCCAGCCACATGCCCCCTAGGCTGAGCCACGAGGTGAGCGCGAAGATGGCACCGCCGGTCACGCCAGCACCTACCGCGCAGCCGCCTGCGAGCATGGCCCCAAAACCCATCAAGATGGCACCGCCAATGTAGCGACGCATGCTGTAGCCGTCGCTGAAGCCTTCGAGTTTCCAGTCCTTGCCAATCAACGCACCGATCAGTGAGCCCAGGAAAACGCCAGGCATCAGACCAAATTCAAAGCCGATCGGTGGCCAAGGCCATTGCACCACCCGCATCAACCACTCGGCAGAGGGGCCGCTGAAGGTCAAGCCCTGAATTTGCACCGGATCAAAAGACTCTCGCGCCACCCACTGGCTAAAGCCCCAAGCAGCGGCCACCATCAGCCCTGTGCCGAGACCACCCACCCACATCCAGAAACTGCGGTTGGGGGAGCGCCATGAAAAATACAGCGCAGCGATGAGCCACACCCCGCCCATGGCCAAGCCCGCGCTGTGGCCAAGACCCGTGATGGCCAGCAGGTCACGCGCTGCGCCACCAGGCACGGTCCACCAACTGCTGATGCTCAGGCGTACAGGAGATAAAACGCCGGACAGTGCCGATTGCGCAGTGACGGCAAAGATCAAACCCGACAGCAGTGCCCGTAAATTGCCATTGGCTGACAGCACCAGCAAGCGGCTGGCACAGCCGCGCGTCATGACCATGCCGACGCCAAAGGTCAAACCACCGATGAGGGCACCAGACAAGCTGCCAGTGGATGAGATTTGGCGTGCGTTGTTGGTGTCCAGCCAGTCCATCAAGACCATGAGTTGCACGGCAATCACTGCTGAAGCAAAAGCCAAAAGCCACACCGAAAGCTTGTCGCCAAAGCGGCGGTGCCAGAATTCGATCACGGCCGCACGCAAGCAAAAGCGCGAGCGCTGTGCAAAAAATCCAAACAGTCCGCCGATCACTGCGCCACCGGTGGCCAGCACCGTGGGGTTTCCGTAGGCTTCCAGCCATTGAGCCATGGGCATGGCGCACTCCAAATACATCATTGTTGAATGATGTATATCCTACGCCTGAAACGCTCCCTGGAGTTGACGGAGGTCAAGAGGCCGATTTAGACGACCCAACCCATGCTTTGGCTCAGACGCCACGCCATGCCTGCACCGACCCAGATGCTGATGAGTGTGAGCCAGGCGGTCAGCGCGAAAATGGCGCCACCGGTCATGCCTGCACCCACGGTGCAGCCACCGGCGAGCACCGCGCCAAAGCCCATCAAAACCGCGCCCGACAGGTAGTGGCCGAGCTTGTTTTCAGTTTTGAAGCCTTCAAACCTGAACTCCCGCCCGAGCAAGCCACCGATCAATGAGCCGACAAAAGCACCGGGCAACACGCCGGTGTCAAAACCCCAGTGGGCCGCATGGGCGGTGGACAGCACACGCATCAGCCATTCGGCGGATGGCCCGCTGAAACTCAGACTTTGCACTGCCACCGGTTCAAACGATGCGCCTGCCACAGCCTGTGTGAGTCCCCAGCCCATGGCGATGGTCAGGCCAGTCACTGTTGTGCCCAGTCCCAAGGCCCAGCGCCCTGCGTGGTGGCGCATGAAAAACACCAGGCCAACGACAAAAACCAGAGTCGAAAGAAGCAAACCACCGACCGAACCCACCCCGCTGAGGAGCAGTAAATCGCGTGATGCGCCGCCGTCCACAGGCCATAACTGGCTCAATGTATTGCGCAAAGGGGCCAGCCAACCGCCAATCGTGGCTTGAACAGTCACTGCAAACACCAGACCAGACAGCAGGGCGCGCAAGTTGCCATTGGCCGACAGCACCAACAATCGGCTGGCGCAGCCTCGGGTCAAAATCATGCCTGCCCCGAAACACAAGCCACCCAGAACGGCCCCGGAAATACTGCCTGGCTGCGCGATGAAGCGGCTCACCGAAGGTTGAAGCCAAGCCATGGCCACCAAGGCCTGCACCCCCAGCAAGCAAGCACCAAAAGCCAGGAGCCAGACGCTCAAGCGCTCACCGGCTTGGCCTTGACAGCATTCCAGAACTGCCGCACGAGCGCAAAATCGCGTACGTTGTGCAGCAAAACCAAACATCAAGCCGATGATCGCGCCACCCGCAGCCAGTACATTGGCATCACCCCAAGTCTCCAGCAGGCTTGCAAGATTCACATTGATCTCCAATAATTTGACATTTGCTTATATTTCGCATCGCCTCTACAGCTTGGCAATATTGGCCTATTTTCCTTTTTTCCCAGCTCTATTCATGACAGAAGCCATTTTGAAACGCGTCTCTCGCCGTCGGCAGCTCTTGGGGCTTCTGACTTTGGCCGTGGCCCAAGGTGTCGGTGCGCAGTCTGTCACGCCTGCAGTTTTGCCCACACCGCAATCCTTGCAGGTTGAATTGACCAAGGCTTTGCAGCAGAAACAACCCTTGATCGTCATGGTCAGCTTGGAGGGCTGTCCGTTTTGCCGCATTGCCCGCAGCAGTCATTTGGTCCCCATGCACAAGGCGGGGACACCCATCGTGCAGTTGGACATGCGCAGTTCTCAGGCGCTGTTTGATTTTCAAGGCCGTGCAACCACGCACGATCAGTTGATCAAGCAATGGCGCATTTCGATTGCGCCTACTTTGCTGTTTTTTGGCCCAGGCGGCAGGGAAGTCGCCGATCGCATGGAAGGGGCATACTTACCCGATTTCTACGGTCCCTATCTGGATGAGCGCCTCCTCAAGGGTCGGCAGGCTCTGTGAGTGAGCGTCAGCGCCTTCTTTCATTTTTCACAAGCACCCATGATTCCAATTCGCATTGATTCCGCGTGGAAAGGCACATCGGATTGCCGCAGCTGTGGCATCCGCGACATGGTTTTGTTCGCAGACCTCAATGAACAAGACTTCAGTGAAATGCACACCCCCATTGATGACTTGAGTTTTGGCGCAGGTGATGTGATGTATGCAGAGGGACAGAGCGCTCAGGGGTTGTTTACGCTGCGAAAAGGCACGGTCAAATTGATTCGCACCACAGTGGATGGCCGCGAGCGGATTGTCAGAGTATTGCGTCCTGGCGATGTGATTGGGCTTGAGGCCTTGGTGACCAGTCGCTATGACAGCGAGGCGGTGGCCATGGTGGATGTCAGTGTTTGCCGGATTCCATTGTCAGTGATTAACCACCTGTCTGCCAATTCTCCGCGACTGCACCTTCGGTTGATGCAAAAGTGGCAGCAAGCTTTGAAAGATGCCGATGATTGGTTGGCGGAATTGAATTTTGGGTCTGCGCGTCAACGCGTAGCCCGCTTGGCTTTGAAGATGCGAGAGCCTGAAGAGCCAAAATTTACAGCATTTTTTGCCCGTGACGACATGGGTTCAATGCTCGATCTCAAGTTGGAAACTGTGAGCCGTGAAATTTCCGGCCTGGTGCGAGACGGTGCCCTGAAAGCCTGTGACAAGCAGGGTCGTCGTTATGAAATTCTGAACGAAAAAATGCTGATGAACTGAATCGCTGCGTCTGCAGATCAGCGTTTTCGGGCCGTCATCCCCAGCAGTCCTGACATCCCTTTGTGGGCGGTACCTTCGTCAATTTCGGCTTCGTAGGTTCGCACATCGATGATGTCGTAATTGACAAAAGCCTCGCGCATCATGGCTTCGTCATACATGTGGTCCAGCTTGCCTGGGCCACCGGTGTTGAACTTCAGTTGTGCAGCCGTGTAGCCCTGAATGATCAATGTTCCACCGGACTTGAGGCTTTTGTCCATCTTGGCAAACAGCGCTGTGCGATCTTGCGGGGCGGCAAATTGAAAAAAGATGCCAACGACGTTGTCATAGCGTGAGACTTGCCAGTCGAATGACTGCCAATCGCAGCAATGCCAGTTGACTGACTGTGAGCGCTGCAAGGCCAGCAGCCGTGCTTTTTGGATTGCATTTTCAGAAAAATCAAACGCATCCACCTTCAGGCCTTGTTCTGCCAGCCAGACGCCGTTGCGCCCTTCACCGTCTGCCACGGCCAATGCGGAGCCTGCTTGCAGAAGTGCTGCTTGGCTGCGTAAATAAGCATTGGGCGCTTGACCAAATACGTATTTATCGGTCGCAAATCGTTGGTTCCAGGTGTGCTGTGGATTGCTGAATGCCGTCATGGTGGTTTGTGCTTGATCGCTGAATTTCAACCGTTGAAACCAGGAAATGAGTATATTCGTGAAAACTTATGGAGTTAGCGATGGACACCAAAACCCTGTTTCGATCTATGTTGTGCTTTGGCGCTTTTTGGGCGACGTTGAGCGGCCATCCTGCTTGTGCTGCAGACAACAAGGCAGTAGCTGCCGATGAAATGTCGGCCTATCTGGAATTTGTGGACTACGGTGGCGGCACCATTTTCCCTGAGCAAATTCCCAAAGCAGAGTACGCCAAGATGCTGATCATCGACACACGCGATGCGGCTCAGTTTGCCAAAGACCACATTCCTGGTGCCATCAACATCGAGTGGCGACAAGTGTTGTCGAAGTCAGCGCAAATCCCGAAAGACAAACCGGTCTTGGTCTATTGCAACACGGGCAGTTTGTCGGCACAAAGTGGTTTTGCCCTGCGTGTCGCAGGTTGGGAGAATGTCCGCATTCTGCAGGGTGGTTATGCTGAGTGGAAAGCCAAAGGCGGCATGGATGCCAACCTCAAAGCGAGCTCCTCGCCGCATCATTGAGTTCGATGGGGTTGAACATGCCGTCTTTTTTTGAATTTGGTGAAGGCCATGCTGCGTACCCGGTTCGGGTGATCAACGAGCGCGAGGCCAGGGCTGGCGCAGGCATTTTGTTTTTCATCGCCCTCGTCGCCTTCATGAACGCATGGTTGGTCGGCAACTATCGACCTACCCAAACCGTGGTGCTGGGATTTTTTGCAGACTTTTTCATCCGTGTGCTGGTCAACCCCCGCTTTGCACCGAGTTTGATTCTGGGCCGGTTGGCGGTGCGCCATCAGCAGCCGGAGTATGTGGGGGCACCTCAAAAGCGATTTGCATGGGCATTGGGACTGGTCTTGGCGTCGTTCATGGGGGTGCTGCTGGTTTTCAACCATGTACGCGGTCCCATCAACATGGTGGTGTGCACCTTGTGCCTCGTGTTGTTGTTTTTTGAAGCGGCATTTGGTATTTGCCTGGGCTGCCGGCTTTATGCACTTTTCAACAAAGAAGGTGCTCAACTTTGTCCGGGTGGTGTTTGTGAAAGACATGAGCGTCAGTCCATTCAACAAGTGAGCTGGGTGCAATACGGTGCGGCGGTCATTTTTGGAGTGGCCTGGTGGGCCTCAACGCATCTGCTGAACCTGATGGCACCGACTGATGCAAGTCACGCCATTTCACAAAAATCGACCGCCACGCCATCGGTGCAAGATGAGGAGCGATGCCGTGTGCTCGAGTCCGCTAAAAAGATCGGACATGAAGAAAAATGGAAGTTGCACAACGGCTGTTTGTGACTATCGATTGGTGAAATCCCTGATCGTTCACGTCCGCAGAAGAAGTGGACGCCAGAGTTTTTGCGTTAAATTAGCGCCTGTTTATATTTAATCAAGGGGTACTCATGAAACTGGTTTCTGCCTTTGTCGCTGTGTCTGCATGCTTAGCCGCTCCGGCTTTTGCCAATTTGGACTTGGCAAAGAAAAATGCCTGTATGGCTTGCCATGGCGTTGACAAAAAAGTGGTGGGCCCCGCCTACCAAGATGTTGCGAAGAAGTACGCGGGTCAAAAAGATGCAGCAGCCAATTTGGTGAAAAGCATCAAGGCCGGTGGCTCTGGCAAGTGGGGCCCGGTGCCCATGCCTGCTCAAGCTGCTCTGAGTGATGCGGATGCCAATACCTTGGCCGCCTGGATCTTGGCTGGCGCCAAGTGATGTCCATACCAATTGCTTGCAATTGGATGAAAAATTGAAAAGCTCGATTGGTACTCGTGGCTTTATCCTTCCGCTTCCGGGGTGACCCGGAAGCGGTTTTTTTTGGGGATCGAAGGTATGAATTTTTTCAAAATTTCTTTGCTTGTGGTGTCACTGAGCTTGCTGGCCGCGGCCGCGAACGCCCAGCCTGCGATTTTCAAAGACGCAGACCTCAAGTTGGGGCAAAAGCTGATGGCTGAAAACAAATGCGTCGAATGCCATGCCTCAAAAGTGCCTGGTGATGGCAGTGCCATTTACAAACCCAAGGGACGCATCAACACGGCTGGTTTGTTGCGCGGCATGGTAGAGCAGTGCAACACAGAACTCAACATGGGCATGTTTCCTGAAGAGGTCAATGCGGTGGCTGCTGTTTTAAATCGAGATCACTACAAATTTAAATAAACCTTTGCTTATATAGGGTATTTCCTATATTAGCTTTCGGCGATATCCCGGATGATTTGTATCAAACGGTATCAGTGCACGGGCAATGACGCCACGTTTGAATGCAGCAAATCTGAAGGAGAGACACATGCGTAAATCTTGGACCTGGGTGAAGTGGGGCGTTTTGGCCAGTTCGGTCTGGCTGACCGGTTGCGGCACCATCAGCACGATGGGCAAGCTGGAAACAGGCGCAGCAGCAGAAGCCGGTCGCATGTGGGATCGCTGGATCGAGGGCAATGGCGACATCGCCGTGGCCACCACCTGGGAGCGCAAAGTCAAGGCTGGCGTGACCGCCAATGAAGTTGAGCAAGTGCTCAAGCAAGTGGCCACCGAGCGCAACATGAAAGACGTGGGCACCTTGCCTTTGTCCAAAGAGCTGGAAGCGCGCACAGGTCAAAAACAAAAACTACTGACGGTGTATTCGTTCTGCACTCCCACCACCGCACGCCGCATGGTGGATTTCAGCCCGCACATGGCTGCGTATTTGCCTTGCCGAATTTCCTTGGTGGAGAAAGAAGACGGCCTCTGGATGTACACCCTCAACATGGACATGATGGTCAAGATGGGCCGCCAACTGCCTTCTCCTCTGAAAGAAGAAGCCCGCGCTGTCCGCGACACCATATGGGAAATGATGGAGCGTGGCTCCAAGGGCGAGTTCTGATTTAAATAAATACGAGGAGACAAAACATGAAAACAACACACACATTGCGGGCAACGGTTGCTGCATCGACCCTGCTGCTGGCCTCTTTGTCGGCCCACGCCACCAACGGCATGTTGATGGAGGGCTATGGCCCGCAGTCATTGGCCATGGGCGGCGCTGCCACTGCGTTTGACAATGGCACGGCCGCCATGATGAACAACCCCGCTACGTTGCAACTGGGAGCCAATGGTTCTCGCCTGGATGTGGCTGTGGGCGTGTTGGGTCCCAACGTTAAATCCAGCATGACCGGCATGCCAACGGCATCGTCCAGCGGCACTTCTTACGTCATGCCAGCCATGGGTTGGGTTCGCAAAGACGACCGGATGACCTGGGGTGTGGGTGTTTTTGGTCAAGGGGGTATGGGTACAGAGTATGGCGCGGACACGTTCTTGGCCATGCAAACCGGTAAAGATGTACGCTCCGAGCTGGCTGTGGGGCGCGTGATTTTCCCTGTGGCCTTGAAAGTCAATGAGCAATTGAATGTGGGCGCTTCGCTGGACTATTCATGGGCCAGCCTGGACATGAAGATGGCTGCCAGTGGTGCGCAGTTGGGTGGCATGGTCACGGGTGGTTCTGGCAACATCGCAGCGGCTGCTGCAGGCTTGGCGGCCGCGCCATGGGCACGCATTGATTTCAGCAACTCCAATAAATTCACAGGTGCTGCCAAAGGAGCTGGCTGGACTGGCAAGTTGGGACTGGTCTTTCAGGCCAGCAAAGATCTGTCTTTGGGCGTGAGCCATCATCTTAAGACCAACCTCAGCGACATGACGACAGCGGCGACCGGTGCGAGCATGAGTGGCCCTGGCGGGTTTGCTGATGCAGGAAAGATTTCGGTGATCAACTTTCAGATGCCTGCTTCCACCACCGTGGGTCTGGCATGGCAAGCCAGCCCCAAGTTGATGGTGGCAGCAGATGTCAAGCGCATCGGTTGGTCCAGCGTGATGAAGGGCTTTTCCATGCGCTATGACAGCGCCACGATGGGGGGCAATGTCAACTTCACCATGCCTCAAAACTGGAAAGACCAAACGGTTGTCGCTTTGGGCGGAGCCTACCAATTGGATGATGCTTGGACTTTGCGTGCGGGCTACAACCATGCATCGAACCCCGTTCCAGATGGCACAGTCAATCCTTTGTTCCCGGCGATTGTGAAAGATCACTACACCGCAGGATTTGGCTACAAGGTCAGCAAGGCGGTCAGCGTGGATGCCGCGATGTCCCATGCGCCAACTGTGACCGTGGTCAACACGTCTGGTCAGGCTCCGCTGACCATCACCCACAGCCAAACCAACTTCCAAATGATGCTGAGCTACCGTTACTGAGCTGAACAGCCAGCTGATCAGGGTTTGTCCTGATCAGCTGGCAATGGCTTTGTAATTTCTGGTTCAGATACTTCATTTATCGTATATATTCGCACATCCGAATATACTGACATAGTGGCTATTGGGGCATGAATGACGAAAAGATGGTGGTGTTTGAGAAGGCGGCAGCGATGTTTGCCGTGCTTTCAACGCCCATCCGTCTGCGCATCATCAGCGAGCTTTGCCAGGGCGAGCGCAATGTTGGGCAACTGCTGTGCAGCATTGATGTAGCGCAACCCAATATGTCTCAACATCTGAACATGATGTATAGGGCAGGAATTTTGGGCAAGCGACGTCAAGGGGCGCAAATGTTTTATCGGATAGCAGAAGAGACAGCAGTGGTGGCTTGTCGGGCCGTGTGCACGCAAATGGCTATCAATCTCGATGTGGAATGACAACTCAAAACAAGGAGTTTGTGTGAAAGAAGACAGCATCAACTCAGGAAGGGTGCAAAAAGCACCTGAGAACTTCCTGACCCAAAGTGGTATCAAGGAAGTTTTTTCCGAAGGCAAAAAAGGCCGCCGTGATTTCATCCGCAACGCATTTGCAGCCGCTGCTGTGGGTGCGGCTGCACCCATGGCCGTGGCTCAGGGCAATCCCGTTCCGACAGAGGGTGGAGACCCCAACATCCTGAACTTGCCTGAGCATGCGACCAATCTGGGTCAAGGCGTGGCGGTTGAAGGGTATGGCAAGCCATCCAAATTTGAATCGAACCTGCAGCGCCGTCAAAGCCCTGGTTTGACGCAAACCACCCAAGCCTCGGTGTCCTTTGCGCCCTTGCAATCCTTGTTCGGCATCGTGACCCCCAGCGGTTTGCATTTCGAGCGTCACCACCAAGGTTGGTGGGACATCGATCCGTCCAAGCACCGTTTCATGATCAACGGCATGGTCAAAAAGAACATGGTGTTCACCATGGATGAGATCATGCGCTTGCCTTCCGTGTCGCGCTTCCACTTCATCGAATGCGGTGCCAATACCGCCGTTGATTGGGGCAACGTGGCTGTGCCCACAGTGCAATACACCCACGGCATGCTGTCGTGCAGCGAGTTCACGGGCGTTCCCTTGATCACGCTGTTGGAGCTCGCTGGCGCCGACCTGAAAAATGGCAAGTTTGTACTGGCCGAAGGCGGTGACGGCTCGTCCATGACCCGCACCATTCCGATGAGTCTGATCACCTCGGGCGAAGTCTTGGTGGCCTACGGCCAGAACGGTGAAATGCTGCGTCCCGAAAACGGCTATCCACTGCGTTTGATCGTGCCAGGCGTCCAGGGCGTGAGTTGGGTCAAGTACCTGCGTCGCATCGAAGTGGGTGACAAGCCCTACGCAGCCAAAGACGAAGCCATTCACTACATCGATTTGCAGCCCGGTGGTTTGCACCGCCAGTACACCAACATCCAGGAAGTCAAGAGCGTGGTGACCACGCCCTCTGGCGGGCAAGTCTTGCTGGACAAGGGCTTCTACAACATCACCGGTTTGGCTTGGTCGGGCAAGGGCAAGATCCAGCGTGTGGACGTGTCCACCGATGGTGGTCGCAATTGGCGTCAGGCACGCCTGGAAACGCCAGTGCTCTCCAAGGCGCTGACGCGCTTCAACATGGATTGGGTATGGGATGGAAAGCCCGCCATCATCCAAAGCCGTGCACAGGACGAGACAGGCCATGTGCAACCGACTTATCAGCAACTGCGCGGTGTGCGTGGAACGCGTTCGATCTATCACAACAACGCCATCCAGTCTTGGTTGGTTCAAGAAAACGGTGAGGTGAAAAATGTCCAGGTTTCGTAATGCCGTTTTGACGGCCGCCTTGCTGGCTGTGGCGGGCTTGGCTGCAGCGCAGTCTCCTAAATACCCCGGTGTGGGCCGCGCTGCGACCCCCAAAGAAGTCGCTAAGTGGGACATCGATGTGCGTCCAGACTTCAAAGGATTGCCGGCGGGTTCTGGTTCTGTGGCCAAAGGCCAGGACGTGTGGGAAGGCAAATGCGCCCACTGCCACGGCGTGTTTGGCGAGTCTGGTGAAGTGTTCAGTCCATTGATTGGGGGCACCACCGCAGAAGACGTCAAGACGGGCCGCGTGGCGAATTTGAACCGCGCGGACTATCCAGGCCGCACCACCATCATGAAGGTGGCCACGGTCTCGACCTTGTGGGACTACATCAACCGTGCCATGCCGTGGACCAGTCCCAAGTCTTTGACGACCGAAGAAGTCTATGCCGTGACGGCGTTCTTGTTGAACCTGGGCAATGTGGTGCCAGATGACTTTGTGTTGTCGGACAAAAACATGGCGGAGGTGCAAAACCGCATGCCCAATCGCAACGGCATGACGACCAAGCACGCCATGTGGCCGGGCAATGAGTTTGGCGGAGTCAAAAAACCCGATACAGACAACAAGTTGTGCATGAAAGACTGCACACCTGAACCCAAAGTGGCGTCTTTCTTGCCCGACTTTGCGCGCAATGCACACGGCAACCTGGCGGAGCAAAACCGCTTGGTGGGTCAGCAGCATGGAGTGGACACGACCAAGCCCGAAGCCAAGGCCGGTATGCCTGTCGTTGTTGCGCCCGCTGCTGCGACACCAGCCAAGCCAGAAAATGCTGAGGCCAAAGCTGCCATGGCCTTGCTCAACAAGTACAGCTGTACGGCATGCCACGGTGTGGACAAGAAAGTGGTGGGCCCAGGCTTCAACGAAGTGGCCAAAAAGCATGCCGGCAAGGTTGATTACTTGGCTGGCAAAATCAAAGCCGGTGGTTCTGGTGTTTGGGGCCCCATTCCCATGCCGCCACAGACCTTGCCTGAAGCGGACGCCAAGAAAATTGCCGAATGGATTTCAAAGGGGGCCAGCAAGTAATACGGGATACACCCGTTGCACTGCTGAACCTGTTTCAATAGCATCATTCAACTTCAAGGAGATATCAGATGCAAACCCGTCGCGAGACACTCAAGCAAAGCGCTGTAGTGGCAGGCCTTTTGGCCACGGCTGGCTTCCCCCAGTTCGCACAAGCCGCGTTCAACAAAGTGGCATTTGATGCCAAGTCCGTACAAGATGCAGCCAAAGCTGCTGGCGCTGCCAGCCTGGCTGAAAGCAAGGACGTGACCATCACCGGTCCGGACATCGCCGAAAACGGTGCTGTGGTTCCATTGGGCGCCAGCACCACTTTGGCGGGTGTCAAACAATTGCTGGTTCTCGTTGAGAAGAACCCTGCAGCATTGGTCGCCTTGTTCCATGTGAGCGACAGCATTGAAGCCAACTTCGCCACACGCGCCAAGATGGGCCAATCGTCTGACGTCTATGCAGTGGCCATCATGGCTGACGGCAAAGCTTTCTTCGCCAAGAAAGAAGTCAAAGTCACTTTGGGCGGTTGCGGCGGTTAATCGCTCACTGATCCGATCCACAAATCATTGAAAAATTGGAGTAAAAAATGGCAGATCCCATGCGCATTCGTGCCCAAGCTTCTGGCGACAAAGCCACCGTCCGTGTTCTCATGAGCCACGAAATGGAATCCGGCCAGCGCAAAGACGCCGCCGGTAAGCTGGTGCCCGCCTGGTACATCCAGGAAGTCACAGCCTCTTTGAACGGCAAGCAAGTGCTGGCCGCCGAGTGGGGCCCTGCAGTGTCCAAGAACCCCTTCATGCAGTTTGCCATCAAGGGTGCCAAGGCCGGTGACAAAGTCGCTGTGACTTGGAAAGACAACAAGGGCGATACCCGCACTGACGAAGCCACCGTTTCCTGATAACGTGGGTGTGTCCAAAAGGGTGAAGGTCTGACTTCACCCTTTTTTTCGTTTTTAGAATTCATACGAGGTGACGCATGAAATACGCGACCACAATGACCTTGGCCTCCTTGCTGGCCATGTCTGCAGTTCCAGCCATGGCGCAAAAGACCGCCAGTCAAGGTATTGATGAATACCGCGCCATGTTGCAAGACGGTAATCCTGCAGAATTGTTTGAGGCCAAAGGCGAGGGCTTGTGGACACAAAAGCGTGGCCCTAAAAATGCCAGCCTCGAAAAGTGCGATCTGGGCAAAGGTCCGGGTGTGGTCAAGGGCGCATTTGTGGAGTTGCCCCGTTACTTTGCAGACACTCAGCGCGTGCAGGATCTGGAGACCCGTTTGGTCACTTGCATGGAGACCTTGCAGGGCTTCAATGCGGCTGAAATCTACAAGACACCCTTTGGCAAGGGCGAGCAAAACAACGTGACCGCTTTGGCCACCTGGATTGCCGCAGAGTCCAAGGGCATGCGTTTCAATCTCTCGCAAGCGCATCCTCAAGAAAAAACCTTCTACGAAGTGGGCAAGCGTTTGTTTTTCCAACGCGGTGGACCACACGATTTTTCGTGCGCTTCATGCCACGGCGAAGAGGGCAAGCGTATTCGCTTGCAAGACTTGCCCATGTTGACCAAGAACCCGGGTGATGGCATTGGTTTTGCCGCTTGGCCTGCCTACCGCGTGTCCAACGGGCAAATGTGGGGCATGCAGTTGCGTTTGAATGACTGCTACCGCCAGCAGCGTTTCCCCTATCCCGGTTTTGGCAGCGATGCCACATTGGCTTTGGCCACCTATTTGGGTGTGAACGCCAAAGGTGCTGCTTCGGTTGCTCCCGCTATCAAGCGCTAAAGAATGAAGGTGATCACCATGAAAAAGAACATCCGATTTGTGTTGTCCGGCATCGCTGCGGCCTTGTTGGTGGTGGGTTGTGCATCAGGCCCATCGGTGGCCGAACTCAATGAGTTGACCAACAAAATCGTTAAGGCATCGTTTCGCGATGAGGGCTTCGTCAAAGTTGATCGCGTGTTGAACGTCGATGAAACCAACCGCGCTTGCAGCGAGGCCGATGTGGCTGGAAAGCCCTTGGACGAAAAAACGGCCAAGGCCATCGAAGAGATGAATCTGAAGGCCATCCAATGGCCTTCAGACGGCAAATTCATTGGTGATTGGAAGCAAGGCGAAGTCATCGCGCAAAGTGGTCGCGGCCTGACTTGGACCGATAAAGCGGGTGATGTGAACGGTGGCAACTGCTACAACTGCCATCAGATCAGCAAAGAGGAAATCTCATTTGGCACGATTGGCCCCAGCCTTTACAACTACGGCAAGATCCGTGGCGTAACAGATCCCAACAGCCCAGAAAGCAAACCGATTGTGGAATACACCTGGGGCAAGATCTGGAACTCCAAAGCCTACAACGCCTGTTCCAATATGCCTCGCGCAGGCCACATGGGCATCTTGAATGAGACGCAGGTTCGGCACATTGTCGGCTTGTTGCTCGACCCCAAGTCACCTGTCAATCAGTAAGAGCCTGAAACCCGGCATGTCCGGGTTTTTTTGCCATCAATACATCAGTGAGCGCAAATATGAATCTGACCAAACGTGAATTTATCCAAGTGATGGGCGCAGGCACCATGGCCGGTATGAGCATGGGCAAGTTTTCAGAAGCCAGCGCGGCAACGGCCGCCAATGGTCTGTACGACATCCCCAAGTTCGGCAATGTGTCCTTCCTTCACATGACCGATTGCCATGCGCAGCTCAAGCCGATTTATTTCCGCGAGCCCAGCATCAACATGGGCATTGGCTCGATGCAAGGCAATTTGCCGCATTTGGTGGGTGAGCATTTGCTCAAAGTGGCCAAGATTCGTCCAGGTTCAGCCGAGGCGCACGCGTTGACGTATCTGGACTACGAGAAAGCCGCTCAACGCTACGGCAAGGTTGGCGGTTTTGCCCACTTGGCGACGCTGGTCAAGCGCATGAAGGCCAGCCGCCCCGGCGCTTTGCTGCTGGACGGCGGCGACACTTGGCAAGGCTCGGGCACGTGCTTGTGGACCAATGGTCAAGACATGGTGGATGCCTGCAAACTACTGGGCGTGGACGTCATGACAGGTCACTGGGAGTTCACCCTGGGCATGGAACGTGTCAAGGAAATCGTCGAGAAAGACTTCGCAGGTAAGGTGGACTTTGTCGCGCAAAACATCAAGACCAACGACTTTGGCGACCCGGTCTTCAAGCCCTATGTGATCCGCGAGATCAATGGCGTGCCTTGCGCCATCATCGGTCAGGCTTTCCCTTACACCCCGATTGCCAACCCCCGCTACATGGTGGCCGACTGGGCCTTTGGCATCCAGGACGACAACATGCAAAAGATGGTGGACGAAGCCCGCGGCAAAGGCGCGCAGGTTGTCGTCGTCATCAGCCACAACGGCATGGACGTGGACTTGAAGATGGCCAGCCGCGTGAGCGGCATCGACGCCATCATGGGCGGCCACACGCACGACGGTATGCCCGTGGCCACCTTGGTGTCCAACAAGGGCGGCAAGACCATCGTTACCAATGCCGGCTCCAATGGCAAGTTCCTGGGCGTTCTCGACTTCGATGTAAAAGACAAAAAGGTCAGCGATTTCCGCTACAAGCTGCTGCCTGTGTTCTCCAACATGCTGCCTGCCGACAAAGAGATGGATGCGCTGATCACCAAGATCCGTGCGCCCTATGAAGCCAAGCTGTCCGAGAAGCTGGGCATCTCGGAAGGTTTGCTTTATCGCCGTGGCAACTTCAACGGCACGGGCGACCAGTTGCTGGTCGATGCCTTGCTCGATGTGCAGGGCGCAGAGATCGCGTTCTCGCCAGGCTTCCGTTGGGGTACTTCACTCTTGCCGGGCCAAGCCATAACACGCGAGTGGCTGCTCGACATGACGGCCACGACTTACTCGTACGCCACCGTGACCGAGATGACCGGAGAGACCATCAAGACCGTCCTCGAAGACGTGTGCGACAACCTGTTCAACCCCGATCCTTACTACCAGCAGGGCGGCGACATGGTGCGTGTCGGCGGTTTGAGCTACAGCTGCAACCCCCTGGGCAAGATCGGCACACGCATTGGTGACATGCGCCTGAATGGTCAGCTGATTGAAGCCGGTAAAAAGTACAAGGTGGCCGGTTGGGCACCTGTGGCTGAGGAGGCGCGTACACAAGGCAACAAGCAAGTGTGGGAAGTGGTCGAGACCTGGCTCAAGACACAGCCCGGAGGTCGCATCAAGCCCCGCAAGCTCAATGCGCCCAAGATCACTGGTGGCTTGCCCAATCAGGGCTACGTGGCTTGATTGGGCTTGAGGGCGCTGGCAGCCAGAAGCGGTGCGGTCAGCGCAGCAACTTAGAATCTATCCGTAAATTATGTTGATCTTCAACGGCACCTTGCGTAGCGCGATGATCGCGGCTGCGATGTGGTTGAGCGCAACAAAGCTGCGTTCGAGCTTCTCGTATCGCACCAGCAACTTGC